>Ga0315282_10003418_pt1 | contig 28517 bp, 31 predicted proteins | sample YL17G07_20_MG_FD_203693 | JGI IMG/M metagenome (GOLD analysis project Ga0315282, IMG submission 203693) | Sediment microbial communities from Yellowstone Lake, YNP, Wyoming, USA - YL17G07_20 | ecosystem: Environmental > Aquatic > Freshwater > Lake > Sediment | place: USA: Wyoming | collected... | reverse complement strand
CGGGGCGAACCCGGGCAGAACTGGGATGTCGGGGTGCCGTCGTTTTCGACCGGCCTTTTCAGGCAGGGGGTGCCGTCGTTTTCAACCGGCGTTTACACCCCGTGTCGCGGGCTAAGGAGAGGTAGAACGGAGGTATCTTGGGCCTGCATGGGAAGCACTCCTTCCTGTGCCAAGCCCCCGGGCGTTGCTGCGTCGCGGGGGCACTTTCATGCCCGCTGACCTGCGGCTTCGCCTATTCTAGGTCAGCGCACCGCCACGCTCAATCGAGAGGGAAGACCGTCGGCTTCGTATCAAACAGCAGCTTTCCGACCCTTCGGAAGTTGCGCTCGAATGGCTCCTTGTCCCTACAGCCCGGCGAATAACACTGGATGTACACGGTCGTCCTTCCAGGACGCCCGCCGACCTCTCGGTCGATCATGTGCCGGGGTCTCGGCCGGGGGCGTTTCTCCGGGCCCTTGTCCGCCCGGCCCGTCCAGTTCTCTGGCGGGCCCGACAGATACCTGTGCGCGGTGTCCTCGACGATCCCGTATTCGCGCCTGGCGCCATGAGGTGGGTTCAGTTGGCATGCACGGTAGAGACCAAGGGGGCGGCGACACCTCCCGCACTCGAACCGTATAGCCGGGGTCCAGTAGATGACGGTTGAGCCGGGGGGCGCGGGTTTGCCGTCCCAAAGTCTCGGAGCGCGTGTCTGCCTTAGGGTCGACCAGAGTTCCTGCATCGTCATCGGCGTGACGGCAAGCGAGATCGTTTGGAACGTCATCAGCTCCCCGTTCGGCCCGACCGTCAGAGAACCGCCGACCACGTCTCGCCCGCGGGACCTTGAGGACGTCACGGGGCCAGGGTACAATCCAATTTGAGTCAGCTCCTCCTCCGCCCGACTCTTGAGCGGACTTGGGGACGGCGCCAGAAGGAGGGCCACGCCGCAACAACCCCTCCGCTCGTCCGAGGATTCGGGTCCGTGAACGCTCCGGCCGGGTCAGTAGGGCGAGATTGGAGCGTCCCCGATGGACGCGATCCGCAATCCGGAGACGACGCGAGTCTGCGTCGCGTTCTCCAGCATCAGGCGCGAGCCGATCGTCTGGCCGCGTCAGGCGCTCGATGACGAGCGCATCGCCGAGTTCCTCAACCTCTATCTAGACGAGGGGCTCACCGCACTGCCTCCGATCGAGGTCGTCCCAGACGACGAGGGCGGCTACATCGTGGCGGAGGGAAACCACCGTTACGAGGCCCTCGCCCGAGCCGATGTCGAAGAGATCGATGTCGCCGTGCTGGAAGTCCCCGAGGACATCGATCCTTGGCACTTCGCCTTCCTGCGCGGCATCGTGACGGCGAGCACCGGCGCGCTTCAGCTCACCCGTCGCGAGAAGTGGGCCGCGATCCTTCGAGTGTCTGAGGCCGACTCCGGGCTCACGGACCGTGAGATCGGCAGGCTGCTTGGCATCAGCCACCAGACCGTGGGTCGGGTCCTTCGGCGTCTCGGCACACGACGCAGCACGAGGAAGGACCAAGGCGATACCGACGCGGGGTCTACCTACCTCTCGCATGCGAGTTCGGAGGAGATCGCGCGCCGGGCGTTCGAGGCGTTGGAGTCCGTGTATGAGATGCGCGGGCTCGGCGTTTGGGACCTGCTCGCCAAGGATCGCACGGGCGAGAGACTCGCCCGTATCCTGCTCGATGTCTACGGGGACGAGGCGCGCTCGCGCGCCGAGCGGTTCCGCGACTGGGCGGAGCAGGCGATCGCCGAGATCGAGCGGGGGGTGCGGTGATGGCGCGCTCCCGCGACTACCGAGCCGAGTTCCACCGCCGCAATCAGCTCGCCCGCGAACGCGGGTTCGGCAACTACTGGCAGCAGCGCAAGACCGGGCGCACGGTCGGATCCAAACGGGATATCCAGCGGCTCCCGGTCACCGCCAACGAAGCCCGCAAGGAAGCCGCCCGGGTCGTCTACCTCGCGCACAAGGGGCGTATCAGCCCAGAGGAGGCGGCTGAGAGGTTGAACGTTCCCCGGGCGAGGCTCTGGTGGGTGGATGAATCGCTCGGGCCGAAGAAGGGTGGTCAAAGCACGCTCACGGGCAAGAGCCCCGTCGTGCTTCGGCCTCTCGCCATCAGCGACGAAGGCGGTGCAACCGTCGACCTCGTCGCGGTGCGTGGCCCGATCCGCCTCGCCCGCGTCGAGAAGGCGTTCGACATCCAGTGGCGAGAGGCGACCGGCGGACGTGCCACACCCGAGGAGCTTTCGTGGCTCGCCCGGGTGCGGATCACAGGCATCGATGTCATCTCCGACCCTGCAGAGCTACACGACGTAGCCCGGCGCGGCCAGTTCGAGGACATCGGGGACAGCTCCGGGGAGCTCACACCGTGAGCGCCTGCGTGTTCTGCGGTGGGCCCTCGGAGCACCGCCATCACCCGACCGGCCGGGACCGGTCGGGCCGCTACCTGGACCCCGCCTACACGGTCCCTGTCTGCCACGACGATCACTACCTCGTCCACGACGACTTCTACACGCTGGAGGTCGCCTGATGGACGCCGTCGCAACCAAGATAGAGCTCGTTGAACTGCGGCTTCGGCGGATCGCCATCAACGCGGCTCGGGTTCGAGCCCCCAACGCGGACGCGCTGCTGCCCCCACCGGACATGCTGGTGTCCTGGGCAGATGACCTGGCTGAGAGTGCGGCCGCACTGGACGAGCACCTCCCGTCCTGGCGCGAGCTATCGGAGGTGAGGCAGCAGGAGGCCGATAATCGCCAGCGTGCCAGAGGGAAGCTGCGACGCGCTGGTGAGCGCGGTCCGGGTCTTTGCGACCAGGAAGCAAGGCAGGCGCCCGCCTAGCGAGGAGGATGTGCCTCCGCCGATTCGACGGCGCTACCCGAACGAGGCTCTGGTCTTTGACACCGAGACCGACCGCACGCCGGCGCAGCGCCTGCTCTTCGGCGTCTGGCACTTCTACCGCGATCCGCGAGGCGTCGAGCCGGGGAGCACCTGCGTGGAGGAGGGGCTCTTCTATCCTGACGATCTTCCGGAGCGAGATTCCGCCGGCTTCGCGAAGCTCGAAGCCTACGCTGCCTCACATGAGCAGGATGCCGCACCCGGCTTCTCGCGCATGGGCTCGGGCAGAGGACTCTTGCTCTGGCCTCTCTCGAAGTGGCTCGAAGAGCGGTTGTTCCGTTACGGATACTCGCACCGCAACCGCTGCGACATCGTCGCCTTCAACCTCCCCTTCGACCTCGGGCGCGTGGCCTCGCACTGGGGGCCCGCGTCAGGGTTCCACCGAGGTGGGTTCTCGCTCGGGATCTGGGGTCACTTCGGTCCTCGTGGAGGCTGGCACGACCAGAAGTTCCACCCGCGCCTCAAGGTGAAGGCGATAGATCCGCGCCGCACCCTGATCGGCTTCGGCCTGCTGAAAACGAAGGACCGCGACAAGTGGGGCAAGATGCCCGGACGTTTCGTCGACCTGCATACGCTGGCGTTCGCCCTCACCAACCGCAACCTCACCCTTGAGCTTGCGTGTGATACCTTCGGCGACCCCTTCGAGAAGAAGGCGGTTACCTACGGCGTCGTCTCGGCAAAGCTCATCGCCTACGCGATGGAGGACGTACGGCACACCTCCATCCTGTATCGGAACTGCCTGGGCGAACTTCGTCGCCACGAAGGGATCGAGCTTCAAGCCTCCCAGCTCTTCTCGCCGGCCACCGTGGGAGCCAAGTACCTGGAGGCGATGGGCGTCGAGCGGCCGAGCGAGGAGTTCGGCGCTCTCGATCGGCGAATCTACGGCTGGGCGATGTCGGCCTTCTTCGGGGGGCGGGCCGAGGCAAGGATCGTAAGGACCCCCGTCCCGATCTCGCTCGTCGATGCCACGAGCATGTACCCCACCGTGAACGCGCTTCTCGGGACGTGGAAGATCATCTCGGCGGCGAGCGTGAAGACCCGAGAGGTGACCGAGGAAGTGCGGGAGCTGCTCGCCTCACCCGACCTGCTCGCCCGCTGCCTCTCTCGCGAGTTCTGGCGCGGGAAGATCGGCGTGACATTGGTCGAGATCGAGAGCCCCGACGGCGTGGTATTGCCGGTGCGCGCCTACTACGACCCTGAGGCCGTTGACCCAGGGATAGGCGTCAATCCGCTCTCATACGACGGGAGCCTCTGGTACATGCTGCCGGATGTGATTGCAGCCGCGATCCTCTCTCATGCCCCCAACGTCAAGAGAGCGATCAGGCTGGACCCCGACCGGATGCAGCGCGGCCTGCGCCCCGTCAGGTTCCGTGGGGCTCGCTTGATCGACCCCAAGAAGCAGGACCCGTTCGTGGCGATGATCGAGGAACGCCGCAGGGTCGCCGCCGATACCTCCTTGAGTGATGAGGAGCGCGGGCGACTGGATCTGTTCCTGAAGATCACGGCGAACGCGACCTCCTACGGCGTGCTCGCCCGATTCGACCGGAAGGAGTTCGAGGATCCGAAGGCCGTCGAGGCCTTCGGACCCGACGAGGAGCCCACGAGCGCGAAGACCAAACATCCTGAGGACCCGGGGCCCTACTGTTTCCCTCCGGTGGCCGCTTCGCTCACGGCGGGTGCCCGCCTCATGCTTGCGATGCTGGAGAGGCTCCTCACCGACGCGGGCGGGACCTACGCCTTCTGCGACACCGACTCCATGGGGATCGTCGCAGCCCGCGAAGGCGGTCAGGTGCCGTGCATCACCCCCGAGGGCCGCGGGTACGTGAAGGCGCTTTCCACCAAGCAGATCCGCGGGATCCTCGGCCGGTTCGATGACCTGAACCCCTACGACCGAGACCTCGTGCCCGATCTGTGGAAGGCCGAGCACAACTCGCTCATCGATCCGCTGTGGTGCTATGCGATCTCGGCCAAGCGATACGCGCTGTATAGGCTCGGAGCCGACGGACGCCCTTCACTCGTTGCCACCGAGGACGCTCACGAGGAAGCCGCCGAGGCCGAAGAGGTGGGCGAAGAGCAAGGACTTGCGGACTGGTCCGAGCACGGACTCGGGATGTACCTAGACCCGATCTCGCCCGACCGACCGCAGCGCGACGAGATGGGGCGTCGGATCTGGATGCGACAGGCGTGGGCGTGCGTCCTCTCAACCCAAGGCACGCCGCTTCCCGAGTGGGCCTCGACCTACGCGCTCACTCGCTTCACCGTCTCCTCACCGCGGGTGCAGCGATGGTTCAGCGGCCACGACTTCGCGGTCCCAAAGGAAGAGCGAGTCCGGCCGGGAACCTTCGGGTTGCTCGCGCATCCGAGCGGATTCGTCGCCGGTCTCTCAGGCGATGCGCTTCCCGCGACCACGTACGAATCCGATCCGAGGCGCTGGCCCGGGCTGCCCTGGTTCGACCGAAGCACCGGGAAACGAGTTGAGGTTCACACGCTCACGCCGGGCGAGGACCCCGAAGGATTCGCCGATGCCCTCGAACGTGGAGCAGTTCGCATCGAAACGCTCGGGGGCGTGCTGATGGGCTACGGGCTGCGCCCGGAGCACAAGTCGCTCGCGCCGGACGGATCGCCGAGCGGGGAGCACACGGTCGGGTTGCTTCGGCGCCGGCCCGTCCGAGGCGCTCCGGTGCTGACAGACCTCATCGGCAAGGAAGGGAACCGCCTGATCGAGCGGCTCTCAGGTGAGGTGACCGACCCCGACGAATACCGGACGGGATACGGGGAGCGAGAGAATCGCTGGAGGGCGCTCGTTGTTCCGGTACTGCGCAAGATGGGTCCTGTAGAGGTGGCCGCTCAGGCAGGCAAGTCGAGAAGAGCGGTCGAGCGCGCCATCCGGAGGGAGAATCCGACCGTCCCACATCGCTCATCGCAGGCGGAGTACGTGCGGGTCGCGGCTGATTGGGCTGCCGAGCACCTGCGTGGAGGAGCCCGCCCTTCGAGGAGCGGCCTCGGGACCCTGTACTGCTACGGGAAGGACGCGAGAGTCTCGGGGGCCACAACGTGCGCCTGCGGGTGCGGTGAGCCCCTTCCTTCCGGACACCGGAAATGGATCTCCGAGGCCCATCGGAAGAGAGGCGCGAGAGGGTCGCGACCAACAACCACATTTCTCAGTTCGCCGAGTGGGCTGGTGAGCAACTAGGCCGGGAAGAATCGGTGGTCTTGGATCGTCTGGGGGTTCTCCGCTGCCATCTCACGAGTAGGTTCGATCTGCCGTGGGCGACCCTACTCCTCGTCCTGGAGCCCTTCCTGGCTGTATTCGACGACGATTTCGATCAGACCTCTAATCGCGTCATTACAGTTCCTGAAGGCGATGCTATCAACGACGTTCGGGCCCATACTTCGAATCACATCACTGACCAGGGCATGGATAAAGGATTGGGTCGCAAGCTCGACCCCTCCAAAGTCGATTGTGACTGTTTCTCCTCCAGCCAACGCCGGCACAAGCAGCTCCCGCCTCAGATTGCGGGCCACGTCCTTGTTCTCGGCAAAGGCGCCCGCCGCGTCTGCGACGACCACAACGGTCACGTGAATGTCGGCCTCCGATATCGAGCCTTCTTGTCGGCCGCAACCTCGCGGTGGTAGACATCGCCGATCGCGGACATCAGCTGTGCGAAAGTTCGCCCCGCTTCCAAGCTCACATCGATTCCCGTAACGGTCCCCGGCCAAGTTGGCATCTCGTTTCGCCAAGTCGCAGGATCCATCTTGGGATCAGCCTGGATGACCGGTTCCACCCGACTACTCCCTTTCCGCAACTTGAAGAGTCCGTCGCCGCTGTAGATTACGAAGAAGTTGCGAGACGCGCGCGCGATTGCTTTCGTGAAGAAGAGGCCCGCTCCAGCGTTGTACTCGGTGCCGCCGTATCGGGCAGTCGTTCCGGTAATCCCCGGACGGAGAGCGAGCTCGATGGCTTCAAGCGAGCTCCTGACGGGGTGGCTTCTGCTCATCGAAGCCTGGATTCCGATTCCGGCGTCGGCCACGCCGATACTGACGCGTTTGGTGTTCTTGTAGTACTGGGCGCACGCGAAAGCTCCGACCTGAGAGGCCGCGTGCTCCAAGGCATTGCGGACAAGCTCGCTGACCACGTACTTGATGTAGTTCACCGCTTCCCGCTGGTGTGGCTGCCCGTGAAGCAGGGGTGTTACCTTCACCATGAACGCGGCCAAGTCTGCGTCGGTGCGGATCTGAGTCAAAGGGATGAACCGCCCAGCCGCCTCGTGTTCGGTCACACTGATCCCCGGATTGACCCCCAGCCAATCGAAGAGCCGCATGACCACGAGGTAGGGCAAGGTAGCCACTTTGGGCACCTCCGAACTGACCTTGCCTCCGTTCTGAGTCACGAGCGCGCCAGCGCAGGCGACCGCCGCAAGGACAACCGGATGAACGGCCACCCAGCGGTCGTGGAAGGACACACGGAGATTGCTGAGATCGCTCGTGTCGAGCCGGCGCACGAACGCCTCGATGTTCTGAAGCCCCGCGCTGTTCGGCACGTAGATGTCCACGAGCGGGATCGTACCTTCCCCGGCCTTCCCCCAACGGCTGTGGTGCGGTGCTCGGCCCCGGTCAGCATCGAGCGAACGTCTAACACGCCCCAGCAGCGACTCGTCCCGGGCCGAGCTCGTACCCCGTCCGGTCTGTGGCGTTTCGCCCCCTCAACCACCGAGGCGCCGTAGGGGCCATCCCGGGTCAGGCCATCCGGCGTCCGGCTGAGGCGATCCATCACGTTCTGGGGGCACGGAGGCTGCCGCGTCCGGTTTGCGGCGTTTCGCTCCCCGTATCTGTGCTCCCCGGTGGGCTTTGACGCGAAGGGAGAGAGGGAGGCGCCCACGACGGCCGCGAAACCGGGACAGGCCGGCAGGCGAGCGACGGGCGGACGGAGGACCCTCGGACTACTCGGAGTTGGGATCGGGCACGCCGCCCAGCTGCTCGTGACCGCGGGACAGAACATTGATCGGCTTCACGGGGAGGCCGCTTTCGCTCATCTCTGCGGGGCTGATCCGGTCCCGGCGTCTTCGGGCAAGACCGTTCGTCACCGGCTGAACCCCGGCGGCGATCGAGCCGCGAACTCCGCGCTGCACATGATCGCCGTGGTCCGGCTCCGGTACTGCGAGCGCACCCGCTCCTACACGGAGCGACGCATCGCGGAGGGCAGAACCAAGAAGGAGATCATCCGCTGCCTGAAGCGCTACATCGCCAGGGAGGTCTACGCAGCCCTCCGAGCAGATCTCACCGCGCCCGAGCTGACTTGACGTCTATAGGAACGTCCCGGGGCGGTTCACCTCGTCAGACAGTAGCCTAGACCGGGGAGCGAATCCTGGCGACCGCGAGCTCCTCTGCGAGCACACCGCGGCCGGCGCCGTGACCCTGCGCGGGGTCGCCCCGCCGGGCCGACTACACACCGGCCGCCCTCTACCGCTACTTCGCCAACCGCGGGGAGATGATCGCCACCCTGGTCAGGGGTGCCCTGCGGGTGCTCGGCGCCCACCTCACGGCGTGTACCGGAGCGGCTAGGCGCCGGCGCTACTTCACGGCACCAAAGGTGAGGCCGCGCACGAGCCACTTCTGCACGATGAACACGAAGATCACGGTCGGCAGGAACGCGACCACCGTGACCGCCATGATGCCGCCCCACGCCGTCCCGGCAGGCGTCTTCAGCGAGCCCACCGCCACCGGCAGCGTCTCCGTGTGTAGCGACGAGAGCACAAGCGCGTAGGGAAAGTCGTTCCACGAGAAGATCAGACAGAACACGGCCGTGGCCACCAGGCCGGGCGCGGCGAGACGCAGCGTGACGCGAAGGAACGCGCCGAGGCGGGTGGCCCCGTCGGTGAGCGCCGACTCTTCGATCTCGGCCGGCACCTCCTTGAAGAAGGCACGCATCATCCACGTCGCGAAAGCCGTGCCGAACGTCGCATGCATCGCGATCAGGAGCCCGTACGTGTCGAGCACGTGGAACTGCACAGCCAGCAGGTACGCGGGCAACGCGATCGCCACCTCCGGCAGCATGTACGCGAGGAGGAACGCGAAGAAGAGCGGCTGCCGCCCGCGGAACCGGAACCGCTCGAACCCGTAGGCCGCCAGCGACCCCAGCGTGAGCGCGACGATCGTCTCTCCCACGGCGATGACCGCGCTGTGCTTCAGGTACTCGAGGAACCCCTGCTGGAAGAGCACGGTGCGGTAGTTGTCGAGGTTCGGCGTGAAGACCCACTTCGGCGGCAGCGTCCACGCCTGCACCTTGGTCTTCAGGGATGTCTCGACCGTCCACGCCACCGGCACCAGGAAAAGGCCGGTCACCGCGAACGCTGCGAGGGTGGCGAGCCGCCCCGCCCGTCGTCGTCTGGCCAGGGTCGTCACGCAGCCCCCCGCTCCCGGGCCACCTGACGGAAGATCAGGGCGCACACGGTGATCGTGGCCGAGGCGACCAGCACGACCTGGGCGAACGCGAGGCCCGTGTTGAACTGCTGGAACCCGATCCGGTAGCTGTACAGCTGCGCGGTCTGTGTGGCGTTCGCCGGTCCCCCGTTGGTCATCGAGAAGACGATATCGAGGATCCGCATGGCGTCGGCGATCCGGATCAGCAACGCCACCGTGATCGCCGCCCGCAGCATGGGCAGCGTGACGTGCCAGAACTCCTGCCAGCCGGAGGCCCCATCGACCGCGGCGGCCTCGTACGGGTCCACGGGCAGCGACTGAAGCCCCGCAAGCAGGATCAGCGCCATGAACGGCGTCCACTCCCACACATCGGTGAGCACGATGGAGGCGAGCGCCGTTCGCGCTGTGCCGAGGATCGACCCGGGGAACAGCCCGCCCTGCCCGGTGATCGCGAGGCGGTTGAGGTAGTAAGCGACCATGCCGTACCCGTCGTCGAGCATGTACCGCCACATCAGCCCGACGGCGATCGGCATCATCATCGAAGGTATGAGCACCAAGGCGATCAGCAGACGACGTCCGACAAGCACCCGCTGCAGGAGCAGCGCGACCCCGAGCCCCAGCACGAATTCAACGGCGACGGCGAAGAGCAGGATCGTCGTGGTTGTGGTCGTGCTCTGCCAGAACTCGTGGTTCCGTAGGAGCGCCAAGTAGTTACCGAGGCCGATGAAGGTCGCACCGGCGGCGGGGTTCGCGAAGTTCTCCTTGTTGAGGCTGTGCCGCAGCAGGTACAGGATCGGGAACCCCATCACCGCCGTGAGGAAGACGGCCGCGGGGGCGATGAAGGTGAGCCCGGTCAGCGCTTTGCGGTGGCGCGCGAGGAGGGAACAGCCGCTCGCCACTCGGGCATGGTTAAACCACGGCATCACCGACCCGCGCAGGGCGCGTCGCGCCGGCGAGCGCGTCTACGCAGCCGACGACAGGATCTGCTCCCACTGGCTCTGCGCGTCGGACATCGCCTCCTGCGCCGTCTTGCTCCCGGTGAGCGCCGCGTTCAGATCGGTGGACAGCGCGTCGACGAGGTCGAAGTACGACGCGTTCGAGATCGGGACGACGGCCCGCGACGACGCCTCTCCCTCAGCCTCCAGCCAGGGGTACTTCGCCTGCAGTGTCGGGTCGTTCAGGATCGACAGCCGCGGCGGCGACGAGCCGTTCGGCACCAGCTGCTTCAACACCTCGGCGCTGGTTGCCCACTGGATGAACGCGAGGGCAGCCGGCTTGTTCTTCGAGAAGGCGTTCATCCCCCAGGCGTAGCCGCCGAACGCCGTGTCGTTCGTCCCGGGGAACGGTGTGTAGGCCCACTTGCCGACGACCTTCGACGATGACGGATCGAGCAGTGACGGCGTCTGGTCCGAGAACAACACCGCCGTCGACACCTGGCCCTGGGCGAAGGAGGTCGCCGCCTGGTCCCAGCTGTAGTTCGCCACGCCGGGCGGCGCGCTCTTCGCGAGGGTCAGCAGCTCCTCCGTAGCCTTCACGGCCTGCGGCGTGTCCAGCGTGGGCTTGTCCGAGCTGTCGAACAGCTGCCCGCCGTCGCCCCACAGCCAGTTGACCCACTCGTAGAAGATCGGCTCACCCTGCTGGCCCATGATCTCGGTGCCGTAGGCGGAGGGCGGGCTGTTCAGCTTCGCTACGTCGGACACGTACTCCGCCAGCGTCGCCGGTGGCTGCAAGCCCGCCTTCTGATAGAGGTCGGTGCGGTACGCGGCCATCATCAGCGTGTTCTCGAACGGCATCGCGTACAGGTGCCCGCCGTACGAGAAGTTGTTCGCGAGGGCCGGCGACAGGTCGGACAGACCCAGGTCGACGCCCTGCGACTGCGGGTACGTGTCGAGCGGTTCCAGCGCGTTCAGCTGGCCGGAGTACCGGGCGAGGAAGGTGCCCTCGACCCAGAACACGTCGTACTGCCCGGTCTTCGAGCGCAGGTCGAGCGTCTCCTTCTGGGTCATCGCGTCGTAGTCGATGTTCACGACGTTGACCTTGATGCCGGTCTGCTGCTCGAACTGCGGCAGCATCTTCAGCATGTTGTCGACCGTCGGCGTCGACGAGACCAGGAACGTGATCTCGCCGGAGGGCTTGCCGCCCGTGCTCGGCGACGGCGATTCCCCGCCGCCCTTGTTGCTGCTGCACGCCGCCGCGACAAGCGTGAGCACCGCCACGAGAGCGACCAGTCTGGTTACGCGCACGGTCCCTCGCATGATCGATCCTTTCCCCTCGGACGCTTCTATCTGGAAAGTTTCCTAACTATCCAGGGACAATGCTACGTCCGACCGTCCTCGCAGGTCAAGCCTGTTATCCCGCTCGCTCCTGCTTGAGGCGTCGAACCGTGGTCCTGGGCAGCTCAAGCAGCGGGACCTTCCGTTCCAGGTTGTCCTCGACTATCTCCGCCGCTGTCCGCATGCACCGTGCGAACCACGCTCGGTACCGGCGTCCCTTCCACCGCCTGAGCACGTGGGCCGCGACTCCGGCCGCGAAGTCCTCGCTGGTGCCGTTGAACCGCTCCAGGTAGTCGATGAAGGTCCCGGCCACGGCGTGAGTGGGCGAACCTTCATCAGCCAGCTTGAGCGAGCGGAGAAGGGACCCTCTCTCAAGACGGTGTTCAAGGTGGCGCCGCTTCTCGGCGTTTCCCCGTTAGAGATCGTCCGGCGCGTCGAGGCCTCGCTGAGCGACGGCTAGCGACTGCGCTACCCCGCGCAGCGCCTCCCAGTGCTTCGAGTGGGGCACGAACAGTCCCCGCCGCACCTTCCCCATGTACTGCTTCGACAGCCCCGTGGCCTTCGCGAGTCGGTTGAGTGAGAGGCCCTGGATGGCGGGGAGAATCTCTCGGCGGAACAGCTCCGGGTCCGCGCTTTCGTGGTTCGCGTCCCACGCTTTGCGTTCGACGGTCCGCCGAGTGTTCGCCTCGCCAACCTTGCGGCGGCTCTCCGGCCGCTTGGCTGGGTCATCACCCGATGCCCGCATTCTCGCAACAGCAGCCGGCCCGGAGGCGACCATGGCGGCAACGCCCTCGGCCTGGGCTTCGACCAGGCAGTCGTCACAGAGCTGACGGTGCCGAGCGGCCGGGTCCTCGAACACGACGCCGCAGCGGCGGCAGGCCGCTGGCAGCAGGTTGCGCGCCATACGCACCGAGACATCGGGGACCTTCCGCGATCCTCGGCGGATTCCGTCCCGGCCCCGACTTCGACCATCCCCGGTTAGGTTCGTCGCGAGGTGTGGAACCCGACTAGTGCCGCCGACGCCGGCGGCCAGGGTGCGAGCGAGTCTCTCGGCAATCGGAGCCACGGCCTCACGGGCCACGGGCAGCGCCGCCTCGGCGAGTTCGCGGGCGAGCGGTGCCGTGAGGCGGACCCGCCCATCGGGCTGCGCGACGAAGTCACGCCGATGGAATCGGCGACCGAGGATCGTTGTGAGAACGAGGCGGTCGATGTCACCGCGGATCGCTTCCAGCACGTCGTAGGTCGCCGACGCCCGACAGGCGGTGTCCGCGTGAAGCCCAGTCGGCGAGATCCCGGGGTCGAGACCGACCGACCGAAGTGCGACTCCAACCTCTCCTGCCGCGCACGAGTAGGCGAAATTCCACAGAGCGTGTGCCGCCGTCGAGGCACCCGCCGGTCGGCCAGTGACCGCTGAGGCACGTCGGCCCACCGTCCGCCAGGACGCGGGGACCCTCGGCTCGTCCGTTGAGATGAACCGCACGGGAACGCCCGAGAGCGTTTGCCAGAAGACGACGGCGGCTTGTGCCTCCGCGGCTCGGAGCTCCTCGATCTCTGAGCAGTCCGCGAGCACGGCCACGTGGTCGCGGAGGAGCGTCTGCACCTGTTCGGTCCCCGAGAGCACCGATAGCGCTGCCGCTTGACCCTGGATCTTGCGCCTGAGGAGGTCGACGCCGATGACCCGAGCCACCTCGCTGCCCGCGCTGAGCGCCTGCGCTCTGCGGAGCGCCGGCAGGTCGGGCGAGACTTCGCAGGGACCGCAACCGAGGATGCGGCCGGTGAGGTCGAGGTGCAGCCACGAGGCACCGATTCCATCGAGCCACTTCGGGACCTCGAACGTCCACCAGCCGTGGCCCGCGATGACGAGGCGCCGGAGCCGAGGCTCGGTCGCACGATCAACGGTCAGACTGCGACCCCGTCCGAGGCCTATCGATAGCGACCCGTACCGAACGCGAACGGCCAGGTTCGGGGAGTAAAGGAACAGGACTCCGTCGGCCGAGACTGCGGGCGGCTTGACGACCGCCGCGGTACTGTCGGTGTGCATTCGGACCTCCTATCCGGATGCCGGCCCCCGGGCGGTCACTCGCCGCGGGGGCGCTTCCTTCGATTGCTATGGGTTCCCTGGCTCCCTCCACGGAGAAGTGGGCTTCGTGCCTTGTCGAAGTAGGCGCCCTTCGGATTGCCCGGTCGCGATGCCATCAGGACCAAGCCGAGAATGGTGAGCAGGTCCACACATGCGTTGTTCGCGACCGACTCAAGCGTCGGGACCTCGGCCAGGTGGCCAAGTTCGGGATCGGCTGCCAGCCGAGGCTGGTCCGCCGCGTAGCCGGACCGGGTTGCCTGCCAGAGGTACCGAACCCAGTAGAAGGCGTCGTCGGGGAGGTCCGGGAGCGCCCGCATCGCCGTCATCCGGGCCTCGATCGCGTCTGCGTATGTCTCCGGCGTGACCTGCATCAGTACCCCCCGAGGCCGCCCCGTCCTGTGCGGGTCCATGACCTTGCGGAGCTCGCCCACGAGTCGATGGCGATCGAACTTGCCGGTCATGCCCATGTGGGCGATCACCTCGATGGCGGTGTTGCGGGCCGGGGGCCACACGTCACCGACCTGAAGATCGGCGACCAGATGGCGCGCCGACCAGTAGGCGCGCTTCTTGGACGATTTCTCCCATCGCCCGGCCCAGGTCTCCATCGCCCGGCGCACCTGCCCGACAGGCACGTAGCTATCACCCCAGATCAGCCAGATGCTCACCGGAACGTTGCAGAGGGTCTCGATGCGTTTGACGCCCTTGCGCTTCTGGAGCAGCAGCAACCACAGCGACCGCTGTGTCTCGGGCCAGGAGACTCCCCAACCGCCGACCCGCCGCCCGCGGCCTGGCCGAGCTGGGTGATCGAGTAGGCCAAGTCCAGTCCAGTCGTGGAGAAGCCGCCTGCTCGCGGGAGTCTCTTGCTGGTCCGCCGCGTCCAGCATCTCCTTGGTCGTGTATCCGCGGGGGCTCACACCGCAATTATAGCGGTTACACCGGAATCGCGTTGCGGGTTCTCAAGCCCAAGGGCACCATGGAGGCCATGGACGAGTTGCTCAGCTCAGGAGAGGTCGCTCGGCGCCTCGGGATCTCAGCCGAGAGGGTCCGGCAGTTCGCCCAGGCCGGGCGCCTGCCCTACGTGCGGACCCCCCTCGGCCGGCTGTACAGGTCCGCCGACGTTGAGCGGCTCCTCGCCGAGCGGATGGGGCGGAAGGGGACGGAGGGCAGATGAGACGCGAAGGACCGACGCTTGTCGCGCCGGCCCCCACCGGAGTCGAGCCCCCTGGCTCGGACCTCGCTGGTCGCATGGTAGCGCTGGGGTGTGACGCCGCCGCGCAGGCGCGGAGGCTCGGCTGATGGCAGCTGCCCGACGCCACGGTTTCTCAGAGGCTACCTACCGCAAGCTATCGGCACGGCGTAGGGCCGGGTACAACCGCGCCCTGGACGTCGTCGACGCATTCCAGCGCGACCCGTCCCGCAGCCTCTCCTTCTATTCGAGGAAGTACAGGACGACGCTGCCTACTTTCAAGAAACATGTGCCAACCCGACGGGGGAAGGGCCGGCGCTTGGACCTCGCGCCTCCGGGGGAGCGCCGGCTGTTCCGCGGGGGCATCAGCATGCTCGCGGATGTGGACGGCGTCCCGACCGTCGTCCGGGTAGTGCCGTCGAACGACGCGCAGTGGCGAGCGATCCAACGCCACGATGCGGCCGTCTTCATGGCCGTTACAAGGGACGAGGACTCCGGCCTCGCGAGGTTCTCCCATCGGGTCGTCGTCGATGCGGAAACCGGGCAGCGGTTCCGATTCTACGTCGAGGGCGAGGGTATCCGGGACGCCACCGACACCGGCGGGCTCGAGCTCGCCGACCTGTACTACAGCGGCGGCCGCCGGCACGACCTCGACGCCTTGCTCGGTGAGGCGGCCGCATGAGCAGGCGAGCGGATCGGACCTGTCCGGTCCCCGGCTCCCCCTGCCTGAGCGTCCTCGACGATCTTCGCATCGAGCTCGCCCGCGTCCGGGCGCGTGAAGAGGGCCGACCGCTGACCCCTTGTCGAGGCTGCGGCGAGCGGAACCGGATCGCGCTCGGCGGTTCGACCCTTTGCTACGTGTGCCGCGTGCGTCCGATCGAGGGTAACCACGTCCGGGGAACGGGGTCCGGCCCGGCCGTGCTGCGGATGGACGCGAACGCCCACCGCGTCGCGAACGAGGGCGAACGCATCTGGCGAGAGGTGGGTCGCGGTGACCTCTGCACACCCTGCGTCTTCGGCTACGGCCTTCGGATCGGCATCCTGCTCTCGCGCCTCGAGGTCGACCTGTGACCCCGCGCCCTGACGTCGACCGGACCTGGAGCCGGCCCGTGAGGTCGGCGCCCGCCCCGGTCCCGGTGGAGCTTCGAGCCCGAGTATTCCCCGCGACCCCTCCATACGAGGTCGGTGAGGCCGACGACTTCCCCAAGCGCGTCGTGCTCGCCGACTTTGCCCCAGGACCGGACGGCCGCGCCATCTCAGGCGTCTACGTCGGCGACGGTCCGGATCTTGACGAGGTCGCAGGGCGGCTCCTCGGGCCGGCTGCCCCCGAGGGCTTCGCCCCACCGGGGCCGGGTCCGCTCCGGGACCTCGATGACTTTCTCGACCGGATCGTCTGGCGCCCCGTCCACGAGTCGCGCTTCGGCTTCGTGGCCTGGAACCTAGCGATGTTCTTCTGCTCCCTCGCCTACACGTTCCGGAACTCCGGCACCTGGGCAATCGTCTTCACGGACCCGAACCCGGCTGGCGGGAGATGGGTCGACTACTACCGGTCTCCAATCGTCCTGGACCCGATGGCGAACGGTCGCGTGGAGGTGTCCTTCGGCCCGAGGAAGAACCCCGACCCCCGGGACTTCGACGAGAGGGGCCGCCAGTACGCGGGCCGGTTGGCGACCCTGCAGGACGCCGTCTCGGCACTCACAGGTCAGCGGGTCGAGGATCTCGCGACCGCCTGTCGCTTGTTCGATGTCGCTCCCCCGCCCGCGGGACCGGCGAGGGTCGAGACGCTCACTGAACGGATCGTCGCCATGCGCGAGCTGTACCGGGCGGTGCGAGCCGAAGCCGCGTCCTGGCCGGGGGTCGTCCTGGACCACATGGCGAGCGCCACCGCAATTGTCTCGGGTGCCTACGTGGCGGGGCGCATCCCCCAGCCGTTGCTCCGCGACCGCCGGACGATGCGCGTCCCGCCTCGGGCGATCGGGGCCGGCATCGAGGCCGCGAGCATCGGTGCCCGCACCGGCACGTTAGTCCGCCGACTCGCGGTCCCGGGCCTCGACGTGGACATCACGGCCTGCTACCCGGTCGGGAACGCGCTCGCCGGCGTTCAGGACTTCCTGACGCATGAGGTCGCCACGCACCATGTGCACGGGCGCCGGGCTCTGGCCGAGCTAACCGCCCGCGTCGCGGCCGCGGTCGCCGCGGGCCTGCTCGACCATCCCGAGGCGTGGAGATCGCTCGCGTTCCTCTGCAAGGTCCGTCCCGCCGGAGACGTGATGACCGTGCACGTCGACCTTTTCGGGACCGAGGCGACCGTCACGGCGCCGATCGCCGAGGGATCCAGGGAGTTCTGGACGACCGGGTTCGATCTCGCGCTCGCCGTCCTCGAGGACCTGGACCGCGGAGGGCCGGGGTCGGTTCCCGAGATCGTCGAGGCGTGGACGTTCACCTTCGGTCGGCGCCTCCGGGGGCTCCATCCGGTCACCTTCCCCGGCGGGTGGACCTGGGACCCGCGCAGGGCCTCCACCTACCGCTCCCGCGACGGGCGGACCTGGGGGAACCTGTACCTGCTCCTCGCGGCGATGCGGGCTGTGGCCAAGACCGACCCCACCCTTTCCGAGCCTGAGCGGATCAGGCGGCGCGGCATGCTGAAGGTCGCCTCGGTCGCCGGCGCCTTCGGCATGTTCTCTGCGTCGACGCCACTCGATGTAAAGCCGGGGACCCGGCACCGGGTCATCACGTCCGATGGCGCTGTCACCCTGCGACACGGCACCCCCGAGCGTCCGGGTCCCTGGGCGTTCCCGCCGGCCGCCGCGCTCGTCGAGGGGGCCGGTCGCCTGCTACTCACCCTCCTCGTGCACGAGGCCCGGGTCCGCGGTGGCCAGGTCGTGCAGGCCGACACCGACGGCGCGTTCATCGTCGCGACCGCCGACGGCGGTCTCCTCGACGAGGAGGGCCTCCTGTGATCGCCGCGCTCTCCTTCGCGCAGGTCCAGGAGATCCGCGAGCGATTCGCGACCCTAGCCCGGTGGGCGGGACTTCCGATCACCCCGGACCGACTGGAAGGCGGCCGGGTCGTGACCGGGGAAGGCATGCCGTCCCTCGTGAAGTTCGCCGATCCGATGGTCGGGGAGGACGGCAAGCTCGGGGACTTCCTCTGTTACACCCCGAGCCTGCGGCGGTTCGCGATCCACCCCGACGATGGCGGCGATGTGGATGGCCGGTGGCGCGTCTCTGAGAACACGGTCGGCGTGATGGTCAACCCGAGCTCGCTCCGGCAAGGCGACTTCGCTCGCGAGTGTTATCGCTACCTGCTTGCCCGTGAAACCGGCGAGGACTTCGACGCCGACTGGCTCGACGAGCCGGTGCTCTGGCCGAAGACCCTCACGCATCCGGCAGACCTCACCGCGGCTCGTCGTGCCATCCCGGATCTCCGTCCGACCGAGACCGTCGTGTATGCACGCGAGTTGTTCGGCGCCTCCTCCTACATCGCCCGCCTGGTTGCCGGCGCGTCCTGGCGCGACCTCGACTGGAGGACGGGCGACGGCGAGCCCGTCACGCTGATGGCGGCGAAGGATCGAGCGGTCGGGGCCGTCCGCACCTGGCGCGTCTTCCTCAACGAGTTCCTGCGGCACCCCGTCGCGTTCACCCTCGATGCTGACGACCGGCGAGCTGACGGCTCGACCCGCGGGCTTCTCGCGCCCGCCCCCATCCTGCTGGTGGGCGCCACCCGCACCGGGCGCACGAGTTGGGCCACCGGGGAACGGGCCGAGGACCTCATATCGGACGCCGGGGAGTGGGGCCGAGTGCTCGACGGCCTGGCGGGCGTCTCCGCGGGGGAGCTTCGTCGCGCTGGCCTCGCGCCCCGGACGGTGCGGGCGATGCGGGCGGGCCGTCGTCCGGTCCCACGGAACGCCGAGGCGGCGCGCCGCCTGGCCACCACTCGTGCCCGTTCCGAGGCGGGTCTCGCGAAGGACCGCGCCGGGCGGTGCATTGCTCCACGTTGTGACGAGCGCCTCACCGGGCGCCAGCGCATCTTCTGCCGCCGTCACGCGTCCTATCCCGGGTCGAGGCGTAAGGCGTGGAGGGAGGCTGCGAGATGAGCCGCGGGGCCTCGATCGCCGACCTGCTGGTCGCTCAGGCGGCTGCCTCCTTCGAGCTGTTTCACGACGGGTCCAACGAGGCATGGGCTTGGGACGGGACCGACGCCCTCCGTATCGGTTCGGCCACGTTCGGCGAGCGGGTGTCCCGCGACTTCTACGGGTCTACCGGCAAGGTTCCTTCGACCACGAGCCTCGCGACGGCGGCCACCGCGCTACGGGGCATCGCCCGCTGGGAAGGCCCCGAGGTGCCGGTCGGTCTCCGGATCGCCGGTGGAGATGACGCGGTCGTCGTCGACCTCGCCGATGACGAGCGACGAGTCGTGGTCATCGACCGGAGCGGATTGTGCGTCACCACTGACTCGCCAGTCCGGTTCCACCGGCCTCCCGGGATGCTGTCGCTGCCGGTTCCAACGGTGGGCGGGAGCCTCGACGATCTGACCGACCTCTGGCCGCTTCGGAGCGATGACCTCGTTCTGGTCCTGGCGTGGGTTCTCGGCTGCTTTAGCCCATCCGGCTCCAAGCCCGTTCTCGACCTCTCCGGAGCGCAGGGTTCGGGCAAGTCCTTACTCGCGAGGATGCTGCGCTCCCTCATCGACCCGAACGCGATCCCACTCCAGACGATGCCCACCGATCTTCGGAACCTCGCCGTCATCGCCGCCCATCACGCCGTCCTCGTGTTCGACAACGTGTCTCAGGTCTCCGATGAGCTCTCCGACGCGCTCTGTCGTCTCGCAAGCGGTGCGGGGTTTGAGACACGCAGGCTCTACACGGATGACGATCTCGTCACGTTCGCCGCGACGCGGCCGGTGCTGCTCACGGGGATCCCGGAGGTTGCGAAGCAGGCCGACTTTGTGGACCGGACCATCAACATCGTGCTCCCCGAGATCGGGCAGGGCGAGCGCCGGACGGAGACGGAGGTCCTCGCCGAGTTCGAGGCCGTGCGGCCGGCGGTCCTCGGGGTCGTTTTCGATGCGGTCTCCTGTGCTCTCGCGAACCTATCCACGACCGTGCTCCGCGAGGCCCCACGGATGCTCGACTTCGCGACCTGGGTCGAGGCGGGCGCCCCGGCCCTCGGATGGGAGCCGAACCGCTTCCTCGACGCGTACCTAGCGAACCGGCGGGACGCCTCCGCCGGCGTCATCGAGGGGTCGTTCATCGGGCAGTTCATCCCGAAGCTCGCAGAAGAGGGCTTCGTCGGGACCGCGACCGAATGCCTCGCCACGCTCGGCGCCCTCGCGGGGACCGAGGCGATCAGGCACCGCGGCTGGCCCGCGACGCCGCGGGGACTGGCGGGGATCCTCAGGCGTCTTGCGCCCTCGCTCGCCGAGGCCGGCATCGTGGTGGGGTTCGACCGCGCCGGGCACGACCGCCAACGCATCATTCGCATCCACGCCGCGAGCGATCCGGGGGCGCCGGGCGGAACGGTCCTGCCGTTCGCGAAGCCCGCGCCGGCCGAATCGGCGATGGTCGAGCAGGCCGTCGGCGCGCTCCGGGCCGTCGGCGTGGACGAAACCTGGCCGCCGTCCAAGGTCGCCGGCCTGGCGCTCCTCAAGGCGGGCGGGAACACCTCCGTCGCCGTCCATGCCCTGAACGCCCTGGGGGTCCCCGCTCCTGACGGGGGTCCGTGGACCGCCGACACCCTGCGAGGGGTGGTCTGAGATGGCCCGGAGCTTCGTCTGCGGGAGCCCCTACCACGTCGGGGACCGTCTCATCGCGTCCAGGTCCGGAGCGTTCGAGCGGCGGATCGAGTTTCGTCGGCTGAGCGACCAGGGACGGGAGGCCGTGGTCATGGACCGGATCGTCTGCCGCGCCTGCATGGTGGCCGAGGTCGCGGAGCGGCGCGGCGAGGCCGGGCAGCAGACGGCGCCATTGTTCGGGGAGGGACCCAGGGCATGAGCGTGGTTGCGCTGCCCCGGCCCTACTACGCCGACGAATGGGTCAGGCTCTACCAGGGCGACTGCCGGGACATCGTGCCTGCTCTGACTGAGGAGATCGACCTCGTGCTCACCGATCCGCCCTACGGGATCGGGTGGGACACCGACGGACGGTCCCGGGGCGGCCGCTACTTCCCGCCGATCATCGGGGACGACGCACCCTTCGATCCGGCCTGGCTCCTGTCCCGGTTTCCTCGCCTGGTCCTTTTCGGGGCAAACCATTACGCGGACCGCCTACCGGCCTCTCCCTCCTGGGTGGTGTGGGACAAGCGGGTGGGCATGGCCTCCAACGACCAAGCCGACTGCGAACTCGCCTGGACGAACCTCGGCGGCCCGGCCCGGATGTTCAGACAGGTTTGGAACGGCGGGGGCGGCCGGAGGAAGGACAACCCGAGTGCCCGACGGGGCGAGCCGGTGAGCTTTCACCCCACCCAGAAGCCCCTCGGGCTGATGCGGTGGCTGATCGAGCGCCACAGTCGCCCGGGCGATCTGATCCTTGACCCCTACGCGGGGTCGGGGACGACCCTCCGGGCGGCCAAGGACCTCGGCCGCCGGGCGATCGGCATAGAGATCGAGCCCCTCTACTGCGAGACCGCCGCAAGGCGCCTGGCACAAGAGGTCCTGCCGTTCGAGGAGGAGGCAGAGGCGAGCATCCGAGCAGAAGGGACCGCGTGAGGGGGAACTCCCTTTCAGGCCGCCATGGCATCTGCGAAACGCCGGATAGGTGAGGTCGAAGAACGGCGCAGGACGTCCTCACCCGGCCCGCTTCAGGGAGAGCGGGGTGAAACGGCGCACCGCTGCGCCGGATTCGCCCACGTTCGCGAAAGGAGGGTCCGGTCGTGAAGCCACCCGAGGTGCGCCGTTTCGCCCTCGGGCGGATGAGAGAAGACCCTACGGTCTCCTATCGTGCGCTCGCGAAGGTCTTAGGCGTAAGCGACGGGACGATCCGGCGGTGGCGAGACGAGGAGAACATCCCTCGGCGCTCCTTGGGCGGGCGGGCCGCGACCCACAAGCGGCGCGGGTCCCTCGCTGGGCGGCACCCGCCGCGCCCCGAACCCGAGTCGCTTGAGGAGGAGTGGTTCGAGGAGGAGGCCGAAGAGTTCGAGGGGGAGGATTTCGGGGCGGCTGGGGAGTCTGAGGATTCCGTAAGCCTTGACCCCGCGATCCTTCGCCAAGGAGCAGCCGCCATCGGCGATCTGATTGGCGCGTTCGCCGCAATCCGGCGAGGGAAGATCCGCCCAGCACTCCCGTCTGCTCCCCGGCGAGCGGCCGCCGGGCGAGGACGGCCAGTGCCTGATACGCGGTCGATGCGGAAGAGCCGCTCGCTTACCTTGCGCGAGATTACCGGCGCTCTCGACTCGGAGCCCCGGCCTCGCGGCGGAGCCGCGGTCCGGTTTCTAGTTGCGGCGGGTCCGCTCCTTGAATCGCCGCACTCGTTTCATGCCTACGGGCAGGCGCGCCGGTGTGACCCCGCCGATATCGACGCGGCCTGGGCAAGGCTGGTCAAGGCGGGAGTAGCGCCGCGGTGGTGAGGCATAGCGCGACTCTGGAGGTGCGAACCGTTGGACAGGTTCCACGCTAGGCTGTGCGGGATGGTCGGCCCGCTCCCCGCCGAGGAACAGCTAGCCGAAGCCTTGGCGGCATATCCACCGCAGGTGCGCTCGCTCATGCTCGAGGTGCTTACCCTTCCCGACGAGGAACGTGCGAAGCGAATCGGCCAGTTCTACGCCGATCCACGTTCCCGCAGCTTCGCCGAACTCCTGATCGACCCCGAGGAGGACCCGGCTACAAGGGCCGTCCTCGTCGGGATGCTGCGGGAGATGGAGAAGCAAATGCCTAGAGGTAGCTAGGTTCCGAGGGCGTCCGGCCGGACTAGTGCGCTTCCGCAATACGTGCTCGCGCAACCCTTAGACTCCGGCCTGCAGGGCGACCGAAGGAGGCGGAGTGCCGGCAGCAGGCACGGGCAGGGTCACCGAGCGGACGTTCTACGACGCCCTCCTCGCCGCTATCAGAGACCGGGGCGGCACGGGAGTGCAGGAGATTAGTTTCAACGGGGAGCCGGACATCAAGTTTCGGCTCATCGGACGCGACTGGCTGCTCGGCGTGAAGATTGGTCAGTCGTCCTCCACCCTAACCAGTGCCTTCCTCCAGTTCTCGCGACACAAGCACGAGAGCGGCATCGAGAGTGGGATCCTGCTGTTCCTCCCCGACTCCGTTCGGAAGATACGCCCCACCGAGGAGGCCATCGCAGAGGCGGTGAGCACCGCTGGGGTCCTCGCCCTCGTTGACGCGAGCACCCTGCAGAAGCAGTACGGGGATCGGACCTTCCCCCACCTGCTGGAGACCATCCAGACGGAACTCGCGCCGTTACTGGCCAAAGGTGTGGCCACGACCTACCCGCTCCCGACCGTTATCTCAATGCTCCAGGTACAGGTGCAGGAGCTCATGGACCGACTTGCCATGGGGGAGCGCGAGGTGCTTCGCATCATCACGGACCGGGCTCTCCTTAGCGACCTCGGAAGCCTGACCGCCGGCCAGGAGAACCAAGTGACCCGGTTTCTCGGCGCGTACATCGTCCTGAGCCAGATCCTGTTCCTTCGGTTCCTCTCGTCGGCGCGGACGGAACTGGACCCGCCCAGGCCCGTGACGCGGCGATCGCTCCGCGAGTCGTTCGCCAAGGTTCTGGAGATCAACTACCGGCCCATCTATGAGCTCGACGTGCTTGATGCCCTCCCCGAGGAGTACGTCCGGGCGACGTTCGACCTCATCTGGGCGCTGCAACTCGAGAAGATTCGCTACGAGCTCCCCGGTCGGATCTTCCACGAGCTCATGCCCGGACAGATCCGTAAGCTCCTGGCGGCCTTCTACACGCGCCCCCAGGCTGCCGAACTCCTCGCACGGTTGGTCGTCCGCCAGGCGGACGACTCGGTTCTCGACCCCGCCTGTGGGTCGGGGACGATCCTGGTCTCCACGTACCGGGTCAAGGAGGAGCGCTACGGGGCCGAGGGGCGCATCGGGAGCCCGCACAAGCTGTTCTGTGAGGAACAGATCTTCGGGGCAGACATCATGCCCTTCGCCGTCCACCTGACGTCGGCGAACCTGGCGGCCATGGACGTGCAGCAGACCCTTGACCGTACTCTGGTCTTCCACGCCGACAGCCTCAGCCTCGTTCCTGGCAAGGCGTACGGCGTCGGTTTCCTCCAGGGGACCTTCTTGGCTGCCCCCAGGACCGGCGTCACGACGAAAGGGGAGGCGTACGAGGTCCCCCTCGACAAGGTCGATGTCGTTGCCATGAACCCTCCCTTTACCAAGGTCGAGCGGAGGATCCGCGACTACGTCCACATGCAAACCTTCGCGGACCGCGCCGGTGGGGAGGTCGGGCTGTGGGGTCACTTCGTCTTCTTGGCGGACGAGTTTCTGAAGGCCGAGGGCATGATGGCGGCGGTCCTGCCCATCAACGTTCTCCGGGGACGGGAGAGCCAGCGGGTCCGGGACTTCCTGTTCGGTGAGTGGACCCCCCTTTACGTTCTCAAGCCGACCCTGAACTACGGCTTCTCTGAATGGGCCGAGTACCGGGACACGATCGTCATCGCTCGTAAGGCTCCGCCTCCGTCGGGGCACCGGGTCAAGTTCTGCCTCGTGAAGGCTCCCCTCCAGAATCTCGACGAGGACACCATCGCCGACATCGCGGACACGATCAGAAGCCGGAGGTCGCTCCGATCCGAGAATCTGGACATTGACAGCCACCCCCTCCCGGAGGTCCGTCGCCGCTCCATGAACATGATGTGGTTCTTGGGAGTGACCGACCTCTCCCACCGGGACGTCATCATCGACTTCGTCGGCAAGTTCAAGCTTGGGCGCTTCCCCGAGGGTTACTTCCGAGAGGGCTACCGCCCCGTCCCGAAGGGCGTGTCCGCTTTCACGTTCCTCACCCGGGACTCGAACCCGGCGCGGCTTCAGGAGGCGTTCCTGTCCTTCCGGAAGGAAGGGGCGAGGAGCGTGAGCGCCAGGTCCGCCCTGGGGGTCCGGTTCAAGGTGGAGCGCGATGCTTTGGTGCCATCACTGCGCACACCCACCGGGGTAGAACGGATGGACGTCACCGACTCCCACGACTTCCTCGCGGTGCGTCCGTATGCGGAGCTGCCCGACGTCCGTCGGGCAGTGGGCTTCAAAGGAAGGCTTGGACGGACCTTCTGGCGGGACGTCGAGGCCTCGGCTGGGTCCATCCAAACGCATCTCATGACCGTCCGCCGGATCAACCCCTACTCGCCGAACCACCACCTGGCTGCCTTCTTCTCGGAGACTCTCATCTCGCCGGCGAACACCCTCAACGTAGTAATGGAGGCAGACGCCGATAGGGCAAAGGCCGTCTGCACGGTCCTCAACTCGTCTCTGTTCTGGGCGCACTTCTTCCTGCTGAAGGAGGAGAGTACTGGCCGATACATTGACGTCCGGTTCTACGACCTGTACGAGATGCCCCTGTTCCCGGAACCTGAGCACGTGAAGCCACTGAACGAGGCCTTCGCCAAATACGGGAGCATCGACTTCCCGGCCCTCCGGTACCAGTTCGACCAGGATTTCGACGAGCGATACGACGAGTTCTGGGAGCACCGGGACCAACCGGCTATCCGAAGACTCTGGAGTGTGCTTGAACGGCCCCTCCGGCCTGCTCCGGTCCGGATGAAGTTCGACCTCGACGTGGCCGACGCCCTCGGCGTTTCAGTGGACGAGGAAGAGTTGCTACGCCTATACGAGGTCTTCGTCAAGGAGATGATCATCACCAGGCACCTGACACGCGACTAGGTTGTCACGCGCCTCTGCTACGGTCTACCACCAAGGGCCGTGGCCCTCGCCGAGCGTGGACCGCGTCCCCCAGGTGGCCGTGAGATCCGCGGTTCATTACTCGGGCTCCGTGAAGTAGATCTCCATCCGAACGTTCACGCCAGTGGATCGGATTCCTTGCACCACCATCCCGCCGTCATTGAGTTCCTTGACGATCAGATACTTGGCCAGCCCGTGGAGGCTGAACCAAAGTAGCCAGGGGTGCTGAGGGTTGGCCTGTAACCAGCTCGCGATACTCAAGCGGATCGGCCTCGACCAAGCGCCCAGATTGTGTCTCTGAACAGGTACCATGCTACTTCCGCGAGGCAGGCGGCCGTGACGACACGTCTCGGCGGTACCATCCGGGCATGAGCGACAACGAGCCGAGACGGGATGTCTATGCGCTCCTGGAGGAAGCAAAGACCTACGGCATCGGCCTGCTTTTCGAGGCGGACCTCGGTGACGAGGGCGAGGAGAACGGCTGGACGATCAGCTACGTGATCCACGGTTGGCCAGCCGTGCAGGGTCAAGGGGCGGACTTTCCCGGCGACCGCCTCGCAAGTGCGTACGATCTGGAGACTGCGGTAGCGGCGGCCATGAAGCCCCTCCGCGAGATGGGCGAGGCATACGAACGTTACCTGTCGCGGAAGGACCCGCAGCAGGACCACACGGCACCGTAGGCAGGGGGACACCGTGCCCGAGCTGCCGGAGCATGAGGACTGGGCGAGCTGCCCGCCAAACGCTCTGATTTCAGGGGCTGGGGAACCGTGTTCGCCGAGAAGCTCGTTGACGGGCGAATGCGTGCCTACATGAAGGACCTAGTCGAAGGCACTTGGGACCTCGCGGTCTGGCTCCAGCACTGCGCCGACGCGACGCCATGGGACGCAGAGATCGTTGTCGGGATTATCAGGTTGACACAACGGCCAGTGATAGTTTGGGGGAATGCTCTGGCGGTACAGGATCATCTGGGGAACGGTGGCCGCGCTGATGATTGCGATCGGGGCCGCGTTCCTTCAGCCATACGAGGCCGCCGTGCTGGCCGGTACCCGCACGCGAGGATCGCTTTGGATCGACCCCTTCTTTCTCCTCGTGTTCATGATGCTCATCGCGGGCATTGTGATAGCGGTCTTGTTGGCGGGTGCCACGTTCCAGATGCGCAAACGACTGACTCGCCTGAACGAGTTTGTCAGGGAGGGGCCAATGATCCTTCGGGCACTTCACTTCAGCGTCCTGAAGGACGACGCCCCAGAGTTGGGCATCAGCGATGAGGAAACGGAGTGGAGGTTCCGGAAATGCAGGTGGGAGACCGACGTCACGAAATTCCTCAAGGATGAACTCAAAGACGATCACTTCGTGAACATGTTCAGGCAGCCCACCCAGACTCTGATCGACCGCCCAGCGCCTAAAGACGGGACCTTTGAGCAAAGGAAGGCGTGGGATGACGTGCGGGCCGGAATAGAAACCCTCTATGAGATCCACCGGGAGCTTAGGGGTGGCTAGAAGCCAGCGTGTCGTAGGTCAGCGCCTCTCGAGCGGAGACTGAGGTTCGAGCCGCTCGCGGACCATGCGGCCGTTGCCCGTCCCGGGTTCACCCCCGATCGCGGCCGTCTGAGCCGTCGCCGGATCCCACCCCGCTGCAGTGCCCCGCCCTGGGTGGTGGCCCTGCCGGTCCATCGTCCGCCCGCCCCGGTCCCGGGTCCCGTGTCCCGGTTTCGCGGCCGTCGTGGGCGGCTCCCTCTCTCCCTTCGCCGGTGGGCTTTGACGCTTGGGCAAACCCGCAGGTAGCATCGGGTGCCGGCCGTTCCGGCCGGCTTTCGTACGAATGAAGACCTACACCCCGAGGCCGCGCGACATCGAGCGGCGCTGGTATGTGATCGACGCCAGCGGCGCGGTGCTCGGCCGCCTGGCCTCCGGAGCGGCCGCGATCCTCCGCGGCAAGCACAAGCCGATCTTCGCTCCTCACATGGACACCGGCGACCACGTCATAGTCGTGAACGCCGCCGGGGTCCGGCTGACCGGAGGCAAGCTGGAGACGAAGTACGCGTACCGGCACTCCGGCTATCCCGGAGGCCTGACCGAGATCAAGTACGCGAGGCTCCTCGCCGAGAAGCCAGCGTACGCCGTCGAGAAGGCGATCAAGGGCATGCTCCCGAAGAACCGGCTCGGCCGGGCGATGGTGAAGAAGCTCCAGGTCTACGCCGGCCCCGAGCACCCGCACCGGGCGCAGAAGCCGCAGCCGCTGAAGCTCGGCGAGGTCCCGAAGTGGGAGGGCCTGCCCGAGCCGAAGCCGAAGGCCGCTCCCGAGCCGAAGGCGCCGAAGACTCGGGCCGCCAGGAAGCCGGCCGCCAAGCCTGCGCCCGCGAAGAAGCCGGCCGCCAAGGCTGCGCCCGCGAAGAAGGCGGCCGCCAAGGCTGCGCCGGCCAAGGCCCCGGCGGCGAAGAAGACGACGGCCAAGGCGAAGGAGACGACGCCCAAGCGGACGACCGCGAAGGCGACGGCGAAGTCGACGGCGAAGAGGCTCACCGCCCGCAGGGCGAAGAAGGAGGAGTAGCAGGTGGCGCAGATCGCGATGGGACGCCGCAAGGAGGCCGTGGCCAGGGTTCGCCTGGTGCCGGGGAGCGGCAACTTTCAGTTGAACGGCCGGGCGCTCGATGAGTACTTCCCGGCGCGTGCCCACCGCATGATCGTGGCTTCGCCGCTCCGCGCGGTCGGGCGTGAGAAGGACTTCGATGTCGTTGCCCGCATCGAGGGCGGCGGCGTGGCGGGACAGGCGGGGGCGGTCCGCCTCGGCATCGCCCGCGCGCTGATCGAGATCGACCCCG
>Ga0315282_10003416_pt1 | contig 28522 bp, 25 predicted proteins | sample YL17G07_20_MG_FD_203693 | JGI IMG/M metagenome (GOLD analysis project Ga0315282, IMG submission 203693) | Sediment microbial communities from Yellowstone Lake, YNP, Wyoming, USA - YL17G07_20 | ecosystem: Environmental > Aquatic > Freshwater > Lake > Sediment | place: USA: Wyoming | collected... | reverse complement strand
AAGTGTCCTTACAGGTGCCTTTCAGCCTGTAAAGTTGATGAGGCCAAGTACTGCATTGCCCAGGCTCTTGTAAACGCTTTCCTCGGGGATGTTGACCACGGCCTCATCTTCTGTGGTCAGAATGCTTACCGAATCGACAGAATCGTGACGGTGAAAGAACTCATTTTAGAGCTTCTCACCGAACTCAAGGCGGCTTAAGTCAGTTTTATCGCCTCAGCCTCGATTCATAAGAATTTCATTTTCCGCTCTCGGGAAAATCCGGGTGGTTTCGAACGGTATGCCCCAAGCCACCCCAAGCCCTTCAAATTGACAAAATGCGCTCCTTTCTGTTAATAATGGGTAATGGTCAAATGGCTCATCAATAAAATCTTCGGGACCCAGAACGAGCGGGACCTGAAAAAACTCCAACCCTACGTCGCCGCCGTCAACGCCTTCGAATCCCAAATAAGCTCCCTCTCTGACGACGCGCTTCGGGGAAAAACCGCCGAATTCAAGGAAAAATTGAGCCAAGGCGCCTCCCTGGAGGACATTCTGGCCGAAGCCTTCGCCGTCGTCCGGGAGGCTGCCCGCCGCAAAGTCGCCATGCGCCATTTCGACGTCCAGCTCATCGGCGGCGTCGTCCTCCACCAGGGAAAGATCTCTGAAATGAAGACGGGTGAGGGAAAAACCCTGGTCGCCACCCTGCCCGCCTATCTCAACGCCCTGGAGGGCAAGGGCGTCCACATCGTCACGGTCAACGACTACCTGGCCAAGCGCGACACGGAATGGATGGGCCCCATCTACAATTTCCTCGGCCTGAGCGTCGGCACGATCCAGCACGATATGAACGACCGGGAGCGCCAAGTCGCCTACCGCTGCGACGTCACCTACGGCACGAACAACGAATTCGGGTTCGACTACCTCCGCGACAACATGAAGTTCCGCCTTTCCGACCTCGTCCAGCGCGAGTTCAACTACGCCATCGTCGACGAAGTCGACAGCATCCTGATCGATGAAGCGAGGACGCCGCTCATCATCTCCGGCCCGACCGATGAATCGACGGAGCTCTATTACAAGGTCGACACCCTCGTCCGCCGCTTCCACAAGGACAAGCATTTCTCGGTGGATGAAAAGACGCGGACCGTCTCCATCCTCGAAGACGGCGTCGCCGAGGGGGAGAAGTTCCTCAATGTCGCCAACCTCTACGACCTGGCCCACATGGAATTTGTCCATCACATCAACCAGTCCTTGAAAGCCCATTACCTCTTCAAGCGCGATGTCGACTACATGCTCAAGGACGGCAAGGTCCTCATCGTCGACGAATTCACCGGGCGGCTCATGCCCGGACGCCGCTACAGCGACGGACTCCACCAGGCCCTCGAAGCCAAGGAGCGCGTCCGCATCGAAGAGGAATACCAGACCCTGGCCTCGATCACCTTCCAGAATTACTTCCGCATGTATAAAAAGCTGGCCGGCATGACCGGCACGGCCGCGACCGAAGCCGCCGAATTTCATCACATCTATAAACTGGACGTCGTCGAAATCCCGACGAACCAGACGCTGATCCGTCATGAGCATCCCGACGTCATCTACCGCACGGCCGGGGAAAAATGGGAGTCCGTAGCCGCCGAAATCCAGGAGAACAATAAAAATGGACGCCCCGTTCTCGTCGGGACCGTTTCCATCGAAAAATCCGAACATCTGAGTTCCCTCCTCCGCAAAAAAGGCTTGAAACATGTCGTCCTCAACGCCAAATATCATGAGATGGAAGCGGCCATCATCGCCCAGGCGGGTCGGATCGGCGTCGTGACCATCGCCACCAACATGGCCGGCCGCGGCGTGGACATTCTGCTCGGCGGAAATCCCGAATACATGGCCAAAGAGCAGCTCAAACGCGCCGGAGTCGATCCCTTGAAAGCGACCCAGGACCAGTGGGAAAAAGCTCTGGCCGAGGCCGCGAAGGTCACCAAGGACGAGCATGAGAAGGTCGTCGGCCTCGGCGGACTCCACATCACCGGCACGGAACGGCATGAAGCCCGGCGCATCGACAACCAGCTGCGGGGCCGGGCCGGCCGTCAGGGCGACCCGGGATCGTCCCGCTTCTTCCTCTGCCTCGAAGACGACCTCATGCGTATCTTCGGCAGCGACCGGATCTCGGGCTTGATGGCCCGGATCGGCATGGGCGAAGGCGTCCCCATCGAGCACAACATGGTCAGCAAAGCCATCGAGCGGGCCCAGCGGCAGGTCGAAGGCCAGAATTTTTCGATCCGCAAACACCTCCTCGAATATGACGACGTCATGAACAAACAGCGGGAGACGATCTACAAACAGCGCCGCGAGATCCTCGAAGGCAAGAATATGAGGGACTATGTCCTCGAGCTCGTCGAACAGCTCCTGGACTGGCATATGGACAGCTACATCAATAAAGAAAAGGAGCCCGAGGACTGGGACATCGAGGCTTTCCGCAAAGCCGTTGGGGCTCAGTTCGGCCTGAACATCGACAGCCTCGGCCTCAAATGGAACGAGGTGACCTTCGAGGAGCTCCGGGAAGTCCTGCTCAAGCATCTGACCGGCGTCTATGAGCAGAAAGAAAAGCTTCTCGGACCGGATCCCATGCGCGAATTCGAGCGCGTCATCCTTCTCCAAGTCATCGACACCCAGTGGAAAGACCACCTCCTCGGGATGGACTATCTCAAGGAAGGCATCGGCCTGCGCGGCTATGGACAGCGGGATCCCCTGATCGAATACAAGAAGGAAAGCTTCGATATGTTCCAGGCCATGCTGGACAGGATCGAAGAGGACACACTCCGCTACCTTTACCTGATCCAGCCGGCGGCGGAGCGGGCGCCGGAAATGGAAATGCCCCAGCGGCGGCAGCAGCCGATGTACTACCAGCAGCCCCACCAGCCGTCGGGGCAGAAAGCCCGCCAGGCCCGATCGACGATCCCTTCCAAGAGAAAAAAGAGATGACAAGGAGGCAGCATGTTGGATGAGAACATCAAAGAAGGCCTAACGTTTGACGATGTTCTGATCGTTCCGGCGAAGTCCGATGTCCTCCCCTCCGATGCCGACGTCGCCACCCAGTTCAGCCAAAACATCGCCCTGAACATCCCCGTGGCCAGCGCCGCCATGGACACGGTCACGAAGTCGAAAATGGCCATCGCCCTCGCCCAGCAGGGCGGTATCGGCATCATCCACCGCAACATGTCGATCGAAGCCCAGGCCGACGAAGTCGATAAGGTCAAGCGCCACGAGAGCGGGATGATCCACGACCCGATCAGCATGAGACCCCAGGACAAGATCTTCCAGGCCAAAGAGGCGATGCAGAAATACCGGATCTCCGGCCTGCCCATCACCGATGATTCGAACAAGCTCGTCGGGATCCTGACAAACCGGGACATCCGCTTTGAAACCCGCCTCAACCTCGCCATCGAAAAAGCGATGACCAGGGACCTCATCACGGTCCCGGTCGGAACGTCGTTGGAGGAGGCCGAGAAGCTATTCCACAAGCATAAAATCGAGAAGATCCTGATCGTCGACGAGAAATTCCATCTCAAAGGGATGATCACCTATAAAGACATTTTGAAAAGAATCCAGTATCCCAGCGCCGCCAAGGACAGCTTGGGCCGGCTGCGGGTCGGCGCAGCGGTCGGGGTCAGCGAAGAGACGTTGGACAGGGCCGGGGCGCTGGTCGGCGCCAAGGCGGACGTGCTCATCGTCGACACCGCCCACGGCCACCACCAAAATGTGCTCAACACGGTCAAGATGCTGAGAAAAGAGTTTCCCGGGCAGGAGATCATCGCCGGCAATATCGGCACGGCCGAGGCCGCCGCCGATCTCATCGACCTGGGCGTCAATGCCTTGAAGGTCGGCGTCGGGCCCGGCTCGATCTGCACGACGCGGGTCGTCAGCGGCGCCGGCATTCCCCAAATCACAGCCATCGTCGACGTTTATAAAATCGCCGAAGCCAAAGATATCCCGATCATCGCCGACGGCGGGATCAAATTTTCCGGCGACGTCACCAAGGCCATCGCCGCCGGCGCCAGCTCGGTCATGCTCGGGAACCTCCTGGCCGGGACGGACGAGGCGCCGGGCGAAGTCGTCATCTACCAGGGCCGGTCCTATAAAATCTACCGCGGCATGGGATCGCTCGAAGTCATGAAGGAAGGCAAGAGCCGCGACCGCTATTTCCAGGACGCTACAGCCCCGGAGACGAAACTCGTCCCCGAAGGCATCGAGGGCATGGTCCCCTACAAGGGCAACGTGGCCTCGATCATCCAGATGATCGTCGGCGGGCTCAAATCGGGCATGGGCTACGCGGGCTGCCGCACTATCGAAGAGCTCAAGACGCGGGCCCGGTTCATCATGATCTCGGTCGCGGGGCTCAAAGAGAGCCATGTCCACGACGTGACGATCACCAAGGAATCGCCGAATTACCGCCTTGAGTAAAAAGACGGGGACATCTCTCCCTTTCCTATTTATTAACTAATACAAACGCATAAATTATTGTTACAAAGTCATTGTTACAAAGTCATGCGAGCGATCGAAGGGAACGTGGCAATCCAATCCGAAGGGTCATCCTGAGCGAAGCGAAGGATCTCGTATGTCCTGCCTGAGGTTGAGTAAGATCCCTCGAAAGACTCGGGACGACCAAGAGGTCGGATCGCCTCGTCGCTTCGCTCCTCGCGATGACATTTAATTTAATGCGGTTACATTAATATATAGGTCTTATCGGAATTAAAGCGAAGGAGCCGGATCATGAAGAAATTCTGGCGCTGTTTTGTCTGCAACGACATCCATTACGGCCTCAAACCGCCCGAGATCTGCCCGACCTGCAAAGTCAAGAACGCCTACGTCGAGATCTCGACCAAAGAAGCGAAAGCATGCCTGGGGCCGGCCCCGGAAAAGGATTATACCAAAGAGGATTTTCTCCGGGCGATCGAGAAACTCACCGAAGGGAACGAATTCAGGATCAATCCCGACCGGGCGCGCGTCGAGCTCCTCTTGGATGGCATCTTCAACAACGAGCGCAGCCACGGTTTGAAATACTGCCCCTGCCGCCTTATGGCCAAGGATTTCGAGGAAGACTTAAAAATCGTCTGCCCCTGCAACTTTCTCATCCACGAAACCTACCAAGGGAAGGACAGGGGGGAGTGCTGGTGCGGGCTTTTTATCAAGAGGTAATTCATGAAAAAACACATCATGTTCCATGGAGGGGAATGCCCCCACTGCCGGGCGATGATGCCTTTGGTCGACCGCCTGGAAAAGGAAACCGGTCTTTCCCTCGAGCGATTCGAGGTCTGGCACGACGAGAAAAACGCCGACCTGATGCGCTCCTACCGGCCGATCCTGAATCCCCAATGCGGAGGCCAGCTTAGAGTTCCGACTTTCCTCAACACCGAGACCAAAAACGCGATCTGCGGCGAGGTACCCTACGAAAAACTCAAGGAGTGGGCTTTGAAATAAGGGCCGATGACGGACCGGATCCCCGTTATTTCTTCAGTCTCTGCCCTTTGATGGTCTGGTGCTGGTGCGCGCCCTTCAAGATGTTTACCAGAAAACCGTCTTCCCCGGGCAGCCACAGTTCTGCCAGCACGTAGTCCGTCATATACTCCGTATACGACGGCTCAAAGTTCCCCACCACATCGAAGACAAGCTGGGGCTCCTGGATGGCCGGCTTCGGCTGCTCCATCCTTTGTTTAAAGGGTATTAAGACTTCTTCGCCGTTCGGTTCCTTCCGGAGAGAGAGCTGCCCCTCCCCCTTTTGAGCGACTACGTATTCGCCCGCCGGAAACTTTGTTCCACCCACTTTGAATTCGAACGTGATCTTAAAAATGCCCTGGGCATAGGCCACTGCACTGCCCGCCATGAGGCCAAAAGCAAGTGCCACAATAGCCAAAACGACTAGACGCTTCATCGGCATTCTCCCTATTACCAAATTACCAAATACTCTCCCATGGGACGCCCTCCACCGGCCCAGCGCTATCCGCGGCCATACCGGTCGGAACACCACTCTTAAGGGCATCTTCCATGGCCATCACGAAGGTGTCGATCTCCTCGAGCGTCGTATAGACGTTCGGCGACACCCGGAGTGCTTGATAATCGAAGACCTGGTTGGGAGGAGCTCCGCCGACGAGCGGAACCGCGATGATCCGGTACTTGCTCATCAGAAATCTCGCCAGCGACCTGACGTCCATGCCGTCGATGTTGACCGCTGCGACCGCCCACGTCTCCGCCGGCTCGCCGAGGTTCGACAATATTTTGACGCGCGGATGGACCTTAAGCGCGTTCGCCCAGCGCAGCGTCAGGTAGCGCAGCCGCGCCGCCTTGCGCTCGGCCCCGATGGCCTGATGGAAGGCCAAGGCTTCGCCCAGTCCCGCCCGGATGGCCCACGGGTGTGTGCCGATGGCCTCGAACTTGCGGATATCGCTGTCCTGCTGTTCGGGGGCCGCCTGCAACGGCCAGAATTTCGGGATGCTCTCCCGCCGCACATATAAGCAGCCATTGCCGATCGGCGCCAGCAGCCACTTGTGCAGGCTGACGCCGTAGGCGTCGCACTCGAGGTCCCGCAACTTGAAGGGGAACTGCCCCAAGGCGTGCGCGCCGTCAACGATCGTGACGATCCCCTTGGAGCGGGCTAGGCGGGACAACCGCTGAACCGGGAACATCTGGGCCGTCAGGTTAGTGACGTGGCAAAAATGGAAGACCTTCGTCCGCGGCGTGATAGCTTTCTCGAACCGTTGATAAAGATCATCCTGCGTCGCCGGCACCTGGAATTGGACACGCGTCACCTTGATTCCCTCGCGCCGCATGCGCTGGTCCCACGTCGTCAGCATGCGGGGGTAGTCCTGCTCGGTCGTGATGACTTCGTCGCCGGCCTTGAGGTCGATCCCGTTCTGGGCGATCTGGAGCGACTCGCTGGCGCCGCGCGTCAAGGCCATCTCTTCGGGTTCGCAGCCGAACTCTGCCGCCATCCGCAGGCGGATCGTCTGGACATTCTGGGCGATCATGCCTTGGTAATGGACGGGCAGCATGTTGATCATATCCATATAGCGCCAGACCGCTTCGAGCGCGACCCGAGGGGTCGGGCAGGTAAAGCCGTTATTGAGGTTGATCAGGGTGCGGTCCAGCTTGAAGGCCGATTGAATTTCCCTCCAGTAAAACTCGTCCTTGGCAACCTCTCCCGGCGGCCGGTCCACAACCGACTGCGAGGCGGCCTCAATGCGCTCGAGGCTGCTGGCCTTAGCCGCATAGGCGGTCGTCCCCAGAGCGCCACACAAACGCAGAAAAGCTCGTCGACTCCACTTTTCAGACTTCATGTCAGACCTCCTCAAATTTAAGTTCATAGGAATTTGGTTTTCGGCTGCGCCGGCCGGGTGAGCATCCCTGTCTCCATTCTCCCATTTATAAGCAACTCCTTTTCGGCTGGGATGGCTGAATGAACGCTCAGACGCCGGTTTTGCCTCGTCCCATTGTCATGGATGATAAAAGGTGATGCGTCGTAATGTCAAGGGCTTCCAGACCTGACCGTAGTACAGTTTGGTATTTTTAAGAGATCGGGTGGCGCCGACCGGGGCGCCCCAGAGTTCGTAGCGAATGGGACCCCCCGAAGGTGGGTGATGAGCAAGAACTCTGGGGCTCGTCGGCGACAGGACCCGGCCCAAACTGTACTACGGTCAACCGGGAGTTTCCTTTTAGCGCCCGCTTCAGATCTATCCCTTTGGAGCGCCACATCATGCTCCCCTCCGCGAAAACCAGGCCGCACATCACTTCCAATGATGCGCCATTTTCTCAAGTTCTCCGAGCACGTCTGCCGGCAACGGCGCCGGCTGATGTTTCATGATCTTGGCTGTCTTGTCGCGCAACCGCTGCTCAAACCGCCGGCTGCCCCTTTCCACCCAGATGTTATAGATCGTCCGGTCAAACAAGTCTGAATACCACACCTCCTTATAGTGTCTCAAGGTGTGATCCTCATTCAAATAGTGTCCGCCGGGTCCTATGCGGTTCATCATATCCAGCGCCAGGGTCTCGTCGTTCACCGGTACGCCGCCCATGAATTGATTGACCATGCATAGAATTTCGTTGACCAAGACCATGAATCCCGGCGAAGCGAGCGAGCCATGATCGAGCCAGCTTCCGGCATCGTGGATCAAGTTTGCCCCAACCAGCGCTGAGGCCAGGCACGAGAACGCGGTCTCAGCAGCAGCCTGGGCGTCGGGGAACTTAGCGTCGGAACAGCCGGCCGTGCCGAAGAAGGGCAACTTGTAGTGTTGCGCCATCTGGGCCATGGCCCCGACCATGACACTCATCTCGGGCGCGCCATAGGAAAAAATGGTGGTGCGCATATCCATCACGGTGGCGAACGCGCCGTAAATGAAGGGAGCACCCGGCCGCGCCAGTTGGGCCAGCACCAGGCCGCTGAGCGATTCCGCGCTGGCCTGCACGATTTCACCCGCAAAGGTGGCGGGCGCAGTTCCGCCGGCCTGCGGCGCCGGGAAGTTGATCAGCGGAATGTTGCGTTCCGCACAGAACAGAATCTTTTCGACGGCAGGATCATAGTACAACAACGGAGAAATCGGTTCAGAATAGTGGACGATGGTCGGAGCTTGCTGGAAACGCGCTTCACTTCCGGCAATCAAGACGGCCATCTCGTAGATGTCACAAAGACTGTTGGCATCTTTGCAGCAGAAGACGAGCGGCTTTTCGGTGGAGGTAAAGACCTGCCTGGCGATGACTCGGTCGGCGATATCCGCCGGCGCGTCGTCGGCCAGGCCGATGGTCATCACCCAGCTATAGTTCGGCAGAGCATCCGCCACAGTCGCCGTCACCCGGCAATCATCGCTGGTGAAACGCCGCCGTTCATCCGTCAGCGGATTCAGATAGTCAAGACAGTCAAGGCTGGGACCGAACCAATACTTGTCGCCTTCAAGAAACACCTTGCGCTCGCCCTGGCGGTTGGCGAGCACAATCCGCGAGGGTGCCTTGCGGACGGCATCCTCCACCATCCAGGCTGGGAGCCTCGCGCGTTTTCCATCCACCCGAGCGCCTGCGCCGTGGAGCAACTCGAGCGCACGTCCATGAGTCACCTGGACGCCGGTCCGCTCCAGCAGTTCCAGAGTCGCCTGGTGAATCTGCTCGATCTGCGCCTCGTTGAGCACTGACAACCGGGGTCTGAACTTGAGCTCTGGACTGACCATATTTTAATCCTCTTCTAACCACCAATGTGCGACTCGAGACGAAGGACTCTTTTTCAGCGTGCACCTCATCTTGGCACCACTCCCTTCTTCGCAAAAACTTCTCTCAAATCAAGCTCCATGAGGAAGATATTATAAGGAATCCAGAGGGAAAGAGTGAAATAGATAATCCGGCCTGATTCCCGGCTCAACTCTCGAAGGAGGTATCCTCCATAAGGCCCCCTCCAGCCGGTTTCGTACCAGTCGGGCTTCTGGGTGCCGTCGAAAATGAGTTTTCTTGTGGACCACTTCCCCCACGGCTTATCCGAGATTCGAAAGTAAAATCCATATGGGGAGCCGGCGAAATCGAAGAAGGCGAGGATGTATTTCTGAAGATAATCGTTCCACGCGACCGACAGCTCTCCGACTTTGACTCCGCTGACGATCGGAACCGCTTCGTTCTGGATCGGACTCCAGAGAGGAGTGTTGTTTTGAAGACCTTTATAATAAAAATACCGATTGGGATATTCGATATCTCCGATCTCGGCATAGGCGAGATACACCGGGCTTTCCCGGTATTTACCGGAGCCGAAGAAATAAACGACCTGCCGACTCGAGTCTGCAGGATGGGGGCCGAGGACCGGCGCGATGTTGACGAATTTGCTTTCCTCGAGCCCCAGCCAGATGAGAGAGAAGTGGGCTCCGTTGTCGGTCGATTTTATGAGCGCGGGTCGCGCTCGTGTTTCGAGATCGGAGAGGTCCCCCCAATGGGTCACATCCATCATGAAGACATAGAGTATCCCGTTTAGACTGAGGGCGCCGGCGGGGACCGTCGAATCGGGGTCGATACGGGGGAAGAAGGGAACGGGATTTCCATTAAGATAAGTGTTCCAACGCGAAGAAAACCCGTCTTGAGGCTGGAGGTCTGTGCTCGTAGCTATGGAGTTGGGCGAAAAGATGTCCAGCCCTATGGTATCGCCCGCCAAGATGTAAACCTTCTGGCTATGGTAAGCCATGACTCCGAGATCCGCCGTCCAAGGGCGGCCGTTGATATTTTCGGTCTTTCCCGGACCCATAAGAGCCTCGATAAGACGGGACGCTTCTTCCGCCGATGCGGCGGGGGACAGCACAACGAACTCGAGAAAGACAAAGAACAGCGCGGATGCCGCAATTCTAAATCCGTTCTTGAGTGCCCTCCTCTTGATAGGAGCTTCTTTTTTGAGCTCACTCAAGATCTCTCCCCACTTTTCCCAAAGACCAAACTCCTTCTTAGAAAAACATTCTATTTCCGGCCGATGAATGATGTCAAGAAAAGGGAAGCTTATCTGCAGATAGCCGTGACTGGGCCGGACAGGTATCTTCTTATTTATTTGATCGTCTTGATTTTATTCTTCCCATCCAGGATGACGATCCGGGGCATGAAGAATTCGATCTCGTCCTCGTCCAGCTGGACATAGGATACGATGATCAGCTGGTCGCCCTTCCCAGCCTTATGGGCGGCGGCCCCGTAAATCGCGACTTTGCCCGAGCCTTTTTCTTCTTTAATGAGATACGTCGAAAAGCGCTCCCCGTTGGTGATGTTATAGACATGGACCTTCTCGAAGGGGATCATGTCCGCGGCTTTCATCAAGCCCTCATCCAATCCCAGGCTGCCTTCATAATCCAGTCGGGCTTCGGTGACAATCGCTTTTTGAATCTTGGCTTTTAATAACGTTCTTCGCATAGTTCCTCACTTCGCCTAGCGCACGATCATATTATCGATCAATCGGGTCTTTCCGAAAAAGACGGCCAGGGCGACAAGCGTCCCGGCCGAGACTTCTTTGACCGGCTCCAAGCTGTCCGTGTCGACAGCGCCGACATAATCGATCTTGGCCAGCGGCTCTGCCGCAATCATGTCTTTGATCCCAGAGAGAATGACTTCGGCACACTTCTCTCCCCCGTCGATTTTCAACTTGGCTTCCACAAGGCTCCGTCTCAAAACGAGGGCCGCCCGCCTCTCGGCCGCGTCGAGATAGATGTTCCGCGAGCTCATGGCCAGACCATCCGCCTCGCGGACAATGGGCAAAACCTCGAGGCGGACATCGAGATCCAAGTCGCGCGCCATTTTTTGAAGGATGCTCGCCTGCTGCGCGTCCTTTTGCCCGAAAAAAGCGAAATCCGGTCGGACGATATGGAAAAGCTTCAGGACGACCGTGCAAACGCCGCGGAAATGGCCCGGCCGCGACCGGCCGCAGAGCTTGTCCTGAAGATCCTGGACTTCGACATGGGTTTTATAACCCCGGGGATACATCTCCTCTGCACTCGGGTAAAAAAGAATATCGACGCCTTCTTTCTCGAGCATCGCGGCGTCCCTGGCCATATCCCGGGGATAGGATTTGAAGTCTTCTTTCGGACCGAACTGGGTCGGGTTGACGAAAATGCTGACCACGGTCACTCCGGCTTTTTTTTTCGAAGCACGGACAAGGCGGAGATGTCCTTCATGGAGAAAACCCATGGTCGGGACAAAACCGATGGATTTATTCTGGACACTGCAGGCTCGGGCCGCGGCCTTCATCCCGGCAATCGTCTTAATAATATTCATTCATTTCTTCCTTCTATTAGCCTATATGTAACCTATATGGCCCCCTCCCCTCGTGAGCGGAGATGAAGGGAGAAGGATTCATTTTTTTGCGATTTTCGAAATCGCCCTGGCGACCTCGGGTTTCAAATGATACGAATGTTCATCGTCCGGGAAGGCTCCTTTCCGGACATCATCCCGGTAGTCGGCCACGGCCCGGCTGACGATTTTGTGGAGGTCGGCGTATTTCTTAACGAACTTGGGCAGATAGCCGCCTTCGCATCCGACCAGATCATGGAAGACAAGGATCTGGCCGTCGCAGCAGGGACCGGCGCCGATGCCGATCGTCGGGACAGTCAGCTTGGCGGTGATGATCCGGGCCACTTCCAGAGGCACGCACTCCAGGATGACAGAAAAACAGCCAGCCTTTTCCAGGTTCGTCGCATCCAGGATCAATTTTTCGGCTTCATCTTCCCTGCTCCCCCTCACCTTGAACTGTCCGAGGTGATGGATAGACTGGGGCGTCAGGCCGACATGGCCCATGACCGGGATCTCGGCCTCCACCAGGCTTTCGATGAGCCTCAGCCTCTTTTTTGAGGCGCCCTCGATCTTCACGCCCTGGGCCCCGGCTTCCTTGAGAAAACGGGAAGCATTATAGACCGACTCCTCCTCGGACAAATGAAAGGAGAAATACGGCATGTCGCCGATGACCAAGGCGCGGCGCGCGGCCCGGACGACCGGTTTCGTGTGATGGATCATCTCCTCCATCGTCACGGGAATCGTGTTCTCGTATCCGAGAACGACCATTCCCAGGGAATCCCCGACGAGGATGATGTCGATCCCGGCCTCGTCCAGGATCCTGGCGATCGGGTAGTCGTAGGCCGTCAAGGCCGTGATCTTTTCGCCCGCGGCTTTTTTGGCGCGGAGCGAGGGAATGGTGACTTTTTGGATTTTTATCTCTGGCATGGACCGTCCTTTCTCCCCATCCCGCCTTCGACCGCGGGATTGGGGTAAAGCTCAATGGGGAGGGATCGTCCCTCCTCGGAATCCCCGCCGGGGATCACTTTTTCCTGGCATCTTTCTCCGCGTAGCTCGGCGGGACATAGAACAACGACGCCTTCTTCATTTGCCGGATCTGATTGATGATATCTTCGAGGTCCGCTTCCCGCGCCGGGTCCAGATCGTCGGACTTGATGACGAGCAGCGGCGTCGCCTGATAATTGAAGAAAAAATAATCAAAGGCCTCAATCAGATCCTGCAGATATTTCTCGGAAATATTTCTTTCCAGGGCGTTCCCTTCCCTGGCGATTCTCTTGACGAGCGTCGGCAGGGAAATCTGGAGATAGATGACGAGATCGGGTCTCGGGATACGCTCCGACAACACCCCGTAGATCTTCTCATAGACGACGAGCTCGTCGTCGGACAGTGTCTGGAAGGCGAAGATCTTGTCCTTTTCAAAAACGTAGTCACAGAAGATTCTCTCTTCGAACAAATCTCTCTGGACGAGCCGGGCTTGCTGGTGGTAGCGGTTGACGAGAAAGACGAGTTGGGCGAGAAAGGCGGCCCCCTCTTTCTCATCATAAAATTCTTTGAGATAGGGATTTTCCGTCTTGTCGAGAACGACCTTTCCCCCGAGCCGCTGGCTCAAAAGGCCGGCGAGTTTCGTCTTCCCGGACTTGAAGACGCCCTCCAGGGCGATGTGTCTGAACTCGATCGCTTGTTTTTCCGGCATGATGTCGGCTCGCTGAAACCGCTTATTTTATATCGGATATTTCCTTTTAAGTCAATGAAACATAAGGAGTCTGCCGCCCCTTAGATATTGATACGGATGGGCAGGATGACCGTTGTGATTCCCTTCCAACGGAGCTCCTGTTGAATGGCGAAGGCCGTTTCATTGTGCATCAACCTGTGGATGAGGCCGGATTGCCGGAAGACCGATTGGCCGGCGAAAACCGTGGATTTGGGAAACTTCTTGGCGATGGATTCCACGAGGTCACTCGCCGTCCTGACGATGTCCGTCCCCAGCTCATACCTATAGTCCGCCGCGAAGCCTAGCTTGCGGGCCAGCTCGACGTATTTTCGGAGCGAATCACAGACCGAGCTCTCCATGCAGGAGACCGCGTCCGAGCCCTTGAACGAGCCGACATCCACTTCGGCGACGGAAACAAAAATGAAATTCTTATACATCTCCGGGAAGCTGCGGATAACCGTCAAAAAGGTGTGAACTCCGAACCCATTATAGCCATTGACCAGCTGAATGGCTGTCATCGCTTTCGGATCGACCGGCCTCGTGTTGACCGGTCCTTTGGTGGGAAGACTCAAAAGCAGATCGTCGAGTTCCCGGACTCCGCCGCGGACCTTGTTGTAATGCCCGCGGGTTAGATAGCAAAGAACAATCACAACGAACGTGATAAGAAACGTCAGCCATCCGCCGAGGGCGAACTTCTCGATCGAGGTGATAATGAGGACCGTGAGGCAGACAATCAAGCCAATGATGTGGACGGGCAGGTATTTTTTCCATTTCTTGTCTTTGGCCCGGTTCTTGATGAAAAAGCGCGACATCCCAAGCTGGGACAGAGAAAACGTCAGAAAAACATTGATCGAGTACATGACGATCAGGGTCGTGATGTTCCCCTTGGAATAGAGCAGGAGGAGGACGGCCGCTCCGCCCATGAGGAGGACTCCGTTCTGGATCGTAAACCGGCTGGAGAGAGAGGCGAAGCGGTGAGGAAACCAGTAATCGACTGCCATGTTGGCCATGACGCGCGGCCCATCCACGAATCCGGTCTGGGCCGCGACGAGCAGAAGGGCTCCTTCGGAGAAAATCGTAATGAGAGCAAGCGTCCGGCCGATCTTCCATCCTCCGAAGACTTTCCCGGCGAGCACGGCGTTCAGGGTCTGGCCCTCGATCGGTCGCACTTTTAAGAGCAGGTAACAGACCAGGATTCCGCCGGCCGTGACGGCCAGAGATGTCGCGAGATAGATCATCGTCCGTTTTCCATTATGGACACGCGGTTCCCGCAGGATCTGAAGGCCATTAGAAACGGCCTCGATTCCCGTATATGTCCCCCCTCCCATCGAAAACGCCTTTAGAAAAAGAAGCAGCATTCCGCCGCCCCCGAGGACGGTCAGCCCCGCATTGAAATCCGTGCGGATCTGGTGGGAAACGGGACCGATCTGGGAAAGGTGAGAGAGAATGCCATATCCGATGAGGAGGACGTGAGTGATCACGAAAGTTATGAAAATTGGCGCGAGCAGAGACACGGACTCTTTAACGCCCCTGAGATTCAAGACGACCAGAAATAGGATGGCGAAAATATCGAACGGGATTTTATACGGCTGAGCCGAGGCCGGGAAAAAACTGAAGATGGCGGCCCCGCAGGAGACGATCGAGACCGTGATCGTCAAAATGTAATCGACGAGGAGGGCGGAACCGGAGACGACGCCCGCTTTCTCGCCCAAGGTGTGCGTCGCGACGATATATCCGCCGCCGCCCGAAGGAAAATATTCGATGATCCGAGAATAGGCGAAACTAATGATAAGGACCGTCGAAGCTGTGGCGATGGCCAGAAAGAGCGCCAGATAGGTGTGTTGGCCGAGAGTCTTGAACGCTTCCTCGGGACCGTAGGAAGACGAGGACAGGCCGTCCGCGCCAAGCCCGATCCAGGCCAGGATAGGAATCAGGGCCAGTTTATGAAAAAGGGTCGGGTCCTTGATGCTCCGCGGCTTTCCGATCAGCGTCTGCTTGATCTTTTCCGCAAAACTATTGCCGTTTTCTTCGCCCATATCCTTATCTTATTTGTACCTTTATCTCCACATGGTCCTTATAACAAAAAATTGATAGGTTGTGGCGCTATCAGGAGGGAATCGTGTTTTTTAGTGAATTCAAAACCTCGGTTCAGCGGGATATTTTACCAAAATCGGCTTTGTCAAGACAAGGCGCACGCCAAGGTCAAGAAATGAGGGAAGGACTGTTCTTCTCGAACATAGATCCAAATCCACAAGTCACAAAATATACAGAATGATGAAATAGACGGCCATGATGACCAGGCCGATGGGGATGCCGACGACCGCCCATTGTTTCATATTTATCTTCAGCCTGCCCGCCGCCACGATATTGGGAATATTACCTGGAATAAGCATGCCCCCAGCGATCGACAAACCCATAATGATGCCGACGATCTGAGGGAGGTTCATCGTCGGGCCGATCTCAATGGCCGTCAGGGTGGCATTATCCAGGATGGCCGAGGTCATGTTAAACCAGTAGAGGACGCCCGGCGCGATCTTGCCAAAATACCAGACGATCATAGGCCGAAAGCCCTCCCCGAGCAGAACCAGGGCTGCCACAAACAAAAAAACCTTCACGGCTCTGGCGATGACTGTCTTTAAGGTTTCGGAATATTCCGGGGTATGTTCCTCTTTTTGTAAGCTTATCTTCGGACCGAGCCACAAGGCCCCAAAGAGGGCTATCGCCGCGACGCCGGGAATTAAATATGGGCCAAAAACGCGGAGCGGGAAGAAGAAACCGGCATAGTACGGAGGGCCGGCCAGCTTAGACACCAAGATTGTGGATAACGGCTCGCCCAGCGGCGTTAAGCAGGCACCGAGGCCTACGGCAAAACAGGAAACAACGATCATTTTTATTTTGTCCTGTTTTGATATCGGAAGTGCGGCCGCGATTTCAGACAAGAGACAGGCCGTGAGAATAACGGATATAACGCTGGATAATAGGCCGAAGAACGTAATCAGCAAAAAAATAAACAATTTGGGGCCGAGTTTATGGGCCAGCTTCAATATCAAGTTACAAAACTGGGTGTTGAAATAAAAAATAAGAATGCCGACGATCAGCACGACCTGGAAAATCCCTATGGGGAGCGAGCCGATGATGACCGGCGCTTTCAAGGCCTCGAGGACCAATTTCCAGCTCCATAGACCGGAGACGGTGACGGCGACGACACCCATGACCAGGAAAAACGGCTCAAGGTTTTCCTCGATTTTCTTCACTTTAAAGGGAAGGACCAGGACCATAAAGGCTATGGCAGCCAGACCTAAGACTATAGACAGGACTGGCTCTGGGGGGATGTGGGGCATCAGATCGACCTCCGGAGCTTAAATTTTCTTCGTGTATATATCACAATAAAAATCGACGGTCAATCATCTCCATAAAAATGGGCCGCCGTGATCCCTTAGCAACAAAACCGAAAGCCACCTGGGCGCTTTAGGTGCGCCGAAGAATGGCTATTCTCCTGACCCAGAAAAGAATTCCAGCGACGATGAGCAGGACGCCGCCCAGAAGCGCGCGTTTGGAGTTGATGATATGCTCTATGGGATGTCCAATCCTGACGATTTCGAGCGTGTCCGCGTGGATATCCATATCGCCGCCATGTTCGCGGCAGACGGAATTGAAGGTGCCGATGACTTTGACAATATCTCCTTCATGAAGGTAGTCACCGTAGTAAGTGATTTTTTTGACTAGGTCGGCATCGACCCAGATCGCATGGCCGCTATTGTATCCCCCGAGCTTTGCTCCTTCCTCGATGTTTTTCCACATGTAGGCGTCTTCATTCAGGTGGATCCAGCACTTTTCTCCCCGCACCATATCCTCCCCGATGGCTTCGCCGATGAAAATGATTTTATGGCCGTTCCATTTATTCGCTTCCTCAACGAGCTTAGAGCTAGTGACTTCTGTCGGGACTGAAGCTGTGGACGGCTCGACGGTCTGGCCGCTTTGTGCCGCACTCCCTTGAGCGGGTATTTGGGTTCCCATCATCGGGCAAACGAGGAACGCTGAGAAGCCAAGCGTCAGGAGGATCTCGGGTATGTGTTTAAGTCGTATCATCGGGATTTGTCTTCCTCAGCGGCCCCGGAAGAGGGCCATGATGTAACCTCCCAGGGCGAAAAGACTCATGAATTCCAGCCTCCCGGCCCACATTTCAATAATGTAGACGATTTTCATCAGCACGGGCATCGCCGGAGAGGTGACTCCGCAGGAAAGTCCCGTGTTGGACCCGGCTGAGACCGATTCGAACAAAGCCTGGACCGGTTCGTATCCGTAGAAAACGCCGACAATCGTGCCCACCGCATAGGTCATGATATAAAAAATGACAATCATCATCACCGAATAAGTCGTAGGCTCATCAAGAATGCGGGTGGTGATATGGTGCCACTTCTGGACCACATAGGCGCTTTCAGGGGATATCAGGCGGCGGACCGCCTGACGTATAGATTTAAAAATGAGGCCCATCCGGATTCCTTTGAAGCCGCCGCCCGTTGAGCAGGCGCTGGCTCCGATGGCCATGGCCAGGGTGACGCCGAGCATGGCCAAAGGTCCCCATTGGACGATAAATGTTCGGGAATAAATTGTGCTGAATCCCGTGGTGGTGTGGCCGCTGGCGACCTGGAAAAACATTTTCCGAAAAACGGATAAGACATTGGGATAAACTCCCAGTTTCACCAATCCGGAGGTCGTGATCAGCATGGCCACGGTCATCGTCACGAAAAAAGAAATAATTTCAATGTTTTTTCGTATCTCGGATTTCTTCCCCGTCCAGACCGCCCAGTGTAGGGCAAAATTGAAAGAGCCGAGAATAAAGATAACGGCGCAGATGACCTCAAACATCAAGGAATGGTAATAGAGGATATTATAAGATTGGGGGGCAAAGCCGCCGGTTGACCAGGCGCCCATAAAGACCCAGACGGCATGAAAAAAGGCCTTGACCGGGGACTGGCCCAGGTTCATGCCTACGGCCCAGAGACTTATGGATCCGATGACCAAGTAAGTCAACGAAATGAGCCAGATGGCCCGGGCCGTCTGGATGACATTGGGGAGCAGCCGTTCGTCCTTTCCCTCGCCGACATAGACTTTATAGGCGCCGGCGGTTCCCCGGATGAGAAAGGTCAGGGCGATGACGATAATCCCTTGACCGCCCGCATAGGTCAGGAGATGGCGCCACATGTTCAGCCCATTGCTGATGTGGTCCAGGTCTTGGAGCAGGAACAGGCCGGTTGTCGAAAGGCCGCTCATGATATCGAACATGGCGTCGATATATGAGCCGAAGTGGCCGGACAGCCAGTGGGGAATCGCTCCGATAGCGGTGGCCAGAATCCAGGAGAAACTGGCCACGAGCAAGCCATGCGCCCAAGTGAGATCCCGTGTCGTCTGGCAGAAGGCTTCCGTGAACAGGCCGATCGCAAGACAAACGCCGATGCCAACGAGAAAATCAATCGCCGGATTCCATTCACCAAAAGCGAGGGAGACGATAAGCGGAACGATCATCAGCAGTCCCAGGCCGATGATGATTTTCCCGCAGTAAAGGCCGATAATCTTGAAGTCTGTTAATCTAGGCTGGACGATCATCTGTCTTCCGCGGCTCCATAAATTAATGAATCGGGGATACTTTTTAGCGGCCGATCCAAGGCACGATCCAAGCGATCAGAAAACCGATCCCCATCAGGAGAAGAACGGCCAAAACCTCGACGAGAATGCCCGAAAGATAAAGGCGATAATTGCGCAGGTCTTTCAGGTCGAGATGGTTCACTCTAAATTTTGCCGGCATTTCCGCCTCCCCATTGGATTCTTCAAGATTTTTCCCTTGGCTTTCTGAAAATGCGGCAAAGTTCCTCTTCGTGTTCGATATCCGTCAGGGCGATGATCCGGTCTCCAGGTTCTATTTCAGTATTTCCTCGCGGGATAATGACCTTATCTTCGCGCATGATCGTCACAAGAACGCTTTTTTCCGGAAGGGTCAATTCAGAAACTGTTTTATAGAATACCTCGCTATCTCCGGGCGGGACATCGAGTTCCACCAGAGAAAGCTTCCCTTTCTCCAAGGTATGAAGCCTGATGATGTCACTCACGGTCATCTCTTCCTCAATCAGATGGCTGAGGATAGACGTCGAAGAAATGGCTCGTATTCCCAGGGCGTTGAAAACGGATTCATTCTTCGGGTTGCTGACCCGGGCCACGGCTTTTTTGACGTTGAAATTGATCCTGGCCAGCTGGCAGGAAACCAAATTATCATCATCATTCTTGGTCACGGCGGCGAAAACATCAGCATGGCCGACTCCGGCGTCTTCTTGAGCTCGGGGATCGCAGCCATCCCCCTGGATCAGCAGGACATTTTGGGGTAACTCCTCGGCCAGCATCTTTATGACATCTGGCCTTTTCTCGATGACGGCGACATCATGTTTTTTCTGATGCAGCGTCTGAGCCAGGAAGGAGCCAACTTTTCCGCCGCCGTTGATCACGACGTACATGTCATCATTTCCTTATGTATTTGGCAATTTTCGGGAAACTCGTGCTTTTGACCGCGGCCAGCAAAATATCGCGGTCTTTCAAGGTCGTCTCCCGCCAGGGAAGGAACGTGGATCCCTCCCGCGTGACCAAACAGATCCTGAATTCGTTAGGAATCTGGACGTCGATGATCTTTTTGTTGTGGATCTCGGGTCCGGCTAAAAACTCTATCACCTCAAGTTCCCCCCTGATGAACAGGTGCTGGCCCACGCCTTCGAGCAATTTGTCCATGATGGGCTGGACCGTCATCCGAACGCCATTCACATAATCGATGCCAAGAAACTGCATCGTCTGTTCCCGTTCCGGGAGGTAAAGCCGGGCGACGACTTTCGGGACATGATAGAGCCTTGAAGCGATCTCGGCTGACATCGTGTTGGAACTGTCAGAGTTCGTCACGGCTGCAAACGCCTCACATTTTTCGATTCCCGCCTTGAGGAGGAGATCCTCATCATAGCCCAAACCGCGCAGGGTAATGCCGTTGAACGTTGTGCCCAAACGTTTGAAGGCCCCTTCATCGATATCGATCACGACGACGTCATGGCCTTTTTGGGACAACGCGATAGAGAGGCTGGAGCCTACCCGGCCACATCCAACCACGATGATATGCACGTCATTCTCCCTAAACATTGATGATATTATAGAATATTTGTAAAAAGCAAATGCCCGCGCAAGGGATGATATCCCCATCAGGCCCGGAGAGAGACCGAACGTCGATTGACTAAAAAAGGGGCCTATGGTATCCAATAGAAGGCGTTGAACGATGAAATTATAGCTTCGGCGGAGGTGCACTCATGTTCGGCTGGACGGGCAATATTCTCAGGGTCAATCTCACGACAAAAAGCAGCAAAAAAGAAAGTTACAGCCAGGAATTTGCCGAGAAATGGGTCGGAGGGCGCGGCTTCGCCGTGAAAATCCTGTACGATGAGCTCAAGCCCGGGATCGATCCCCTCGGCCCCGACAACAAGTTCATCGTCGCTTTGGGACCGATCGCAGGCATCCCGGCCCCCAACACCGGGAAGGCGGTCGTCGCCGCCAAATCGCCCTTGACCGGCTTCTACGGCGACGGCAACCTGGGCACGCGCGTCTCCGAGCATCTCCGGAAAGCCGGCTACGACGCCTTGATCGTCGAGGGCAAAGCCGAGAGGCCGACCATGCTCTATATCGAGGACGACAAGGTCGAGTTCCTGCCGGCCGATGAGGTCTGGGGGCAAGGAACATACGCCACCAACGCCTGGATCTACGGCAAATACGGCAAGGGAGTCGGCGTTTTGAATATCGGCCAGGGCGGCGAGAATCTCAACCGCTTCGCGGTCGTCCGCAGCCTGGAAGGCCGGGCCGGCGGCCGTCCGGGCATGGGCGCGGTCATGGGCTCCAAACTTCTCAAGGCCATCGTCGTCAAAGGCAGCCGCCCCATTCCCCAGGCCGACCCGGCTGGCATGAAAGCTCTGGGAGCGGGCGACCTGAAAAAAGTCCAACAGATCGACAAGGAGACGGGCTGGTCTCTCCAAAGCACGACCGGAGTCCTCGCCTGGTGCAACGAAGTCGCCGGCCTCCCTGTCCGGAACTTCCGCAAGACCCATCATCCCGACGCTTGGAAAATCGACGGCGAGCGCCTCAACGACGCCCGGATCGCCACCTACGGCTGCCCCAACTGCACCATGCGCTGCGGGATTACCATCCACGACAAAGAAGGCCGCGAGGCCGAGCTCGATTACGAGAACATCGGCCTCCTCGGAGCGAACCTCGAGATCTTCGACTTGCCCCAGGTCGGGTCATTGAACTACCTGTGCGATGAGTACGGCCTGGACACGATGTCGGCCGGCTGCGTCCTCAGCTTCTACGCCGACGCGATCGACCGCGGCGCGACAAGCGGCGACTTCAAGTTCGGCGACGCCGAGCGGGCAAAAGAGCTTCTCCGGATGGCCGCCTTCCGCGAGGGAAAACTCGGAAACCTCCTGGCCGAAGGCTCTCGGCGGATGGCCCGGGAATTCGGGCATAACTCCGAAGCCTACGCCATGCAGGTCAAGGGCTTGGAAGTGGCCGCCTACAACTGCAAATTCATCCCCGGCCAGGCGTTGGCCTTCGGCGTCGCCGCCATCGGCGCCCACCACCGCGAGGCCTGGATCATCACCTTCGAGCTCAAGAACACGACCCGGGAATCCTACGGCCCGGAAAAGGCGGCCAAGGTCATCGAGCTCCAGCGCATCCGGGGCGGCATGTTCGAGTTTATCGTCGCCTGCCGCTTCCCCTGGATCGAGCTGGGCTGGCCTGTGGATAATTATCCCAAGTACTTCAACACCGTCACCGGCCTGAACTGGACGCTCGACGACATGTGGCGGACGGGCGACCGGATCTACAGCCTGATCAAGCTCCACTACCTCCGGGAGTTCCCCGGCGTGACCCGCAAGGCGGACTTCCCGCCGGCCGTCTGGTTTGACCCAGCCAATGCCGACAGCGAAGGCCCCATCGCCGGCAAGGTCCTCGATGCCGAAAAGTACGACGGCCTCCTCCAGCATTACTACGACCAGCGCGGCTACGACAGGCGCGGGATCCCGACAAAAGACACTTTGAAGAAACTCGACCTTGTCCGGGAAGCGGCCGCCGCCGAGAAACACGCACTCCTGACATGAAAATCAAGGTCAAAATGATCGGCCCGCTCATGTACGAAGCGGGATTTAGCGAAAAAGAAATCGACATCCCGGCGGCGACGACGGCCGAGGCGCTTCTGGACCTGGTGCACATCTCAAAACAGCGGCCGAAGATCATGACGCGCAACGGCAAAGCCGTGGCACCCAACGAGCATTTTGAAGACGGGGATAAGATCGCGATCTCTCCCCTTTACTCCGGCGGATGAAAATCATTCATCCTGTCCTTACCGACGGCCAATGGCGGCCGGCGCGAAACTCTATCGGCTCTTTTCGTGCCGTTAATCCTGCCACGGGCGAAGAGCTCGCAGATTTCTATCCGATCTCATGCTTGGCCGATATCGAGGACGCTCTTCAGGCTGCTCAGTACGCCGTCCCCGGATTGATTAAAACGCCGCCTGAAATCCTCGCCGACTTCTTGGATTTATTTGCAGAGCGAATCCTGGCTCACCATGACGATCTGGTCGAGACGGCCCATCTCGAGACGGCTTTGCCTAAAGAGCCGCGGCTGCGGCTGACCGAACTGCCGCGGACGACGGATCAGCTCCGGCAAGCCGCGGCCGCTGTCCGCAACCGCTCCTGGTGCCGGGCGACGATCGACACGAAAACCAACATTCGGTCGAAATACGCCCCTTTGGGCGGACCGGTTGCCGTCTTCGGCCCGAACAATTTTCCATTCGCCTTCAACGCAGCCGCCGGGGGGGATTTTGCCGCCGCGATCGCGGCCGGCAATCCCGTCCTGGCCAAGGCTCATCCCAACCATCCCGCAACCTCTCGGCTTTTTGCCGAAATCGCTCTCGAATGCCTCAAAAAATGCCGCCTTCCCCTCGCGGCGATTCAATTGATCTACCATCTTCGACCTGAGGACGGACTGAAACTCGTGTCCCATCCGCTTCTTGGGGCGACGGCTTTCACCGGAAGCCGCTCCGCAGGGCTGAGCCTCAAAGAAGCCGCGGACAAGGCCGGCAAGCCGATCTATATCGAGACATCGAGTGTCAATCCGATATTCCTCTTGCCCGGAGCCCTGAGCGAGAGGGCGGATCAAATCGCCGTCGAACTTTTCAATTCCTGCTCCATGAGTGCCGGGCAATTCTGCACGAAACCCGGCCTCGTCGTCTTTCTCCGGGACGAGAACGGCGAAAGATTTTTGGCGATGATCAAGAAATATTTTGCCCAGCCTCAACCTGGATTCCTCGTCAGCCGGACCGTCCTCGAGGGAATCAAAACCGCTCTCAAGGCTATGGTCGATCACGGAGCCGAGATTGTTGTCGGGGGGACCGAACAGGAAGGACCGGGCTTCCGTTTCGCCAATACGCTGCTCCGCGTTTCCGGAGATGTGTTCTTAAGACATTCTGAAGAATTCGAACGGGAAGCGTTCGGAACGGTATCGCTGTGCGTCTTGGCGAAGAACGAAGAGCAAGCGCTCGAAATCGCGGCAGCGCTTGAAGGGAGCCTGACCGGGAGCATTTACAGCGAAACCCAAGGAAATGACGATGCGCTTTATGCGCGGCTCGAACCGATCCTGCGCTTGAAGGTCGGCCGGCTGCTCAACGACAAGATGCCGACGGGAGTCGCCGTCGTCCCGGCCATGGTCCACGGCGGCCCCTACCCTGCCGCCGGACATCCGGGCTTCACCTCAATCGGGATTCCCGCGTCCTTGCTCCGCTTCGCCTCCTTGCGGTGTTACGACAACGTGAGGCAGGACCGCCTTCCGCCCGAGCTCCGGGATAAAAATCCGACCGGCAAAATGTGGCGCTTGATCGACGGCGAATGGACGCAGAAGGACATATAAGATTAAGATTTGGGTACACATACCGTATGTGTACCCAAATCTTAATCTTTCTTCTTTTTCTTCGAGCGGATGATGAGCTCCACGGCCAGGTTGGCCTGCATGTTGGCCACGATCCCCACTCGGGGCGCCATGGGCGAAATTCCTTCCTCCGGCTCGCTTTCCTCGTCGCCGCAGAGATAGAGATTCCCGACCTGTCTTTGCCGTATTTTTTTGTTCTTCCCGAATCCGGACAATCCCGACGCGGCGATGACCGGTCTTTCCGGAAATTGAGCGATCCAAGTCTCGATCAGCATCTGCTTTTGGTCCGCCCGGTCGAACGCCTCGATGAGGAGATCGGCCTCCCCGAAAATATTCTTCACGTTTTTTCGGGTGATTTTCCGCTGGAGCCCCACATATTCGGAAAAGGGATTGATCTTGCGGAGATTCTCAAGCAGCGCCTGGACCTTGACTTTTCCGATCTGGGCCCAGAAATAATGCTGCCTGTTCAAATTGGAGATTTCGATCCGGTCGGAGTCGGCGATGATGAGCTTGCCGATCCCGGCGCGCGCCAGCGAGACGGCGACATTCGAGCCCAATCCTCCGGCTCCCGCTATCCCGATAACGCTTTTTTTTAAGATGGGCAGAATCTTAGGATCGTGTTTAGAAAATAATTCTTTCTCGAAGTTCTTCATCGATCCACTGCCCTTCTCGGACATAATATAAAATCTCTCGCTCCGCTCGGGATAATTCTGGAAATGAAGTCGCTACGTTACTCGGTCCCTCGCGATGGAATCTCTTTTATAACAGACAATAAAAAAATATTATGCTTTGTTTTCCTAGCTTATGATCCGGCCGAGAGTCCAGAGAACGACGAGCACGACCAGGGCGCCGGCCGTCGCCCATTTCGGACGGCGTTCGACGGCCGTCTCTCCGCCGACGCCGATTTTGAATCCCAAGGGGACGAAGACGAGCGAAACCAGGGCGGCCAAGCTTCCGCCGACGAAGATGTGGTTCAAGACTTTCGGCGTTCCGCCGGCGACCCACGGTCCGTATTTAGCGATGTAGGTGATCGTGATCGCAAATAGGGAGTATCCGCCATAAGCGGCCGCAACGCCGGTCAAGAATGTCCGGAGCCGCAGCCTCTTCTCGTTTTTCAACCAGGCTGTGGCTGCCGCATCGAAAACGAGACCGACAAAAAAGATCCCGAGGAGGTGGCAGTAATAGGGCGCGGCGTAGACCAGCTTGAACAGCGTGGCCGTGGCGCCGACGGCGGTGGACGATCCGGGCTTATTGACGATTCCGCGCGCAATTGCGAGCATAAAAAAGGCCCAGGCCGAAAGCCAGACCGAGGCATGAGGAACGTTGTTTTTGAAAAACGCTTCCCCACCGATGACTTCCATGATGCCCCACAGCGAGCCGAAGACCAAGAGCCAGACCCAGTTCTTTAGGCTTTTCATCCTAGGACCTCCTTTTTGATCGTGATCCGGATTTCCCGAGGATTATCTTTGACCTTATCCAGGGAGCGGACCATCCCCAAGATTGTATTGACGAATATCTTCTGGACGAACGGGTTCATGGGGATGGATTTCCCGTCCACTTTCAAGATGACCGAAGATTTTTCCATTTCAATTCCTCCTTCGAGCCAAGCGGCGATCTCGGCAATGCTATCCGGATGGAACACCCGCATCCCACCCGAAAGCGGAGAGTCGGCGACCACCGCGGCCAGCTCCCGGCCGCGAGTTTTCACGCCGGCTGAAACTCCCCGGCGGATAATTTCGACTTTTTTCAAGCTCTTATCCCTGCGGCCGCCCTCGACAAGGACGATGTCCGCCGTCTTGAACTCGCTCCGGGCGAGGCCGGAGAAGCTCGCTTCCTTTCCCCTCCTCCGGACGACGGCCCATTGTCCGTCCGAGACCAGAGCCACGCCGTCCGCGCCGGCCGCAAGAAATTTCGAAGAATCCTTGTCCCGGCCGCCTATCTCGAAGCCGCGGCCGCAATGCTTGATGACCGCTATGGAAAGCCCGCGTTTTTCGAGCTCCGTCACCAAGCGCGTGATGAGCCGCGTCTTGCCGCTTCCGGAATTTCCGACAAAAGCGACGATTTTCATGATGGTTTAAGCGGGCCGAGCGCCGGCGGAAATTTTATAACACAGGAAAAAGTTGAAGTCAAAAAAAGGATGTGTTAGATTAGAGCGTCACTCCGAGCCAAAGGGCGCTAAGGCCGCATCGGTTGGCGGGCTATGGCCTTTGGCCGATAGGGTAAGACGGGAAACGGTCTTGCCTTCCGTATTAGAAAAGGAGAAACGATGGACGTCAAAAACCTCATTCCTCCCAAAAAAATATGGACCGCCTTTTTGTTGACAATGCTAAGCGCCTGGACAGCGCTCCCCGGCTTTAGCCTCTTGCAGCAAGAAACCAAGAAAGAAAAGGAACAAGAAAAAGCCGTCAGGATCACCGAAGAAATCCTGGTCGTCGGCCAAGCCCCCAAGGAACAGCCGATCTCTACGGTCACCAAGATCGATTATACCCGCCTTGAGCAAAACAAACCGCTGGATTTGTCCGAAGCCATCCGCTACGCGCCGGGCGTCAATGTGACCTACGGCAATAAGTACGAGTTCACGCTGAAACTGCGCGGCATGGATTCCAGACGCATCGCTCTTCTCCTCGACGGGGTGCCGAGTTACGAGCCCTATTACGGCTCGTTCGACCTCAAGACGGTCTCGGCTGCGGGGATCGACTCGCTCCAGATCACCAAAGGCCCCTCCTCGGTCCTCTACGGCCCGAACACATTGGCCGGCATCGTCAACGTCATCACCCGTCGGCCCAGCGCCGATCCCTACCTGACGCTCACCGGCAGCTCCGCGTTTTTGCCGTCCCTCATTGAAGGCGAGAGGAAAACCCGTTCGGCGGTCCTTGACTCCGGCTTCCAGTGGAACAAGTTCGGCTTCGCCGGCAACCTGACGTATCAGGACTCGACCGGCTTTTCCTATCCCGATGTCTCGACAGGAGAAAAGATCTCCTGGCAGAACACCGACTACAGCCGATTCAACTTGAACGCCAAAGTCTATTACACTCCCTCGAGCAACACCGAAATCATGGTCAACGGCGGTATCTACACGTCGGACTACGGCCTGCCGCCGGCCGTGGGTGTTCAAAAGCCCCGCTACTGGCATTTCAAGAACTGGGACCGCTATACCCTGAACGCCGGCGGCTTCACGTCTCTCGGAAAAGATTCAACGCTCCGTTTCCGAGCGTTTTATGTGAACTACAAAAATACGCTCGACCAGTACAAAGACAAGCTCATGACCATCCGGCAGTTCGAAAGCACATTCGACAACTCGGTCTACGGCGCCTTCGCCCTGGCCGATTTTAGGCTCGCCTCCTGGAACAACCTCAAGGTGAGCCTGAATTTTCAAAAAGACGTCGCCCGGACCCAGGACGACGTCAACCTGCCTTGGACTAAATATGACCAGGGAACTTTTTCGGCGGCGGTCGAGGACCACGTTTCATTTGCCGAGAAGTGGAAGGTCATCGGCGGCTTGAGCCTCGACGTCATCGACAAGTTTGTCGGAGGAACGACGTCCCGGCTCAATCCCCTTCTCGGCCTTAAATTCACACCGTGGGATTACCTCGACCTTCACATCTCGGTCTCCCAGAAATCCAGGTTGCCTAACATGCGGGCTATGTATTCCCCCTCCAACGGAAACCCGGACTTGTTGAGCGAAACGGGGACAAACGAAGAGTTCGGCTTCACCTGGGACAAGGGCTTTTTCCTCTCGGGAGCCTTGTTCGCCTATCAATTCAAGAACATGATCGACACGATAACGCTTCCTGACGGCTCGAAGCGCAATTTCAACGTCGGCCAGGCCCGCATCAACGGCCTGGAGCTGCAGGCCCAGAAATCCCTGGGCTGGCTGGAAGCCACGCTCAGCTACACGTACCTCGGCCACCTCAATAAGACCGACGACCGGCCTCTGGACGCGCTCTCCAATCACAACCTCAACTTCGACCTCTCATTCAAGCCTTTTAGAGGCCTGCGTCTCAGTTTCTATGGGCTCTACGCTTCGAAGTCGAGCTGGTTCGACTCGTCCACGAACAAGCTCCT
>Ga0315282_10003415_pt1 | contig 28522 bp, 31 predicted proteins | sample YL17G07_20_MG_FD_203693 | JGI IMG/M metagenome (GOLD analysis project Ga0315282, IMG submission 203693) | Sediment microbial communities from Yellowstone Lake, YNP, Wyoming, USA - YL17G07_20 | ecosystem: Environmental > Aquatic > Freshwater > Lake > Sediment | place: USA: Wyoming | collected... | reverse complement strand
TTTCATCTGGTCTGATTTGGGATCAAGCGCCTTGCCTTTGTTAGCATTCTCGATACAGAAATTTATAGCCTCTGCAAGACCTTTCTGTTTCTTGCCACCGAGATTGAACTCTTTCTTGTCAGCAGCCTTCTCTAACCCCTTTCCAGCAGGATGGCATGAATTACACGACTTCCCAGCCGTTCCACCTCCGAGTTTAGGATCGTTTAAAAGAGCTTTCCCTTTTTCAACATTACCTGCTGCAAAGGCGGAGGAAAAGACAAGTCCAACAGCTATCATGGAGAGTAATACTACCTTTAAAATCTTCATCTTTTTCACCTCCTTTCTTTAAAGATGCTTTATTTAAAAATCCTTGAGGATTTATAAACAAGACTGAAACGATTTAACCTGTTCTAACTAAATCTTTAATCCTTCACGCTCAATTATCGGCATATTTACTTCCCCTCTATATTATTTTAGTCTTGCTTCTACTATTGCCCAGTTTATATTTTTAAAGAACGCTCCAATGTAGTCCGCCCTCTTTAAGCCGTGATCAAGCATAAAGGCATGCTCAAAGACGTCCATTACCAATACGGGATTGCCCCCTGCAGGATGGGAAACATCATGTTCGTTTACCCAGAAATTAATGAGCTTCCCATTTGTAACGTCCTGATAAAGAACTACCCAGCCAATACCTCTCATTGCCCCTGTTGCCTTGAAGTCCTTTTCCCATGCCTCATAACTGCCAAAATCCTCTGCAATCTTCTTTGTTAAACGTCCATTTTTATCAAGCGGCGTCTTGCCTCCAAGGTTTTCAAAATAGTGCTCGTGAAGCCTCATTCCGTTGAATTCCCAGCCAAGTCTCCTCTTTAGTTCAGCAAATTCCGGAGTACCTGTCTTATCATCTTTAAGCATCTGGCTGAGAATATCCATGACCTTGTTTGTATTTGTAACGTATCCCTGATAAAGGGTAAAGTGATTTTTTAAAAGTGTTTCACTAAATCCCTCCATCCCGATGAGTTTTGAGTAATCCTTTGCAGTGTAAGACATAATTTTTCTCCTTCCTTATGTGTTTATTTCTCTTCTCCTTCAAAGCCCTTCTGTACCAACCTCATCCGCCTTGCCAACTCCCTCAGTGCATCAGCAAGACTCATACCCTTATCTGTCAAATCCCTTATGAACTCTGCCTTTGAAAGCTCGTTTATTATCCTTTCAGCAGACTCATTTCTCAGGCATATATTCTCACCTGTCTCTACCTGCTGGGTAATACAGCCTTCTATCTGTTCAGGTGTAAATCTCTTTGAAAGTTCTTTTATCTCTTTTATATCTATGTCCATAAGGAGATTCTTTAACCTACATTGTATATCGTGAAAATTTACAATTTACCCTCTGATATTAAGGTCATAAAGGGCCTTGCCAATAAAAAAGTCCACCCATGCTATGCCTATGTCCGGTATGGTTGATTTTAACAACCAGTCTTTGAGAGGTATAGATTTTGTTGTCAATTCTGCAATACTAAAATGGGCCATAAAGACTGTACCGTAAATTACTATTAAGCCGTTTAGAAGATAGCCGTAGACAGCGGTCTTCCTTGAGGTAAAAAGTAAAGTTACCAGGATAATATCAATTAAAGGAAATATGAAGGAAAGAAACCTTGTACCGTTAAAAACAAAAACCCCAGGATTTAATTTGTCAGGAACCATGAAGTTATGGATCCTGTAATGGAGCAACAGCCCAGATACAGCTATCAGAAAAAGTGCGATTAAAAGTATCCTTTTAGTCATTTTGCACCTAAAACTTAAACTCTGCTATATAGCCTAGGTATAAGGTCAGCCCTATTACAATGATATGAAGGATCCACCATCCCGGCTTAAATCTCATAAAATATTTAAGCATAATACCTCAAAAGTAAATGGCCGATAGTATACACAATAGCTATCCCTATCAAATGTATTACCCACCAGCCAACCCTTAGAAACCCTATCTTCCTGGAAAAGCTTTCCTTCTCTGCTGCCATTTTGAGTCTTTCTTACCTATCAAATCCTTTAATTATATTTCAGCATTTAATATGCAGAAATATAATATGAAAAGCAAGAGAAATGCCAGGGTATAACTTATTGATTTTATTGATATTTCAGAAATGAAGGAAAAAAATTTTCAGGCAAATTGCCTTGCTTTCAGGGCATATTGCCCGAAGCGACATAAAGCGGCAGGATCTTAACTTTCTTTTAGGGAGATTTTGGAAAGAACTTTGATATAATGGTTTATAAATATAGTTTTGCAAAGGTTAAGGAAATAAAACAGCTTATTCATCTAATATAAAATTGAGGAGAATATATGAATATTAAGGAAAGGACACCGGAGGTTATCAGGAGGTTAAAAAAAGAGTATCCCGAGCTAAAAACAGTCCTTAACTTCAAGAACCCCTTTGAACTCCTTGTTGCTACAATGCTTTCTGCACAGACTACAGATATACTTGTTAACAGGGTAACTGAAAACCTTTTTAAAAAATATAAGTCTATTAAAGATTATTCAGATGCCTCTCTTGAGGCACTCCAAAAAGACTTAAGCTCTATAAATTTCTATAAGACTAAGGCCAAAAATATTCAAGGCTCTGCAAAGATGATAGAGGAAAGATTTAATTCAAAGGTTCCAAAACAAATGGAAGAACTCACGAGCCTTCCCGGTGTTGCCCGGAAAACGGCCAACATAATACTTTCCAATGCTTATGGTATTAACGAAGGGATTGCCGTGGATACCCATGTCAGGAGGCTCGCTTACAGACTTGGGCTTACAAAGAACGAAGATCCTGTCAAGATAGAAAAAGACTTGATGCTGTTAACCCCAAAACAAGAATGGGGGAACCTTTCACATCTATTAATATTTCATGGAAGAAAGGTATGCCAGGCAAAAAAGCCTAAGCACCGGGAATGCATCCTTTACGATATTTGTCCGTCGAGAAATATATAAGAAACAAATAATACATTTGAGATATTAACAGTCTCATAATTGAATTAACATTTATCCAAAAAATCTCCCCGCACCCCTCTTTGCCAAAGAGGGGACTAAATCCTCCCTTTGGCAAAGGGAGGTTAGGAGGGATTTTATAAATTATTGTTGTCATAATTAGGAGACCCTTAATAAAAGTTAATTTTCAGGATAAAATGAGAAGAAGTTTTTTGTCGATAATTCATTTTCCCATTATGTTGCTTTTAATTTTAGTAGTTTCACGTGTTGATGCTAAAGTCCCTGATATTGTACTAAAACAAAAAAATACAGTCGTCACCATTTATGTTGATGATAAGAATGGAAAGCGCATTGCTTCAGGAAGTGGATTTATTGTTGATCAAAACGGGGTCATCGTAACTAATTGCAACATTGTCGTAAAATGGTTTGAAGAAGTGGGGAATACACTCAATGCCGAAATAGAAGGAGGTGTCCATTTCCCTATAGAGGACTTAATCTCCTCTAAATGCGAAAATAATCTTGCTCTATTTAAAATAGAAGCAACAGGACTTCCAGCGGTCAAACTTGCTGCATACTATAAGCTAATGCAGGGAGAAAGTATTTTTGTTATAGGAAACCAATCAGGTTTCGAAACTACTATTTCAGATGGCTCTATCAGGAGTATTCGTGGAAAAGACAAGCTTATTCAGATTTCTATTCCTGTTACACCGGAAAGGAGCGGAAGCCCTGTATTCAATATAAAAGGTGAAGCTATAGGCGCTGTAACATTTCTGCCTAAAAAAGGTAAAGATCTCAACTTTGCTGTTCCTTTGAAAGGTATCGCAAAACAGCTTGATAGATATAGAAAGCTTAAAAAACAATCAGTAAAGATTAAACCTGATTTTGCAGAGGCGTATGTTAATCTTGGTGCAACATATTACAAACTCGGCAGATATGCTAATGCTATTGATGCATATAAGCGAGCTGTACAAATAAAGCCATCCTCTTCTGTTTACAATAAACTCGGTGCCATTTATATAATTAACGGTAAATATTCAATAGCACGCGATACATTTAAAAAGGCAATAGATATTGACCCAAACGATGCCGTGGCACACTATAATCTTGGTGTTGCTTATTTTCTTAATGGAGAGACGAACGCAGCTTTTAGAGAATACATAATTCTAAAGGACCTTGATAAAGAACGTGCGAAAAGTTTAGTCGATCTAATTTACTAGCGTAAGAAAGTTTATTATTTAGCCCAAAAAATGCAATTCATTCATCTTAAGGCAGGCATATATGCAGAAAAAGCTTTACCAGCAGCACCTTTGTAAGACACATGATATTCAGAGAGCCTGAATATTTTCATCAGTAACGATTGATAATATTGAATAACCCAATTCTGCTTTGTAAAGGTTTTTGTGCATATATGCCCGCGTTGGTCATCAAATAAATGCAGTTTTCGGGTTAAGGTTTGATTTCTATAGACGTTCCATCTGGAACGAGCCGCCAGATTTGTTCAATTTCGGTATTAGTAACAGCAATACATCCATCTGTCCAATCCCAGGTTCTATGTGTTTTTCCAATACTTGCCAAACTATCAGGTAACCCGTGGATCATGATAGCTCCTCCAGGGGATACGCCAAGTTTCCGGGCATTCAGAATATCTGATTCGTTCGGATAAGATATATGGATTGATCGATGGAACTTACTATCTGGATTTCTCGAATCTAAAATATAAATGCCTTCCGGGGTCTTCCGATCTCCAGCATTAGTTTTATGACCTTTAGGCTGCTTTCCCAAAGCAATCTTATATGCCTTTAAAATTTCTCCGTCTCTCATCAATATTAAAAGCCTTTTGCTCTTTATAACCACAACTTTATCAGCTTTAATTAATGCAGCTGATGATTTTCCGGGCCAAAACCAGCAACCACCCCCCCCGATTAGTACAACAATACCAAAAATTGATATGATTCTTTTCATCATTTAATAAAAGGAAATATTTGACTTATTTTTTTACTGTCTGAACAGGTTTCCTGAACCGTAAAGCTTTTCCCTTTTTCTGTCTTGCCTCTCTCTGTTTTCGCCTCTCTTTTTCAGAAGGTTTTTCATAAGACCCTCTTTTTTTGATTTCTCTAAAAAGACCTTCCTTCTGAAGTTCTCGTTTCAGGACTTTTAGTGCTCTTTCAATATCATTTCCATAAACTTTAATCTCCAAAGCGATTACCCGTAGCCTTTTCTTTGGTCTCGACTTCTACCAAAATCACCTTTCTTCTCCTTAGATAAAAATCTCTGAGCCTTTAATTTTTCTGAAATTATTAAACCTTTTAATCTCTAAAAGCTGTCGTAGTTTAACTCAAAGTCGCGTTAAATACCAACATTTAATTAGTGTCTGTCCATAAACCGGCATTTTCATAAAAAGTCGTCATTCTCGCGAAAGCTGGAATCGACATGAGCCCTCAGATCACAAAGGAGCATGAAATAAGCATCTATTCCCCCTTTGGCAAAGGGGGATGAAGGAGGATTTTACGAACAGATGTATCCGTTTATGATTCATAAAATCTCCCCTAACCCCTCTTTACCAAAGAGGGGGACTTTCGAGGGAATGACATGAAGGCAATTTATAAACAAACACTATGTAGTCTGCTCAAATTTCACCAATAAAATATACATGGAATCAACAGGTTGCATCCTGGCAGTAAGTCTTTCGACCTGCTCCCAAAATTTGAGCCTGATTTCTTTGGGAAGGTCATTAAGTCTTTTTAGTCAAAAGTAACCATTTCAGACTTTTACCTATGCTACAATAAACACCAATGCTTTCTGAAAAACAGAATAATGAACCGGCAATACTTAACACACTAAAAAGTGTCTTCGGGTTTCAGACTTTTCTGCCAAATCAAGAATTCATCATTAATAGCATCCTGAATAAACAGGATGTCTTTGCGGTAATGCCTACCGGAGGAGGAAAGTCTCTCTGTTACCAGTTGCCGGCACAGATACGGCATGGCACTGCTGTTATTATCAGCCCTCTGATTTCCCTTATGAAAGATCAGGTTGATACTGCTTTAGAAAATGGTATACCGGCTGCATTTATGAACAGCTCATTAAGTACTCAAGAAATTGCTGACGTATACCGTATGATGAAATACAATAAAATAAAATTGCTCTATATTGCGCCGGAACGTTTTGCAATGCCGCACTTTATGGGAACATTGAAAACCATGCCTATCTCACTCTTTGCCATTGATGAAGCCCACTGCATTTCCGAATGGGGACATGATTTCCGTCCTGATTATCTGAGCCTCTCTCTTATACCAAAGATGTTTCCTGACATTCCAATAGCAGCTTTTACGGCTACAGCTACCCAAAGGGTTCAAGAAGATATTATTAACAAAATTGGGCTGAGGTCTCCAGATATAATTCGTGCGTCATTCAATCGCCCCAATCTTTTCTATCAGGTAAAAAGAAAATCAAAGGTTGACTTACAGATATTCGAATTTCTCAGGGAGCATCCTGGTGAGTCTGGCATTATTTATCGCACAACCCGTGATTCTGTTATGGGTACTGCTAATTTCCTGGTATCCAAGGGAATTATTGCCCTGCCCTACCATGCAGGATTGACAACTGAGGAGCGTAACAAGAACCAGGATGCATTTAACAGGGATGAGGCATCAGTAATTGTCGCAACTATAGCCTTTGGTATGGGTATTGATAAATCCAATATTCGTTTCGTTATTCATGCTGATCTCCCTAAAAATATTGAAAGCTATTACCAGGAAACCGGACGAGCAGGACGTGATGGAGTGCCGGCCCTTTGTATACTTTTTTTCAGTAGAGGCGATATTCCTAAAATCCGCTATTTTATTGATCAGATGACAGATGAAGAAGAACGCTCTATTGCTATGGAGAAAGTGAACCAGATGGCAGGTTTTGCTGAACATAATGTATGCAGAAGGAAAAAGCTTCTGAACTTTTTCGGTGAGGACTATCCTTTAGATAATTGTGGCGCCTGCGACATCTGTTCCGGCGATGTCGAACAAATTGACATTACCATAGATGCACAAATAGTAACGTCAGCCATCTCGAGAACACAGCAGCGGTTTGGAACAGGGCATATTATTGATATTGTAACAGGCGCTGATACAAAGCGCATCCGCGATCTCCGGCATAATGAAATCAAAACCTACGGAACAGGGAAACATAAAGATAAAAAATACTGGCGGTTTCTTGTTGATGAATTACTTGCACAGGGTGCCATACAGGTGGATGGTGATCGGTATCCTGTACTGAAACTGGCTAAAAAAGGTCTCGATGTGCTTTATGGTAAAGAAAAGATCACAGCTTTGAAAAGAGAAGAAAAAATAAAAACAAAAAAACAACAGGGAAAAGAAAGCGCTCTTGAAGAGTATGATATATCACTTTTTGAAATATTACGTGTTTTGCGAAAAAATATCGCAGCGGAGCATCAGGTTCCTCCATATGTTATCTTTTCTGATAAGACCCTTCACGAAATGTGCAGGCACTATCCTGTGTCATTATCTGATATGAGAAAAATCAGCGGTATCGGCGATACCAAACTTGAGCGGTATGGTGAAGTTTTTGTAGATGAGATAAAAAACTTTCTGCATGATAATCCTGAGATTTTACTGACGGGTGGTCAATCTGACAATTGCTATGAAAGCGCATCTCATAAAAAGAAAAAGGGTGAGACAGTCGAAAAGACATTTGAGCTTTATACAAAAGGGTATTCAATAAAAGATATGGCTAAACTGCGAAATCTTTCATCGACCACCATTGTCTTACACCTTGAAAAGCTGATTCAAAACGGGTGCAATATTGATATAGACCGGTTCGTTGATCCGCTAAAAAGACGGAAAATTGAAGAACTGTTTCTTGAACTCCGACAATGGAATCTGAATCCTGTTATAGAGCACTTCAGCGGTACGGTGAGTTATGAAGAGGCACGATTGGTAAGAGCCTTTCTGGTGCGTAAGACTTCTGAATAAACCGGTTCTTAATAAAGGATGTCATTCCCGCTTGTCGGGAATCCTTCTGAGTCCCCCTTAGAAAAGGGGGACAAAGGGGGTTGTTTTTCAGAAAGATTCCGGACAAGCCGGAATGACGGAAAAATTAAGATGAATAAAAAAACATTAGAGGTTATTGAAAAAGTTCATGAAATTTTCAAGGAAAAAGGCTTAACCCTTTCAGTAGCTGAATCATGCACTGGTGGGCTTATCAGCCACCTACTTACAATCCTTCCAGGTGCAAGCACATTTTTTAATGGAGGGGTTGTTACATACTCAATTGATTTTAAAGAAAGGTTTATTGGTATCTCATCCGAAATCATTTCTGCCCATGGGGCTGTCAGTGAGGAAACTGCGAGAGAAATGGCAGAGAGAATAAGGATTATAGCCAAAACAGATTACTCTCTTTCGACTACAGGAAACCTCGGACCTGATGTACTCGAAGGGAAAGAAAAAGGACTTGTTTATATAACGGTAAGCAGAGAGGGGAGCACTTTTTCAAAAGAGCTGAGATTAACAGGAGACCGGGAAGAAAATAAAGAAGAGGCCGCTTTGTCAGCCTTGAAATTTCTTATTGAAACAGTAGAAGGGTACACATAGGTTCACAATCAAAGTTATTTAATTGAATAACAATGTTGTTATGCTTTTTTAGTAAAATATTCCATGATAGTAAAGATACCCGATAACATCAAACAGGGAATAGAGAAACTGGTTAAGGACCTGAACTACCATTGTTATCGTTATTATGTACTCGACTCACCTGTCATATCAGATGAGGAATATGATCAACTCTATCATCGTCTGAAGGAACTTGAAGAGAGATACAATTACATCCTGCCCGATTCTCCAACCCAGCGAATCGGTGCTTCTCCCCTTGATAAGTTCAAGAAGGTGAAACATACCGAACCCATGTTATCACTCGACAATGCATTCTCATACGACGAAGTCAAAGAGTTTGAAAAAAGGGTGAAGAGATTTCTTGGTACTGACGCGGTCATAGAATACACAGTTGAGCCCAAATATGACGGCCTTGCCATTGAGCTGACATACAGAGATGGGCTCCTGTTCAGGGCTTCCACAAGAGGTGACGGTTATGAGGGTGAAGATGTTACACAAAATATCCGAACAATAAAGTCTATGCCTTTAAAAATAGCGGAAGTCAGTAAGGTTCCGGCAGAGATCGATATCCGTGGTGAGGTATATATGGATATCGAAGAGTTTGAGGCACTAAACAGGAAAAGAGAACAAAAAGGTGAATCTGTATTTGCCAATCCGCGAAACGCTGCTGCCGGCTCAGTAAGGCAGCTTGATTCTTCTATTACAGCAGCACGGAAACTTCACCTTGCATGTTATGGAATAGGTACTGTAAAGGGAATTGAGTTCAAAAACCAACTGGAGTTTTTCAAGTGGCTTGCGAAGACAAGATTTCCTATCCCTTCCGTTGTAAAGCTCGGAAAAGGGATTGATGAAGTTATACATCTCATAAGGGAGATCGAGGAAAAGCGCAGGACCTTCCCTTTCGAGACTGATGGCGCTGTTATAAAAGTAAATGACTTTGAACTGCAAAGACTATTAGGGGTTAAAACAAGAGAGCCGCGCTGGGCTATTGCATATAAATTTCCAGCCCATCAGGGAACCACCAGAATAAAGGATATAATTCCAAGTGTTGGCAGAACAGGTGTAATAACCCCTATTGCTATGCTTGATCCGGTGAGAATCGGTGGCGTTACAGTCTCACGGTCAACCTTGCATAATTGGGATGAGATAGAGAGAAAGGACATAAGGGTAGGAGATACTGTTGTGGTTGAGAGGGCTGGAGATGTTATCCCTCATGTGGTAATGGTAATTAAAGAGAAAAGGACCGGTAAAGAAAAGACCTTTCACATCCCGGAGAAATGCCCTGTTTGTGGTTCCAAAATAGTCAGGGAAGAGGGTGAAGTGGCTGTCAGGTGTGTTGGTCTTAACTGTCCGGCACAGGTTCAGGAAAGGATAAGGCATTTTGCCTCGAGAGGAGCACTGGATATCGAGGGCCTTGGTGAAAAGAGTGTAGAACTGCTTTATTCAAGCGGGCTTGTAAACCATTTTGTTGATATGTACAGGCTGAAAAAGGAAGACCTCCTTAAGCTTCCAAGATTTGCTGAAAAATCAGCCCGGAATCTCATAGATGCAATTGAAAGGAGTAAACATATTACTCTTGCAAAATTTCTCTATGCTCTTGGCATACTGCATGTAGGTGAATATGCCTCAAAGCTTCTTGCAAAGAACTTCGAGAAGCTCGAAGACCTATATGAAATAAGCACTGAAAGGATTATTAAGATCAAGCAGATGGGCGAAAAGATCGCAAGTTCAGTGTCAGATTTTTTCAAAGACCCTGAAAATATAAAAACTCTTAAGACCTTAAAATCATTAGGCCTAAAGATAACAAATCCTGATTTTAAGGGTAAAGAGAAAGGGGAAAGACTATTAGAAGGTCTCACATTTGTTATCACAGGAACATTGCCAAGACCAAGGAATGAAGTGGAGGAATTGATCGAAAGCCTTGGTGCCCATGCCTCCTCTTTAGTTTCAAAGAGTACTGATTACGTTATTGTTGGAGAAAATCCCGGATCTAAACTTCAGAAAGCACAGTCCCTCGGGGTCAAAACCATTTCCTATGAAGAGCTATTAAAAATAATATAGCGAATCACCCTAACCCTCTCCCACCAAAGGCGATGGAAAATCCCCTCTTAAAAGGGGTGTAGTCCCGAAAGCTTTCGGGATACCTTGAGGGTCATTATCATTTTATACCTAGATGCTGTGTTATAATCAATTCTGAAAATGGTGCCTATGTCATATAGAGCCTGGTTTCAATGCATCAACCAGCAGTGCCGAGCGAGTTATCCGCTCAACTCGATCGTCTATCGCTGCAAGACATGCGGCTCTCTGCTGGAAGTGCAGCACGACCTCCACGCCCTTGCCGGCCGCAATGCCAAGGCGTGGATGAAGCTGTTCGAGGAACGCTACAAGTCTACCGAGTGGCCCTACGGCTCCGGCGTGTGGGGCAAAAAGGAATGGATTCTGCCACAGATTGACAATAACAACATCGTCTCTCTTTACGAGGGCGGCACTAACCTGTTCTGGGCCGAGCGGTTCGGCAGGATGCTTGGTTTGAAGGATCTCTGGATCAAACTCTGCGGCAACTCCCACAGCGGCTCGTTCAAGGACCTCGGCATGACGGTGCTCGTATCGCAGGTCAAGCAGATGATCAGCGAGGGCGCACCGATCAAGGCAGTCGCCTGTGCGTCCACCGGCGACACATCGGCCGCGCTTGCGGTTTACTGTGCTGCTGCCGGCATCCAGTCCATCGTGTTGCTGCCGAAGGGTAAAATCTCGGTCGCGCAGCTCGTCCAGCCAATCGCCAACGGTGCGCTGGTGTTGTCGCTGGATACCGACTTCGACGGTTGCATGCGCATCGTGCAGGAAATCACCAGGGATGAGACGATCTATTTGGCCAATTCTATGAACTCTTTACGCATCGAGGGTCAGAAAACCGTTGGCATCGAGATCGTCCAGCAATTCGATTGGGAGACTCCTGACGTAATCGTCATCCCCGGTGGTAACCTTGGGAACGTCTCCGCGCTGGGCAGCGGCCTTCTTATGATGCGCGACCTTGGTCTTATTACCAAGCTGCCGCGCATTGTTGTTGCCCAGGCTGAGCGTGCTAACCCTCTCTACCGTTCGTATCTGAAAAATTTCGAGACCTTTGAGCCGATCGAGGCCCAAAAGACACTGGCCAATGCCATCCAGATTGGCAATCCAGTCAGCATTGAGAAGGCCATCCGCACGCTGAAGCAGTTCAATGGCATCGTCGAGCAAGCCACCGAACAGGAACTGGCAGATGCCGCCGCGCTCGGTGACACCACCGGCATGTTAATCTGCCCGCACACCGGCGTCGCGCTGGCGGCGCTGATAAAACTGCTCAGGGACGGCAAGATTGACAAGTCCGAGCGCGTCGTGGTCATCTCCACAGCGCATGGGTTGAAGTTTACAGACTTCAAGGTACGCTACCACGAGGAAAAGCTGGACTTCCCCTGCCGTTTCGCCAACAAACCGATCGAGCTGCCGCCCCGTGTGGACGCAGTTAAAGAAGCTCTCCAGCAAGCTTTGCAGAAGAGGAGGGAAACCAATGTCTAAAAAGTCGTCAAACAGGAAGAACTGGAAATCAGCCACTCTCGCCATACACGGCATGGGCCGAACTCCCAAAGCCTACTACTCAGTCTCCACGCCGATCGTCCAGACCTCTAACTACTACTTCGACTCCACTGCTCAGGTGCTGGAGTTCATGAAGGCAAAGAGCGAAGGCCGGGTGGTGCGCGAGCACGAATACGGCCGCTATGGCAATCCGACCCAGCAGGAATGCGAACGCAAGCTGGAAGCCATCGAGGGCGCCGAAAGGGCAGTGCTATTTTCTACCGGCATGAGCGCAGTGATTATTACATTGTTGGCCTATATGCGCCGCAACGGCCATATCATCTTTACTAACGACTGCTATCGCCAGACTCGCGACTTTGCCACAAGCCTCCTATCCGAGTTCGGCATAGAAGTCTCGCTGGTGGACCCGACTGCCAAGGTCATCGCTGAAGCAATTCAACCCAACACCAACATCATCTTTACCGAATCGCCGACCAATCCCTACCTGCGTGTGCTGGACATCCCTGCAATAGTGAAAGTCGCCAAGCAGCACCGCATAATGACCATCATAGATGCTACGCTGGCCACACCTTACAATATCAAGCCTCTGGAGTTAGGCGTGGATATCGTCATTCACTCCGCCACCAAGTATCTCGGCGGCCACAACGACCTGCTGGCAGGCGTAACCCTTGGTAAACATAATCTGCTGAACAATCTCTACCGCATGCAGCGGATGATTGGCGCCACACCCGGACCATTCACCTGTTTCCTTCTCGAACGAGGACTGAAGAGCTTTGCGCTCCGTATGGAGCATCATAACCGCGCCGGCATGGCTATCGCCCATATGCTGGAGTCGCATCCGAAAATCGAGAAGATCTGGTATCCCGGCCTGGAGTCGCACCCGGACCACCGAATCGCAATCCGGCAGATGCGCGGCTTTGGCAGCGTAATCACCTTCCTGCTTAAAGGCGGTGACAAGGAAACCCGCAAGTTCATTGATTCTCTGGAACTGTTCCTGATAACGCCCAGCCTCGGCGGCAGTGAAAGCCTGGTGACGCAGATGTCGACGATGTCATTCTTCGACTACCCGGAGGACTACCGCCGCTCGATCGGCATGGTGGACAACCTGGTTCGCATAGCGCTGGGACTGGAGGACGTGGACGACCTGACCGCCGACCTGAAGCAGGCGTTGGACAAGATCTGAACCCGTAATAGTGTATTTAACCTGCAATAGAATCATCTGTTGCCGAAATATTATTCAAGTCATTGACAAAAATACCTACTTGACTTAGCTAATGACTTAGTCTAATATAAAGACAGGAGGTGAATACAAATGATTACGGTAAATGTACATGATGCAAAGACTAATTTTTCCCGTATCTTAAGTCGGGTTGAAAGCGGGGAAGAAATTATTATTGCGAAGGCAGGCACACCTGTTGCTCGTATAGTGCCTTTAAAACACAAGATCGGTAAGCGTTCTCCTGGAACAGCAAAAGGTCGTATTACCTTATCTAAAGAATTTTTTGAACCTTTACCTGAAGATATTCTGAAAGAATTTGAAAAATGAAAGCCCTGTTAGATACCCATGTTTTTCTATGGTGGATAACAGATGATACTCAACTACCGACATACATCAGAGAGATAGTTTCTGACAGTGATAATGAGTTATTTTTTAGCGCTGCAAGTTGCTGGGAAATAGCGATAAAATCTCAACTTGGTAAGATAAAACTTCCGGATAAGCCTGACAGGTTCATATCTGATCAATTGGCAATAAATACTATTCAAACACTGCCGATACAGGCAAGTCATGCCCTTCATGTTTTCAATTTGCCTCCTCTCCATAGAGACCCTTTCGACCGTATAATTGTTTCTCAGGCTCAATTGGAAAAACTGCCCGTAATTACCTCTGATCCTCTTATTAAGCAATATAAGATCAATACGATTTGGAAGAGAAGGTAGCAGAAGAGTTACACTATACCGCAAAGTGAATATTGATCAAGGTTCAAAACATTATTTCTTCCTTGTCTCCACCTTTTATGTCTGGTATAACTCTGCATATAGCATTCTGAAATAAACAAGAAACAGATACTATTGATTTTTGCTAAGTAATTACATTATAATTACGTAGCGACAACTTTTGGGGAGGTGTTCAATGAAAGTAAATATTGTATCAATAGGCAATTCAAAAGGTATAAGAATTCCAAAGTCCATCTTAGACCAGTGCAATTTCAACAAGGAGGCTGATCTTGAAGTAGAACATAACAAGTTAGTCATAAAGCCGGTTAAGAAGAAAATCCGAGAAGGATGGGACAACGCCTTCAAACTAATGCATGAACGCAAAGAAGATGTCTTATTATTGGATGATTCCCTGGATATCGAAATGAAGAACTGGGAGTGGTAGCGTGCAATACGATGTTTATCTTATTAATTTAGATCCAACAATAGGTCATGAAATAAAGAAGACACGACCATGCCTTGTTATATCTCCTGATGAGATGAATGATAATTTACAAACTGTCACTATAGCACCCATGACTACCAAATCTCATGACTATCCTACCAGAGTAAGAGTAGATTTTCAGAATAAGACTGGATGGATTGTTCTCGACCAGATAAGAACAGTTGATAAGAAGAGGCTGACAAAAAGACTTGGTGCGATAGACAGAAAAACGGTTCAAAGGGTTAAGTCGGTAATAAAGGAAATGCTTGTAGATTAGGCATCTTCTGCTTGATCAACTTCTTCCTGTACCCGATAACTGTTTCAATTCTTGATAACTGCGGAGTACCACTTTAAAGAAACGGAATCAATGTCGGTCAATTTGTGCGCCTTTTTTAAAAGCTCTGGATTCCTTGTGCTTAGTTTATTACAATACAAAAAAGCTGTTCGGGAGGACTACATGAGAAAACATCTCATGATTATATTACTTGTTTTTGTTTTCGGAGTTCCGTATGTTGCCGTGGCAGGTGACTATGACTCTGGAGTTAAAGCAACGCTCATTCTGAAAACAACCACAACGACCGGTAACTATCCTGCGAAATACCTGAATACCGAAAGGCCGGAAATAACCGCTATGAAAGTGGAAATTAAGCCTGGCGCTGAAACAGGGTGGCACAGCCATCCTATTCCCCTTTACGCCTATGTGCTGGAAGGGAACCTGACTGTGGAGGTAAGAGGCGGGAACACATACCATTTCAATGCCGGCGACGCTATTGTAGAAGTCGTTAATATCCCTCATAACGGAAAGAACCTCGGCACAATGCCGGTGGTGCTTATTGTCTTTTACACAGGGGAAATAGGGACACCCAACACGGTTATGGCGCCTACCGATCAGTAGGTGACAGCGTCAAAACATAGTACGGGGCATAAGATGCAGATAAGAATGATGGGGGTTGGGGGCAAGACCTCCTTCCTGTAACATTCCGAACAATACAGTCATATAAAATCGCTGACTACCATAGGGAACATTCAGTACTGAACCGAATACCTTGAGGTCACAAAGTTCAAAGAATACCTCCACTTGAATATCCAGAGGAAATGTTATTAGACCTATAAGTTGTTTCTTTGTTTAAGAAGGTCCAAGATAATGTCTTATCGCAGGATATGGGATATAATAAACAATTAATTTCAAAAGCCTATGAATATAGTTCGCTAATCAACCGGGGACATAACAATTGGCAATTTTTATTTTAATAATAGTTGTTGGGGCATTGGTTCTATCATTTTTGATTGGGAAACGGGCGTTGCGTAATCGGAGAATCAAACAATTGGCTGTTATGCCGTTTCCTGATGAGTGGGAAAGGATTCTGGAGAGAAATGTATCTCTCTACAGATACCTTCCTGATGCATTAAGGGAACAGCTCCATAACGACATCAAGATTTTCATAACCGAAAAGCATTTTGAAGGGATAGGCGGGTTGGAAATAACTGATGAGATAAAGGTTACCATAGCGGCTGAGGCCTCAATGTTATTACTGAATAGAAAAAACAGTGACTATCCCAAACTGTCCTCCATTCTCGTGTACCCAAGTGCTTATGTGACCAAACAAAGCACCGCTGTTGGCGGAGGGGTATATATTGAAGGACAGTCGGTTCGCTTAGGAGAATCCTGGCGGCATGGGTCGGTAGTCCTTGCCTGGGATAATGTAAGGCAGGGAGCGGTGAATTCTCAGGATGGTCACAATGTAGTACTCCACGAATTTGCTCATCAGCTGGATCAAGAAGATGGAATAGCTGATGGCGCTCCAATCCTTGGAAAACGGTCGAGCTATGCAACTTGGGCTCGTATTATGAGCAAGGAATATGAACAACTTAGGTCTAATATAGAACACCATAAAAAAAATGTTATGGATAAGTATGGAGCGACTAACCCAGCTGAATTTTTTGCCGTTGCAACCGAGACATTTTTCGAGAAGCCAAAACAACTGAAGAAAAAAGCGCCTGATCTTTACGCTGAACTCAAGAGCTTTTATAATGTCGACCCAATTGAATGGTTACAGAGTATATCTTAATACCTTGGCGGCTTGAATATCCTTTCGCCTTTTAGTACCATTAATAAGCAGGTTAGTGTGTGGCAGTGCGAAACAGTCCTTCTCGTAATACTGCTGACTACAATCGCATCAAACATCTCCAAAAAGCTACCACATTCACCTCTTTCTTCCTGTAATCCTCAACTTTAAAAATTGATATAATAGTGCATAGTACATCTAAAAATTAGTGAGGGATAAGTAAGCAAAATAATGGCAAAACCCGTTAAACAAAAAAAGGGGCAGAAAGGAATATAGTTATTGAATGAACAATAAGAATAAACGTTGGCCTCCTAAAAGTTGTGAGATGCCAGACCTTTCTAAACTAAATGATATGGTTATGCTTGCGCTGATGCTGAACAGGGACTTAAGAGGAGGAGGTCCAAAAGATCATATTTCCTACGCACTTGTGGCTAATTTTATACGCTTTGCGGACCAAACACTGCAAGAATACAAAGCTGCCCGTAATGCTCTATTAGAATATATAAATAGACCTAATAATAATGTATTTGGCCCCTTATTTAGAGCAATAGGACACTGTGAAATATGTTTAATTTCTCTCAACCGCAGTATTAATTTTGCTAAACGAATCCAACAGGACCGGAATACTTTACAAATTCCAAGAAATCTATCTGTTCTATCAGGGGCCGTGACGGAGCGTATAAGAAACTTTCGCAATGCAATTGAACATCTTGATAAGGATATTCTTAACGGAAAAATCCAAAAAGGTGAACCTGTTTCATTACTGGTAAATAGCGATAGCATTGAACTCCTTGGAGAAGAAATCTACTTCAAAGAGATAGTCGTATGGATCCAAGAGCTCAATTCATTAGCATCAACCTTGGGGACTTACACAGAATGAGCCTGGCTTTATCTGTGCCTCACTCGTTATGCACCTTTCTTTTGTAAATCGATAATTGTTTTTAATACAACTACCCGATAGCTTGTAGGGGGAGTCAACAACTCCGTAAGTGTCGGTTTTTAGTAAGTAACTGGGGCAATTTCCATTGAGAATCTACTCACTTATCACTTTGGAATAATACGGTATATCCTGTCATCTCCGGGGCGGGGCGTACCTCTACCGTCAGTATTATTTGTGAGGAAATACAAAGCACCGTCAGGACCTTCCACCACATCCCTTATTCTTCCATACCTTCCTTCACTGTAATCACTGGAAAACCATCGTTCAATCCTTGTAACTTTATTGTCTTTTCCTTCAAACCTTATCCTTATGAGGGCTTCACTTTTCAGTGTAGCGACAAAAAGGTTACCTTTGAGGTGCTTGAGAAGATTTCCTCTATAGTACACTATTCCTGAAGGAGGCGTTGTCTGTTTCCAGACAATTATTGGATCAATATAAGGTTTTGAACCGGGAGCGCCAATAACCTCTGGCCAGCCATAGTTACCCCCTTTCGTTATGATATTAATCTCATCATGGGCGAAGTGCCCGAATTCTCCTGAGGGCCCGTGCTCTGATTCAAAAAGTTTATTGGTTCCCGGTTGCCAGCAGATACCCTGAGGATTTCTATGCCCGTATGAATAAACGGGAGAACCTTTAAATGGATTATCATCGGGTATCCGGCCCTCGGCCGTTATCCTTAAAATCTTGCCTCCCAGTGATTTCAGGTCCTGAGCGAGTTCTGAATTGAAGGTCTCGCCGGCAGTTATATAAAGCATGCCATCGGGTCCAAAGGCTATCCTTCCACCGTTATGGAATTTACCACCTGGTATGCTATTAATAATCACTTTATCGAAACTCCCTGTGTCACCATTGTCTTTCAGCCTTATGACTCGATTTAAAAGTTTATCTCCTTTTCTGTATGTGTGCATTGCATATATATATGGCTCCTTCGGAAAGGATGGATGGAGGGCGAGGCCCATAAGTCCTCCCTCACCGATATGAGCAACTTCGATCTTTGCATAAGGCTTTTCGAGAATCTTCCCATCCTTTATAAGTCTTATGTTCCCCGGCCTCTCACTAACCAGTGTCCTGCCGTCTGGAAGAAATATCAGTGACCATGGTATCTGCAGATTTTCTATCCATACCTCAACATTAACCCTGTCCCCTTCTGAAAGAAATATATCTTCAACGGTCTGCGGTTTATCCCCAACTATCTGCGCACATGATGCACAGAGAGAAGAAATATGAATGAGAATAAGAGCCGTAAATATCTTTATCATGTTCCGATAATACCTTTTCAATGGACAGAACTCAATCATTTCACTATCCTTTTGCGCATAAGCCTGAAGGGATAGGGAGCAAGCAGGATAACAACAGCGAATATCCATACGGTATCCCATGTGCAAATGGCTAATCTTCCTGATGCGAGTCCTCGGCAGATATTTACAAGGTGATAGAGAGGCGTGAAAAAGGCTATCTTTGAAACAATGGACGGAAGACTGTCCAAAGGGAAAAAGATACCTGAAAATAGAAACATTGGAGTCATAAGGATGGTATAGAAATAATTAAAGGAATCTATGCCAGGTACAATAGCTGTAAATATAACAGATATCTCGGAAAAGATCAGTCCTGTTATGAAAAGAATCGGGATAGCAAAGACTAACAAGGGAGAATCAACAAGCCCGAAGAGCGAGATTACGATAATGATTATTGTACCGTAAAGCATACTTTTTGTAGCGCCCCACATGAGTTCGCCTGCCACAAGGTCGTCAATATTAACAGGTGTTGCAAGTATTGCATCAAATGTCTTCTGATAGGTCATTCTGACATAAGTACCGTAAGTGCATTCATAAATTGCGGCAAACATGGAGGAAGAAGCGATTATCCCCGGGGCTATAAATTTTATATAGGGCACACCATTTATTTCCTTTACAAATGCGCCGAGCCCGAGTCCTAAGGCTGCGAGATAAAGAATCGGCTCAACAAAATTCAATGCTATGCTCGATTTATACAACTTCGTATAAACAGTTGCATGCCTTTGCCAGACCCTGAATGCCTGTTTAAGTTTCATTACCTTTATCTTATACCAGGAAGGATATAGTATTGTCGCTCATTCTCGGTCGTGCCGACCTCCGAGGCTATTGCCTCACCCCCCTTCATCCCCCCTTGGCAAGGGGGGATATGAGGGGGGTGTCGGACTATCGGCAAAAAAATCCGCTCCAATACCATATCCTTCCTGAAAAATTATAATTTCAATCTTTTAGACTCCTCCCTGTAAGCTTCAAATAAACATCTTCAAGATTACCGCCATGAATACTCATAAGATTAGATGGTGAATCAATAACCACAATCTTGCCTGAATCCATGATCGCTACCCTGTCACAGAGTCTTTCAGCCTCTTCCATATAATGGGTTGTAAGTATAAGGGTAGTGTTTTTTGCCTTTAGATGATTAAGCTTTCCCCATACAGAGTGTCTGCTGTGCGGATCAAGACCGGTAGTCGGTTCATCAAGAATCAATAACTCAGGGTTGTTTATCAATGCCCTTGCAAGGATAAGCCTTCTTTTCATCCCACCTGAAAGGCTATCTATCTTTACATGAGCCTTTTCTTTTAATTCTACAAACTCAAGAAGTTCCCACGCGAGTTTCGCAGAATCTTTTTTAAATATATCAAAATACCTTGCATATACAATCAGGTTTTCTAACACTGTAAGATCAGGGTCAAGATTATCGTCCTGTGGCATAACACCTATTCGTGATTTTATCTGACTCGGTGCTTTAGTTACATCCAGATCAAACACTTTTATATCCCCGGAAGTTGGTGGCATGAAACAGTAAATTATGCGCATCACTGTTGTCTTACCTGCACCGTTCGGTCCAAGAAAGCCGAAACATTCTCCTCTTAATATTTCAAAATCTATATTATCTACTGCCTTTAGAGAGCCGTAATACTTTGTCAGACCTTTTACAGTAACGATGTTCATAGATTTAATTTTAGCATGAAATTACAAATTTGAAGATTCTATGAAGTCTATTTTTGACAAATGTGGTGCATGAGGAGTATTTTTATGTAACACGTAGAGATAAAAGGAGATTATGAAAAAGGCATCAAATTTCTTAGTATCTTTGCTCGTTATTATCTTTATTCTCTCCTGTGCCCCAAAGGAGATTCAGCCACCTCCGAAACCAGCCAAAATTGCTATAGTTCTTGGTGCAGGAGCCTCTAAAGGATTTGCACATATAGGAGTGCTAAAGATTCTCGAATCCAATAAAATCCCTTTACATATGATAATCGGCACAAGTGCAGGGAGTTTTGTTGGTTCTCTTTATGCTTATGGCTATAATGCATTTGAACTTCAGAGGTTGTCCTTCGCCATAGAAAAAGATGAGATTATTGACTTAACAATCCCTGATAACGGTTTCATAAAAGGAGAAAGGCTCGAAGGATTTATAAATCGCATGCTGGAAAATACGCCGATGGAAAAGTTGAAGATTCCTTTTTATGCTGTTGCAACCGACATTAAGAGTGGCAGAGAAGTTGTATTTGGAAGCGGCAATACAGGTACTGCTGTTAGGGCAAGCTGCTCAATCCCGGGGGTTTTCAGACCTGTAAATATTTCAGGAAGGGTGTATGTTGACGGCGGGGTTGTAAGCCCTGTAGCTGTAGAGGCTGCAAGAAGGCTCGGGGCCGATGTAGTCATAGCCGTGGATATATCAAGTGATGTTGATGAATCTGTCCCGAAAGGGACAATTGATACAATACTCCAGGCGATAAATATAATGTACTCAAAACTTTCAGCTATCCAGCTTGCAAAAGCAGACGTTGTAATAAAACCAAAAGTCGGTTATATAGGGGGTACTGATTTTTCAAAGAGGCATGAGGCAACACTCGAGGGTGAAAAAGCAACACTCGAGGTCTTGCCACAGATACAGGAGATAATCAATAAGTTAAGACAGGAAGGAAGGCTGAATTAGGCTTATAACTTCAACCCATTCTCTCTTTAAACCCTATCGCAGGGGCGAAGGGATATTTGTTCCCATATCTCATCATCCATTTCATCAAGATATTCTTTCACGACGAATATCTTCCCGCAGTCCATGCAGTTTAAAGTAACAGTCCTGCAACTTATGACCAGCTTTATCCCACCCTCACATTTTTTGCATTTCATGTCTTTAGTATAGCCTAAAAAGTCCAAAGCCTAAAGCAACTAAATTCATCGGGTTAAATAAATTTTTGAGCAATGTCTGCATTATTCGGGTTAAGCTTCAGTCTGTGTTATGATGTACCATGATTTCTCCGGGAGAAGAAAAGGCATGGGAAATACTAACAGGAATTGATCATGCGAACGTTTGCAGGAATGCGTCTGTAGCATTCGATGAAAAAGGCGGATGTTACATACTAAAATCATTCTGTACGGACTTTTCTGTCAGCCCCGAAGAAAGAATCATCAAAAGCCTTGCTCCCTTAGGAGAAACTATTATTAAAAAATATGGTTATTTTTTTAACCACTCCTGTCTATGGTACCTGATAAATGCAAAGGACATCCCGCCGACGGGAAGACTCCTAAAACCTGTTAACATAAAAGGTGGAGAGATGTTCTTCAGGGGAAGCCATGCTCTACCCTTAGAGAGTATGGCAAAAAGATATGAGGATGATAAAGAATCTTTTATTAAAAGAGGCATAGAACTTTGTGCAGAGGTATTGAATTACGGAGATGCCTCAATAAAACTTCTTCCCATGCCCAGGATACCAGTGACACTGATTCTGTGGCTTAAGGACGAGGAGTTCCCGCCGAGGGCAGACCTGCTTTTAGATTCCACATGCGAGCTACAGCTTCCTCTTGACATAATATGGTCAATAGCTATGATGAGTGTGTTGGTGATGATGTGAGCCGTAAACTTCAAGAAGATATAGACTCTCTGTTATCCAAAGAGAAAGGGACTGTTTATAAAGACCCCGGGGGTAGGATTAATATCGCCCTGGTTTATCCGAATACATACCATGTTGGAATGTCCAACCTCGGGTTTCAGGGGATTTACGGGCTTCTGAACAGCATGAAAGATGTTGTATGTGAGAGGGTCTTCCTTCCTGAAGACAAGGACATTGATGAATATGTCAGGACACATACAGAACTTTTTTCAATGGAATCAAAGAGACCCCTTAACCGCTTTGATATCGTTGCATTTTCGGTTTCGTTTGAAAATGATTACCCTAATATCGTAAGAATTTTTGAGTTATCAAGACTTCCACTGAGAAGTTCAGAGAGGAATTCCCGTCATCCGTTAATCATTATGGGCGGCGTATGCGCATTTTTCAATCCGGAACCTGTTGCTGATTTTTTTGACATATGTTTTATAGGTGAGGCAGATGAAATGCTGCCTGAATTTCTTGAAGTTTATAAGTCCTCCGTAAACAGGTCTGAGGTTTTGAAAAAATCTATGACTGTAGAGGGTCTGTATGTCCCGGGATTCTACAGTATATCTTACGATGCGGAAGGGAAAATATCAGGGAGACATCAATCAGAAGGTACGCCTGAAAATGTAAGAAGGCGTTATTTAAAAGATATATCAGCGTCAAAAATGATGACATCGATTATTACATCCGAAACAGAATTCTCCGAAATGTATCTGATTGAAGCAATGAGAGGATGTCCATGGAACTGCAGGTTCTGCGTGGCTGGTAAGATATACAATCCTCCGAGGAAGAAAGATTTGCAGGCGATTGAAGATGAGATTCAAAAGGCCTTATTCAGGACAAAAAGAATAGGCCTGATAGGCCCGTCGCTTTCGGATTATCCATATATAAAGGATGTACTGAAAATCCCCGAGGTAAATTTTTCGATTACTTCACTTAGGGCAAGCTCAAAGAGCGCTGAATTAGTGAGTCTAATGAAAGGTCATAAGAGCGTATCGATTGCACCTGAGGCAGGGACAGAGCGGCTTAGAAAGGTTATCAACAAAAGGATTACAGAGAAGGATATACTCTATACTTCAGAGCTCCTTTTTGCCGGGGGTATTGAAACCCTGAGACTTTATTTTATGGTAGGCCTTCCTACAGAAACAAGAGAAGATATAGATGGTATAGTTAATCTTGTAAAAAAGATAAGAAATGTTTCAGCAAAAGGCTACATCACATTAACTATCAGCACCTTTGTTTTAAAACCATTTACGCCCTTCCAGTGGCATACGATGGAATCCCTTATAGAAGTTAAGGAAAGGTTAAGGATGATCAAGAAAGGTCTTTTACCAATAAGGGGTGTCAAGGTGTTTCATGACGTCCCAAAATATGCATATATGCAGGGATTATTTTCTATGGGAGACAGACGGGTATCAAGAGTACTCGAAGAGATGCTGAAGAATCAGGACTGGATAAAGTCAGCAGAGACAGCCGGAATAAACAAGGATTCCTATATCTTCAGAAAAAAAGAATTCAGTGAAATCCTTCCATGGGATTTTATCGATATGGGGATAGCGAAAGATAAACTCTGGGCAGAGTACCAGGAAGCCCTTTCTTTAAAATAGACAATAAAAGTTATGATTTTATTCACAAGAAAATGCCCTAATAAATTTTCTTCTTTTTTCCTTGTAGTCTGCTTTTATTGAGCCTGTTGTAAGAGTGCTGATTACAGATGGAAATTAATCAGGCTTCTTCTTTCTCAACAGTCACAGTGTGACTTGCTACATGTTCTCCGTTAAGCAAAATCTCAAAGACAAGATCGCCAACCTGAGTGACTTGAAGATAAATGATAGTTTGATGAAGACGATGACGAGACCTTTCCATCTTAAAATTAATAGGAAACTCTTTTGGACGTTCTTCGCCTGGCGAATAGATGCGAAGAGAAGCTTGGAAGTCAAGATCAGTATCTGCGGCTTCCTTGTTCCATGCGGTTGTCGCAACGACTTGAGGTAGGACAACGGGAAAATCTTTGGACTTAATTTGCTCTACGACATTAAACAGGCTGACTCGATTTGTAAAGATATCTGTAGACGCCCCCTCGCTTACAATGAAATATTCAAGTTTTGGCATTATGCCGCCGCCAACTCACTATAATTTTTTCTATCGTAGGACTTATCGACAGATTCCTGAATACGATCAATCTCTTTATAAGTATCAATAGCGGTAGTTGAAAAAACAAACTTGCGATATTCAGTTTTAGGAAGCAGATCACGTTTTGCCAAGCAGAGTTTAGCAACCTTCGTGCTTATTGATAATTCAGAGACATCCAACTTAGATAGATCCCGAATGAATTCATCAGCAAAACGTGTACTGAACGGTTCAAGAGCCACGGATAGAAACGATAACGTTATGTCATGCGTAAAACGTTGTCCAACCTTGAAACCTCTCAAAAGACGTTGAATATAGCAACGCAACATAGTATCTGTAATAATACCAGCCTTATAACTTGTCATTAACTCGGCACGCTCTTCGGTCCGCAAAAGAACCTTGTATAAAGCATTTGGCGTAAGCTCAAAGCCGACAGAAAAAATAAACTTTTCAGATTCTATTCTTTCTAAAATGCCCATCACTATTCTCTCCTAACGACGATCTGTCCAATATTCTAACTTAAAATCAGGAATTTTGTCTTTAAACGGCACATCAGAGGCGAAATGTATGTACTCCCCCGAGGCATCATCCCACTTGCTCAGTATCTTTGGAATAGGACTGCCACCGGCAGTTAATCCGGGCTCAATGCTGATCACTTGTCCGCAATGAATGAACCCTACGTCCTCACTGTGATATAGCGCAAGGTCACCCGGCTTAGGGATTTCAGTCATATTCAGTTTGCGATATTCATCTTCAGTGAGGATTTTAGTCCACTCAAGTTCTTCGTATATCGCAGTGCGTCTACTCGCCCAAACATGCCCAGCACAATTGTAAATGCCACTGGGTTGACACCGAACCTGCCAACGAACACCATATCTCTTAAATAAAAGCTGTTCTCTCTCCAATGAAAGATCGCTTGGCGGTAAGGCAATTTCATTTTTAATTGGATTGCCTTGCCGCGTATCAAGAAGGAGTTCCCTTTTTGGTGACCCTATGAGTTTGATAAATTCAAACATAAAACTATAATAATTTAGCATATCAGATGTTATAATGAAACAGAAGTCGTTATTGTAAAGGCCGACCCGGAATACATATGGCTTAGCTGTGGGCTCTGTTGCGATCAACTTAGTTTCAGCGTGGCGCACTTCTCCCACAAATATTTATTGTTGCAATAAACTATACCACGTTTGTTAGTAGGTGTTATGCGCACTCTATTGATCCCATCTCCTGTGCTGGCTTTGATGAAGCAGCTGAGAAAAATTTGAAACTCCTGAAATTAGATAATCCGGTAGAGTCAACAATTCACTGGTCAATCTTGCAGGGTGGAATTTGCCGTTGTCCTATGGGATAGTCGAAATCTCGACAGTGTCTATAAATCAGGTTTTATACCACTCATGATTAAATTGTCCTTGCAATAAGGACAAATATATGATAATTTATCCTTATTGAAAGGATAATTAGCATGATTACAAAAACCACTTTAAAAGAGATCATCATTGCCAATGAGCAATTTCTGGAAACTATGCCGTCGGTGATTAGCCGGGAAGGTATTCAGTTACCCGAGTCAGATATCATCAGAAAAACAGTAGTTTTTTACGGGGTACGCAGAAGCGGCAAGACGTTTATTCTTTTTGACATCTACCAAAAGAACAAAGAACGGACGCTCTATGTCGATTTCGAGGACGAACGCCTTAAGGGGTTTGGAGTCTCCGATTTCGAGCGGCTTCGGGAAGCATTTCTTGAGTTGAAACCGCATCTTATTGGTAAAGAGCTCATATTCCTACTTGACGAGGTCCAGAATGTACAGGATTGGGAGAAGTTCTGCAGACGAGCGACCGAACGAGAGAAAATTAGAGTTTATGTCAGCGGCTCATCATCTAAAATGATGCCGTTTGAGATTAAAACCGAATTGCGCGGACGATCCTGGGGCATAGAGATACTGCCTTTTTCCTTCCGGGAATATCTGACAAGTAAAGGCATCAACCCAGAACAAAGGGATTTGCTTTTTGGATCTGAAAAGATCAGGGTCTTGAACTATTTTGCCGAGTATCTCAAATGGGGCGGCTTCCCTGAGGTATGCCTGGCAGGGTCACTGTTTGAAAAACAAAAGCTACTGAAGGAATATTTTGACGCCATGTTCTTCAGGGACCTTGTTGAACGATATGACATCAAAAATGTAAAATTGCTCGAAGCACTGATGGACCGGTTGTTTTCAGGACCGGCAACACCATTCACGCTCATGTCTTTTTATAGACAATACAAGCAATCCTTTCCATTCTCAAAAGATATGCTCTCTCAGTATTACAAGCATCTTCTGCAAAGTATGCTTGTCTTTGAGATACCAATATTGGCTGAGTCCAGCTATGCCCGTACTCGAAATCCGGTGAAAATATATCTCGTAGACACCGGCCTTGCACGACGAATTACATCCGAAAATAATGGCTTGCTGCTTGAAAATATCGTCTTCCTGGAATTCAAAAGAAAGGGCTATGAGCTGTTTTATTTCAAGGAGAATGGTGAATGTGATCTGATGGCAAAAAATAAAGATAACAGATTCCTGCCGATCCAGATTACTTTTGATATCAACGAGAAGAATCGGGAACGGGAGATTAACGGAATTCTAAAAGGATGTAAACGCGCTAAACTGAACCAAGGGCATATCATCACAAATGACCAGGAAGAGGTATTTAAAAAGGACGGCATTGAAGTACACTTGATACCGATAACCAAATGGCTGTTGGGTGGACTCAGACCTGGCAATAGTGAGTAAAACCTAACAAGAAGTGTCGGAAATATCTCAATAGAACCATTAGCGTACATGAGCGGAGAGGTCAGAGCGCTTCTCCTTGATGACATAGTTAAGACCCTGTGATACTATATAGCATTGCCTTGTCATTGTAGCCATATCAGGGTTTATTAAGATGAGCGAGATAAAGAGTGAAGTGGTAGATACAGCACTTCTTGAGAATATAAAGAATATATATAGAAAAATCTCATACGCTGCTATAAGGTCAGGCAGAAACCCTTTTGATATAAAACTCGTTGCTGTTACAAAGACAGTTGGTATTGATAAGATAAAAGAAGCTATAGATTTGGGGCTTAGGGTATTTGGAGAGAACAGGGTTCAGGAGGCGCAAAAGAAAATTGCGGATCTTAAATCTCTAATTAATCCCCCCCCACCCCCCTTTACTAAAGGGGGGTGGGGGGGATTTGAAATCGAATGGCATCTGGTCGGACACCTCCAGAAAAACAAGGCAAAGACTGCGGTATATCTCTTTGACCTGATTCACTCACTTGATTCAATAGGACTTGCAGAAGAGTTGAATAAACATGCCGAGAGGGACGGTAAAATACAGAGAGTTTTAGTGCAGGTAAAAGTTTCCGAGGAAGAAACGAAACATGGGATTGATAGAGAAAACCTTATTAATTTAATTGAAACTGTTTCAGACATGAAAAACCTGAAGCTCGAAGGTCTGATGACTATGCCGCCATTCTTCGATAATCCTGAGATGGCAAGGCCATTTTTCAAAGAACTAAGGAAATTAAGGGATAAAGCTGAGAAATCAGTCCCGAAAGCTTTCGGGAATAAACTACCCGAACTTTCTATGGGCATGACAAATGATTTTGAGGTTGCAATAGAGGAAGGTGCAACAATGGTAAGGATAGGGACTGGGATATTTGGAGAAAGGAGATGAATTGATGATCGGGTTTATTGGTGGCGGGAATATGGCAGAGGCGATGATTAAGGGTATATTTGGTAAGCACGGCAGGGATATAATGGTCTCTGAGCCAAGGGATGAGAGACGTGGATATCTTGAAAATACATACAAGATAAATACCACTTCCGACAATAAAGAGGTGGTCAAGAGTTGCAATATCATAATACTTGCCGTAAAACCTCAGAATATGGACAGTGTCAGTGCCGAAATATCAGAT
>Ga0315282_10003414_pt1 | contig 28527 bp, 18 predicted proteins | sample YL17G07_20_MG_FD_203693 | JGI IMG/M metagenome (GOLD analysis project Ga0315282, IMG submission 203693) | Sediment microbial communities from Yellowstone Lake, YNP, Wyoming, USA - YL17G07_20 | ecosystem: Environmental > Aquatic > Freshwater > Lake > Sediment | place: USA: Wyoming | collected... | reverse complement strand
TGGTTCGGTACATCGCCCTTCAGCGCTCGCCGGAACACATGCAGCAGGTCGACGTGGTGGCCGGAGTGCTTCCCCTTGACCCGATAGTAGGTCATCCGGTCGTGTATGAACGGCACATCGAACGACCGCCCGTTGAACGTTACAAGGCACTCGTACCCGCGCCAGAACAGCGCAAGGGCGCGAAGCAGCGGCCGCTCCTCGTCGAGATCGCGGGCCAGGAAGAAGCACAGCAACGGTTGGCTGTCGCGAAGGGCGAGGCACCCTATCAGGAACACCGGGCACCCCGACAGCCCCCCGGTTTCAATGTCCAGGAAGAGCAGGGAGCCAGCACCGGTGGCAAAGGCGTGCTCGAGACCCTTCGGCACACCGACAGGTTCCCCGGAGAGAAGCGTGTGCAGGCTCGCGAGCCGGCGTGCCGACTCCGGCCATACCTCGGCCAGCGGGAGCTCGATGAGCCAGTAGGCGCCCGCGTCCGGCGACAGCATCTCGCGTCCGCCGAGCATCCCGGCAAGGTGATTGCCCTCGCCCCGGGGGAATAGCACCGGCAGAGCGTCGAGGAAGGCGTCCGGAGCCTCGATCGTGGCGCGAGGGCCGGCTCCCTGTCCCCGGGGAGACGTGCCGGTCCGTCCTGAGCCGCCTACCCGGCGGAGGGCCCGCCTCAGATCGGCAGGTAACACGGGCGCCCCACCTCCGCTCTAGCACGGTGGGCCGGGATCTTGGCACTCGCGCGCGACCCCGGCGTTCTCAAGCGTCTAAGGATTCCGGCGCTCTTGTTGCCCGGCCTCCATGCATTCCGGCCCGGCCGGGCGGGACGGAGTCGTGACGTGAGCCTGTTGACGAGTCGCTACGTTGCCCGGAGGTTGCCCCTGGTGCGTGCCGGCCTATTGTGCGCGGCCCTCGCGGCGATCATCGCGTCGAGCTGTGCCCCTCAGAGCTCGGGACCCAACAACGGTGGCAATAACGGCAACAACGGCGGCCCGCCGGACTCCGTCCCTGCAGACGCCCTGTCGGCCACCGGCAGGCTCTGTGGCTTCCTCTACCGCGCCGAGCCGTCGGGCACGGTCGCGGTTGCCCCGCTCCCGCCGCAGGGCGAGACGCAAGAGCCCGTCGCGAGCGCGGCGCTGTGCGCCGACACCGGCTCCCTCGCGTTCAGCGACGAGCGGGGCGCCTTCGCGTTCCCGGCGCTGCCGGAGGGCACTCACACCATCCGCGTCGACGCGGACGGCGTCCTCGACACCCCGGTTGAACTGGCCTTCCAAGTCACGATCGAGGCCGGGGCAACCAGCAGCGGGCGGCTCAGCTCGACCGACGCGGCGGGTCCGAGCGGCGCGGCGATGGGCTGGGCGTACACCGACTCCCAGGGCGGGCTCATGCTCTCCCCATCCGCGCGATCGGATATGCAGCCGCTCGCGGACGCGGGCCTCGTGTTCGACCAGATCCCCGTGCCGACCGACACCCGGGGGGCGTACCTAGCCGCTGACCTGCTGCCGGGCACGTACCAGGTAACGGTGCAGAGCGCGGCGGCTCAGGTGAGCGACGCGCTTGCGGTGACCGTCGTGGGTGGCTTGACAGCCCTGGGATCGGATGAGCACGCGGCGGAATGGGGCGCCGCGCACGGGCATGTCGGCCTCGCCTTCAACGCGCCGCAGCCGTACCTCACAGTGGCTCCCGCCGGTACCGCCCTCCAAGTGACGCCCGCCGCCGTGGTGACGCTCGAGAACGGCCAGGCCGCGCTCGCCGATGACGCCGGCGGCTACACACTATACGGCCTGACGCCCGGACTGCACACACTCAGCGCGACCGCGCGAGGCGTCGGAGGCACGGTGCGGGTAGCCATCGTCATGGCAGACACGGTGACCGGGGGCTCAGACGCCCCGCCCGGGTCTGTGAGCAGCGTCGAGCTGACGCTGGCCCCTGACTGCCGGACCCCGGCGGTCGACCGCACGGTGCAGCTACAGGCCCTCGCGATCGGGCCTGACGGCACCCCCTGGGCCGGCTTCTCGACCTTCTGCTGGTCTGTGTCCGACACGCGGATCGCCACGGTGGACCTCGCCGGCCGGATCACGGGCGTCTCGGTGGGCTCTGTGACGGTGCGCGCGCGTGCTGACGACCAGCAGGACTCCCTCGACCTCCTAGTGATGCCCAGGGGCTACGGTGAGGCGGCCAGCCTGCAGCTCGTGGCCCTCGGCCCCACGACCATCAGCACGGGAGCGACGCGGCAGCTCGAGGCGAGGGTGCGCGATGCGGGCGGCGGCCTGCTCCCGGGCTATCCGGTCACGTACCAGTCGTCGAACCCGACCGCGGCCGCGGTCACGGCTCGCGGCACGGTGGCGGGGCTGCGCGAGGGCCAGGCCCTCATCACCGCGACGCCCGCGGATGCCCCCACAGTGCAGGGCCAGGTCAGCGTCACCATAGTTCAGGCCGATCAGCGACTTAGGGTCATCCCGCCCGAGCTCTCGTTCGACGCCGACGGGGCCGATACGCTCCAGGTCGAAGACCGCACCGTCGGCGCCGACGGGCCGATGCACTGGACCGCCACGGCGCACGAGTCGTGGCTAACGGTGAACCCGGACGTCGGAACAGGCAACGGCGAGGTGACGGTCACCGTCACACGCGGCGACCTAGCGCCCGGAATCTACACCGACCTTGTGGACGTCAACGCGGGCCAGGCGGGCAGGCAGTTCGTGCTGATAACGTTCAACGTCCAGGACGCTATCATCATCATCGAATGAGCCTTGGCGCGAGATAGACCTTGGGGTTCAGCCCACTGCACCTTCAGCTCACTGCGGCTCCCCGCCTTACGTACGCGTGGAACATGTCGTCCGCGACGCGCACAAGAACGACCTCGCACTCGCTGCCGTCCGGGTGGGTTCCGCGGGCGTGGAGGCACGGGGCGCTCTCGGTTCCCGGCTGCAGGATCTCTGGTGGCAGTTCCGAACTAGGGGGCCACCCGAACTCAAGGTCAAAACCTGACAGCCGGTCGTGGAGTTCGGCGAAGGTTAGGCTGCCGAGGGCCTCGTAGCCGGTCGGCAAAGCGCCACCGTCGTATGCGGGACGGGAGAGCGCCAACGCCACATCGTCGAGTTGGATGCTGCCGATGATCGGCTTGCGACGACCTGCGAACGTGCTTGCATCCCCGATCTGCATCTCCTTTGTTTCCACCGGATGTATGCACAACTGGCACACCGTGGTGCCAGGCTTCAGCTCAACGGGCGTCTCGCCGATGTTGCTCAGCTCGAGCGTCAGACATCCGGCATACCCAGGATGGACGGCGGTCGCGGTGGCGATGATCAGGCCCCGGCGCCCCCAGCTCGACCTTCCTATGACGTACGCCGCTAGGTCGTACGGCAAGCGAATCCACTCAAGCGTTATGCCGAGCACAAACGTACCCGGGTGCAGGCAGTAGGTCCCGCCGAACGGGACGTATGTGGTTGTAGCGAGGTGACTCTCCGGGGAGGGCCAACCAGCCCTGAGGACCGGCAGCCTGTCCCGACGGAGCACCACGAACCACGTGCCTAACCTGAGATCGACGGACGCGGATCCTGTCGTGCTCAGGTCTCTGAGAGATCGCGCCGGCAACGGCGTGATGACGAACGGATCCCTTCGACGCGGGGCAGCGTCCCGAGCCAGCCTTGCGGCGATCCTGTCCGCCTTGAGCATCGCTACCATTCTTGGGATGCGGCTCCGTCGAGCACCCACCAAAGCGCCGGCTGTCCTGCCCGTACGGACTTCGTACTCAAGGATCTCACAGCTCTTGAGCACGAGCTCCCCCAACGAATCGGCCTTCCTGCGCCAGGCAGTCGGCCCTGTGGGATCCTCAGCCGGCCCCACCAGGGCTGGCATGGCATCCCACGCGGCGTTCAGGATGTCCGACAACGTTGCTGGGGAGCCGGCCGGCACTCCCTTCTCAAAGCGATCCCGCACTTGGGCACATCCAGCGTCGTCAGCCTGCGGAACGCCCGAGCCCTGGACCAGCTCGGCGGCATACGACCACAGTCTGCCGACGAGCAACATGCGAGCCCGGTCTGCTAGCCACAACTGGAACGGCTCTCGGTGCTCGGGCTGGGCGGCGTCCTGGACGGGGAACAGCGCCGCGTAGTCTTCGAGCTCAGATGGGAAACGCCATGCGAGACGCCCCGCCATATCGCGCAGATTCCGCGCTCTGTCGGAGTCCGTCGGATACCTCCCCGGGTCTGGATACTCCAAGCCGGGAGTCAGCAGATACGCGAACGCTCTCAGGTAGCTGCGCCCGAACAGTAGCAGTCCAACGAAGTCGGCGAACGTCTCCTGGCACTGCGACAGGGCCCACTCGGCAGGCTGGTCGACGAAGTCGATGTACGTCTGCTCGTCCTCGTTACTGGGGTCGAGCCACCACGCGCCGTCAGGATACTGGGCCTGCTTGCACTGGCTCCGGAAAGCAGCCCATCTTTCATCCAACGCAGCGCTGACAGCCTCCTTGACCATGTCCCCCCATTCAGTATCTGCACGGATCCGCCACCACGCCAGGTGCCCCAGCTCGTGGCCGGCCATCGGCACAAGCAGAGGGTTGTCGGCCTCATAGGCGGGCAAGCCGAGGAAGACGAAGCCGCGCAGGCCGCGTGGGTCGGGATAGACGAGGGGAGCCTCGTCCCACTCGGAGGAGAGCACCAGCGAGACACCAGACTGAGAAGAGCTCCCATCTACCCCAGCTAGCTGGCGCGCCAACCGCAGAAGCGGCGCGTGCACCTCGAATGGGGTCCGGGGGCTCGTAGAGCGCTCGATGATCCCGAGGAACGGGAGATAATGCCCCACCCAGTACCGAGGCTGTTGGACAAGCCAATGCACGCTCTCAGGGTCGTCCCCGGGTGCTATCCCGCTGCCGAGTTCGGACTTGATCAGGTCGAAGTGCTCCCTGATCCTCTCCAGAGCCAGCCAACCATGTCGGTACGGGAACCGAAGCTCCTTCAGCCGCAGGATCTCATCAAGCATGGCCTGACAGCGGCACCGGCCATATGAGACCTGCTGGGTGTTAGGCGGACACATGATCCGCTACCTGCTCTGGTCAAACCGACGATGGTTGTCGATGGGCGGACGCAAAGCCGACGCCGACCGGCACAGCTCCACGCACACGTCGCGCATCTGGTGCACTTCGTCCACGCGCTCCGCCGCGAAATGACCCTGGTCGTACAGCACCGACCTGAGCCTCCCTTTCAGTTCAACTGCCCCGTCCAAAAGGTCCGCCATGGTGCCGGGCCCCTGGCGATCTCTCAAACGTCGGACTGCCTTCGAGAAGACCCGAGCCGCGCCCGGAGCCAGGCGTATTGGGCCGTTGTCGGCCGTACCCACCGACTTGTCGACGAACTCGACCAAGCTCTGCAACGCCCACAACGGCTGGTCAGGCTGACGAGGAAGACGATCAAGCTCACGCGCAGCAAGGCAGGCTATCGTGGCCAAGTCGCAGTCACGGTATGCCTGTGGTGGGCTAGAGACGGTAGTATTCCCGTTGTTCATCCTTCTCCCCTGTCCCATCGCTCCCCCCTGCCTGTTTGTCGGTCAGGACAGCCCTCCCCTGTAGCAACTGAGCGCATCGCTCCCCGGTTCCGCGGGCCATCGAACAGAAGTTCGCAGCATAGCTACATGGTAGCATATGCTACCACGTTGGTGCGCACTTTCCGGCGAAGCCCGGCAAGAACCTGCCTGCCCGGAAGCAACTGAGCTTCGCGGTCTCACTTGGCTGGCACCACAGGCTTACTAGGGCTCCAACGCCCTCCCCCGCCTTACGTAAGCGTGGAACATGTCGTCCGCGACGCGAACGAGCACGACGTCGCACTCGGCACCGCCGGGGTGGGTGCCGCGAGCATGCAACCCGGTCACCGATGCCGCCTCGGCGTCGAATGGCTCGACCGTGAAGGCTGAGCCTGGCGGCCACGCGTACTCCAGCTCAAGCAGGGACAGGAAGTCGCTAAGCGCCGCAAGGGGCACCACCCCGACGGCCTCGTAGCCTGCCGAGACAAGCGTCTTGGCCGCCGGCTCGGACGGCACCACGTCCAACTGACCGGCCGCCCCCAGATCGGCCGCGCGCCTTGCGTCGGCGGCTGTGGCGGTCCCGAGCGCCGCAGCCCACTCGTCCTCGCTCGCCTCGGTCCCGCCTGTCGCACGCGCGAAGGTCGCCACAACGATCCGCTCCGGGCCGGACCAGGCGACTGCCAGCGTACGGTCTCCTCGGTTGGCGAACACGGCGGGTACGCAAGGGCACGCGGGTAGGCCGACGTAGCGCAGCCGCAGGAGCCCGCGGGACGGCTCACCCCGATCGTCTAGGGCGGTCCACTCACTCAGCCGCTCGAGCACCCGCGCCGGCTCGAGGCGAACGGTGGTCGCTCGGCACCCCTCGGCATCGGTGGCTTCGACCGGGCACTGCCGTTCCGCCGGCCCTGTAGGCAGTCGGTAGCGCCTCGGCGGCGCCTCGGCAAGCGCTCTGCGTAGCGCCCAGCGTCTTCGGATGAGCAAGATCGTCAAGGGAGCGCTGCCCAGCGCGAGGCACGTGGCCATAGGCACGAGCCAGGTCAGACCCCGCGCGATCGTCAGAGCCGCGAACGCAAGACCCAGCAGCCACCCCGCCAGGGCGGCTGCGACCGCGTAGCGACGCTGGCACACTGGACGACTCACCGGTCTAGGAGCTTCATCTCCGGAACGCCGTCCGCCCCCAGTGTAGCCTTCAGGCCCCCGTCCGTCAGCCAGGTCCTCGCCTCGGCGCTGCCCCTTAAGTAGCAGTCCCAGAACGCGACCGTGGCCTGCTTGATGACGTTCTGGAAGACGGCGTCCCTCGCTCCTTCTCCGAGCGCCCTCGGACGCCCTGAGAAGATCATGTGATCGCCGCCCGCGAAAGTGATCAGGAACTGGTCGGAGGCGTTGCTGTGGTCAAAGGGCAGCCGCCGCTCCGCGGCGGTTGTCTCGCCGATAGGGCTGTCGTCCTTGGTCCCAGTCATATGGAAGCAGGGGATGACGATCTTCCCGAAGGCCGCGTCGAGATCGCCCCTCTTGTTCGGGACGGGCGCGCTCATCGGGATCGCCGCCTTCACCCGTGGGTCTCCGAGAGCCACCTGGCGCCCACCGGGCAGCGTGAACACCTCGCCGGCCGCGGCGAGCGTCGTGTACGCACCGAACGAGTGGCCGGCAACCGCGACATGCTCAAGGTCCAGCCTGCCCTGGAGAGGCGACTCCTCGCCGTTCATCCGCTCCATCCGGTCGATCGCGAAGCTGATGTCCCTGGGCCGGTTGACCATGTTCCCGGGGTCTGCGGCGGCGCGTCGCGAGGCCCCCATGGGATCGGGGCTGCCGCGCCAGACGCTGTCGTCGCTGCCCTTGTGCTGCACATGGACGGAGACGTAGCCGTGGCTCGCCCAGTGGTTGCCGAGGTACGAGTACCCCTCGCGCGTGCCCCCGAGGCCGTGCGAGAAGATGATGACCGGGAACGGCCCGTCGCCCGTCGTCGGGTAGTAGAGCTTTGCGGGGACGTCCCGATCGCGTGCATCGTCATGCCAGTTGACGAGCAGCACGGCGACCTCGTACGGGCCCGGACCGGCCTTGTAACCCTCGGCCGTCGGCTCCTGCGACCAGCCGCGGCCGGCCAGCCTGCACCCAAGCAGGAGCACGACCGATCCGAGCAGCAGGACCCGTGCCATTGGCTTCGCCATGAAGGACACCTCCGGGTTCTCTGACGCGCGGCCCCGCCCGCAGTGCGGCCCGTGATGCGGGCTCGGCTCGGGGCTACGCAGCGTTCTCGGCGAGCTCATCCAGCAATCTGAGCAGAGCGTCGGGATGATCGGTCTGGATGCCATCGACTCCGATCCGGATCGACCTGCGGTGCCAGTCATCGCGATCCAGCGGTCCCAGGTTGTCGGCATACACCAGAGCCCCGAGATCGTGCGCGGCACTGACGAGCTCGGCCGTCCACTCGTTTGCTCCGCCATCGAACACCTCGACGGGAAGCTGGTCGAGGATCAGCCGCAAGCCCTCCGCGCTTCTGTGCTCATCGTCCGGGCCGAGCATGACCGGAATGTCGGGGGCGACGCGCTTCCATTCGCGAAGGCAGTCGAGCCCGCCGTAGACAACGACCCGGTCACGCATCTCATGCCGGTGTAGCGCCGCCACGATGTCGCCGACAGGCCCGTCCTTGTGGTCGAGGTAGATCAGCAGCTTCTCGCGACACGCCTCTAGTGCCTGGTCGAGGCTAGGGACTCTCTCCCCCGTGCATTCGGCGTCGAAGTGCGACCCCGCGTCGAGCGAGGCGATCTCGGACCAGTCAAGCTCGGCCACCGCGTCGCTGCCGTCGGTTGTGCGGTCGACGGTGCGGTCGTGCATCAGGACCAGCCGTCCGTCCCGGGTGGCACGGACGTCCATCTCCACGTAGTCGACGCCCAGCTCAGCGGCCTTGCGGAACGCGGTCAGCGTGTTCTCCGGCGCCAGAGCTGAGCCACCCCGATGGGCGATAACAGCCGGGGTGTGCTTCACTTCGGCCATCCGGGCAGGCCTGACAGTGCCGGTCGACGCCATCGCCACGGCTACTCCCATCACCAGGCTCGGGGCCGATGCCGCGCCCTGCATCGGTGTTCCTCTCAGGTGATACGGCCCACTCGCGTTCGCCGAATCTGGGCCCGAACTTTTTTTCTGACAAGAGGAGGACTATCCGCCAGGAGCGAAATCGCCAAAAGAGTTGTGTGTGGTGTTGTACTGGTGTGCCTCCCTACGGCACAAGACTAGCGTGAGAATCCGTGCGTCGCTCCGTCGCGGCGCCACCGTGTTCTCACCACAGACGAGAGCCGGGGGGCGAGAAAGGGCTCGGAGCCCGCGCTTCGTGCGCGGCGCCGCACTACTGGTAGTGACTGCACGACATGACCTGCCTTGCGGGTCAGAACTCCGATGCACTGCATTGGGGGGGGTTATGATGCGCTACGGGAGGGTCTGGTGGCTGTTCGCGGCCGCCCTGCTCCTACTCAGCGCTACCTCCGGATGGGCGACGGCCCTCGATACGTGGGGAACGCCGTTCACGACAGACGCTCACGGCAATGAGATCTACAGAGGCACCATGATAGGCAACCCGACCGGCGACGGCGGCGGGATCGTGTCAGGATCCCAGTCCAGCGCGGACGTCTGGGTGGGTGGAGCCGCCACCGATCCGGTTCCGACCTCCAGTTGGACGTACGGCTGCTCGGCCACATCGGCCGGCATGATGTTCGGCTACTACGACCGGCTGCTCTACACCAACATGTACGCCGGCCCGGCTAACGGCGGCGTCGCGCCGCTCGTGGCCCTGGGCGCCTCGTGCTCCATCATCGCCACGATGAACGGGTTCGACGGGCGGGGCACCAAGGGGCATGTCGACGACTACTGGACGGGTTACGGCAACGCCGGCCCCGACCCGTGGGTGGGCAACTGGGCCGAGCACGCCTGGGACGCCTGCACCGCCGACTTCATGGGCACCAACCAGTGGAAGTGGGACTTTTCGCCCTGGCCCGCGGGCGACGGGGCCATCGACTCGAACGTGGACGGCGCCACATCCTTCTTCTGGTACAGCAGCCCAACGCTGCGGTTGTACGACTACTCGCCCGCTGCCGCTTACGGGCTCCCTCGGACCGAGATGACCCATGGCCTGAGGCTGTTCGCAGAGAACCGTGGGTACACGCTTCAGGATGCCGTCGACCCCTGGGGAAATCCCACAAAGGACGTCTACACCCAGAAGACGGACAACCAGGGCACGGGTGGCTTCTCCTTCAGTAACTACATGTGGGAGATCGACCACGGCTACCCCGTCCTGATCCAGGTGACCGGCCACACGATGGTCGGTGTCGGCTACAACGCCGATGCGAACAAGGTGCTCCTCCATGACACGTGGGGCGACTACGTCGCGAGCATGACGTGGGGCGGCTACTACTCGGGCATGGAAATGGAGGCCGTGACGGTCATGCACATGAACCCGGCCCCCGAGCCAGCGACCTTGGTGCTGCTGCTCTCGGCCGCGGTGCCGTTCGGCATTCGCAAGCTCAGGAAGCGGTAAGCACTGCCAGAGACGCACGCAAGCGGAGCCCCGATCTTCAGGGTCGGGGCTCCTGTCTTGTACAAGGGCGCGGCGCCCCGGTAGGCGAATAGTCGCGCACTTCGGTGGTATCGATGGGCCCCTGTCGCGCCGGACGGAGGAGCCGATGGGGATCGCGGTTGAGTGCTCGTCTTGTGGCCGGAAGTTCACCGTAGGCGAGGCCCTGGCCGGGCGGCGAGCGACCTGCGGCGCCTGCCACGCTGTCGTTCCTATCCCCGCGGGGCCCGGCGAAGCTGCCGCCGTGCGCACTCTGGAGGACGCCACGCAACGCTACGGGTTGCGCGACTGGGAGGCGGAGTACGGCCAGGTGCTCATCGCGCTGGGTGCCGACGAACCGGCGATCGTGGCCGCGGTCGAGTCTGCGTACCGCCCCGGTCTCCCGTCGCCTCCGTCGCTGCCCGATCTCCTCGTGTCCCGAGGGGTAGTCGGCTCGGACCTGAGTCGGCGAGCGAAGACGGCCCTCAAGCCCCACGCGCGCGGCCTCGCGAGGGCCGCGCCGGCGACAGGCGCGGCGGAGTGCCCGAGCTGCCTGCAGCTCGTCAGCAGCTCGTGGCGGTCGTGTCCGTACTGCGGCGTGTCTCTGTCGAGCGAACCCGAGCTCCTAGCCCAGTGCCCGAACTGCAAGGCCGACCAGCCACACGAATCGAGGTTCTGCTCCGAGTGCGGCGCTCACATGGACACCAGGCTGCACCAGGCGGCAGCCGGCCGCATGTGCCCTAGGTGTGGCTTCGTCGGCTTTGGCACGGGCGACCGCTGCTACAGGTGCGGCACGCGCTTCCGGGACGCCTGGGCGCACCGAACACCCGCCGATTGGGCAGCCTACGTCGGGCAGACGCTCAGGATGCTCCGCGTCCCGCTCGTCGTGGCGCTGTTGCTTCTCGCGGGCACATGGGTCTGGGGTCGAGTGCAGACGATGCCGTCGCGGAACCCCAAGTCCATGGTCTCCAGTGTGCTGCGCGGGGAGGCGGAGACCACGCTCCGCGAGCGGCTCGGCCAATGGAAGGACGCAGTCAGCTACGGCGACTGGGAAACAATGGCCGGGATGGTCGACCCCAGCGGGCGGATCAGGGCCGCGGACATCCCAGCGCACATGTTGGCGATAGCCGGCATCGACGCGGCAAGCCAGCGGGTCGCCGAGATCAAGGCGGACAAGGTGGAGATCAGCGGCGAGGTGGCCACCGTCTACGCCGATATCACCGTCCGAGATTCCGACCCAAAGCAAGGCCAAGGCGGCATCCTGGGCATAGGGACGGGCAAGCGAACCGTCAGACTCACGTGGAAGTGGCGGCAGTCGCCCTCAGGCGAATGGCGTTATGTGGGGCCGCTCTGACGCGCCCCCACAGCACAGTGCGGGACGCCGAATGGCAGTCTGGAGCCAACGGCCGGACTCGAACCGGCGACCGGCTGTTTACAAGACAGCTGCTCTGCCAACTGAGCTACGTTGGCGCCGACCGTATTGTCCACGAAACGCGGTGGCGCTGCAAGGAGGCGCCGAGTTGGGCCAGTCGTCTGCGGAAGAGCCCGGCCATCGACCCTAAGTTGCCACCTATGGGGGCCGGGGCTGAGGGCGTGAAGCCCGCCTCGCATTCGGCATCCTCGACCGCTCACTGCAGTCAGTCGAACGCCACCAGCTCGACATTCCGCACCTCGAATGTGAGCTCACTGAGTCCTGTGTTGCAGCCGACGAGCATCCCCGTGATGCGGTCCAGGGCGAGCTTTGCGTCGGGGTCGGGCTTTGAGAACGAGCCCCAGTTCATGTCGCGGTACAGGCACAGCGCGCGCGTCCATTCCTTGGTCGCGGGGCATGACGGCCCGACGTAGTTCACCCCGCCCTCCTCGATGAGCTGCACGCGCGCCGTAGTGCCGGGGTCGTCAGTGCTGAACCGGTACTCGAGAGCGATGCCCTGGTAGCCCTGCCAGTTAGCGCCCGCGTCGACCGATGCGACCGGGTAGCACCACCTGTCCCCCGGGGCCGTGAAGCGCATGCCGAACAGCACGCCGCCGTCAGGCCCTCGCTCGATGCTCATCGTGCCATTGCCCGAGGTGTTGGCCGCCCACTTGCTCGGATCGTCCAGGCCCAACGAGAGCGTACGCGTGGGGACCGCGGCGGTCAGGTCCACTCCTGCGTGCGACACCGACGGCAAGACCTTGGTACCCGGGAACTCCGCCGTTACGCGGACCTTCGCCCGGCCAAGCGCCTCGCTTTCGGACGGCGTGATGGCGACCTCGAGCACCTGGCGGCCCAGGGGAGGAAGATCGACGTCGAACTGAGTACGATCCGCCTGCCACCCGTCGGGCATCGTGACTGTGACCGCCCCATGAGCGGGCCGCGTCTCATCGAAGTTGTACGCCTCGACCACGAAGCGCGCCAGCTTCCCGGCTGGCAGGACGTAGCAGTTGCGGTCCTTGTCCTGCTTCGCCCCGTCGAACCGGCCTACGATGACGACCTTGCTCGGGTCGAGCGACGGCAGCACGCCCGGAAGGCGTCTTCCCCCCACGAGCTTGCCCTCCACCTCCGGTCCAAGGCCAACGACGTACTGGGCCGACGGCCCCGCTCGGAGGCGCGCCGCACCCGCGACCGCCTCGACGGTCCGTGAGCGTCCCACCAGGTCCACCACCGTGACCCTGTCCGCGTCCACCGGCAGGCGGATGTCGGTGGCCTCACCGGCCCACGCGACGGCCACGCGCCCTGCTCCGCTGTCGAACACATATGCGTGCGCGGCCTGGACGTCGCATGGGAGCATCCCCAAGAATCGGCCCCGACCCAGCACTCGCACGGCGGTTAGGATGGCCGCGAGCGCCGGCCGTGGCGAGAGGTCGCGGTGCAGCGCGCCGAACTGGATCGCGCCTTCCGGGTAGAAGGGCAAGACGAAGAAGAAGTGCCTGTCGACTCCACCTGCCAGCGAGATGGCGAACGACCTCGGGACGAACTCCGCCTGCACCCGCTCGTCCTCAGGCTTGAGCTCTTGATCGGTATGGCGGATGGCCACCCCGGCCTCGGTCAGCCAGATGGGGCGGCTGCCCATTCCATAGGTGCGGGCGAGGTCGGTCCACGCCTTGATCGTATCCGCGTAAGCCACGATCGGCGAGTAGGTGTGGAAGTTGAACACGTCCGCGTAGTCCGCGAGGCCGCACTCAAACACGTTGTCACTGAAGTCGGACCTTCCGCGGCACAGTGAGCAGGTCAGGACCGGGACGTTTGGGTTGCCGGCCTTGAAGCCGAGGTACGCCGCCTTCTGCAGCCCGGCGTAGCGGTCTCCAAGCTGGTCGAAGAAGGAAATGTCGGGCTCGTTCCACGGCTCCCACGCGAGGATCCTCCCCGCGAAGTGAGAGGCCGCTTCCTTCGTGAACCGGTAGACGGTGCGGAGGTCGTCGGGGCAGCGAGTGTCCTCGCCCGGGTGGGTCCATGCCGGCGAATCGTGGAAGATCTGGTACTCTCGCACGCCCTGAGACTGCAGGACGTCCGCCACCGTCTCGTAGCGGCTCCAGTCGAGCTTGCTCTCCTCCGGCTGGACCTGTGACCAGGCGAGCCGCTCGCGCATCCAGCCGATCCCGCCACGACGGAGCATCTGCGCCACGGGCTCCCATTGCTCCGGCGAGCACAGCCACGCGGTGGCTCCGTCGACGCAGACGGGGCCCTCCGGTGGAGGTGAGTCTCCCCGAGGAGGAGTGACCGCGAACGACAGGCGCCGGTCCGCGCCCCACTGCAGCTCGTAGTAGCCGTCGGGCAGCGCGGGCAGCACCATCTCCCCGCCCGGCGCGGGGCCCCGCCAGTACTCGTTCCCGTCGTAGTCGACCGCGCGGAACTCCACGCCTTTCGGGTCGCCGACGGTGACCGCGAACCGGAGCTTCTCGCCCTGGCAGAACACGTTACACGGGGCTGGGCACGAGAGCTTGAGGCCCTCAGCCTGGGCCACGAGACTTACCGCGAGCAACGCGCACGTCATGGCTGTCACTCTACTCCCTTGCTCAGCCCCCGAACACGTATGCCACGACCTCAAGCGGCTCCAGCGCGAGCGTCGCTGTAGCCGACGCCTGGCCCTGGGCCTGCCCATCCTCGTGGACAACGGTGGGCGTGCCCTCCGGTCCGTAACGCGACTGGTCCCAGGTCCACGTGAACGTGAGGCGCTTGTCGAGGATGTTGGCGAAGATCACCGCCAGCCGACCATCGCGCGCACGCCACGCGCCCGCTTGGAGGGCCGGGTAGGTTCTGATCGACGGGCCGGACCACTGCCAGTCGCAGGTTACGTCCGGGATGTCGCCCTCCACGGTGGGCGGATGCTCCATCGTGCCGGTCGCGAGGAAGTCCCGGAGCGCGTATCTCATCCGCGCGACCCTGCGGAGGTACGGCCCGTTGACGGGGTGGTCGATGAGCGAGGGGCTCATCCAGCCTATCTGCTCGCCCCACACGAGCGACTGCGCGGCCTTCATGCGCACGGCCTGCTCGTCGCCGCCGTACGCTCTGCCGAAGAGCTGGACGCGCCCTCCGTAGATCGCCGCGAAGAGGGGGATCTGATCGGCGTACTGGAAGTGCCACGTCAGGTACCCGTCCATAAGGTTGGCGTACGGCTCCGCGTTGCACTCCGTGGTCGTCATCTTGTCGGGACTAAGCGCGTGCAGCTCCTCACGAAGCTGAGCCAGCAGCGGCCAGTAACCGCCGACGGTCCACCAGCTCCCGCCGGAGAGCGGGTGCCCGTGCGCCTTGTCCATGCAGAGCCTGGGCCCGGCGGCGGCTATCTGGTCGATGTACACGCCGTCGACGCCGACCTCGGTGCCGCACAGCCGCAAGACTATCCCGCGCACGGTGTCGCGCCACAGCTTCTGCGTCGGGCACATCGGCGCGAGCTTGGCTCCTGAGCCGTACTCCTCGATGTACGGATTGCCGTCCTCGCCCTTCGTGGCAGCGGCGATCCCGGTGGACTTGAAGTCATCGAGCGCGGTGTCCCAGAGGCGCCCGTTGATGTACGGCATCACCCGGACGCCCGCCTCCTGAAGCTCGCGCACACCCTCGGCCATGCCAGGCTTAGTGGGGAAGTAGTGGGGGTAGTTCACGTCAAAGGGGATCTCGTGCCAACTGTACCAGTGCAGCGCGGTCGGCACGCCCATGTACGCCGCCATGCGCTTCACCGGCTCGACGACCTCCGCGGGCCCGCCCCCGGTCTGCGCCCACACGGCGATGTCTTTCATCCACTGCGGGGTGTCCGGGCGCTCGGCGTCGGGCCACCACGGAGCCTTCGCCTCCACCCAGTCGCGGTAGATGCCCGCCGCGTCGAACCAATCGCCGTCGAAGAGCCGCAGGACCGTCTCGCCCGGCTGACGGAAGCCGTTACCTTGAACGGTGGCATCCTCCGCCGGGAAGCTCATCCGTACCGCGACCGCGCCGCCCGAGGCGCCTGTGGAGATGTCCTTCGTGCTCGCGTTCGGGTCCTCGCAGGCGAAGTACAGACCGCCCCGGGCATCGTAGTAGGCGCCCATCTGGACCGGCGTCCAGCCGGAAGGGTACTGGCCCGAGGTCGTCGTCCCCTTGCCGATCGGATCCCGCACGAGCTGCCCCGATACTACGGGAGAGACAAGGTAGTCGTCCTGTGGCGCAGGCGCCCCGTCTGCGGAGCCCGCCCCGAGGGCGGCAAGGTCGAGCGTGAGCGGCGTCGCGGACATCAGGCTCACGGCCTGACCGGCGTCGATGGTGAGCGCCGACCGAAGCGCGTCACCATCGCCAAACATCACGACGGTCGCGTGTGTGCCCGCAAGCCGCGTGTCCTCCGCATCAGCGAACTGCACCCTCAACGTGTCGCCCTCGGCATCGACAGACGCCGAGGCGAAGCCGGCTGAGCTGTCTACGCTGACGGCTTGCTTGTCGGCATCGCGGAACTCGGCCCTGAACAGCGGCCCCGGCCCGGCGAGCAGCTCGCGTTGCGCCTTCGCGTCCCAGAGGCTCGCAAGAACGGCCCCGCCGGGGACCTGTCGCACGGCGGCCCTGATGCGCCCTGTCCCGACCGCTCGGAGGCGCTCTCCGGCGGGGGCGGATGCTTCTACCGGGTCCTGGCCCTCACGGGCCGCGCTAACGGCCGCGCGGAGCCTCGCGACCGCGTCCCCGAGCCCCTCACCCCCCCTTGCGCCGCTGGACGCGATCGCGGCGGCCCAGCGCCCCTGGGGGCCCTTGGTCGCCAGCTCGTCCGCCAGCTCGTCGATAAGCGTGGTGCTTACTCGCGGAGGACGGGCGGAGCCAACGCTGTCAGCGATCGCGGCGAGGGCATCCGCCTTGCCGCCGGCGTTGTCCGCGTAGACGTAGGCCCGGAACGTCGTTCGATCGGTCGCCCATGATACCCAGGGCCCGTGCAGGTAGGTGCCGTACTCGCCCCGTCCGTCGTAGATGCGCAGCGCGTCCGGCGCGATGAGGCCGAGAACACTGTCGCCGTCGGTCAGCGCGGCCCAGCCGGACGAGAGCTTCGAGGACTTGTCGGCCGCGAGCGCCCCGCCTGCAGGGGAGTCCTTTGTCATCCACGACGTGAAGGATGTGTCCGGGTAGTTGATCTCGATGAAGTGCAGCTCATCCCACGCGAAGGGCTTCTCCTGCGTGACGGTCGCCTGCATGAGAAACGCCGGGGAGCTGAGGAAGTAGCTGAACAAGTACTCCGCACGGGCGTGAGTCGCCGTCTGCCCGCTCGGGCCGACGTACGCGGCCGACACGCGCACTGTCACGCAGAGCGGGCCGTTCGCGACCACCTCAACCTTCGCGTCCTTGTCGTTCGACAGGTTGAACCCGCCGAAGTCGCGCGAGTAAAGCCGGTCGTTGAGCGAGTAACCCTCGAAGACCTTGCCGCCGCGGGGGAACTCGATCCGCGACGGCAGCCCGCCCAGCTTCGCCGGGTCGTGTGTGACGGCGTAGAAGCTGTTGCGGATCGTGACGATGCCGTCGGTGGTCTTCACGTCGAGCGCCTTGCCTGAGTACAGGTTCTGATGGAACTCGGGCCCTAGGTCGGCGAACAGCCGTACGCGAATGCTCCCTGTCGCCTCGCCGCCCGGTGGCACCACGCAGACGACAGCTCTCTCGTCGCCGATCTCGCTGAGCTGCCACTCGGCTGGAATGAGCTCACCGTCCTCAACCACGCCGAGACGAACCCGGTCGGCCGGAAGGTAGGGCAGGCCCATTCCGCGCGCGGCATCCGCGAGGTCGACGTTGAGGACAAGCGGCGGAGACCCCTTCGTCCATCGCGCCATGGGGAATGTCGCCTCCAGGAATGGGCCGCTCGGCATCGGAGCCGACACCACCGTCGAAGCCAATGAGAGAACACACAAGGTGCAGGACGTGGGGATCATGCGGCGCTCCTCTCGTTTCCGCCAGGCCCGCAGCAACACCGGAGCGCGGGCACGCCAAGCCAGTGTTCGTCCGGTGAATGCGAGCCCCTCTGTGTGAGAGGTGTCACGTCGCTCGGTGCGCAATCCTCCGTCAGAAGCCCACTCTGCGCTACCGGGGGTGCGTCATGTTCGCGTTTCTACCCGTCCTCATAGTCGTCCAAGCTCCCTGGCCGGCCAGCCTGGCCACCGATCCCACGGCGTGGGTGCCGCGGCCCGACTGGGTCGGTACCGAGGCGGCGGCCGACTACGGGCTGGCCGCGGACGGCGCAGACCTGCGGTTCTCGGTCGGCACCCCGGGGAAACGCATGAAGTGGCGCCACGATGGGAGGATTGTCCCCCTTGAGATCGCGCCGTGGCTGGTGCTGACCTGTAAAGCCGAGGGCATAGTCGGGGGCGCGCAGGACTACCTCGTGTGGGTGGATGCGCCCTCAGGCGATGGCACGAACGTCATCACGTACGGCGACGTGACGGTCGACGGCGCGTGGCACACGCTGGCCGTGAACCTGGAAGAGCTGGTGAGCGGCGTGGACCCCGGCGCGTGCGCGCTGCAGGTGATAGCGGGTGCCACCGGCGGGACGCTGGAGATCCTGGAGCTCCGGTCGGCCACCACGCCGCCCGACGGTGCGAGCATCGTCGGCCCGGCCGAGGAGGCGAAGGAGCCGCTCAGCCTGGACCTCGGCTCACGCGCCGAGTGGTCGAGCCAACCGAGCTGGCTGGCCAACCCGGGTGACGGGTCCGTGGGCACCGGGGAGCGCGGCCTGCGCTTCGCCGCCCGGCAGGCGGGCACGGGCGTGAAGTGGTCGCACGGACTAGCGCAGCAGGTCGACATCGCCGGATACCGCTACGCGACGCTGAAGTACCGCGCCGAGAGGGGAGGGGACAGCGACTACGCGGTAGCACTGCTGGGCACAGGCGCCGACGGCTCGGACTACGTTGTTCTGGCTCGGGGGTCCGAGCTCGCACAGGACGGCGGCCTCCACTCCCTCTGCATCCCCGTCAGGGATGCGGCACGGAAGCTGCGGCAGGTGTCAGGCATCGCCTTCCAGGTTCAGGCAACGGCCGCCGACGCTTGGATGGAGGTCGTCTCACTCACACTGACGACCGAGCGTACGGACCAGCCGGTCGAGGAGCTTGTGCTCTCGATGCAGACCACCCCGGACGCCGACTGGACTGAGCTTGAGGTGACCGGTGCCGAGGTGACGCAGCCCGGCGCCCCGGACTGGGGTCAGCCGATCGACGCTATCGCCTCTTGCTCCGGTCTGGCCGGCTGGCTGCCGGCCGGTCGCGTGGCCGCCTCGGGCGTGCCGTTCACGCCCTGCGCGTCGGGCGCCGAGCCCTGCCTGACGCCGGGCGCGCCCGGGGAGCTCTCCCTGCGTGTCGGCAGGCCGGGCGCCGAGCTCTACCTGCTCGTCATCGCGGGGATGTTCGGCAAGGACGAGCCCGTGCGCGGCGAGGGGCCGCTCCGCAGGCTTACCGGGCCGGACAGATTCATGGTCAGGCTGGAGTACGCCGACGGCCGAGTCGTCGAGTGCGTGCCGATGATCGTGCCACCCACGTACAGCCCCGCCGTGGCGTGGGGCCTGAGCGAGGGCCTTCAAGTGCTGCGCCTGCCGCTCGACCCTGAGCGCAAGCTTGCCTCGGTTGCTCTCACGACACGCACCGACCAGGTCGGGATCGCGCTGGCGGCTGCGACCTTGATGACTGGCGAGCCGCGGAACCCGGCCCCCGAGGAAGCCTACACGCCCAGGGCCGACCGGGGCCTCGCGGATGCCACGGCCCCCGACGGGCCGGCCACGGTCGCGCGGGAGGGCCCCGTGATCCGCGTGAGCACACCTGAGCTGACCGCCGAGATCGGCATCGTCGGCGCCCCGAGCCTGAAGTCGTTTCGCAGTTCGGCTCTCGGCGGTCTTCGGCTGACAGACCCCGGCGCGCCGCTGTTCAGGTTCACAGTCGATGGGACCGAGGTCGGGCCCGGCCGCGTGTCCACCGACTCCGTTGAGGTGGCTGACGGCGCTGCCCAGCTCGCCGGACGGGCCGGCGCGCTCTCCTGGACGCTGCGTATCTTCGCCTCGCGCGAGCACGGCGTGGGGTTGGACCTATCCGTGAAGAACGAGGGCACGGGGGCCGCACGCGTCGCGGTCAGCGGCCCGGCGCTCGGCGTGGTGCTCCCCGGCGAGGGGCCGCCGACCTACTGCTTCCCGCGACACGCGGCGGTCGTCTCCGACGCCGACACCTCGCTGTCGGCCGAGTACGGCGGCTGGGGCCTGAAGAACCAGTTCATGGCCGCGGGCACGGCTGACGGGGCCGGCTGTGTCGCCCTCTATACGACAGACCTCAGCGGCAAGCCCCGGCTGTACGATCTCGCGAAGGCGGGCAATGATGTGAGACTCGGCGTCAGGTTTCCGGAGCGCTCGCTCGACGCCGGCGCTGCCCGCGCGCTGTCGCCGACGTGGCTCGCCGCGCACGAGGGAGACTGGCACACGGCCTTCGGGCGGTACCGGGCGTGGGTCAACTCGGCGAGGCCGCCCATCTCGCCCAGGCAGCGCTGGTTCCGCGAGGTGTGGAGCTTCCGCCAGCGCTTTCTGCACTGGATGGACCCGCTCTGGACGGACGAGTCGAAGCCCGTCGACTTGCAGCCGGCGGTGGATGAGGCGGCCCGGGAGTTCGGTGGCCTGGAGTACCTCCACATCTTCGACTGGGGCAATGCCCCGGGTGTCGGCCGTACCTATGCGCGCACAGGCGACGCCGACCCGGCCGAGAGCTGGCCCGGCGGCTACCCGGCGATGCGCGAGTCGATGGACCGCATCCGTGCCCAGGGCGTTCCCGTCGGGCTGTACATCGAGGGCTACCTGCTGGAGTCGAAGGGCCCGCTCGGGCAGCGTATCGCCGATCGCGTGGCCATCATCGGCCCCGATGGCAAGCCGCGCTACTGGCCGGACGCGACCGAGGTCTTCGCGTGTCCGGCCGTGGAGGAGTGGCAGCGTATCCAGGCGGATTCGTACAAGCGCGCGGCGGCCGCGATGAACTCCGACGGGATGTACATCGACGAGTTCGGCTTCTGCTCCGACTGGCGGTCCTGCTACTCTCCGAACCACGGACATCCCGTGCCCGACAACCTGATCGATGGCGAGGCGGCCCTGACGCGCGGCGTCCGCGAGGCGCTCGACAGCGTGAAGCCGGGGGTCGTGATCTACACAGAGGAGTCGCCTCCGGACTGCAACACGTACCTGCAGGACGGCAGCTTCACCTACACGATGAGCTCGGCCTTGGGCAGCGGCGTGCGGGCGCCACTGAACCTCTACCGCTTCGCATTCCCGAGCTTCAAGACCATCGAGATACTGGTCTGTGACAAACCGACCGCCTCGTGGGCGACCGGCGTCGCATGGGTGTTCTTCAACGGCGAGGCGATCTGGCTGGAGGGCCCGGGCCGCGAGTGGTTCGCGCCGGAGACGCGGGACACGATCCGCAGGTGTCACTCCATCCTGAGGGCGCACTCCCTCGCGTTCAGCTCCGACGACGCGACGCCGCTCGTCCCCACCCTGGCCGAGGGGGTGTACGCGAACCGCTTCGAGTCCGATGACGAGGTCGTCTTCACGCTCTACAACGCGCGCCACACCACATTCGAGGGGGCGGTCCTTCCGCTTCCGCAGGGCTGCGCGGGCCCGGTTCTCGACCTGTGGAACGGCGGCGAGGCCGGGGTCTCAGGGATGCCGGGCGCCGAGTCGGTCTCCGCCCGGATCGGCCCGCTGGGGGTCGGGTGTGTGGTGGTACGGAAGGCTGATAGATGAACCTCACCCCGGGGGAGAGGGAGCAGACTACGCTCCGTGGAGGAGCAGGTCTGCCACGATCCGCGCTGCCGACTCGCCGTTGCCGTATGGGTTGTGAGCCCTCGTCATTCGATCGTAGACTTCCGTGTCGTCGAGCAGGCGCGAGGCGCTCGCCACGATCCGCTCCTCGTCCGTGCCCACAAGTTCGACAGTGCCGGCCTCGACGGCCTCCGGTCGCTCAGTCGTCTCCCGCATCACCAGCACCGGCTTGCCGAGGGACGGCGCCTCCTCCTGCACGCCGCCCGAGTCTGTGATGATGATGTGCGAGCGAGCCATGAGGTACACGAACGGAAGATACTCCACCGGCTCCATCAGCGTGACGTTGGGCGCGCCGCCCAGGATCTCGTACACCGGCCCCCGCACATTGGGGTTGAGGTGGACGGGGTACGCGAGCTGCACATCCGAACGCTCGGCTATCCGCCGAAGGGCCCGGCAGAGCGACCTGAACCCCTCGCCGAAGCTCTCGCGCCTGTGACCGGTGACGAGCACGAGTCGGCGCGACGGATCGAGGAAGGGGAACTGCCGCCCGAGTGACTCCCGCAACGCCACGTCGCGGTCGATGCGGGAGACCGCCCACAAGAGGGCGTCGATGACCGTGTTGCCGGTCACGAGGATCCGGCTCTCGGGAACCGACTCCCCCAGCAAGTTCCGCTTCGCGCTCTCGGTCGGCGCGTAGTGCCGGTCGGCCATCGCGCTCACGAGCTTCCGGTTGAGCTCCTCCGGCCAGGGCGCCCTCAGGTTTCCCGTGCGGAGGCCTGCCTCAACGTGGGCGATCCGAGCCCCCGCGTAGAACGCGGCCAGAGCCCCGGCGAAGGCCGTGGTGGTGTCGCCCTGGACGACCACCCAGTCCGGCCGCACCTCCGTCAGCACGCCCGTGACCCCGTCGATGACGCGGCAGGTCAGTGAGGCCAGAGTCTGATCAGGCTCCATGACGTCGAGGTCATAGTCGGGCGCGATGTCGAACAGCGACAGCACCTGATCGAGCATCGCGCGATGCTGACCCGTCACACACGTGCGCAGGTCGACCCCGGGAGCGGCGGCCAGCCCCAGGATGACCGGCGCCAACTTGATGGCTTCGGGACGAGTGCCGAAGACGACGAGCACGCGGGCCACGCTAGGGCCCGAGTCGCGCGACTCGTGGGCGGGATGGGCCACTCGTACTCTCCTCTCATGGCCGTCGCGGAGGAAAGCTCACGCGGCCGGACCGTACAGCGCCTCGGCCACGCCGACAAGACCCTCCCACCACTCGCGGTTGTCGCGGTACCACCGTGCGGTCGCCGGGATGCCGGCGCTGGGTGGCACGCGAGGCGCCCATCCCAGCTCGCGAACGCGCGACGAGTCCACTCCGTACCGCTCGTCGTGCCTCGGACGGGGATCGGGAATGAACTCAAAGGCCTCCTCGTCCGGCAGCCCGAGGCCCCGGGCAACGAGGCGGACCGCCTCGATGTTGGGCACCTCAGGCTCGTTGTTCGCACCAATATTGTAGGCCGCGCCGGGCCGTCCCCGCTCTCCGAGCAGAATGAGGGCGTCCGCGAGATCGGTGACGTGTAGCCAGTCGCGCACCTGTAAGCCGTCGCCCCACACGTGCGCGCGCTCACCGCGGAGCATTCGGGTCGCCGAGCGGGGAAGCAGCTTCTCCGGAAACTGCCTGGGCCCGTAGGCGTTCGTCGGTCTTGCCACGCACAGATGAATCCCCAGCTCCCGCGACATGTCCAGCGCTATGTCGTCGGCGAGCGCCTTGCTCCTCGCATAGGCACTGGTCGCGAGCCCCACGCCGGGCCGCTTCGCGTCCTCGGGGAAGCGCGCCCCGGGCCGTGAGGGTCCGTAGACCTCATCGGTCGACACGTGGACAACCTGGTGCACCCCGGCTAGGAGGGCCGCGTCCAGGACGCCGACTGTGCCCGCTACGTTCGTGCTGTAGAACCGCTCGGGGTGTCGCTCCGAGCGCGTCACATGGGTTTCGGCCGCGAGATGATACAGCACCTCGACGCCCTCGAGCGCGGCCGCGATGGCCTCCCGATCGTATCGGACGTCCAGAACCTCGAGCCGTAGGCGCTCCGATCCAAGCTCCGCCAGGTTCTCCCGCCTGCCCGCGTACGTGAGTGCGTCGATGCACACCACTGATCGCGCGGCGTCCGTCTCAAGGAGCCGTTCGACGAGGGTCGATCCTATGAAGCCGCAGCCGCCGGATACGGCGACGATGGACATCCCGTGACACCCCCTGTGCCTCGCGGCGCCTTGGCCTACGGTACTGCGGCCTGGTCGGGCGGCAGCTCGGGCTCCCAGAACACGCCGTGCTCGCGCAGGTGCGACGTAGCCCGGTAGTTCGACTCAAACGTGCCCGCATCCGACCAGAAGCCGTCAAGCCGGAAGACGGCGGACTCATTCCGGCGGATGTAGTGGTTGTTGAGGTCGGTTACTTCAAGCTCACCGCGCGCACTCGGCTTGAGGGTCCTTATGACGCCGAACACCGCCGGCGGATAGACGTAGAGGCCGGTGACGGCCCAGCTCGACGGGGGCGCCGCGGGCTTCTCCACGATCTCCGCCACGTTCCCCTCCAAGTCGAACGCGGCAACGCCGAAGCGTTCCGGGTCGGGGACCTCCTTTAGGAACACAGCCGAAGCCTTACCGGATCGCTCGAACTCGTCCCTGAACGGCCCGAGCGATTGGTCGAAGACGTTGTCGCCAAGGGCAACGGCGATCGGCCGGCCTCCGGCGAAGTTCCCACCCAGCCCGATCGCCTCCGCGATCCCGCCCGCCTGGTCCTGGACTCGGTACGAGAGCGAAACCCCGTGTCGCGCCCCCGAGCCGAGCAGACGCATCACGTCGGCGATGCTCTCGCCGCCTACCGTGACCATTATCTCCGCTATCCCCATGCTCTTCAGTGAGTAGAGTGGGTAGTAGATCATCGGGTACTTCCACACCGGCAGGAGGTGCTTGTTCGTGACGAGAGTCAGGGGGCGCATCCGGGTGCCCGTGCCACCCGCGAGGATCATGCCGCGCATCAACCGGCCCCCTCTCGCTTTGGCGGATGCGTCCCTCGGTCAGCCACGGTCCGGCTCCCAGAGCTCGATCCCGAAGAAGTCCCAGGGCAGCCGACCCTCGTTGGGATCGGTGGGGCGGAACTGGCTGTTCATCGCGTACAGTAACAGGGCGCCCTCTGTCCCGGCCTTGTACCCGTGGGCCACGCCGCTCGGGATGTACAGCAGCGCGGGCGCCTCGCCGCTCAGCGGGTAAGCGCGGCGCACTCCGACCGTGGAAGAGCCCTGTCGCACGTCGACCAGCCACACAAGCATCTCGCCTCGCACGACACACCAGACTTCGTCCTGCACCTCCTTCGGGTGGATATGAAACGCGTTGATGCGCCCCGGCACTGCCGCGCAGACGGAGATCTGCCGGACGGCGTACTCGCAGTCGAGTCCCTCGAGTCGGCCGTCCGTGAGGCGCATGTACTCCATGAAGCTCCCCTCGAGCGCGCGGTGCTTCCTTAGTAGCCGCGTCCGCACGCCGTCGATCTCCGGAGCAGGCCCGTAGCTCTGAAAGGTGAGTGCCGCTTCAGACTCCGGTGTCAGGCGAGCCCTCATGCACGATCCCGTTCTACCACAGGCAGTCCACAGCACACTCGCCAGGCGCCCACAGGGGAGGAACCACGCTGTGCCGAGGCCGGTTCAGCCCGCGGGCGGGTGACGTAGGGCCGGCTGACAAGCTGTGCCGGCCCGGCGAACGGGCGTTACACGCCGCGCGGGCGGCCCGCTGCGCGACTGCCGCCAGGGGCGTGATAGCCGCCTAGTGCCGGCCACGGAGAGCCCCGTCCTTGGCCCAGAACAGGAGCCACTGCACCGGGATGACTGCCCCGAGACCCAGGACAGTGGCGTCTTGTGCTCCGGACTCGAGTGCCCAGACCCGCAGGGCACGCGGCGAGACGAAGGTGATGTACCCGCGCGAGTGCTGTGCCCAGGGCTTCCCCACGAGCCGCGCGCACCAGTCGAACGCCCGGTAGTCCAGGTAGTGCACGAATGGGAGACGCGTGTGGAGTTCGATGGGGAACCAACGGTTGGGCGTCGTGAGCATCCCTCGGCGGCCCACGCGCACGCATTCCGACACGAAGCGTCGCTGGTCCTCCGGGCCGCCGACGTGTTCCACAACAGCGTTCGAGTGGACCAGGTCGAACTGGTCGGGGTCGAACGGCATCCGTCGTCCGTCTCCCTCGACGACCGTGACATCTGGGTAGCGTGCGCGAAACTCGTCCATCGGGGGCAGACCGAGAGCGGTAATACGGGACGGCCAAGGGTAGTGCTGCTCGAGGTAGTTGTCGCTCGGGGCGTACGACTTGTTGCTGGCCCCGACGTCGAGCAACGTCTCGGACGCCAGTGGCAACAGGTACCGGGTCAGCAGCTCGAGCTTACGAGCGCGGCTTCGCTGCTTGGCGGCTTCGATAGTCGAGTGGGCCATCTGAAGGGCTCCTTTGGCCCCATCCGTAACGGCTAGTCCCCGCGCCACCTCACGATGTCATCGGGACGTACGCCAGGGTCGCCTTCGCCCCTGCACAAGGCGAGCAGTCGCTCGAAGTGCCGCTCGATAGTCCATTCCGCCTCGGCCTTCTCGCGGGCCTTGCGCCCCATTCCCTCCTGCAGGTCCGGGTCGGTCAGGAGGCAGCTCAGCTTGCCCGCCAGATCCTCGGCATCGCCGACGCGAAAGTGAAGGCCCGTGATGCCGTCATCGACGAGTTCCACCATGCCACCGATGTTCGACACAACCGCCGGCTTGCCGTACTTGCCGGCCTCGATCAGCACATTGGGGCAATTCTCGTACCATGTCGAGGGCATGACCAGACACGCGGCCCCCGCGTACGCGACCCTCAAGTCCTCGCCACCCAACTGACCCGCGAACTCGACGTTACCGGCCCCGAGCTGCTGCGCCAGCTTGCGCAGCTTCGGCTCCTGCGGGCCGCGGCCGGCCAGCACGAACCTATGCTCCCGCAGCGTCGCCGCGGCGCCGATGAGCACCTCCAGGCCCTTCTCCCAGCCTAGGCGACCCACATAGAGAACGTACCCTCCCGAACAATGGGTAGGACGCGGCCCCATGTCGATGGCATTCACGAGGCGGGCCATCGGCATCCGTGCGTAGAACCCGTCGGCCGCGAGCCTGCCGAACAGGAAGTTGCTGGGGCTGACCAGGACATCGGCGTTGCGGTACAGCCGGAGCATTCGATGCAGCCAGCCTTCGCACGCGCACAACGTGCTCTCGACGGTCGAGCCGCCCACGCACTTGTGCCTTACGCTGTTCCAGTACTTGCCGCCCAGGCATCTCTCGCACAAGCCATCCCAGGTCATGAGAGTGTAGTTCGGGCAGATCAGCTTGTAGTCGCGCAGAGTCAGAAGCGTACGCACCCCGGCACGCCTCAGGACGGGCAAGATGGAGGGCGAGAGCTGATGGTAGATGTTGTAGCAGATGGCTACGTCGGGCCGCCAGTCTCGCACAAGGGCGCCGATCTTCCTCGCGGCCTCGCCGGAGTACAGGAACCTCATCGCGGCTCGGAGACGCCCGCGCAAGTCGCGGGGCTTGCCGGGCCCGCTGAGCTCGATGCTCGACACGAAGTACCGCGACCACTCGCTCTCCTCGTTCCGCGAGTGGTGCATCGAGAAGAACGCTACTTCGTGTCCATCGCGGCGCAGGAGGTCCGCGTGACGGAACATCTGCGTCTCAGGGCCGCCGTAACGATGGAAGAACTTGTTGACGAGCAGTACCCGCATCTTCAGAGCCTTCGCAGCATCAGTGCCGGTAGCCGGACGAACCGCCCAACCATACGCCGCCCGGCCGGCGCTCGCCTGCCTCGCGGAACAACGACGAGGGGCGAGGAAGCGAGATCACGCTCGCCGCCGTCAGCGCCCGCCGCTGTCCTTCCGCAGGTACCACTCGACGAACCTGGGGACTCCGTCTTGCACGGTGGTCGCCGGCTCATAGCCGAGCAGCGCCCGGGCCCTGCTAATGTCCGCCAGGGTCCTCGGGACGTCCCCGTCCGCCTGGGGGGCCTCCCGCACGACCGCGCTCTTGCCGGTGGCTTTCTCGATCTCGGCCACGAGGTCGCGGAGGTAGGTCGGCCGCCCGCCACCGAGGTTGAAGACACCCCAGTCAATGTCGTCGACCCCGAGGCCCGCGACGAACCCGGCCACTATGTCCGACACATAGGTGTAGTCCCGATACGTGTCCCTAGCCCCGTACAGCTCGATGGCCTCGCCCGCGAGTATCCGCTTCGTGAACCTGTGGATCGCCATGTCTGGTCGCTGGCGCGGACCGTACACGGTGAACAGCCGGAACACGAGGATTCGCAGCCCGTAAACCGAGGCGTAGGTGTGGCACATCGCCTCCATGCCCAGCTTGCTGGCCGCGTAAGGCGACACAATCGACAGCAGCGCGGCGTCCTCGCGGAACGGCACCTCGGTCTCGGACCCGTAGACGGAGGAGGTGGATGCCACTAGAAGCCGAGGCGACCCACAGGCGCGTGCCGCATCGAGGATGTTGAGGGTTCCGTGGATGTTGACATCGACGTAGACGTGCGGGTGCTCGAGCGACGGTCGGACTCCGGCCCTGGCCGCGATGTGGAAGACCGCCCCGGGCTTCGTCTCCTCGAACACGCGCTGGACGACATCGACGTCTCTGATGTCCCCCTCGACCAACCGATAGCGCCGGTTCTCCGTTGCGGCGCGAACGTTCGCGAGCTTCTGGTCGCGGCTGTAGTACGGGTCGAAGTTGTCGAGAGCTGTCACGTCGTGCTCGCCCGCCAGCAGGGCGTCGACCAGGTGGGATCCTATGAAGCCGGCGCCGCCCGTTACCAACACCCTCATTGCCCGGCGGCCCCCTCCGGTTCGGCGCCGTCACGGCCCGCTGCCGCGTCGTCCGGGCGGCCGGGCGGACGACCCATGCCGATGTGCGCCAGCCCCTCGCGGGCCAGGTCCTCCGACCGGTACAGATTGCGCCCGTCGAAGACCAGTGCGCCCTTCATCAGCCGCATCACTTTCTGCCAGTTCGGCAGCCGGAACACCTGCCAGTCCGTCATCACCGCAAGCGCGTCGACCCCCGCCACGGCGTCGTACATGGATGCGCACCCGACCACGCTGCCCTCCCAGAGATCTCGCACTTGGCTGACGGAGGCGGGGTCGTACACCTGCACCACGCAGCCCGAGGCCAGGAGATCGGTGATCAGGGTGACACTCGGAGACTCCCGCGTGTCGTCAGTGTCGCGCTTGAAGGACAGGCCCCACACCCCGA
>Ga0315282_10003413_pt1 | contig 28529 bp, 22 predicted proteins | sample YL17G07_20_MG_FD_203693 | JGI IMG/M metagenome (GOLD analysis project Ga0315282, IMG submission 203693) | Sediment microbial communities from Yellowstone Lake, YNP, Wyoming, USA - YL17G07_20 | ecosystem: Environmental > Aquatic > Freshwater > Lake > Sediment | place: USA: Wyoming | collected... | reverse complement strand
GAAATATCGTGAAATGAGGATACAGGAGGAGGAGACGAACAAGGCACTCACGGCATTACAGGATGAAGAAATAAAGCTCGATACCGAGGTAAAAAAAGCTGAGTCCATACTTGAGATAAAGAGACTTGAGCAGTATGAAAGAGAACAGTCGTTAGGTACACTTCAGAAGGAGCTATTTGATAATACCTCGCATATGCAGAAGTGTCTGAGCACTATTGAGTTCAGCCAGAAAGAGCTCTCCGAAATTAACAAGAGGAACGAGGCAGGCGAAAAAGAGTTGGAGGAACTCAGCCTCCAGATGGATAAAGAGAGCGGGGAAGTAGAAGAGCTGGAAAAGAGGGAAGGGGAGTACCAGGAACTTCTATCACGTGAAGAGGAGAACATACGGGGAAGAGAGTCAGCGCTCTCCCAGTTGAAGGAGGAGTACCACGAAAAACTGAGAACGATCGAAAACGAGAAATCAGCCCTGGTAGATCTTTTAACAGAGATTGCCCATGGTAAGAACTCCATGATCCACTATGAAAAAAATCTTGAAGATCTGAAAAGGCGCAGCGAGAAAACAAACAAGGAGAAAAGCGAAGTAACAACCAGATATGCCGAGATAAAAAAGAGGATAGATGCCCTAACTGAAGAATGCAGCCGCGTTAAGGAGGCAAAGGGTGACCTTGAGGCAAGAAGAAATAAAAAAGAAGAGGAATACCGGCATAGAGAAAAAACCGTTGAAGAAAAAGAAAAAACGTGCAAGGAAACGCAGGAAGTCCTGGAGAAGAACCGGATCCAATTGCATTCCTTTGAAGAGCTTGAACGGAAATACGAAGGTTATACCAGCGGCGTTCGCTCCTTAATGACGAGAAATGACGGGGGGAACAATCCAGGAAACGGACACTACAGGTTGCTGGCTGACTGTATCCGTATTGAACCCGGTTATGAAATAGCTCTCGAAGCCGTTCTGGGTGAAAGGCTGCAATCCATTATCATGGAGGACTGGAACGAAGTCTGGGAAAGTATTGACTACTTGAAAAATAACTCTGGGGGGAGAGGAACCTTTATTCCTCTTCAGGCTCGTAAGGATGAGATCACCCGGGATGCCCCTGTCCCTCCTACACCAGATGCTCAACCCCTCTTAAATCTTGTCGAAGTGGAAGGTGAAACTTCACCTGTTGTCCAACGCCTCCTCAAAGGTGTATGGGTGGTAAAAGACTTGAAGGAAACTGTTGAGCTGCGTTCAGATGATAATCACCAGCTCTTCGTTACAAACGAAGGTACCGTACTATACCCTTCTGGTATGGTCACCGGTGGAAATAAGGAAAGTCTGGATTCCGGCATTCTGAAGAGAAAGAGAAGAATGCGGGAACTCACCAAATCAATCCATCACCTGGAGAAGGATTATGGTGAGCAGGTGAAGGCGTATCAGGAAACATGCGGGCATGTAGCGGAAGCTAAGAGAGATTGTGCTGCTCTCCAGGATGAGATTCAAGAATTAGCCCTTTCCTTAATATACAAAGAGCGTGATGGCATCCAGGCAGAGGAGGGATTGAGGGAGACGGAGCAGAGGCTTAAGCTCCTCCACCTTGAGGAAGAAGAAATAGAGAGCCTGATTCAGGAAACTGAAAACGAGTATACGAACGTACAGGGCATAAAAGAAGAAAAGGAAAAGACAAAGTGTAAAAAAGAGAGCGCCCTGCATGACCTTCAGGATTTGCTCCAGGGAATGGAAGAGGCTATGCAGAAAGAAGAAGGGGAAATCACACTCCTGAAGATCAACCAGGCTTCCCTTAGGGAAAAAAGGGAACATTGCCTGTCCCTTCTCCTTTCCAAGAAAGACCAGTTGGACAACCTCCTTGTGAGGATAGAATCCATACAAAAAAAGGTCAGGGATGAAGAGGAACGAGGGAAAGCCCTCGAGGCTGCACTCAACGAGGCGCAGGATGCGTTAGACGATCTGATACAGTCGGAGCAGATCCTGAAGAAAAAGGTTGATGAAGAGAAGGAGCTTGCGCAGCAAGGTCTCGAATATATTCACCAGATAGAAGAGAAACTGAAGGGACTCCGGAAAATGTTTATGGATGTCCAGCCCAGGTTAAATGAACTGAATCTCAAGCTCACTGAGTATCACCTCAATATGCACCACCTGAAGAATGACATCCAGGAAAAATATCACTTAGACCTTGAACCCCTCTGGGAAGAATTTTCCTGCAAGCGGGGGGAGGCTGATACGGAACTGGCCGAGATCCTCCAGAGGCTCAAGGCAAAGCTGGAAAACTTTGGTGAAGTAAACCTCATAGCCCAGCAGGAGCTGGATGAGTTACAGAAGCGTTATGCATTTCTCTCCCAGCAGCATGAAGACCTAGAGCAGACCATGGAATCCCTGAAGAAGGTGATCAATAAGATCAATGCCACCATTCGTGACAAATTTTTAGACACCTTCAATGCCGTCAACGAGAAATTCAAGGAGATTTTCCCGAAACTCTTCAGAGGAGGGAAGGCTGAGTTGATCTTGAGTGAGGAGAGTGATATATTGGAAACAGGCATCGAGATCATCGCCCAACCACCGGGGAAAAGGTTGCAGAACATGGATCTCCTCTCAGGCGGGGAAAAGTCGATGACAGCGGTTGCACTTCTCCTTGCTCTCTTTATGGTGAAACCATCTCCTTTCTGTCTGCTCGATGAAGTTGACTCTCCCCTCGATGATATGAATACTTTCCTGTTCATAGAACAGTTGAAGGAGATGGCAGGGAATGAGTCGAAGTTTATCCTCATTACCCACAATAAGAAGACAATGGAGGCAGCAAACACCCTCTACGGCATAACGATGGAGGAGAAGGGTATCACAAAGGTGGTCTCTGTGAAGTTGAATTGATGTAAAGGCTGGTTACCACATAGTGTTTGGAAAAGAAAAGGAGAATAACGAGGAAAAGGGATTCTTTCTCAAACTCAAGGAAAGCCTGACCAAGACCAAAGAAAACCTGGTAAAAAAGGTTGATAATCTCCTTCTCGGTAAAAAAGAGATCAATGAGGATTTTTTAGAAGAGTTAGAATCTATATTGATCTCTGCAGACATTGGCATAAAAGCTACGCAGAAGCTGATTCAGCTGGTAAAGGATAAAGCGCTCAGAAAAGAATTAGAGCAGCCGGACCTGGTTAAGGATTATCTGAAAAAAGAGGTTCTGGCAATCCTCCAGCAGCAGGAACATCCTCTGGTCATTCCTGGTAACGGGCTTTTTGCCATTATGACGATAGGAGTAAATGGGACAGGTAAAACTACTACCATTGCCAAGCTGGCAAAGAAATGGAGCGAACAGGGAAGGCGTGTGCTCCTGGTTGCTGCGGATACCTTCAGGGCTGCAGCGGTAGATCAGCTTGAAGTGTGGGGAAAAAGGGTTGGCTGTGAGGTAATTAAACAGCGGATGGGGGCGGACCCATCTGCAGTTGTGTTTGATGCCGTGCAGGCAGCGAAGTCTCGCCATGTTGACATCATGATTATCGACACAGCAGGCAGGCTCCATACCAAAGTAAACCTCATGGAAGAATTGAAGAAGATCAAACGGATTATCGGAAGAGAGGTAGAAGGAGCACCCCACGAAACGCTTTTAGTGCTTGATGCAACAACCGGCCAGAATGGCATAAATCAGGCAAGACAGTTTAAAGAGGCACTTGGGGTGAGTGGAATTGTCTTGACCAAGCTCGATGGTACGGCAAAGGGAGGGATGATCATAGGAATCAGCGAAGAGCTCCAGGTGCCATTGAGATACATAGGGATAGGAGAAAAGATTGATGATCTGAGGGAATTTCAGGCCGAAGACTTTGTTGAAGCGTTATTCAGTTAATGAAAGCACGTATCCGCATATCTCTTATTCTCATTACTTGCCTGTTGTTCATAACCACTCATTCCCTCTCCTCATCAGAGGACGTTCAAGGAAGGAGGGAAACACTCATGGAAAACTCAGAAAATAAATCTGAAATTCGCGAACCGGTAGTTGCAGGATCATTCTACCCGGCAGATCCAAAAGCTCTCTCAAAACAGATAAAGGAATTTCTGGATGCGGTACCTGCGATGAAAGTAGACGGTGAAATTATCGCCTTGATTGCTCCCCATGCAGGGTATATCTACTCAGGCCAGGTTGCAGCCTACGCCTATAAGCTCCTTTTAAACAAACACTTTGATACGGTCATCGTTATCGCACCAAGCCATCATGTATATTTTCAAGGCGCATCCATCTATGCAAAAGGTAGCTTCCGAACCCCGCTCGGCATAATACCGATTGACGAAGATATCTCGCAGGAGATTATGAGAGAAAATCCTGCAATAACGTTCATGCCGCGGGCGCACACTCAGGAACACTCCTTAGAGGTTCAGCTCCCTTTTTTACAGACAGTCCTTAAGGGTTTTAAACTCGTACCCATAGTTATGGGAGACCAGAATCAGGAGAACTGTAAGACCATAAGTGATGCCCTTTTTAATGTCATAAAAGGAAAGAAGGTTCTCCTGGTTGCCAGTTCTGACCTCTCCCACTTTTATTCATATAACGAGGCAGTAAAGCTTGATACTGTTGTTGTTGATCGTATCAAGAACTCCGATCCCATGGGTCTTGCCCGGGATATTTCAACAGGAAAATGCGAAGCGTGCGGAGGAGGTCCGATCATCACAACCATGCTTCTTGCACAGAAGATGGGTGCGAACAAAGCCCATGTATTGCAGTATGCCAATTCAGGAGATGTGACGCGGGACAAGAGCAGAGTAGTGGGGTATCTTTCAGCTGCCCTATGCAAAGAGACAAAATCAGATGCAGGAAAGGGTGAGAAAAAGAAAGTGGGTACAGACCTCGGGTTGAGCGCTGAGGAGAAAAAGTATCTCCACCAGGTAGCAAAGACCTCTATTGAGAAACAATTGCTCGGAGAACCTCTGCCTCATTTTGACCCACCCTACCCAAGGCTTCAGGAAAAGCGAGGGGCGTTTGTTTCGCTCCACCGGCGGGGGCAGTTGAGGGGATGTATAGGCTATCTCCAGCCATACAAACCTCTTGGTCAGACTGTTTCCGAAATGGCTATTGCTGCTGCTTTTCAGGACAGCCGCTTCAAACCTTTAAAGAAGGAGGAGTTTCAGGACCTGGAAATTGAGATATCGGTACTCACCCCTTTTCGAAAGATAACAGATATCAGTGAAATCGAGATTGGCAAACACGGCATCTATATCGTGAAGGGGTTCAATTCCGGACTGCTGTTGCCTCAGGTTGCTACTGAATACAAGTGGGATACCGAGACGTTCTTGGAGCACACCTGCCAGAAGGCCGGTCTGGATAGCGATGCCTGGAAGGATAAGAATGCCGAAATTTATATCTTCTCCGCTGACATCTTCTAACCAGAAGATGTACGATGTTTGATTGCGGACTAGCAAATCCTGAAATGCGGCATGCAAGATATCAGATGAACTTCAGATCTGCTTTTCGCCTTTCTTTTTCTCTCTCTTTACTTATCTTAACTCTCATGATTTTTTCAGGGTGTAGCAAAAAGAAGGGTGAAGAGGCAAAACCGGTATCGTATGATTCGAAACCCCCAGCCTACGGAGATACCTTCGTTGACAGCTCAATCGGTGATGCGAGCAACCTGATACCTATCCTTTCTTCGGACAGCGCTTCCCATGACATTGCTTCACTCCTCTACAACGGTCTGGTCAAGTACGATAAAGACCTCACTATCTCAGGAGATCTTGCTGAATCGTGGCAGATATCACCCGATGGCCTGGTCATCACCTTCAAACTGAGAAAAGGAGTAGCGTGGCATGACGGGAAACCTTTTACTGCCAATGACTGCCTGTTTACCTATCAGGTGATCGTCGACCCCAGGACACCCACTGCCTATGCCGAGGACTTCAAACAGATCAAGAAAATAAAGGTAGTAGATGATTACACCCTGGAGGTTTGTTACGGCAAGCCCTTTGCCCCTGCGCTGGCGAGCTGGGGCATGGCAATGCTCCCGCGGCACCTCCTCGAAGGCAAGGACATTACCAAAAGCCCGCTTTCAAGAAATCCTGTTGGCACTGGGCCTTACCGGTTTAAGGAATGGGTGACAGGGCAAAAAATCGTTCTGGAGGCGAATCCCAGTTATTTTGAAGGATGTCCTTACATTGGCCGTTATATTTACCGCATTATTCCTGATTCAGCTACCCTCTTCCTCGAGCTGAAGTCGGCGAACATTGACCGGATGGGTCTCACCCCAATCCAGTTCATGAGGCAGACCGGATCACGGGAAATTCAATCAACCTTCAGGAAGTACCGCTACCTTTCATTTTCCTATACCTACCTCGGTTTCAATTTGAAGAGCCCGCTCTTCATGGACAAGAGGATCCGGCAGGCAATCTCCTGCGCCATTGACCGGCAGGAGATCATTGACGGTGTGCTCCTTGGGCTGGGCAGGATAGCCACCGGCCCGTATAAGCCTGGAACGTGGCAGTACAATCCTAACGTAAGGAAGTATCCCTATGACCCGGCAAAGGCCAGAGAACTGCTTGCTGAAGCCGGGTGGAGAGACAGCAACGGGGATGGCATACTTGAAAAAGATGGAAAGATTTTCCAGTTTACCATCTTAACCAACCAGGGCAACGACGTCAGGTCCAAGAGCGCCGAGATAATCCAGCGGCGGCTGAAGGAGGCTGGAGTTGATGTGAAGATACGAATCGTCGAATGGGCAACCTTCATCAAGGAGTTTATCAACAATAGGAAATTTGAAGCAGTAATCCTTGGCTGGACCATCCCTCAGGACCCGGACCTCTACGATATATGGCATTCAAGCAAGACGAAACCAGACGAACTTAACTTTATCTCTTACAAGAATATAGAGGTTGATGCGCTGCTCGAGAAGGGAAGGGGGACCTTCAACCAGGATGAACGGAAGCGATGTTACGACCGGATTCAGGAGATCCTGGCAGAGGAACAGCCATATGCCTTTCTCTTTGTTCCGGAAGCGCTCCCCATTATCCATGCCAGGTTCAGGGGAATTGAGCCTGCACCTGCCGGTATCAATTATAACTTTATCAAGTGGTATGTCCCCACGGATGAGCAGAAATATCGTGACAGGTAATCGAGGGAGAGAAATTGTTTGCTTATCTGGCTAAGCGGCTGATCTTGATGCTACCTCTCTTTTTTGGTATTACCCTGATTTCTTTTTTTGTAATCCACCTTGCCCCCGGATCACCCACTGACCTCCAGACACAGATGAATCCCAAAGTCTCAACAGAAGCCATCCAGAGGCTCAGGGCATTCTACGGGCTGGATAAGCCACTTCATGTCCAGTACCTCATCTGGTTGAAGAAACTTATCAAACTTGATTTTGGCAATTCATTTTCTCCGGATAATAGAAAAGTAATTGAAAAAATTGCAGAGAGGATCCCGGTAACGATTATGATCAATGTGCTATCTCTGTTTCTTATCCTTATTGTTGCTGTACCCATAGGGGTTTTATCAGCTACCCATCAGAACTCTTTTTTTGATAAGTTCACGACCGTCTTTGTCTTCGTTGGGTTTGCCGTACCAACCTTCTGGCTTGCGCTGCTCCTCATGATTCTGTTCGGGGTGCAGCTCGGATGGCTCCCCATCTCAGGCATAAAATCTTTAGGCTATGAGCCTTCTTCTCTTTTCATGATTATCCTGGACCGGACAAAACACTTCATACTCCCTGTTCTGCTTTCGGCATTTGGTGGACTTGCTGGTTTTTCCCGCTATGTCAGGTCAAACATGCTGGAGGTGATCAGGCAGGATTATATCAAGACAGCACGAGCCAAGGGTTTATCCGAACGAACAGTTGTGTATCATCATGCCCTGAGGAATGCCCTGCTGCCGGTGATTACCATCCTCGGTCTCTCTGTTCCCGGATTAATAGGAGGGAGTGTGATCTTCGAGACCATTTTTGCAATCCCTGGCATGGGGCAGCTTTTTTACTGGAGCGTTATGTCACGAGACTATCCGGTGATCATGGGTATTCTGGTAATCGGTGCGTTCCTTACGTTGATCGGAAACCTCCTTGCCGATCTTTCCTATTCACTGGCTGATCCAAGGATCAGGAATACATAGTTCAAGGAACAAAGCCTATGAAAGAGCATGGACTCTGGGCAGAATCTTTCAGGCGGATCAAAAAGGACAGGCTCGCTGTGAGCGGTGGTATCCTGGTCATTATCCTTTTTCTCTGCTCTTGCTTTGCCCCGATGATTGCACCATACGACCCAGGTGAGATCAACGTAAAGGAAGTTATTTCACCCCCGAGCCTGAAGCACCTGATGGGGACCGACCAGCTGGGCAGGGATGTATTGAGCCGGGTCATCTGGGGCTCGAGGATATCTCTTAAGGTCGGTTTCATAGCTGTAGGAATTGCAGTATTGATCGGCATGATTCTCGGGGCAGTCTCAGGTTACTATGGAGGCTGGGTTGACAGCCTGATCATGAGGTTTGTGGATATCATGCTCTGCTTTCCGACCTTTTTCCTGATCCTTGCCGTTATCGCTTTCCTTGAACCTGATATCTGGAATATCATGGTCGTGATCGGACTGACTGGCTGGATGGGGGTAGCGCGACTGGTGAGGGCGGAGTTTATGAGCCTCCGTGAGCGTGAATTTGTCCTGGCAGCAAAGGCGCTTGGATCAAGCAACATGAGGATCATCTTTATCCAAATACTCCCCAATGCACTTGCTCCGGTTCTGGTATCAGCCACTCTCGGAATTTCTGGAGCAATCCTTACCGAATCAGCGCTCAGTTTCCTGGGTATAGGAGTCCAGCCGCCCATACCGAGCTGGGGTAATATACTGAGCGCCGGCAAAGATAATATTGATATTGCCTGGTGGCTTTCCCTGTATCCTGGCCTGGCCATCCTGATTACCGTCCTGGCATACAACCTGCTTGGCGAAGGGATTCGGGACGCTTTAGACCCACGGTTGAAAATATAACATGACTGGCCTCATTGCAAAGGTAAGGATGTCAATTAAGAGATACCTTATGCTGAAAGGCGGTGAAAAGGTGATCATCGCAGTTTCAGGCGGTCCTGACTCCGTGTGTCTTCTCCATCTCCTCCTGGACCTGAAGGATGAATACCGTCTCAATCTGATTGTTGCTCATGTGAACCACGGATTACGAGGAAAAGAATCAATGCGGGATGAAGCATTTGTCACTGCAATGGCAAAAGAACATTTCCTTCCCCTCAGAATAAAAAGGATTTCACCGGGAAAGTATAAGAACATGAAAGGTACATCCCTCCAGGAAAAGGCGAGGGTGCTCAGGTATGCATGCTTCAACGAACTCTTAGAGAAAGAAAAAGCCGAGAAAATAGCGCTCGGGCATAACGCTGATGATCAGGCTGAAACTCTGCTTGCCTGGCTCATACGCGGGGCGGGAACCCGGGGTTTAAGCGGGATCCCCGCTGTACGGGAAGATATATTTATCCGTCCGCTCATTGAAGTTGAAAGAGAGGAGATCGAACAGTTTTTAAAACAGAGGGATATTGAGTGGATACTGGACTCCTCCAACCTCGAGAATAAATATCTGCGGAACAGAATAAGGAGTGAACTCATACCGCACTTAAAAGAAACGTATAACCCCAATCTGGTAGAAACCCTTACCCAGACTTCTCATATCCTCAGGGCTGAAGATGATTACCTGCAGAAGGTGAGCGAGAAATACCTGAAGAGTTGTCTTCTTAGCCGGGGAACCGGGGTAGCCTTCTTTGACTGCCGAAAGCTTCTTTCTTTACCCCGTGCAATACAGCTTAGAATTTTGAGAGAAGGCATCATAATAGTACAAGGAAGTCTGCGTCAGATTGCCTATAAGCATTTAATCTCCATATTACACCTACTTGGAAAATCTGGTTCAAGTAAAGGTTTGCCGTTACCCGGGGGTGTAAAGGTAACAAAAGAGTATGATCGTCTGATCATGCGTACCGGGAGACAGGTGATTAACCCATTCTGCTATCACTTGCCCCATATCCCTGAATCAATCCCGATTCAGGAAATAAATAAGGAGATGAAATTCACCGTCCTGAAAATGAACAAGCGTTTTTCCTTTTCGACTGACCGTAATATAGTTTACCTTGACAGAAGCAAGGTCACCTTCCCGGTTACCGTCAGAAATTGGACTTCCGGCGACTGGTTCTATCCGCGTGGCATGAGGGGAAGAAAAAAAGTAAAAGATTTTTTTATTGATAAGAAGATACCTTTTTCTGAAAGGAGAAAAATACCGCTCCTCCTGTTTGGCGATAGAATCGCCTGGGTCGGCGGGCTCAGATCTGATCAGGAGATGGCTGCAACTCAAGATACAAAAGAAATTCTAAAAGTTGAACTTACATCTCTTTCTGAATAGCTATTTAAAATTCTCCAAACTATTGATACCATAACGTCATCATGTTGAAAATCGGTGCCCTGACAATATCTTCTCGCTGTATCCTTGCACCTATGGCCGGGGTAAGCGATTTGCCTACCCGCATGGTCAATCGTTCATTGGGCTGCGAGTTTGCTTTTGTGGAGATGATCAACGCCTGCGCTCTTGCTTATCTGAACAGGAAAACAAAAAAGATGCTTTTAACCGTCCCTGAGGACAGACCATTAGGCATACAACTGTTCGGAAATGATCCCGAGTCACTGCAGAGAGCAATGGATGTTCTTCTGACGACATACGAGTTTAACCTGATTGATTTTAATGCAGCATGCCCTGTAAGCAAGGTAACGAAGAGAGGGGAAGGTGCAAGCCTTCTCAAAGAACCTCGCAGATTGCGTGAACTGCTCAAAGTCCTGGTAAAGAGCTCGCCTGTTCCTGTTACGGTAAAGATACGTTCAGGATGGGACGAAACCTCTCGTAATGCCAGGGAAGTCTCTCTCCATGCCCAGGAAGCGGGAATACAGGGGTTATTTATCCACGGAAGAACAAGGTCACAGGGATACAGCGGGAGTGTGGATTACCGGGTGATCAGTGAAGTTAAAGAAGCACTGGAAATACCGGTCATAGCCAGCGGCGATACTTTTTCGCCCCAGTTGGTTAAGAGGATGTTTGATAAGACGGGCTGTGACGGTGTTGCCATTGCACGAGGCTCCTTGGGGAATCCCTGGATCTTTCGAGAGTCTGAGCAGTTCCTGAGAAGCGGCATACTGTTAGAGAGGCCAGACTTCGATGAAATTACCCGCACCATGATTACTCACCTGGATCTCTGCGTAGATTTCCACGGGGAGGCTATCGGGACCATGGTCTTTCGAAAATATTTTTTCTGGTACACAAAAGGGATGTACGGGATAAAACCACTGAGAGACGAGGCATGCCGGGCAAAAACAAAAGATCACATCATGGATCTTATCCATAAATTACGAGTAGCCAGGGAGAGAAAGGTAGTTTATACGAATACCCAATCAGGTGAAGGGATTGATTTATAACATTAGTATCCAAGTAAATACCCTGTAAAACGCCTTTACGAAGTGAATTGTATCACACGAAGTGAATTGTATCTTGTTTAAAATACGTTAGTATGTTATAAATTATCACTTATGAACCCATTTTATAAAAATTTAGGTCTCTGGCTGTTGATAAGCCTTACGATGATCCTCGTTTTTAATCTTTTTAACCAGCCCAAAAGCAAGATTGAAAAGGTTGATTACAGTGACTTCCGGTCCTCTCTTGAGTCAGGGAGCCTGAAAGAAGTCATAATCCAGGGTAAGAATATCTCCGGTAAATACACAAACGGTAAAGAGTTTAAATCTTACGCACCGGATGATCCCGACCTCGTTCGTGCATTGCGGGAAAAAGGGGTCAAGCTATCTGCCAAGCCAGAAGATCAATCCCCCTGGTATATGACTATCCTCATATCCTGGTTTCCCATGATCATCCTTATTGCTGTCTGGATATTCTTCATGAGACAGGTACAGGTAGGAGGGGGAAAAGCAATGTCATTTGGCAAGAGCCGGGCAAAGCTGTTAACCAAGGACGAACAGAAGGTAACATTCGAAGATGTGGCTGGCGTGGATGAGGCTAAAGGCGAGCTGGAAGAGATCATAGCCTTTTTAAAAGAACCAAAGAAATTTACCCAGCTCGGAGGGAAGATTCCAAAGGGTGTCCTCCTGGTCGGGGCGCCCGGGACAGGAAAAACATTGCTCGCCAAGGCAATTGCCGGTGAAGCAGCTGTGCCATTTTTCAGCATCAGCGGTTCAGATTTCGTTGAAATGTTCGTCGGAGTAGGTGCATCACGGGTAAGGGACCTTTTTATCCAGGGTAAAAAACATGCCCCCTGCATAATCTTTATTGATGAGATAGACGCAGTGGGGAGGCATCGTGGAGCAGGATTGGGGGGAGGCCATGATGAAAGGGAACAGACCCTGAACCAGCTTCTCGTTGAGATGGATGGTTTCTTAACGAATGAGGGCGTTATCCTTATCGCCGCAACAAACAGGCCCGATGTCCTGGACCCGGCATTGCTCAGACCGGGCAGGTTTGATCGAAGGGTGGTCGTCCCGACACCGGATGTCAAAGGAAGAGAAGGAATATTAAAAGTTCATACAAAAAATACGCCTGTGGCGAATGACGTGGACATCCAGGTGCTTGCCCGGGGTACCCCTGGCTTCTGCGGTGCTGATCTGGCAAACATGGTCAACGAAGCCGCTCTCCTGGCTGCCCGGCAAGGGAAAAAATCGGTGGAGATGACAGACTTTGAGCAGGCAAAGGATAAGGTATTAATGGGGGTAGAGCGGAAGAGTATGATCATCAGTCAGGATGAGAAAAATAATACAGCCTTTCATGAGGCTGGTCACACCCTGGTGGCAAGGCTCATGCCCCACGCAGACCCTGTTCACAAGGTAACCATCATACCGAGAGGCATGGCTCTCGGGCTCACACAGCAGCTCCCGTTGAACGATAAGTATACCTATACGAAAGATTACCTTTTGACCAGTATAACCATTCTCCTGGGTGGCAGGTCCGCAGAGGAGCTGGTGCTCAAAGACAGGACTACCGGTGCCGGGAATGATCTTGAAAGGGCTACAGAACTTGCCCGGAAAATGGTGTGCGAATGGGGAATGAGCGATGAGCTCGGCCCGTTGACCTTCGGTAAGAAGGAGGAACAGATTTTCCTCGGCAGGGAGATTGCCCAGCATAGAGACTACAGCGAGGAAACGGCAATCAAGATTGATCAGGAGGTCAATAAGATCGTGACCTCAAGCTATGAAAAGGCGAAAAGGTTAATCATAGAGAACGTCAATGCACTTCATCGCCTTGCCAGTGCTCTTTTGGAGAAAGAGTCGTTAGACGGCAAAGAAATCGATGAGATTATCTTTGGAAACAATACCCTGGTTGCACAAGAATCTCTTCAGATGGAGGAAGGAAAGGTCTAAAATCCAAGCCTCCTGAAATGCGAACAATCTAAACCTTCATACATACAATAGTTATTTCGCCAAAAAGGATGCCCTGCATGTCAGCAGTGACTGAAAAAAGCAAGCAGTGCTATACGAATCTCACCATTGAATACCCGGGGGGCGTGCTTAACTTTAATAAAAAAACGTATATCATGGGGATTCTCAATATTACCCCGGATTCTTTCTCTGATGGGGGAAAATACTATTCCCTGAAGAATGCGGTGGAGCGGGGCCTTGAGATGGCGGATGAGGGGGCTGACCTGATTGATGTGGGTGGCGAATCATCAAGGCCAGGTTCTCAACCTGTTACTGTAGAAGAAGAAATGAGGAGAGTTCTCCCTGTTATTGAAGCATTAGCCGGAAAGCTTGCCATACCAATCTCAATTGATACCTATAAAGCATCCGTAGCTCAAAAGGCCATAGAGGCAGGGGCTCGGATGGTCAATGATATCAGCGCACTCCGGTTTGATCCTTCCATGGGTATGATTGTTGCAAAATCAAAGGTACCGGTAGTCCTGATGCACATGAGGGGACATCCGGCGACCATGCAGGAAAATGTTGTGTATTATTCTCTTATTTCAGAGATTACCCAGTATCTCAAGGAAAGGATCGAAGAGGCTGAACAGGTTGGCATTTCCCCGCACCGGATTATTATCGACCCGGGCATTGGTTTTGGAAAATCCGTAATAGAGGGCAATCTGGAAATTATCAAACAGCTATCATTTTTGACATCTCTCAAAAAGCCAATTTTAATCGGCCCCTCCCGGAAAACTTTTATCGGAAAGATCTTGGGTGACAATGAAGTGGAGAGAGATGAGGGGACGGCTATTTTAGCTGCGATCGCAATCAATAACGGCGCTCATATGATCAGGGTCCATGACGTGAAGAGAATGAAAAAGGTGGTAAAAATCATGGATACCCTAAAGATGATTAACTAAATCAGGGGGCAAAAACATGGGGAGATTATTCGGGACTGACGGAATACGAGGAGTTGCCAATGTCCATCCCATGACTACAGAAATGGCAATGCAGCTGGGGAGGGCTATTGCCTACATATTTAAGCGAGGCACCAGGCGTCCCCGGATACTCATCGGAAAGGATACGCGATTATCAGGGTACATGCTGGAGAATGCACTGCTCTCCGGCATCTGCTCAATGGGAGCAGACTGCCTGCTGGTTGGACCGATACCGACTCCGGGTATTGCTTTCCTCACTACGAGCATGAGAACAGATGCAGGAGTGGTAATCTCTGCCTCGCATAACCCTTTTCAGGATAACGGGATTAAGATATTTTCTCATGACGGTTTTAAACTGCCTGATGATCTGGAAGAAGGAATAGAAAACCTGGTCCTGGGAAATTCTATTGACTCATTCCGCCCCACTGCGACAGATATAGGAAAGGCGTACCGTATAGCAGATGCACCCGGAAGATACATTATGCTCCTGAAGAGCACTGTCCCGAGGGAAATGAAACTTGATGGCATGAAGATTGTCCTGGATTGCGCTCATGGAGCTGCATACCGGATAGCCCCCACGCTCCTGGATGAACTGGGTGCCGACTTAATAACAATCGGGGTAAGGCCGGACGGGGAGAACATCAATCTGAACTGCGGGTCTCTTCATCCGGAAGTAATCAGCAAATCGGTGATAAAGCATAAGGCAGACATCGGAATAGCACTGGATGGAGATGGTGACCGGGTGATTTTTTCTGATGAACACGGCAGGGAAGTAGACGGCGATCATATTATGGCGGTCTGTGCCCTCGATCTTCTCACAAAAAAGAGACTCAACAGAAAAACCCTCGTTGCAACGGTGATGAGCAATATCGGTTTGGAGCGTGCTCTTAAAAAGGCTGGAGGGAAAGTGGTCAGAACCCCGGTGGGCGACAGGTATGTGGTGGAGGAGATGAGGCGGGGAAAGTATAATTTGGGCGGAGAACAGTCAGGTCATATGATTTTTCTCGACCATAACACTACGGGAGATGGTATTATTACCGCGCTGCAGGTGCTTGCCATCATGAAAGAACAGGGGCGAAAGCTTTCAGAACTGTCACAAGTGCTTACAAAATATCCGCAGGTGCTCATGAATATCAGTGTCAGCAAGAAAAAAGATATTCATAAAGTACCGGCACTTATATCTACCATTGAAAAGATAAAAAAGAAGCTCGGTCCTGCAGGAAGGGTACTGGTGAGAAGTTCTGGGACAGAACCCCTAATCCGTATCATGGTAGAAGGAGAAGACAAAAAAGAGATCCAGAAAATGGCAGAAGATATAGCCCGGTGCGTTGAGATGAATTTTTAGCAAGAGAGGACATAAGAGTGCCAAAGCTATCAGTAAATGTGGATCATATTGCAACCCTGAGACAGGCGAGGAGAGGGATAGAGCCTGATCCTGTATATGCCGCTATTATGGCTGAACTGGCAGGATGCGATGGAATTATCGTCCACCTGCGTGAGGACCGGAGACATATCCAGTTTCGTGATCTTGAATTGTTGAGAAAAATTCTGAAGACCAGACTGAACCTTGAGATGGCGGCAACACCCGGGATGATCAAAATAGCACTGAGCATCATTCCAGACCTGGCCACCTTTGTACCGGAAAAGAGGCAGGAACTCACCACAGAAGGCGGGCTTGATGTAATCGCTCATCAGCGAAAGATTGCTCATGCCATCAAGACACTGCACAGGAAAGGTATACCAGTAAGTCTCTTTGTAAACCCGGACGTGCATCAGGTTGAGACAGCTAAAGCATGCGGAGCTGATTTTGTGGAGATCCATACCGGCATCTACAGTGAAGCAAGGACAGAAAATGCGATAGCGAGGGAGAAGAAAAGAATAGCTCAGGCTATAGATAAGGCTGCTCATCTTGGTCTCAGAGTGAATGCTGGCCACGGTCTCAATTACCAGAACATTAAACCCCTTTTGGAATTGAAGGGCATTGAGGAGTTCAGCATCGGTCACAGCATTATTGCCCGTGCGGTCCTGACAGGGATGGATCAAGCGGTCAGAGATATGATTTCAATTATTAAAAGTGGTGCGGAATAGGATATGTACTTAGCAACTGCCGATATCATGCAGAGACTTGACCAGAAGACAATTAAAGGCACCGGTATACCGGGCGTGGTACTCATGGAGAATGCCGGTCGCGGAATATTCCAACATCTCTGCTCTTTTTCCCCTGACCTTAAAGAGAGAACCGTAGCTGTTATTGCGGGAAAAGGGAATAACGGTGGCGACGGTTTTGTCATTGCCCGTTATCTAACCAATGAAAAGATCAAATGCAGAGTATTTCTTCTTACTTCAAAAGAGAAAGTCATGGGAGATGCACTTGTAAATCTCAACATAATTGAGAGCATGGGTATACCTCTCACAGAGATAACCTCATCTTCTGAATGGAAATCCGCGTTTCAGGAGATGAGAGGAGGATACAACCTCATCATTGATGCCATATTCGGCACAGGGCTCAATACGGAAATTCAGGGATTATTGAGAGAAGTGATTGAAGATATCAATACAATTACCTGCCCAAAAGTGGCAGTTGACATCCCATCTGGATTGAATGCCAGCAATGGTAAAATCATGGGTGCCTGCATAAAGGCTGACCTCACTATTACCATGGGCCTCCCAAAGATTGGCCAGGTTATCTTCCCTGGTGCTGATTATACCGGAACATTGAAACTGGTAGACATTTCTCTTTCTCAGTCACTCGTCGATGCAGAAAGGATACCCTATCATCTCATGCTTTTTGAGGATGTATCCAGGCTGATCATGGAAAGAAGCGCCAATACACATAAGGGTAACTTCGGACACCTTCTGGTCCTCGCCGGATCTCCCGGAAAAACAGGAGCAGCAGCATTAACCTGTGATGCAGCAATGAGAGTGGGGACAGGCCTGGTAACGCTGGGTATCGCCCGGAGTTTAAATCCTGTGATGGAGGTAAAACTTACCGAGGTGATGACTGAACCTCTCCCTGAAGAAGAGCCGGGGTTCCTCGGCATAAAGTCGTGGGAAGTGATAAAAGATATTGTGGCCGGAAAGACTGCTGTGGCAATAGGGCCGGGGATTTCAACCAGAAAGGGCACCTCTGAATTAGTATGGAGAATTCTCGAGGAGACAAGCATTCCAGCAGTGGTGGATGCTGATGGGATTACCTGCCTATCCGGGGACCTCTCTGTGCTGAAAAAAGTCAAGGCGTCGATCATACTGACTCCACATCCAGGAGAGATGGCAAGGCTACTTCAGTGCTCTCCTAAAGAAATTCAGGATGACCGTATCGGGATTTCCCGGCAGTTTGCTCAGCAATATGGAGTCTATGTTGTTTTGAAAGGTGCAAGGACTGTTATTGCCGAGCCGGACGGTACTGTATCCATCAATCCAACCGGGAATCCGGGTATGGCTTCAGGCGGGGCAGGGGATGCGCTCACCGGCATGATCGGAGGCTTGATTGCTCAGGGTTATCCGGTAAACAGGGCTCTGCATATTGCGGTTTTCGCTCATGGTCTCATCGCTGACATCATAGCTCAGGAAAGGGGGAAGGTTGGCATCACCGCAGGTGATATAATTCACACCATACCCCGATGCCTGGAGCTCATTGCACAGGGCGATCCATCCCGGATCGAAATTCCCTGGGGAAAATACCATCTTCTTTCATGGTAGAAGAGAAAATAACCGTTATCAAAAGTTACAGCGAAGATGAGACGGTCTCATGGGGAAAGATATTAGGAGGGCTGCTGAAGGCAGGTGACATTGTAGGATTGATAGGAGATCTCGGTGCAGGGAAAACAAGTTTTGTTAAGGGAGTTGCGGATGGATTAGGGATACCCGAAGATCAATATATAGCAAGTCCTACCTTTACCCTGATCAACGAATACAGAGGACGTGTTATTCTGTATCATTTTGATCTCTACCGTATACAGCATGAAAAAGAGATTGTAGGGCTGGGTTACGAAGAGTATCTTTTCGGGAATGGATTGGTCATTATCGAATGGGCAGAGAAGATGTTACGGTTCCTGCCAGAGGAATATCTTTTGATTGAAATAGAAAGGGTAAATGATAAAACAAGAAATTTCATTTTTACGGGGAGAGGTAGGTGGTACTCGGAGATTGTTGGACATATTGAAGAACGTCAGAAATACCAGTACAGCTTCAGTAAATTTTTAAGAGGGGGGGGTTAAAGAGAGGTGGCTTTAATCGTACAAAAGTATGGTGGTACCTCAGTAGGGACCATTGAAAGGATCAGGAATGTTGCCCGGAGGGCAATAAAAACAAAGGAACACGGACACAGTGTTATCGTTGTTGTTTCCGCAATGGCTGGTGAAACAGACCGGCTCATAGGGTTGGCACAACAAATCACAGACCTGCCTGACGAGAGAGAATATGATGTGCTGGTTTCAACAGGTGAACAGGTAAGCGTTGCACTTCTTGCCATCACCCTGCACAGTATGGGAAATTCTGCTGTCTCTTTTTTAGGGCATCAGATAAAGATTCAGACTGACAGTGCTTTCAGCAAGGCACGGATCTTAAATATAGATTCTGAGAGGATCATGAACAGCCTGGATCATGGAGCAATCGTGATTGTGGCAGGCTTCCAGGGGGTTGATGAAGATAACAACATCACCACTCTGGGGAGAGGCGGATCAGATACGACTGCGGTAGCTGTAGCGGCTGCCCTCAATGCCGATGTCTGCGAAATCTATACGGACGTTGACGGCGTTTACACGACCGATCCGAATATCTGCAGTGACGCCAGGAAGTTAGAAAAGATCTCGTATGATGAAATGTTGGAGATGGCAAGTTTGGGGGCAAAGGTGCTCCAGATTCGTTCAGTAGAGCTGGCTAAGAAATACAATGTCTCCATTCATGTGAGATCAAGTTTTTCCGACAATACGGGAACTATCGTAACAAAGGAGGATGAAGAAATGGAAAAAGTTATGGTATCAGGCGTCACCTATAATCAGAATGAAGCTAAAATTACCATCTTGAGAGTTCCAGATAAACCAGGGGTGGCTTCAAAGATCTTTACTCCAATCACTGAGGCCAATATTAATGTAGACATGATCATTCAGAATACCAGTACCGATGGGTATGCAGATTTGACCTTTACGGTACCGAAGGCAGATTTTAAAAAAGCTCTGGGGATTGTTCAGAAGACAGCCAAAGAACTCAATGCTGTTGATGTACTCTCCGATCCCAATATAGCTAAAGTCTCTATTGTGGGAGCAGGGATGAGGAGTCATGCAGGAGTGGCTTCAAAAATGTTTACTGTCCTTGCCAATGTGGGTGTCAATATCATGATGATCAGTACCTCTGAAATCAAGATCTCCTGCGTTATTGATGCGAAATTTACTGAACTGGCAGTGAGGGTCCTGCATGAAACATTTGAGCTGAGCAAAAGTGATGTATCTCAGGAATGAGCACGGCGTTGGTTAAACAGGTTAAGATTTACGATACCACTCTGCGTGATGGAAGCCAGGCAGAAGATATCTCATTTTCTGTAGAAGATAAAATAAGGATTGCCCAGAGACTGGATGACCTTGGAATTCATTACGTAGAGGGCGGTTGGCCCGGTTCAAATCCCAGAGACCAGCAGTTTTTTAAAGAAGCCATCCATTACCATTTTAAGAAAGCAAAGATAGTTTCATTCGGGAGCACAGCACGGCCAGGAACTCTGCCTGAAAAGGATCACAACCTCAGGTCTTTGATCAGCTCAAAAACACTCGCAGTCACTATTTTCGGAAAGGCCTGGGATATCCATGTGAGAGAAGCCCTGCGCATAGACCTGAGCGAAAATCTCCATCTCATTTCTCAATCTCTTGAGTTCATGAAGAATCACTTTTCTGAGGTTATGTTTGATGCTGAACACTTTTTTGATGGATATAAAGCCAATTACCAGTATGCACTTGAAGTCCTGAAGAGGGCTCAGGATGCAGGCGTTGACAGTATCATACTCTGCGATACCAACGGGGGTACTCTCTGCCATGAACTACAGGAGATCATCAAAGACGTAAAAAAACATATCCATGTTCCTCTTGGCATTCATACCCACAATGACAGTGACCTTGCTGTGGCTAATACCATTCTTGCGGTAGAGCTCGGCATTACCCAGGTACAGGGTACCATAAACGGCCTGGGGGAACGGTGTGGGAATGCCAACCTTTGTTCGATAATACCAAACCTGAAACTCAAGCTGAACATTGATTGCATCCCTACTGATAACCTGACAAAACTCTGTGATGTCTCCCGATTCGTTTACGAGCTTGCTAACATGCAGCCCTTGCGGCATCAACCTTTTGTCGGGAGCAGTGCTTTTGCCCATAAGGCAGGAGTTCACGTGAGCGCAATCAAAAGAAAACCTGAAACATACGAACATATAAAACCTGAGCAGGTTGGAAATATTCAGAGAGTTCTCATATCGGACCTCGCGGGAAAGAGCAATATCCTTTATAAAGCTAAAGAATTCAACATTGACATATCCTCCAAAGACCCTGAGGTCCAGGAAATCCTGAACAATCTGAAAGAAATGGAAAATAAAGGATATCAATTTGAAGGGGCCGAAGCCTCCTTTGAGATTCTCATGAATGACGCGGTGGGTAAAAAAAGGAGATATTTCAATCTGGTCGGTTTCCGCGTTATCAACGAAAAGAGGAAGGATGAACAGCCGCTTTGCGAGGCTACGATCATGGTTGATGTAGGGGGAAAGGCAGAACATACCGCAGCCCTTGGCAACGGCCCTGTTAATGCTCTCGATAACGCGCTCAGGAAGGCACTGGAAAAATTTTATCCTCAGATCAAAGAGACTGAATTAATCGACTATAAAGTAAGGGTTTTAGACAGTGGTCAGGGTACCGCATCAAAAGTGAGGGTACTCATTGAAACAGGTGATAAAAAGGATAAATGGGGTACCGTTGGAGTTTCTGAGAATATTATAGAAGCGAGCTGGCAGGCATTAGTCGACAGTATCAGTTACAAATTATATAAAGATGAAAAGAAAAAGATAACGGCTAAAACTTTATGAAAATCTCATCATATTCTCATGAACAAGTCTGGATTATTTCTCTGATTATAATCCTTACTTATATTTTTACTATGTTTCATATTCCCTTTCAATTTCAAAAAGATGGAGCACATTCCTTAAACTTAAATTTAATGTATGAAATCGAGGGTAACGTAAAGAATCCAGGTTTCTATTCTTATGACAAATGTATTTTGATATCAGATGCACTGGAAAGGGCAGGGTGGAATAATAAAAAAAGTGTTTTATATCTACCGGAAGTGCCCAATGCATTTTTATCCAATGGGAGCAAAATTACAGTAAACAGTACTATCAAAATTAGGTTATTAGAGCCGGAGAAGTTTATTCTCTTCTTTATCCCATTTGATCTCAATCGTGTGACTGAAAATCAGCTGAATGCTATTCCTGGTATTGGTGAAATGATCTCCCGAAATATAATTCAATATCGGGAAAGTACAGGCTTTTTCAAATCTTTAGATGAGATAAAAAATGTCAATGGTATTGGGGATGCGTTATACGGCAAAATAAAGAATTATTTTTATCTAAATGAGAAGGTTGTAGATAACGGGTAATAGATATTGATATCATAGGGGGATACTGAATGGGCGTCAAAAAAAGGGTACAGAAAAAAAGTTTCGTTAAAAAAGATGTTGAAGAAATTGTTCCGTTCGGCAAGAAAGTTATAAATTTCTTCTCTAACAATCTGAAGGAAAGCCTTGCTTTTCTCAGTATTCTTTTGTTTTTTGTTCTTTCACTATATTTATGGAATTTATACAGTTCCAGCCAGGAAAAGAAGGCTCTTGTAATGTTTAATGCGGCATTTAAATATTATTCTCTTTCAGTTGATAAAGGGAACCCCGGTGACTACCAGATGTCTTTAACAAAGTTTAATGATCTTGTGAGCAAATATCCAAGAACCTCTGTTGGCAGAAAATCCCTCTTTTATCTGGGCAACTGCTATTTCTGGATGAAAGATTTTATTAATGCAGAAAAGTATTACAGGCTTTTTCTTGACAATTCCTCCAAAAAAGACATGGCGTTAAGAAAATTTGCCTATGAGGGATTAGGATATGCATCAGAGCAGGGTGGCAAATATGAGCAGGCATTAAATTTTTTTAAAAAAGTTTCAGAAGAAGAAGGTAGTAATAACCCTGATGATTCAGCAGTGATAAACCTTGGCCGTGTATATGAAGAATTAAACCAAAACGATAAGGCAATTGAAATGTATCAGAAGATTATAAAGGACTATCCTCAGTCGCAAAATATAGCAATTGCAAAGGATAAGATATCTACATTAAAGATCCATCATTAAATAGTATGTCTGATAAGATATATTATGTAAACTATAATATGCATACATATAAGTAGTGCATTATATTTGATGAATAAAGATAAATTATTACCTCCCCTTTCTCTTCCAACATTTTCTCGTAAAACAATATTATGCATTGATGAGAACGATATTTATTGTTTTTAGAATTGCTTTGGATTACAATTTGCCAAATTCAAGACAGGAGGAATTTACAGGATGAAGCAATCTATTCATTTACGACTATTAAAAAGTTTTGCCATCACGGTTACAATCCTATTTTTCCTTTTGGGTACCTCCCCTGCCCAGGAAGAAAAAAACAAGGGGCCAAGGATATCAGTTGATACTCTGACCTTCAACCTTGGCGAAATAGATGAAGGAACTCCCGTAACACATACATATATTATTAAGAATAACGGTACAGAAGATTTAAAGATTGAAAAGGTCCAACCAACCTGAGGGTGCACTGTGGCTGAGTTTACTCAGCTGATACCTCCCGGGAAGGAGGGAAAAGTTACCCTTAACGTCGATAGCAACAAGGTAAAAAATGATTTTACTAAGAATGCAACTATTTACTCCAATGACCTGTCAAACCCGACAATAAAAATTGAATTAAAAGGTGTTGTTAAAAAATGGGTTATTATTGAGCCAGGTGAACGGGTTGTCCTCGATTGCTTTGAAGGAGAAGAGCTAAAAAGGGTCCTTACTCTGAAGGCACGGGAAAATGTGCCCTTTAAGATTGAAAAAATAGATTCAAACCTCGGTGAGAAGATAAAAACAAATCTTAAAACAGTAAAAGAGAATGCTGTCTATGAACTTGAGATAACCAAGCCTGCAAATATAAATGAAAATTTTCTTGGCGCTCTTACCGTTTACACAAACATAGAAAAAAGAAAGACCTTTATCCTTGAAGTAAGAGGGACTGTGAGAAGCGAGGTGAGGGTAACACCTACTGTGATAAACTTTGGTAATATTGATACAACAAAAACCGAGCTGTCAGAGAATCTGTTCAGGAGAATTGTAATTCTTGAAAAGATAAAGGGTGAAGGGCTCTCTATGAAGGGGATAAAATTTACTTCTGAAATGTTTAAGTCCCAGACTGAAGCCCTTCTGGAGGGAAAGAGATATAAAATAACAATTACCCTGGATAGGCAGAATATAAAGAAGGGGAAGCTTGAGGAAGAGATGACCATAGATACGAACTATGAAAAGAATCCGGTCTATAAAGTTAAACTAACAGGAAATATACTATAGAGCTTGACAGTCAAAATAAAGTTTGATAAAAAGGAACTGAAAGAGAAACTTAGTCCAGGTACTGAAAGCAAAAGTTCAAAAGGGAATCCCGTGAGAAACGGGAACGGTCCCGCCGCTGTAATCGGGGACGAAACCGGTCAAAACCACTGTCCGGTATTAACCGGATGGGAAGGGATCGGAAGTAGAAGGATCCGAAAGTCAGAAGACCTGCCTGGATATAGTTCATTCCTTTAACGAGGAAGATAAGGGTGAAGAAGCTGGGTGCAACCCCGATAAACAATCGGGGTTTTTTTTTGGAATAACTATGAAATGTAATCTATCTTCATATTTATTTTTAGCAAATGTGGTTTTTATAATCATAAGTACATTTTTGTTGAACAGGGAAAGTTTCGCGATAGAGGGTAGTACACCTAAAAGTATACAAATAGATGAAGTAGTAGTAACTGAAGAAAAGCTCCCTGAAGAGCAAGAGATGAAAGAACCTACTGCCTTTGCTACGGTTATTAACCCTAAAGAGTACACAGCAAGGGTTTCAAGCGTACCAGAACTTCTTTCGCAATCAGTTGGTGTTAATGTGCGCGAGTATGGGGGATTAGGTAGCTTCAGCACAGCTTCAATCCGGGGTTCTTCATCTGAGCAGGTAGCGATATTTTTAGATGGTGTTCTGGTCAATCAGGCAAGACAGGGTGTTGTAAATTTATCAGAGATACCGCTGGACAATGTTGAAAAGATCGAGGTATACCGAGGAACTTCTCCAGCCAGGTTTGGCACTGCCGGTATAGGAGGGGTTATTAACATTATTACGAGGTCTGCAAAAGAAAAGCCTCAAAATGAAATTAGCTATTCTTACGGATCCTTTGATACATACAAGGCTGATGTGTATCGTTCAGAAAGGATAAAGAATTTTGATTACCTCCTCTTCTATAATTTAAATAGGAGTAAAGGAAATTTTAAGTTTTTAGATGATAACGGCACACCATTGAATTCTGATGATGACCAGGAGACGAGAAGGAAGAATAATGAATTCCTTTCCCAGGACATCCTCTTGAAACTTGGGTATGAAATGAATAAGTGGCGCTTTAGTCTTTCAAGCGACTTCTTTTCCAATGACCAGGGTGTACCAGGGATCAGCAATTTTCAGTCGGAAAGTGCAAGCTTAGAAACATTGAGGAACCTGAGCAACCTTAAGATCTCAAAAATAGGATTCCTCCACCCTTCTATCAACATGGAATCACAATTTTTCTTCACCTACGAGTGGGATAAATACCAGGATAAAAAAGGAGAGATCGGGGTCGGCTTCCAAGATAACAGGGATAAAACGATCAGTTACGGAGGAAATATACTTTTATCTCATAGCTATTCACGGCCACACCTTAACAATATCTTTAACATCTATACTGGATTAAAATGGGAAAGATATGATTCTGAGAATAAGCTGAATCCACAGCCAAAGGGTGATACGCAGAAAAGAGCAACCCTAAATCTTTCACTTGAGGAACAACTGTATCTCCTGGATGATAGGCTTATCCTCTCCCCTTCTGTCATATTTAATCACTATAATAATGAATTCAACGGAAAGCTTCCATTTACATACAAATGGGTAACACCAGGGGAAAACAGAAATAAAGGATATTGGAACAGGAAGATGGGAGCGGAGATTAGGGTTACAGAATTTTTTTCTATCAAAAGTAATGTTGGTAAATATTTTCGCGCACCAAATTTTACTGAACTTTTTGGAGACCGAGGAATTTTTATTGGCAATCCAAGCCTAAAGGCTGAGGATGGTACAAACTGGGATGTTGGATTCAGACTACAGAAAAGAGAGCTCATGTGTATGAAAAACTTTCTCTTTGAGTATGCATATTATCACAGTACAATTGATAACCTTATTCTCTTTATACCGAACTCACAGAGAACTTCCGTTGCTACAAATATATCTAAGGCTGATATGAATGGACATGAGATTAGTTGGGCATCAGAGCTTTTTGCTCATATGAATATTTCGGGTAATCTTACTGTTCAGAACACAAAAGATAAAAGTGACATTAGTTATTGGAAAGGCAACCAACTTCCTGGCCGGCCCGAATTTGAACTTTTTAATCGATTTGGAATTCTCAATAACCAAGGAAAAGTATTTTACGAGTTTAACTACTTGAGCAATAATTATCTGGATAGAACGAATTTTACTAAGATTGCTGCACGTAAAATACATAATATTGGTTGTTCTTTGTACGCCACAAAGAATCTGACATTAACCTTCGAGGTAAAAAATTTGAGTGATGCGAGGATCGAAGATTATATAGGGTATCCTCTTCCGGGGAGATCCTATTTTGGAACCGTAGATTATAAATTTTAAAAAGGAGGTAAAGTATCATGAAAACTTACAGGATGAAATTTATGTGCTTAATTTCTTTAACATTAATTTTCATAAGCAGCCAGAATGGTGTAGCGTATGAAGCCTCTGCTGATTGGTTTCAAAAACACAAAGTGGTAGATACAGAGAAAGATGAAGCCATTACGCAGTATGCTTTCGTGACTACAACCGATTACGAGACTGGTCATTTCGCCACCATCAATCTGGACGATCAAAGCGTAAAAATATATGATGTAGCATTGAATTCCGATGCAGTGGCAAAGACAATCGACGATAAGATTTACGTAGTAAATCGATTAGGCCAAGATAACATAACTATTTTTTCCCCCCCCAATTTTTCTGCTCCCTTAATTCAGTTTTCGACGGGTAATGGGAGCAATCCGCATGACATCGTTTTATCAAGCAGTGATAAAGCGTATATCACCCTCTTTGAGAAAAACTATCTCCTTGTTGTTAATCCCAATACGGGAGAAGAACTGAAGAAAATAGATATTTCTTCATTTGCAGATAGTGATGGGATTCCTGAAGCAGACCAGATGGTGATTGTAAACGGTATCCTTTATGTAACATTGCAGAAGCTTGATAGATTCAATTACTATCAGCCTGCAGGAAAAGGTCAAATACTGATGATTGACACGGCAAGTGATACTATCCTCGGTTCAATACTGCTCACGGGACAAAATCCTTACGATATTAACTATCAAAATTCTACGAATAAGCTAGTCGTAAGTGAGGTAGGAAGTTTTTATGACCTTGCAGATGGGGGAATTGAAACAGTTGATCTCAATGGGTGCATTTCCTGGCATGATGTTATTGATAAATACGATGCCTATGTAAATGGACAAACTGCCTGGTCAGAGGTGATTACGTGCTATATTGAATATACTACGCACGGCATATCCGGTTTCATTCTCTCTGAAAAAGACCTCGGAGGGAATATTACTGACTTTGTAATGAAGCCTTTGTCAAGTCAGGGATATATCATCGTGACTGATAGTTCATATAATACCTCAATTGTTAGCTTTGATCTTGAACAGGCAGTAAAACTGAAAGATGTTCTCATAGGGAATGGATTCATTTACTCTGGTATTGCATTGGGTGATGAAAAGCTTTTAGTTGGTGATAGAACCTCAACGAAACCAGGAGTAAGAATTATCTCAACCCTAACCAATGGAGAAATTACTACGAAGCCAATTAACACAGGTTTGCCGCCATTAAGTATTACTATTTATTAAGATCTTGATTTGGGACTCAGAAGTAGCTGGTTGGGTCTACCTTTTTGGACATATGACTTATCTGTGGGATATAGGGAAGTCTTCATTAGTCTTGTGACTTCGCTATGGCCTAAGAAACGAAAGTGTCCTGAAGGAAGGCCTCTCAGTTTAAGGCCGTCAAATTCTGTCCTGATGAGTTTCAGGACAGGGAATCCAATTTTTGCAAATATCCTCTTGATGAGCCGATTTCTTCCTTCCCGGACCGTTATTTCAATCCAGCTATTGTTTTTCCCATCTTTCATCTTTTTTACGGTAGCCGGGAGAGTAAAACCGTCTTCAAGTTTAATGCCTTTTGTGAGGGGTATTAAATCTTTTAGGTCGGGGATACCCTTTACTTTAACCAGATACGTTCTTGGAATCCGGTACTTCGGGTGCTGGAGTTTTTGAGCAAGATCTCCATCGTTGGTAAGAAGGATAAGTCCTTCAGCATCATAATCCAGCCTCCCCACCGGGAATACTTTAGTGCCCAGTTCCGGGAGAAGATCCATTACCACAGGTCTCCCCTGAGGATCATGAAGTGAAGTAATGTATCGCTTTGGCTTATGTAAGAGTATGTATATCTTTCTGGTGAGTGAAACGAGTTTATTATCAACCTTTACTTTGTCTTTTTCGGGATCAATTTTCATTCCGAGTGTTTCAACCCTTTTTCCGTTAACAACTACCCTGCCCTCTTGAATGAGTTTTTCTGCCTCCCTCCGTGATGAAATCCCTGCATGGGAAAGGTATTTCTGGATCCTCTCATTCATCTATTTACTCAATCTTGTCCTGATCTGCGGGAAAAAGCGATAATTCACCCTCTTGTAACTGATCTATATTGCCCAGAGCGGGCAGATCCTTAAGACTTTCCAATCCAAATACCTCTAAAAATTTTGCTGTTGTACCAAAAAGAAATGGTCTTCCCGGAACATCTTTCCTTCCAAGGATGGTAATAAGTTTTTTATC
>Ga0315282_10003412_pt1 | contig 28538 bp, 31 predicted proteins | sample YL17G07_20_MG_FD_203693 | JGI IMG/M metagenome (GOLD analysis project Ga0315282, IMG submission 203693) | Sediment microbial communities from Yellowstone Lake, YNP, Wyoming, USA - YL17G07_20 | ecosystem: Environmental > Aquatic > Freshwater > Lake > Sediment | place: USA: Wyoming | collected... | reverse complement strand
CTCCCCCTTGAGGGCCGCCATCAGGCCGGGCAGCCCCAGCTTGCGCCCGCGCGGCTTATATTCGAGTGCCGCCAGATACAGCTCCGGGTCGATGTTCAGGTTGCGCAGCTGGATGAGGTCCACCTTGTGGCGGCGCAGCAGCCTCAGCAGTGCCTCGACCTCCCCTTCCTCGTCGGTCAGCCCCGGCAGCAGCAGCAGGTTCAGCGAGACGAACAACCCGCCCCTCTCGGCCATCTCAAGCGAGCGCGTCACGTCCGCAAAACCGTAGCCTCGGGGGCGGTAGTAGCGCTCCCAGTAGGGCTTGCGGGCGCTGTTGAGGCTGACGCGGATGGAGTCGAGCCCGGCCGCCGCCATCTTCTCCAGGCCGCCGGGGAGGCTCGCGTTGGTGTTGAGGTTGATGGTGCCGCTTGGCGCCCCCGCCCGAATCCTGGCCACCGCCTCGGCCAGCACGGATGCGCGCGTCAGCGGCTCGCCCTCGCAGCCCTGCCCGAAGCTGACCACCCCCTCCGGCTCACTCGCAAAGTGATGCAGCGCCACCTCGGCGATCTCGGCCGCGGTGGGCAGGAAGGCGAGCCTGTCCTGGGTGGCCGGCACGCAGCCCTCCTGTTTGGAGATGCAGCCCACGCAACGGGCGTTGCAGCGGCGCGAGGTGGGCAGCGGGGCCTCGAAGCGGCCCAGGAAGAGGTTGCGGGCCGCGGGGCAGCCGTAGCGCAGGGCGCAGCCCGACAGGTGTGCAAAAAGGCGGTTCTCGGGGTAGCGCGCGGTCACTGCCTGGACATTCTCTTCGATCGCCCGGCAGTCGAAGCCCGCCAGCTCCTGGCGCCGGTCGCGGTCGACCCGCACTCCCGCGGCGACCATCCGGCCTCGCCGCCAGCCCACGGCGGTGTAGGCGAAGAGGGGCAGCGGCTGCGCCCCCTCATCAGCCATATAGGCGGCAAGGAGTGTGGCCGTGTGGGCCGGGGCCATGAAGGCCGCCACCGCCCTCACCCCCGGCTCGCCCGTGTAGGGGTTCTCGCGCACCATCACGAAGCGGCCCTCGCCCTCGTCGAAGCCCACGGGGGAGCGCTCGGGGAGCACGAACAGGTCGCTGCCCGCGGGGAGAGTGGTGAGCTCGTCCTCCTCCGGCAACCGGACGATGTTGGCGGCCCGCCCGGCCAGGAGCAGGCGGGGATGCTCGATGACTTGGCCTTCGGCGTCGGCGAAGAGCAGGCGCGCTGGTTGCATGGGCAAAGTTAGCCTCCCAACCTGGGGAGTCTATTCGGCCCTCAGCGCGCTGGCAAGGGAAAATGCCTTGCCAATGCCGGGCTTAAGGCCATAGGATTCTGGACCAAATGAACGCCCGCCGCATCATACTCAGCGACATCGCCGGGGCGGTGGTCATCCTGACACTCGGCACCCTGGGCTACGTCCTCATCGAGGGCTGGTCGCCCTTCGACGCCTTCTTCATGACCATCACCACGGTGACCACGGTCGGCTACGGCATCCCTCACCCCCTGAGCCCGGCCGGGACGATGTTCACCAGCGCCCTCATCATCATCGGCGTCACCTACTTCGCCATCGTCTTCGCCTCCGTCACCCGCATCGTGGTCGGGGGGCAGTTGAGAGAGTTCCTGGGGAGGAGAAAGTTGGAGAAGCGCCTCAAAGCCCTGGAGAACCACTACATCATCTGCGGGTTCGGCCGCATCGGCACCGTGGTCGCCTCCGAGCTGGCCGCGCGGGGGTTCGCCTTCGTGGTGGTGGAGAGCGACCCTGGGCGCCTGGCCGACCTGGACAGCGCGGGCTACGCCTACGTGGCCGGCTCGGCGACCAACGAGCCCGTGCTCGAGCAGGCGGGGATCAAGCGGGCCAAGGGCGTCATCAGCGCGGTGCGCTCGGACGCCGACAACGTCTTCATCGTCCTCACCGCCAGGGGGCTCAACCCTAACCTGTTCATCCTCAGCCGCGGCGAGGAGGAGGCCTCGCGCAAGAAGCTCAAGCGCGCCGGGGCCGACAAGGTCATCCTGCCCTACCACCTGGGGGCCCGCCGCATGGCCGAGGCCGTGGCCAGGCCCGCGGTGTCCGACTTCATCGACCTGGTCGTGCACGGCCGCAGCCTCGAGCTGCGCATGGAGGAGGTGGAGGTCGCCCCGGGCTCGAAGCTGGTCGGCCAGAGCATCGTCGCCTCGGAGATCAAGGCCGTCCTCGACCTGCTGGTGGTGGCCATCCGGCAGAAGACCGGCAAGATGGTCTTCAACCCGCACCCCGGCGAGACGATAGCCGAGGGCGACACGCTCATCGTGCTGGGCGAGCAGGGCAACCTGAAGAAGCTCGAGGAGCTGGCCGCGGGGCCTAGGCCGCGGGCCTAGAACCAATACCGGCCCCATGAGGCGCAGGGGCTGTTGGCGGCTCGGTGCGGGGCCGGGGTCCCGGCGGCGTTGCCGCCGGGTCGTGGCGGGCGATCGCATGGGTCGGATATGCTAGGCCAATGGCCTAGAGCCGAGGCCGCAGGGGCCTGCGGCGTTACGGACAGAGGCGGCCGGCTCAGGGGCGGGCGTGGGTGTGCAGGACGCGTTCCTCGGTGAGGACGATATCGACGGGCAGGTCGTGGGGCTCGCGGGCGACGGCGGGAATCATCTGGCACTCGAAGGCCAGGGCCACCCGGGAGGCCAGCGGGGCCTCGGCCAGCAGGCGGTCGTAGTAGCCCAGGCCGTAGCCCAGGCGCCCCCCGTGGGCGTCGAAGGCGGTGCCGGGCACGATGATCAGGTCGATGGTGGACAGCTCCACCGGCTGGGCGCACTCCGGCTTCGGCTCCATGACGCCGAGGTCGGTCGGGGCGAGCTCGCCGGGGGTGTAGCGGCAGGGCACCAGGGCCCGCGGCTCGGCCTGGACGACCGGCACGGCCACCTCCTTGCCCATGGCCAGGGCGCGCTCGATGGCCGCCTGGGTCTCCACCTCGCTGCGGAAGGCGACGTAGAAGAGCACGGAGTGGGCGCGGGCGAACTCGGGGAGCGAGAGCAGCCGGTAGGCTATGCCGCGCGACAGTATGCGGCGAACCTCGGGCGGCAGGATGTCTCGGCAGGAGAGGGCCAGCTTGCGCTGCTGGGCCTTCTGGCGGGCGACCTGGCTCGCCTCTTGCGACAGGTCGTTGTGGCTGTGTGGAGCCATCGCAGCCGTGAGTGTAGAGCGGCCGCCCCCTGGCGTCAAGGGCGGCGAGTTGTCGGCGGGCGCGCCATCTGATAGATTCTTCGCCCGGTTAGGGGAGGCACAGCATGCTCGACCTGAAGTTCGTGCGCAACAACCTGGAGGGCGTCAAGGAGATGCTCCGGCTGCGCCGCTCTGACCTGGATATGACCGGCTTCGAGGCCCTGGACGCCCGGCGCCGCACGCTCCTGGCCGAGTCCGAGGCCCTCAAGCACGAGCGCAACGTGGTCAGCGAGGCGATAGGTTCGGCCAAAAAGCGGGGCGAGGACGCCTCCTCCGAGATGGCGCGCATGCGCGAGGTGGGCGAGCTGGTCCGCGCCCTCGACGCCGAGCTGGCGGGAATCGAGGAGCAGATGCAGGCCCTCCTCATCGTCGTCCCCAACGTGCCCGACCCCTCGGTGCCCGTGGGGAAAGACTCCGCGGACAACCCCGTGGTGCGGCGCTGGGGCGAGCCGGCGCGCTTCCCCTTCGAGCCGCTCAACCACTGGGACATCGGCGAGGGCTTGGGCATTCTCGACTTCAGTCGGGCCGCCAAGCTCACCGGCTCGCGCTTCGCCGTCTACATGGGTGCGGGAGCCAGGCTCGAGCGCGCACTGATCAACTTCATGCTCGACCTCCACACCCGGCGGCACGGCTACACCGAGGTCCTGCCCCCCTTCATCGTCAACTCGCAGTCGATGACCGCCACCGGGCAGCTCCCCAAGTTCGCCGCCGACCTGTTCAAGCTCGAGGGCTGGGACTACTACCTCATCCCCACCGCCGAGGTGCCGGTGACGAACCTCCACCGCGACGAGGTCCTGGAGGAGCGCGCCCTGCCCATCAAGTACTGCGCCTACACGCCCTGCTTCCGGGCCGAGGCCGGCTCCCACGGCAAGGACGTGCGGGGGCTCATCCGCCAGCACCAGTTCAACAAGGTCGAGCTGGTCAAGTTCACCCGGCCCGAGGACTCCCTGGCCGAGCTGGAGAAGCTCCTCGCCGACGCCGAGGCCGTCTTGCAGCTCCTCGAGCTCCCCTACCAGGTGGTGGCCCTGTGCACCGGGGACCTGGGCTTTGCCTCGGCCAAGACCTACGACATCGAGGTCTGGATGCCCGGCCAGCGGCTCTACCGCGAGATATCGTCGTGCTCGACCTTCACCGACTTCCAGGCCAGACGGGCCAACGTCCGCTTCCGGCGCGAGGGCAAGAAGGGCAGCGAATTGGTACACACCTTGAATGGCTCAGGGTTGGCGGTGGGGCGCACCGTGGCCGCACTGCTGGAGAACAACCAGCTCGAGGGCGGCGGCGTGCGCATCCCCGCGGCGCTCGTGCCCTACATGGACGGGGTGGCGGAGTTGCGGCGGGAGAAGTGAGGTTTTGAGAAAGAGTTCACAGGAGGGTCGAAACGCTTGACCGAACACGCTAGGCCGTGGTCTACTGAGGCTCCAAAGGCGTTGACTTGGCTAGCCTCCGCGAAGACTTCCACTGTCTTTGGGGGGGCTTTTTCACTATAGGCAGAGGGTGTTAGACGTGGTATTCGGCGTGGCTCTAGGCGCGGTCCGACACAACCCGGACGGGGGTGGCAGTGTTCGACCTCTCCTGGCAATGGCTGACCCTGATCCTGACCGGGATCACGATCCTGGCCGCGGCTGCCCTGGTGCTGCTCTCGGCACTGGTCTGGCGGCTGCCCAGCAGGAAGGACGAGTGATCCGGTAGCGCGGCAGGGGGCCCCTCTCGCGAACAGGCCGCTCCAGGCCTTGGGGTGTTTTGCTGCTTCCGCCACCTCTGCACCGAATTTCTTCCCGGTGCGGCCCCCTTCAGGTAAGTTTTCTCAACGCTTCCCGCAAGATAGATTCCACGCTGCCCGCCCCTGCCCGGCTGGCCTCACGCACGGCCCGCTCCGCTTCGGCCCGCTTGTAGCCCAGGTTGAGCAGGGCCGACAGGGCATCGCGGCGCTCGCCCTCCTGACCCTCGGCGGCCGCCGCGGGCGAGGGAGGCTCCTCGAACCCGGCCACGGCCAGCACCTTCTCGCGCAGCTCGACCACCAGCCGCTCGGCCGACTTGGCGCCCACGCCGGGAATCCTCGACAGCCTGGCGACGTCACCCGTGAGGACGGCGGCGCGCAGCTCGGCCACCCCGATGCCCGAGAGTATCCCCAGGGCCACGCGGGGACCGACGCGGGAGACGGAGATCAGGCGCAGGAACATCTCTCGCTCAGGGACGGTGGCGAAGCCGAAGAGGCGCAGGGCGTCCTGCTGGACGTGGAGGTAGGTGTGCAGGCGGACGCTCTGCCCCGCGGCAGGCAGGGCGTAGTAGGTGGACAGCGGGATCTCTACCAGGTAGCCGACCCCGCCAACGTCGACCACGGCCCGCTGGGGGGTGCGCTCCCGCAGCCGGCCCTCGAGGCTCGCGATCATGCCGGCTGCCCGGCGGCCATCAGAGCGCGCAGGCCACGGGAGTTGAGGTGGCAGATGGCCACGGCCAGGGCGTCGGTGGCGTCAGTTGCCAGGGGGGCCTCCTCCTCGCCGGCGAGCCCCAGCAGGCGGCGCACCATCGCGGCCACCTGCGCCTTCTCGGCCCGCCCGTAGCCCGCGACGGCCTTCTTCACCTCGGAGGCACTATACTCATACACGGCGAGGTTTGAGCCGGCCGCGGCCAGTAGGGCCACGCCGCGGGCCTCACCTAAAGCGAGGGCGGACTGGAAGTTGCGGGCCAGAAAGACCTCCTCGATGGCCACCTCGGCCGGCCCGAAGCCCTCGATGACCTCGACCAGGCCCCGGTGGATGCCCCTCAGGCGCTCGGGCAGCGTGCCCTTGGGGCGGATGGCCCCGCAGGCCAGGCAGCACAGCGAGCTGCCACGGCTCTCCACCAGCCCGTAGCCGGTCGCCCGGCCGCCGGGGTCGATCCCCAGCACCCTGACCACCCCGTCAGGCAGTGGCCGCCTCCATCGTCTTCTCGTCGATGTCGAAGTTGGCGTAGACGTGCTGGACGTCGTCGTGGTCCTCCAGCCCCTCCATCAGGCGGATCATCGCCTCGGCCTGGCGGCCGTCCAGCTTCACCGTGGTCTGGGGGATCATCGTCAGCTCGGCCAGCTCAACGGGCAGCTTGTGCTCGTCGAAGTAGTTCTTGACCGCCTCGTAGTCGGCCGGGGCACACTCGACCTCCCAGGCGTCGCCGGCGTCCTTGACGTCCTCGGCACCCGCCTCGAGGGCGGCCGTCGTCACGGCGTCCTCGTCGATCTTGTCCTTGGGGAAGGAGAAGAAGCCGCGCTTGCTGAAGATCCAGCCCACGGCCCCCGCATCGGCCATGTTGCCCCCGGCGCGGCTGAAGAGGTGGCGCACCTCGGACACGGTGCGGTTCTTGTTGTCGGTGAGGGTCTCGACCAGCACGGCGACGCCACCCGGGCCGTAGCCCTCGTAGCGGATCTCCTCGTAGTTGACGCCCTCCATCTCGCCGGCGCCCTTCTTGATGGCCCGCTCGATGTTGTCCTTGGGCATGTTCTCGACCTTCGCCGCCGTCACCGCCGCCCTCAGGCGGGGGTTGCCGTTGACGTCGGCGCCGCCGGAGCGGGCCGCCACCATGATCTCCTTGATGATCTTGGTGAACGCCTTGCCGCGCTTGGCGTCGGCCTCCCCCTTCTTGCGCTTGATCGTGCTCCATTTGCTATGTCCGGACACGTCCACCCTCCTTCAGCGCCAAAAACTATTGGCCGCACCGTGGGGTCTTCCGGCCCAGGCCGACCAGGTATATCTCGTTGCTCTCCCGGCGCGAGCTCTTCGGCTTGAACAGGCGCACGTCGCCAAAGTAGCCGGCCAGCCGGTCGCGGTACTGCGGAACGTCCTCGCCCTGGAACAGCTTGACCACGAAGCGGCCCCCGGGGCGCAGCAACGCCAAAGCCAGCTCCAGGGCCCTCTCGGCCAGCCGCAGGGAGCGCTGGGAGTCGACGAAGGGGTCCCCGGAGGTTGCCGGCGCCAAGTCTGAGAGGACAATATCATAATCCGAGGCGAACTGCTTGAGACGGGCCGGGTCCACCTCGAAGACGTCGGCGACGAGCGCCTTGGCCTGCCCGGCCACGCCCGGATCGGGAGCATGGCGGTCCACCCCGACCACGATGCCCTTTGGTGCCCGCTTCAAGGCATACTGGAGCCAGGAGCCGGGGGACGCGCCCAGATCGAGCACGGAATCAGCAGTATTAATCAAGTGATACTTGCGGTCCAGCTCCTCGAGCTTGTAGGCCGAGCGGGCCAGCAGGCCCTCTTTCTTGGCCTTCCGGGCGTAGAAATCCGGCGGTCGCGGGCTCCTCTTCTTCTTGGTCATAGATGATTATGGGCCCCAGGCAAAGGCAGCCGGGGAGCGGGGCACCGATCCGGCCACCCCCAACGGCCCTACCCCCAACTGCCTAAATTCTGTAGTCAATCTACATCAAAGCAGCCTCCTTGGCAACAGGCGTGCCGCGTTGACACTCCTCCGGTGTCCACCTAAATTTTAAGTGGAGGTGATCGACATGGCTGCCAGGGCCCTGATGGTCATCGACATGCTGCGCGACTTCATGGAGGAGGGCGGCTCGCTCTACTGCGGAAATGGGGCGCGCGCCATCATCCCCTTCGTCGCCCGCGCCGTGGAGCGGATGCGCCGCCAGGGGGCCGACATCATCTTCCTCACCGACTGGCACGACCCCGACGACCCGGAGTTCGAGGTCTTCGGGCGCCACGCCGTGCAGGGCAGCCGCGGGGCCGAGATCATCGATGAGATAAAGCCAGCCCCCGGCGACCACATCGTGCGCAAGACCAAGTACAGCGGCTTCCACGGCACCGAGCTTGACGGCCTGCTGCACCGCCTGAACCCCTCCGAGGTCTACGTCACCGGGGTGTGCACCTCGATCTGCGTCATGCACACCGCCGCCGGCCTGCTCGACCGCGGTTTTCGCGTCCACATCCTCGCCCCCGGCGTGGCCGACTTCGACCCCGAGCAGCACCACTTCGCCCTCAAGCACCTGAAGATCATCGGCGCGCACATCGACGAGGCCCTGCCGGCGTAAGGGCACAGGCACCCAGACCCCGGCTGGTCTGCCGCACGAGCTGCCACCGACCTGGCCGGGCTGTGGGAGGGCGCCTGAGCGGCCCATCATCCGACCGATGCAATCGCCCGTCACGCCCCGGCGGCAACGCCGCCGGGACTCCGGCTCCCTCACCAAGCCCCCAGCATCCATTGCCCCTCAAGGGGCCGGGAGTGGTCCAGGCCTGTGGCCTGGTTCTAGGCCCGCGGCCTAGCGCCCGCAATTGACAGCCGCCGCCGCCCCGTCCTAGGGTGGTCCATGCGGGTGGTCCATGCGGGTGCGGCCATGCGGGTGCGGCGATGCGGATAATCGAGCCGGTCGAGGTGGAGCTGAGGGGTGGCCGCATCGTCGCGGTGCGCGCGGCCTACCTGACCGACGGCCCGGCCCTGCTGCTGGCCCTGGAGAGTGTAGCGCGAGAGGGCTGGCTGGGGGCCGCCGAGACCGCCCGCAGTGTCGGCGAGGCCCGCGACTACATCAGCCGCCACGGCCGCCACGATGCCCTCCTGCTCGTGGCCATGGACCGCGGGCACCTGGCCGGGGCGTGCGGCCTGACGCCTGAGCCCGACGGCGCCCCCGGCGTGCTCGAGCTGGGCATGTTCCTCACCTTGGCGTGGCGGGGCAGCGGCCTGGCACAGCGGCTCCTCGAGACGGCCCTGGACTGGGCGAGAGAGAGCGACTGGCGCCGGGTCGTGCTGTCGGTGCTCCTGACCAACCAGCGGGCGATCGCCTTCTACCGCAAGATGGGCTTTGTCGATGAGGGCGCGCTGCCGGTAGCTGAGCACGGCCAGCGCGAGATACGCATGTCGCGGTCGCTGGTGGCGAGCCGCCACGGCCAATAACCGCCCCCGTGAAGCAGCAAGACGTCTGTTGAGTCAACGCGGGGGCGGACTCCCCTCGGCGTTGCCGGGGGGGCCACTGACCCCTTCAGCATCCAAGTTCCATTCATTGCCGACAACCGAGAACGTGGTGTGGCGCTGCCCGCCCCAGCACAGTCGCGCCAATGCGCAAGCGGGCGTCAATGAGCGCGCCAGACAAGGCCGCAGGGCCGCGGGGACCGGAGGCGTACTGAGAAGTACGTCGAGGATCACCGTGGCCCGAGAACGCGGTATGGCGCAGCTCAGTGACGGCCGCCTCAGCAGACCCCGCAGCGGTGGCAAATATCCACCTGACAGCGCGGGCTGGCCTTGCCCTCCTTCGCCCGCTGCCACTCCTCCCACAGGTAGCTCTTGCGCACCCCGTGGTCGATGAAGTCCCAGGGGAACAGCTCGTCCTCGCCGCGCTCGCGCCTGGCGTAGAAGTCGGGGTTGACGTTGACCGCTCGCCACACGGCGGGCCACTTGCCGCTGGCCTGGTAGGCGCTGAGGAACCCGGCCGCGCGCCGGTCGCCCCTGGCCAGCACGGCCTGGACGTAGGCGTACTTGGGCACGTCGGAGGTGACGTCCACCCCCTCGCGGCGCAACGAGCGCTCGAGCGTCTTGATGCGCTCCTTGAGTGTGGCCACACCCTCCATGGCGGCCCACTGGAAGGGCGTGTGCGGCTTGGGCACGAACGATGACACGGTCAGGGCCAGGCGCGGCATCTTGCCCGAGGGGGCGATGGTCTTGAGCAATTGGTGCTTGATGCGGCGGGTGAGGGCGATGATCTCCCCGATGTCGCCCGCCTCCTCCGTGGGCAGGCCGATCATGAAGTAGAGCTTGAGGCGCTCGGCCCCAGCCGCGGCCAGCAGCTCGGCCGCCCGCAGCACGTCGTCCTCGGTGATGCCCTTGTTGATGACCTGCCGCAGGCGCTCGCTGCCCGCCTCGGGGGCGATGGCCACACTCTTGTAGCCACTGGCGCGCAGGGCCTCCACCAGCCCCTCGCCGAGCGAGTCGGCCCGCAGCGAGGAGACGGATATGCCCCCGCCGCGCTCGACCACGGCCCGGCCCAGCTCGGCCGCGTGCGGGTAGTCCGAGATGGCCGCCCCGACCAGGCCGCAGCGGGCTTGCGGCTCGACCTCGGCCACCGCCCCCAGGGCCGCCTCGAGGGGAAGGTTGCGCGGGGGCCGGTAGACGTAGCCGGCCGCGCAGAAGCGGCAGCCCCGGCCGCAACCGCGCGCCACCTCGATCAGATACATGTCGCCCAGCTCGGCCTCGGGCGTGCGGATGACGCTGCGGGCAGGCGACTCCGAAAGATCCGCCAGCCGCTGGCTGCGAATCCTCTCCGGGGCGCTGGCCTGGGGCGTAAAGGCGCTCAGGCGGCCGTCAGGCGCATATTCTGGCGCATAGAGCGAGGGCACGTAGACACCCGGCACCTCCCTGGCCAGGGCGGCGAGCAGCTCGGCCCGGGGCATCCCGGCGCCCGCCTTGTCTTCGGCCAGCCGCTCGAGCAGGCCACTCAGGCCCACCTCGGCCTCCCCGATCCAGAACAGGTCGAAGAAGGGGGCCAGCGGCTCCGGGTTGAGCATCGCGCCCACACCGCCTCCCAAGACCAGGGGCGCATCCTCGCCGCGGCGCTCGGCTAGGGGCTCGATCCCGGCCATGGCGAGCAGGCGCACCACGCCGGGGTAGTCGTTCTCGAAGCACAGGGAGAAGGCCAGGACATTCGCGTCGCGCACCAATCGCTGAGACTCCAGGGTGAGGAGGGGCGTGCGGGTGGCGGCATACTCGGCGGCCTCCTCGGGGCCGGGCATGAAGCAGCGCTCGCAGCTGACCCGCTCGAGGGCGTTGGCCACGCGGTAGACGGCCTGGAAGCCCAGGTTGCTCATGGCCAGGTGGTAGAGGTTGGGGTAGGCCAGCGCCACGCACAGCCGCCCGCCGGGGTCCTTGCGCACGCCGCCGCGCTCCTTGGAGAGCAGCTCGCGGTAGCGCTTGATGATCTTCCAAGACATATCCCAAGTTTATAGCATACTGGGCGAATCATGAGGGGATGCCTGCGGCGATGGGGACGGGGCCAAGAGGATGCGGCCAAGAGGATGCGGCCGAGGAGGATGTGTCGATGAGGATGTGGAAGGTGGATGCGCGGCTGCTGTGCCGCCGTCACTTGCTGGGCGAGCACGCCGAGATGCACATGTTCGCCGGCTGCCTCAAGCGGGGCATGCCGATCGAGGGCTACGTCGCGGGCGGGCTGGTCGAGGTGGGGAACATCGGCCGGCGACACGACGAGCTGGCCGCCGAGATGGCCCGGCGCGGCATGAATCACGACTCGCCACTGGCGCTGCCGCCGCAGGCCCCGCGAGGCAATGTGGACCTCGCCCGCTCCCTGGCCGAGCTGGCCGCGCGCTGCCCCGAGTGCCGGGAGCGCTGCAAGGGGCTGGGGGAATGCTCGAGCTTCGGTTAAGCCGCCCTGGGCACCAGGAGCAGCGGCAGGGTGGCGTGGCGCGCCACGCGGGCGGCCACCGAGCCGATGAAGAAGTCGTCTAGCAGGGTGCGCCCCCGCAGGCCCATCACCATCAGGCTGAAGCCTCCCGCGGCCGCCTTCTCCAGGATGACCCTGGCCGCGTCGCCCATATCGATGTCGGTGCTGACCTCCGCCACACCCGAGGCGAGCAGCTCGCCGCGCAGCACCTGGAGCCGGTCGGCGTCGATGCGGTTGAACTCGGCCAGGCGCTCGATCAGGTGAGGCTCGATGCGGATCTGCTCTTGGACGTGGAGGAGGCTCACCCGCTTCACCCCCGGCAGCCCCTTGACGGCCCGCAGGCCGGCCGCGGCGTTGGCGGAAAAGTCGGTCGGGTAGAGCACGGCGTCGGCGTCGAAGAGCCTGCCGGCCACCCCGCCCTCGAGAAGCGTCGTGCGCACCAGGAGGACCGGCCAGCGTGAGGCCCGCATGACGGCGTCCGAGGTGCTGCCCAGCAGGGCGCGCTTCCACAGCCCCTTGCCGTGGGAGCCCATGACCACCAGGTCGGGGCGCTCCTTCTCACACACGCGAAGGATGATCTCGGCCGGCGACCCCACCTCGACGTAGCCGCGCACCGTGAGGCCCCGGCCGCGCAGGGCGGCCTCGCGCTCGCGCAGCAGCTCAGTCTCGCTCTCGAGCAGTTCCTTGGCCAGCCGCGCCCGGTCCGGGCTCTCGATGACGTGGGCCAGCACGACCTCGCGCACGCCCCAGTCGGTCAGCTCCACGGCGTGCTTGGTGAGCAGCTCGGCGGGTGGTGAAAAGTCAGTGGCGATGATGGCCTTCTCGAACATGGGGAGTTCCCTCCGGGAGCGCGCGCCTTAGCCGACGAGGCCCAGCTCGCGCAGCTTGGCGACGATCTCGTCCTTGGGCCAGAAGCCGACGTGGCGGAAGACCTCCTGGCCACCCGGCCGGTAGATGACTATCGTGGGCAGCAGGCGGACGTCCGCGCGGTCGGCGAGTGCGGGTTGCTCCTCGACGTTCACCTCGCTCACGTTGAGCTTGCCGCGATACTCGGCCGCCAGCTCAGCCAGGATGGGCTTCATCTTGACGCACCAGGGGCAGCTCCCCCGGCCGTACTCGAGCACGAGGGGCAGCTTGGGGTCGTAGGCGACGACATTCTGCGGCGGGGCCTCGGACTTCTGGGGCTGCCCGGTGCACCCCACCAGGGCCAGAGCCAGCAGGGCGGCGGCGAGCAGCGCGGCAACTCCCAGCGCGGCCCCCCCTGCCCTTTTACCGAAACCGGCTTGCGTCATACTCTCCTCCCTCGTGCCAGAGCTGACTATAACATAGCCCCGCGGCTCCAAGCCACTGAAACGCTTCCTTCAAACGCTCCCGCCCCCCTTCTCCAGGCGCATCCACAGCAACACCCCGCGCCGCTCCACCCTCCAGTGCTCGAAGGGGCTGGCCGCCAGCAGCGGCTCCAGGCGCCCCCGGCTGTAGAAGGGCTCGATCCTTTTGGCGACGTGCAGGAAGTACATCTTGCGGCCCCAGCGGCGCACGGCCGACCTGATGGCGGCGCGGTCCATGTCGCGGTCCAGATCGACGATGGTGGCGAAGCCGCCGGGCTTGAGCACGCGCCAAAGCTCGGCCAGGGCCACACCCGGCCGGCGCCAGTGGTGAAAGGCGATGCTGCTCACCGCGGCCTCCAAGGAGGCATCCGGCAGGGGGAGTGCGGCGACGTCGGCCCGCTCGAAGCGCAACCGGGGCGCCTGCGGGGTGCTCAGGGCTCGCCTGGTGGCCAGCCTGATCATGTCGGCGGAGATGTCGATGCCCCAGACGGTGAGTCCGGGGCGCAGCTCGGCCAGCCGCAAGGCCAGGTCGCCCGGCCCGCAGCCGGCGTCTAGCACCGCGCCCGAGGTGAGCTGGGCCGCGGCCTCCTGGGCCAGCGAGGCATAAACGTCACGGAAGAACCTCGTGCGGGTGACCGCGCGGAGATAGAGGCGTGAGAAGGGGAAGGGAATCGATTCCGGCTCAAGGCGCATCGGACGGCCTCCCTGAGCCGGAGTATAAGGCACCTCATGTCAAAAGTCCTCAAGCCTGACGGTGCATGCCCTCTCGCAGCGAGAGGAACATCTCCACCTCGCCGCGCGGCACCCCGAGCTGGCGCGATATCTCGGCGCTCGACATCCCGCGGGCGGCCAGGGCGGCGGCACGCTCGAGTGGGCTTGGGCGCTTGGCCCCCTTCTGGCCCAGGCCGAGGGTGGGCTCTGGCCGGTGCGGCGCCATCAGGTCGTCCTTGGCGCGGACGGCCTCCATCGCCCCCTCCAGTGTCCGCCGCTTCTCCTCGAGGCGGCGCAGCAGGTTCTCGCTGGCCGCGATGGCCCCCTCGTTGGCGCCCCCGGACCGGCCCTGGCGCCACAGGAGTGCGGCGACCATGATGACCAGCAGGGCCTCGATGACCACCTGCGCCAGCATGACGAGCTGCGGGTCCAGACTCAGATCAAATAACCACATCGACCTTGACTCCCTGTTTCCGGCTGTCTTCGTCTCTCTCGGGCTTGGGGCCGCCTTCAGCCTCGGCGGCCTCGCCCTGCCCTTGCCGCGCATTGCGGCGGGCCTCCTCACCGATCTCTACCAGGAACTCAGCGAACTCCTTGGGCTCCTCGCCTCCCTGGCCCGTGTCCTTCTCCTCGCCATCCTTCCTGGGCGGCGGCGTCACCTGCGTGCGGGCCAGCCCTGAGCCCTGCCGGCTCGTGCCCTCGATCCGGTTTACCGCGCTGCCTTTCTTGACGGATAGCTCGGCCACTGCCTCACCTACACGGCCAGGAACTCCCGGAAATAGACCTTGACCACCTGGCCGGCCCCCAGGCGGGCGTTGAGCAGCTCGCGCACCGCCTCCTGGATCTCGGCCTTCTGCGCACCAAGCGGCTGCTGCTCGACCGCGCTGGTGAAGAAGTTGTAGATGTCGTAGCGGGCGGCGTTCATGCTGTCGTCGAAGTGGCGCGCCGCGGTGGGGTCTGAGAACTGCACCGCCAGCCCAATCTTGTAAATGGTCTCGTCGCCCTCGGCCTTGCCGGTGAAGATGAACGGGTCGAGCAGCCGCAGCGAGCGGTCGACCGGCGCGGCCTGCACGACCGGCGCCTCCGCCTTGCGATCCCCGCGGCCGGGCAGCAGCACTGCCGCCGTGGCCACTACCAGGCACAGGGCGGCCACGCCACCTCCGACGGCCCACTTGTTGGCGGCCCACAGCCTCCGGGGCAGCCTGCTGAGGCGGCCCACCAGCCCGGCGGGCTCCTCCTCGGCCCCTTCGCCCTCTTCGGCCTCTTTGGCCTCTTCGCCCTCGTCCTCCGCCGCCTCTTCGCCCTCGGCGTAGCCTGGGCCCTCGGCTTCGGGGTCGAACTTGTAGGCCGACATCGGCTCGCCGGCGTCGGCCGCGGCAGGCTCGCCGTCTGCGGCCTCCTGATCGACAGCCTCTTGATCGATGACCTCGGGATCGGTAGCTTCGGGCGGCTCTGCCGCATCGGCCTCGATGTCGCCGGTCTGCGCCGCGAGGGGCTGTTCGTTCAGCGGCTCAGCCTGCTCGTTGAGTTCGGCCCCCATCTGCGCCGTGGCGGCCACGTCGGCCTCGGAGACACCCGCCTCCCCGGCGCCACCTGTGGCCTCGGCGGCGGCCTCTTCGGCCTGATCTTCGTTTCCGTCCCGGGGCGTGTCGCCTGATGCCTTTTCGTCTCCCTGCCCGGACGGCTCCCCGCCTGCACCCTCAGCCGCTGGTTTGGCCGCGGGCTTGGCCTTGATGCGGGCCGCGATCTTGGCCGCCTTCAGGGCCGCCTCCTCGGCCATGGCCTGGGCCATCTGCTCCGCGGAGTCGTCCTCGTCGGGCTCGTTTTGGGATGCGCCTTTCGGCCTGTCCTTGGGATCGTCCTTCATGGCTTACCTTTGGGGCTATTTTTCCTCGAAGTATTCCCGCAGCTTGACCCGCAGCCGGAACATCGCCTTGGTGTGCATCTGCGAGATGCGACTCTCGGTGTAGCCCATCACCTCGCCGATCTCCTTCATCGTCAGCTCCTCGTAGTAGTAGAGGCTGACGACGTAGCGCTCCTTGGAGGGCAGCGAGTCGATGGCCTTGGCCACCTCGTCGCGCAGCTCCGACAGCCCCAGGGCCTCGGCGGGGTCCTCGTTCTTGGCCCCGGCCACGACCTCGATGACGTCGTCGCGCGACAGGTTCGCCGCAAAGCTCCCGGCCCCGTCCAGGCTCAACAGCGACACGTTGCGGCTGGCCTCGAGCAGGCGGTGGAACTCCTCCATGTCCACGCCCAGCTCGGCGGCGACCTCTTCGTCCTTGGCCGGCTGGCCGCTCTCCTTCTGGAGCTTGGCGTAGGCGGCCTCGATGCGGTGGAACTTCTTGCGCACCGAGCGGGGCACCCAGTCCAGGGAGCGCAGCTCATCGAGGATGGCGCCCTTGATGCGGAACTCGGCGTAGGTCTTGAACTGCGTGTTCCGGTTCGGGTCGTACTTCTCGATGGCATCGATGAGGCCGATGACCCCGGCCGAGATGAGGTCGTCCAGGGCCACGTTCGGGGGCAGGCGCATGGCGATGCGCGAGGCGATGTACTTGATCAGGGGCGTATATTGCCGGATCAATTCGTCGCGGGCCGCGGGGCTGCCGACCTGCGGCGGCTCCGGGACTGCGTAAGGCGCGAGTTTGGCGGCTTTCCTGGGCACTCTACCCTCTCCTTCTTAGAGGCCGAACAGGCGGCGCCAGAAGAACTTGATGTTGCCGTCCACGGCCCCGCCGGAGCTGGAGAGCACCGCCTCGGCCACGCGGGCGAAGGCGCGGCTGGCGGCACAGTCCGGGAAGGCCTCCACCACGGCCTGCTGCCGCTTGACGGCGCGGGGCATGCAGGCGTCGGAGGGTATCCAGCCCAGCATCTCGAGCGACACCTCGCCGATGAAACGATCGACGACGCGCAGGAGTTTCGCGAAGACCTCCTGGGCCTCCCGCTCGCCCTTCACCTGGTTGATCAGGAGCTTGAAGGAGTGGGTGGCGTGCCGGGTGGCCATGACCTTGATGAGCGCGTAGGCGTCGGTGATCGAGGTCGGCTCTGGCGTCACGACGACGATGCGGTCGAGGGCCGCGAGGTTGAAGTAGGTGACGTTGGGCGAGATGCCGGCCCCGGTGTCGATGAGCAGCGTGTCGCAGGCCGGCTCCAGGGCGTCGAGCTCATTGAGCAGGACGAGCTTCTGCTCCTCGCCGAGCTGGGTCAGCTCCTGCACCCCCGAGCTGGCCGGCAGCACCCGGATGCCTCCCGGGCCGAGCACGACGACCTCCTCCAGGCGCTTCTCACCCGAGAGCACGTGGCGGACGTTGTAGCGTGGGCTCAAGCCCAGCAGGATGTCCATGTTGGCCAACCCGAGGTCGGCGTCGAGCACGAGCACACTCTGGCCGCGCTGGGCCAGGGCCACGGCGAGGTTGGCGACGATATTCGTCTTGCCCACCCCCCCCTTGCCGCTCGTGACCGATATCACACGGGGTGCGGTCATCTCCGCTGCTCCCGCGACTCTCAATTGCTTGGCTGCCTGCCCCATGTCAAAAAGGTCCCTCTCGTTCCTGTGTCTCGCTACGGATGCAGCACGAACTGGGCCACTCGCTCGGGGCTGGCCGGCTCTAATCCACCCGGGACGCGCTGTCCGGTGCCCAGCCACGACACGGGCCGCCGGGCGCGCCGGGCCGTATTGATGATCACCCCCAGCCGCTCGGCCTCATCGAGCTTGGTAAAGATCACGCTCTCGAAGCCCACGGCCCCAAATCCCGCGACGGCCGCGGCCAATTCTTCGTCTCTCGTCGTCGCCGAGAGCACCAGGTGGCTCTCCACTGGGAGCGCGGCCAGCCTGGCCAGCTCCCCCAGGCGCTCGCGGTCGCGCGGGCTGCACCCCGGGGTGTCAATGAGCACGACGCCACACTCCTTTTGACGCTCAAGGGCCGCACTCAGCTCCCGGCCGGGCTCGCAGATGTTCAGGGGCACCTGGAGCAGGCGGGCGAAGGAGCGGATCTGCTCCGGGGCGCCGACGCGGTAGGTGTCGCAGGAAATTATCCCCACGCGGTACTTGCGCTTGAGGGTGAGGCGGGCGGCCAGCTTGGCCACGGCCGTCGTCTTGCCGACGCCGGTGGGGCCGACGAAGGCGAAGACGCGCTGCCCAGAGCGGGACGTCGCCCCAAGCTTGGCCCCGAATTTGGCCCCGAAGCCGCCGACGGGAACCAGGCTCCCGATGGCCTCGGCCAGCCCGATCAGCTCCGGTCCCTGCGGGGGCACGGCGGGTGTCTTGCCCTCGGCCTCCAGGGCCGAGATGACCTCCAGGGCGGTGTCCCGGTCCAGCCCCCGGCCGGTGAGCCAGCCGTAGAGGGCGGCCCGCTCGGGAGTCCCCTCGCGCAGCATCCCGGCCCCGGCAATGGCCTGGCGCAGGGCGGCCAGCTCCTGCCGCAGCTCACCCAGGCCAGGCTCCGCGGCTTGGTTGTTGCCCGGAATCGCCGCCGACTGTGCGCCCTGCCCATTGGCCAGCGGGGCGTCGTAGTCCATGGCGGCCGAGACCTCGACCCCGCCCGGCACCTTGCGGGTGGCGATGATGACGGCGTCGGGGCCAAGCTCGCGGCGGACGAGGGCGAGGGCCTCGTGGACGCTGCCGGCCTGGTAGCGCTTAATTCGCATTGCCCACCCCCACCGAGGCCAGCGACTTCACCTTGAGGTCGCCGGGCAGCTCGGCATGAGACAGGACGGCCACGCTGGGAATCGACCGCTCGATCAGGCGGCGCAGGTGGCGTCTGGACTGCGGCGAGCACAAGAGCACCGGCTCCTGGCCCGCGGCGATGAACTTCTGGGCGCCGTCGCCAACCGAGCGAAGTATTAGCTGGGCCACCCGCGGCTCGAGGCTCAAGTATGTCCCGTGCTCGGTCTGCTCGAGGTTCTTGGCGAGCAGCTCCTCCAAGCCTGAGTCAGTGCTCAGCACGTGCAGCGTGCCGTCGGCCTGCTGATACTGGTGCACGATGGCACGGGCCAGCCGCTGCCGGACGTACTCCGAGAGCAGGTCCGGGTCCTTGGTGAGGGGAGCGTAGTCGGCCAGCGCCTCGACGATGGAGAGCAGGTCGCGGATGGAGACGCGCTCTCTAAGCAGGTTGCGCAGCACCTTCTGGAGCCCGCCCAGGGTAAGCTGCTGCGGTACCAGCTCCTCGACGGCCTTGGGGTGGCTCTTGGTGAGGTGGTCGAGCAGCTTCTGGACCTCCTGGCGGCCGAGCAGCTCCTCGGCGTGCGACCTGATGACCTCGGTGAGGTGTGTCGCGATGACGGTCGAGAGGTCGACCACGGTGTAGCCGGCGAGCTGCGCCTCGTCCTTCTTGGCCGCGGGCACCCAGAGTGCGGGAAGCCCGAAGGCCGGCTCTTTAGTCTCGATGCCGTCCACCTTGCGGCGCACCCCGCCGGGGTCCATCGCCAGGAAGTGGTTGAGCATGAGCTCGCCTCCGGCCACCTCGATGCCGCGCACCAGGATGCTGTAGGCCCCACTCTTGAGCTGGAGGTTGTCGCGCACATGGAGCGGGGGCACCAGCAGCCCCATGTCCTGGGCGAACTGGCGGCGGATCGAGCGGATGCGCTCGAGCAACTCCCCGTGCTGCTCCTCATCGACGAGCGGGATGAGCCCGTAGCCCACCTCGAGCCCCAGGATGTCGATCGGCGGCAACGCCTCGAAGGCATCGGGGGCCTTGCGCGGCACGGGCGCCTTCATCCTCTCCATCTCCGCCGTCTGCTGGGTCACCTTCTTGACCTTCTCCAGGTAGTAGCCGAGCCCGCCCACGGTCGCGCCCAGGAGCAGGAAGGGCAGCGTGGGCAGCCCGGGCACCAATCCGAGGCTCAGGACGACCGCCCCGGCGGCGCCCATGGCGCGTGGCTGGACGGCGAGCTGTTTTGCAAACTCCTTGCCCAGCGAGGCGTCGGAGGCGGCCCGCGAGACAATGAGGCCCGCGGCGGTGGAGACGATCAGGGCCGGCACCTGCGACACCAGGCCGTCACCCACGGTCAGCAGGGTGTAGTTGCGCGCGGCGACACCGATGGCCAGCCCCTGCTGGAGCACGCCCACGGCCAGCCCGCCGATGATGTTGATGAGGAGGATGACCAGGCCCGCCACGGCCTCGCCGCGGACGAACTTGGAGGCTCCGTCCATCGCCCCGTAGAACTCGCTCTCCTTGGAGATCTCCGAGCGGCGGCGGCGCGCCTCCTTCTCGTCGATGAGCCCGGCGTTGAGGTCGGCGTCGATCGACATCTGCTTGCCGGGCATGGCGTCCAAGGTGAAGCGGGCGGCCACCTCGGCGATGCGGCCCGCGCCCTTGGTGATAACCACGAAGTTGATGACCACCAGGATGCAGAAGACGACGAAGCCGACGACGTAGTTGCCGCCGACGACGAAGTTGCCGAAGGCCTCGATGACCCGGCCCGCCGCGTGACCGCCCTCGTGGCCGTGGAGGAGCACCAGGCGCGTGGAGGCGATGTTGAGCGAGAGGCGGAACAGGGTCGTGATGAGGAGCAGCGACGGGAAGATGCTGAAGTCGAGCTGCCGCACGGTATAGACGGCCAGCAGCAGGATCATGATGCTGAAGGTCAGGTTGAACGAGAGCAGCACGTCGAGGACGAACCTCGGCAGCGGCATGACCATGATGGCCAGGATGGCCACCACGCCGCCGGCCATGGCGACGTCCTGCCCCTCGAAGACCCCGGAGATGTTGAAGATGCGGCGGGCTGCCTCGACCATTACCTAGCCCCTCCGGCCACGCGCCGGCGCTTGAGCCGGTAGATGTAGGCGAGCACCTCGGCCACGGCGGCGTAGAGGGTGAAGGGCACCTCGCCGCCTATTTCGACCGTCTTGTAGAGGGCGCGGGCGAGCGGCTTGTCCTCGACGATGGGCACGTTGTGCTCGGCGGCGATCTCCCTGATGCGCTTGGCGATGTACCCGGCACCCTTGGCCACCACCTTGGGCGCGGTCATCTGCCCGCTGACATACCGGAGGGCCACGGCCAGCTCGGTCGGGTTGGTGATGATGACGTCGGCCTTGGGCACGTCGGCCATCATGCGCTTGCGGGCCATGTCGCGCTGCAGGGCCTTGATGCGGCTCTTGATGATCGGGTCGCCCTCGGTCTGCTTGAACTCCTCCTTCAACTCCTGGCGGGTCATCCTCAGCTTCTTTTCGTGCTGCCAGCGCTGGTAGCCGTAGTCGAGCACGGCCAGGGCGGCCATCGCCAGCGTGGTCCACAGGGCGATGCGCAGGGACACCCTGCCCAGATACGAGGTGATCTGCCACACGCCCTGCTCGGAGAGCGGCCCGAGGTTGATGAACTCGACGCGCACCTCGCGCCAGGCCACGTAGCCTATGACGGTAATCTTGATGAGTGACTTGGCCAGCTCGACCAAGGAGTTCGTCGAGCACAAACGCTGGAGGCCCTTGAGGGGGTTGACCTTGTCGAGGTCTGGCTTGAGGCTCTCGCCGCTCATCGCCGAGCCGACCTGGAGGTAGCCCGCGATGATGGCGGCCACGCTTAGCCCTACCATGAAGGGCCAGCAGATGGCGATGAAGGCCCGCATCGAGCGGGCGAGCATGAGCTGCGACTCTCCGGCGGTCAGCTCGACGTTGAGGCCGCCGAGGTAGCCCCGCAGCATGGCCGCGGTCTGCAGGTAGACGTAGCCGCCCATGAGGTAGAACAAGAGCAGGCCCATGAGCATCACGGAGGCGGCCGTGATCTCGCGGCTGCGCGCCACCTGCCCTTTGCGGCGAGCGTCTTCCCGCTTCTTTGGTGTGGCTTGTTCTGTGCGTTCCTGGAAGCCTTCTTCAGCCATCGGCTACATCGCCCTCAAGAGCCTGGTGAGGCCCACGTCCATCCCGCCGATCTCGCGCGCCATGAGCGGCAGCGACAGTTGCAGCGAGAGGCCGAAGAAGATCAGACCGACGGCGATCGAGATCGGGAAGCCGGCCACCAGCACGTTGAACTGCGGCACGGAGCGGGCCAGCAGCGCGAAGGCCAGTGTGGTGAAGAAGAGCGCGGCGATGGCCGGTGCGCCCATCTTTACGGACAAGACGAACATCCGCGCGCAGTCTCCCATGATGAGCCGGTAGAGGCCGCCCTTGAGGGCCAGGGCCCCCGGCGGGACGATGGTGAAGGAGGAGGCCCAGGCGCGCAGAAAGATGTGGTGGCCGTTGACGGCCAGGAAGACCAGCACCGCGGCCAGGTAGGTAATCTCGGCCATGAGCGAGGTCTCCGACTCGCTCTGCGGATCGATGACGCTGATGATGCCAAAGCCCATCTGGTAGCCGATCATGTGGCCGGCCAGCTCGGCGGCCGACAGCACCAGGCGCACCGACAGCCCCAGCACGAAGCCCATCGCCAGCTCGGAGGCGGCCACTGAGGCCAGGCCCAGCAGGGTCGTGGGCAGCAGCTCGGGTCGGATGAAGCCCCTGACCACCGGGAAGAGGACCGCGGCCAGCACGACGCTGAGCGCGGCCTTCACCTGCATGGGCACCCCCGTGCCCCCGAAGATGGGGAACATGGCCACGAAGGCGGCCGTGCGGGTGAGCACGAGCAGGAACTGCTGGATGGTCGGCAGGGAAAGCTCGATCATGCCTTAGCCCGTGTAGAGCGGGATGTTCTTGATGAGCTTGGCCGTGAAGGAGACGAGCGTCTCTAGTATCCACGGGAAGGACAGCAGGAGTGCCCCCATCACGGCCAGGATCTTGGGGATGAAGGTCAGGGTCATCTCCTGGATCTGGGTGACGGCCTGAAAGATGCTCACCACGAGCCCCACCACGAGGCCGGCCAGCAGCATCGGCGCCGACACCAGCAGCGTCATTTCCACCGCCTCCTTGGCCAGGCCGATGACGAAATCAGTAGTCATGGCTCTTCCCTCCCCCTTCGAGCCCCTAGCGGAAGCTCTGTACCAGGCTGCCCGCCACCAGATACCAGCCGTCCACCAGCACGAAGAGGAGCAGCTTGAAGGGCAGCGAGACCATAATGGGTGGCAGCATCATCATGCCCATCGAGAGCAGGATCGAGGCGACGACCATGTCCACGATGAGGAACGGGATATAGAGGACGAAGCCGATCTGAAAAGCGGTTTTCAGCTCGCTGATGCAGAAGGCCGGGATGAGCACGGTCGAGGGCACCTCGGAGCTGTTGTGGGGCCGCGGCATGTGCGACATCCCCACGAACAGGGCCAGGTCCTTGTCCCGCGTCTGGCGGAACATGAACTGGCGCACCGGCTCGAGGGCCTTGCCCAGGGCCTCCTCCTGGGTGATCTTTTCGGCCAGGTAGGGCTGCACGGCCTGCTCGTTCACCTGCTTCCAGACCGGGGCCATGATGAAGAAGGTCAGGAAGAGGGCCAGGCCGATGATGATCTGGTTCGGGGGCATCTGCTGCGTGCCCATGGCGTGGCGCAGGAAGGAGAACACGACCGCGAGCCTCGTGAACGAGGTCATCATGATGAGGATGGCCGGGGCGAGCGACAGCACGGTCAGGGCCAGCAGGATCTGGACGAGGACCGACACCTCGCCGGGCTTCTGCGCCTCCTTGATGCCAATGCTCACCGTGGGGATGGGGATCGCCTGGGCGCGGGCGGCCTGGGCGCAGCCAAGGCAGAGGGCGACCACCAGGGTGGCTGCAATCAACGCCCGGGACATATGCGAGTGGGTCCAGCTCAAAATTCCTCCTCGCCCTCGATGCCGGCGCGGCCGGGCCGGCGGGGCCGCCGGGGCTCGCCGTTGTGGACACCCAGGCTGGAGAGCTTGGTGAGCAGCGTCACCCCGCCCTCGGCCACGCCGAGGACCAGCAGGTTGCCCGCCACATCGACCACGCTCACGTAGCGCTTCGGCCCCAGGGCCCGCGTGGAGACGACCTTGATCACGGCGTCGCCCTGGAGGCGGTCGACCAGCTTGAAGCGCCGCAGCAGGTGCATGCCGCCGAAGAGCAGCCCCAGGCAGATGGCCAGGGCGGCGATCATCTTGAGCACGGCAAAGCCCAGGCTTGGCTCATCACTCCCGGCCGCCAGGGCCAGGGAGGGCGTGAGCAGCAGGAGCAGAGTGCTGGCGAGGAGTGCGGTCACGCTAGCCCAGCCTGCGCACCCGCTCGTCGGCGGGGACGACGTCGGTGATGCGCACCCCGAACTTCTCGTTGACCACGACGGCCTCGCCCCTGGCCACGAGCTTGCGGTTGACCAGGATCTCGAGCGGCTCGCCGGCCTGCTTGTTGAGCTCGACCACGGAGCCCTGCCCGAGTTGGAGCAGATCGCCCACGAGCATCGTGGAACGCCCCAGCTCGACGGAGATCTCGAGCGGCAGGTCGAGGATGAAATCGAGGCCCGCGCCCCCACCCTCACGGGCCGCACCCGGAATCAGGTCGCGCCGGGGCTCAGGCACGTCGGCCGTTTCACTCGTCCCGGCCGCCGCCGTGGCGCCGGTCTGGTCTTCAGGCATCGCGCCCTCCTGACCCGTCAGTTCTTCTGCCATGAAGCTCCTCCGCTAGGGGCCACGCCGGGGCCCGAGACCTGGAAGGCCTTAGCCCCGTGTAGCTGCCCGACGAAGCCCTCGAGCTTCGGGACGCCCTCGACCGTCCCCACCAGGGGGGTGGAGACGTGGCGCCCGAGCGCGATGACCTGGCCGGGGGTGAGGTTGAGCAGGTCGCGGCCGGTGAGCTGGGAGCGGCCCAGCTCCACGGCAATCTCTACCGGCACGCCCTCCAGGGCGCGCGCCATCTTATGCTGCCAGTTCTTGTCCGGCTCCTGGCCCTGGCTGCTCTGGAAGCCGGCCGTCAGGACGTGGCGGATCGGCTCGAGCACGGCCAGCGGGATGCACATCTGCATCTGGCCGGCGGCGTTGTGGAGGTCGGCCCGAAAGGTGGTGATGATGACGTTCTCGGACGGAGGCACCACCTTGGCGAAGGCGGGGTTGATCTCGCTGCGCACTACCTGGGGCTGGATCGGGTGGACGCCGTCCCAGGCCTTGGCGAGGTCGCGCGCGGCGAGGTGAACCAGCTTGGCGATGAGCTTCTGCTCGATGACCGTGAACTCGCGCCCCTCGATCTTGAAGTCGCTGCCCCCCTTGCCCCCGAAGAAGATCTCGACCACGTTGAAGACGAGGTGGCTGCCCAGCACGAGCAGGGCGACACCCTGGAGCGGCTGGGGGCGCCAGACGTGGAGGCTGGTGGGCACGATGAGGGAGCGCAGGAACTCGTCGAAGCACAGCAGCTCCGTGCCCAGCTTGCTGAACTCCACCTTGCGGCGGATGAAGGTGCCCAGCGTGTCCTGGAAGATGTTGGCGAACCGGTCGTTGACCAGCTCGAAGGTGGGCATGCCCACCTTGGCCACGCGCTCGGTGCTCCGGAAGTCGAAGGGCCGCACGTCGCTTGGCGGCGGCGGGGCCGCTGCCTTCTCAGGCTCGGTGGCTACCTCGCCATCGGACATGCCCTGGAGCAGGGCGTCGACCTCGGCCTGGGAGAGTATCTTGCTCACTGGACCACGAAATCCGTAAAGTAGGCGTTCTGGGCCTTGCCGCGGCGCAGGAACTGATTGACCCGGGAGATGATCTCCTGCCGCAACTGCATCTTGCCCTCGGGGGAGTCGACGTCGCCGTAGCTCTTGGAGGTCAGCAGCGTGATGATGGCGTCGCGGATCTGCGAGTCGTGCTTCTTGGCCTCCTCGATCGTGGGGGGGCTGTCCAGCTCCAGCTCGATCTGCACCTTCAGGTAGCGGCGCCCCAGCGGATCGACCAGGTTCACGATGAACGGGTCGAGCTTGTGGCTGAGGATGACCTCCTCGGCCAGCGGTTCCTCGGCCTTGGCCGCCTCCTCGCCCTTGGGCGCCATGAACGTCTGCCAGGCGAAGAAGCCGCCGCCGCCCAGCACGACCAGCGCAACGACCCCGATGATGATCTTCTTGAGGGGCAGCTTGCCCTTGGCCGTCTCGGGCTTGGCCTCGGCGGCCTCGTCCTTCTTGCCCTTCTTGGCTTTCTTCTGCGCCTCTTGCGTCTTGTCCTCTTCTGCCACTGCGGCCTCCTTGGCGCCTCCTTGCGGGCGAAGGCCCGCGCGCCCCGAGAAAAGCAACAGGTGTGCCACCGCTTCTTCCGGGCCCCCCAGGGGACCACGCAGCATTAATCAGTCCCTACAACAGCTTACGAAACGCTCCGCCGAGGGGCTGTCAAGGCCTCGGACGCCGCGCGGCCCCCGGGGGGTCAAAGTCAGCGGGCGTTCGTCAATCGTTTGACGTCCGCACTTGAACAGGCCCGATGCGACCCTAGTTTCAATTAGGAACCTATCGATAGGAGGATTCGTATGAAGGAGATCAGCAGGGAAGACCTGCAGCGCTTCCCCACCGGGGTGCATGTGGTCGAGGTCATCCCGGGCGAGGGGCAGTGCTCGCTCTACGAGCATTTCCCCGGGGTTAATTGCGCCCAACTGGCGGACCTGCGTGACTTCGCCCACGAGCACGCCAAGGACGAGCCGGTGGTGGTGCATTGCCTGGGCGGGGTGGACTGCCACCTGGCCACCGCCCTGCTCGAGTGCGCGGGCTTCGACCATGTCTACCACTACGCCGGCGACCTGAGCGATCTGCGGCCCTTCGCCTGGCGTGCGGCGATAAAGGAAGAGCCGGCCTTGCCATCTGAAGTGGGGCGTCCGGTCGAGGGCCCTCGGGTGGAGGCCGCGCCACCTGAGCGGGAGAGATGGGACTACTACGGGACGAGCGGTGAGCCGGACCCCCTGCCGGGCTACGCCGAGCCCTTCCGGGGCGTCGAGGCCGACCTCATCCGGGATCCGGACAAGCTCCTCTGGAGCACGATCAGGCCCGAAGCTGTTTCAGGCAAACGTGAGGCCGGCTGGGCGCACCTGCCGCCGTGGGTCGGCTTCGGGCGCCTCGAGGAGGCTACGAACGTTTTTGAGGGCGAGGACGTCTTCGTCGAGCTGAGCGAGGCCGCCTACCGCGAGCAACTCCTCAGGGAGCCGGGCCGCCGGGCCAGGCATATCGCGCCCACGCGCCGGGGGCGGCCGCCGGTGATCGGCCCCGACCAGCTCTCGGACGTCATCTACCGCGCGCCCCGCGGCCACGCCCTGCTGCTGGAGGTGACGCCGCCCGAGCGCTGTGCCTATAAGGACTACGTGCTCTGCCTGCCGGTGGAGGAGATCGACCGCCTGCCCGAGATCGTGGGCGAGCGCGACGTGGTCGTCTTCCATGCCCGCAACGAGGAGCAGGCCGATGCCGCCTACGAGAGCCTGAAGGACACGCCCGCGAGCGCCATCTACCGGCTGGAGGGCGATTTCGAGGACTGGCTGCCAGGGGCTTAGCTGGACGGCAAAGGGCCCCCGGGCTTAAACAAGCTCAGGGGCCCTTGTTGCGCGCGGGCCTTGGCCGGAATCGCTTCCAGGCCCTCGGTCCAGGCTCGTTGCCTAACCAGGAACCATCATTCGACTCTTATCCGGTGCCACCCATGCCCCGCTGCCAACGGCAGCGGGACTCCGGCCCACATTGAGTTACCAGCAGCCCTTGAGCTTCATGGGGCCGGGATCGGTTCTAGGCCCGTGGCCTAGCTATCGCTTGAGGTTGATCAGCTCGGCCAGCATGTCGTCGGTGGTGGTGATGATCTTGGAGTTCGCCTGGAAGCCGCGCTGGACGGTGATCATCTTGACGAACTCGGTGGCGATGTCGACGTTGGACTGCTCCAGGGAGTTGGGGGCGATGCGACCCAGGCCGTTGGTGCCGGGGTGGCCGGTCGTCGGGTCGCCCGAGGCGCGCGTGGCGCGGAAGAGGTTGCCGCCCTCCTTCGACAAGCCCCAGGGATTGTTGAAGTTGGCCAGGGCGACGCGGTAGAGCTCCAGGATCTGGCCGTTGGAGTAGTGGCCGGTGATGACGCCGTCGACGTCCGCGGCGATGTCCTGCAGGAAGCCGGTGGCGTAGCCGTCCTGGGTCTGGAAGATGGTCGTCGAGGCCGAGGCGTACTGCGTGGTGGAGAGGGCGTCGTTGGTCCAGGTGACGCCGGCGTCCGTCGTGCGCGTGCCGACGTTCAGCCTCATCGTCTGCGCGGAGCCGGCCGCGGAGAACTGGGCGTCGAACTCCGGGTAGCCGTCCGAGGACAGGCTGCCGGCCGCCCAACCCTGGGGTCCGGCGGCGTAGCCGTCCTGGGTCTGGGAGATGGTACTCGAGGCCGCGGCGGACTGGGTGGTGGAGGAGGCTTCGTTGGTCCAGGTGGTGCCGCCGTCAGTGGTATGCGTGCCGATGTTGAGGTCCATCGTCTGGGTGGGGCTGCCCGCGTAGAGCTGGGCGTCGAACTGCGGATAGCCGCCGGCCGAGAGGCTGCCCGCCACCCAGGCGCTGGTGCCCTGGTCGTATGTCTCGTAAGTGATGTCATCGATGGCGCCGGTGCCGGCGTTGAAGGTAACCACCCCCCTCAGGAGCATGCCGGCCTCGGCGGTGCCGTTGAAGCCCGCCCGGAAGTCCTCGGCCGGGTCGCAGGTGACCAGGTATTCCCATTCGTTGGCCGCCCCCCCCGGGTCGAAGTACATGGTGAGGTCGTGGCTGTTGCCCAGGTCGTCATAGACCTGCAGGGCGGCGGTCTGGTAGTTGTAGGCGGCCGGGGCCAGGGGCGGAGTGGCCGTGCCGTCCCAGGCGGCGGAGATATCGGCTGAGGCACTGGCGGCCCCCGAGTCCAGGTTGGTGATGACCGTTATCTCGCCGGTGGCTTGCGGGGGCACGATGGTGGGGTCGTACGCCTCGTAGGTCACATCCTCGATGGCGCCGCTGCCGGCGTTGAAGGTGACGGTGCCCCGCAGCAGCTCGCCGGCTTGCGCCGTGCCGGTGATGCCCGGCCGGTAGTCCTCGGCCGGATTGGAGGTGACGATATACTCCCAGGTGTTGGCCGCCGCCCCCGGGTCGAAGTAGATGGTCAGGTCGTGGCTGCTGCCCAGGTCGTCGTAGACCTGCAGGGCGGTCTGGTAGTTGTAATT
>Ga0315282_10003411_pt1 | contig 28538 bp, 23 predicted proteins | sample YL17G07_20_MG_FD_203693 | JGI IMG/M metagenome (GOLD analysis project Ga0315282, IMG submission 203693) | Sediment microbial communities from Yellowstone Lake, YNP, Wyoming, USA - YL17G07_20 | ecosystem: Environmental > Aquatic > Freshwater > Lake > Sediment | place: USA: Wyoming | collected... | reverse complement strand
GCCAAAGCCTGCAGTCGCTGCAGTCCCTCCGTGAAGCCGGGGCCAGGGCGAAGGAGGTGTCCGTTGCCATAGTAGCGGTCAATGCATCCGAGTTCCCCTCCGGAGAAGGCCAGCCCCGCCGAGCGTACCGTTCCACCTGGCCGAACCAAGGCACCGATGATGACCTCGGGCGGCTCAGGGATGGCCGAGAGGCGGCTCCTGTCCGCGCTCTCCATCGCCCGCGTCATCTGCTGCCAGGCCGCTTGTCCCTCTCCGGAAGCGACGCTGACACGGCCCTCGAAGGGGGAGACGGTGACGTAGTCGCAGTCAGGAAATAGCTTCACCAGGCGCGCCTTGGCTTCTTCAAAGCTCTGGGCCGGCGGTTGCACGACGGGGATTCGCGCGGGAGGCTGCTTCTGGAACTCGACTAGCCACCGCGGCATCGGTTCGTCCGCGACCCGTTTCGCATAGGCCTGAAGGAGTTCGTTGAGGGATGACGCGTAGGTCACGCGCGCCGTCTCGCGCGGCGTCGAGTGAACGAGCATCACAGACTTCTCAAGCACGCAGCCCGCGACCGCCAACTCCTTGCCGCCTGCCAGGAACCGGACGATCAGACTCGGACAAAGATCCCTCATGTTATCGCTGTGGTACGCCGCTACACCCGAGGTCCACGCCTCCCATCGCTTCGGGTCATCTTGCCGTCGGAGAATATCCACGACGTGCAGGTAGTCCTCTCCCGGCCAGTCGCGGGTACACACCTCCAGAGCATCAGCCCGCCCGAACAAATCCACGACGGCGCGGCGGGAGGCGTCCGGCCCGAGCACGTGGACGCCATCGGATTGCATGTAGCCGCGGTCGGAGCCCCACAGGACGAACGCGAGCCCGATAGCAGCCAGGACCGCGGCGGTCAGGAAGAGGCGACGCGTCGTCAACGGGTGGGCCCTCCTTCCCCCTGCGGGCCGCCTTCGCCGGCCAGCACGGCCTGGCACTGGGCGATGATGGGGTCGAGTTCGGTCTTCGATCTCGCCGAGTCACCCTTCGCGTAAAGGCCGGGGGCGGTCTCTATCTGCAATTCCACCTCCGTCGCCATCTCTGCGGCCTCAACGAAACGCTTGGCGCGCAGCAGGTTCTGGAGCAGGGTAATCTGTACGTCGAGCCGCTCTGCCGGTGGGGGCAGAAACCTGAGGTAGGTGACGAAGCAGTCCCGGGCTTTGACGTCCCACCCCTCGTCGGTGTAGAGCCGACCCAGTTCATAGTAGCAGCGACCGCGCACCCAGACGCTGTCAGCGGTCTGGCTGGCCTTGGCGAGATCAGCGATGGCCTCGGTGGGGCGGCGCTCCGCGGCGAAAACCCTCCCGCGCACCCAGTAAGCCCGACCGCTCCAGATGGGGTCGTCCAGGAGGGGGACCAGGGTCTCTGCGGCCTTGTCGTACTCGTCTTTCTCAAGCAATCCCAAGGCATAGCGGAGGCGCGCGTAGCGACCGTAAGACTCTCGAGGAAAGCGGTAGATGACGTCCCGGTACTGCACGAACCCCTCCTCGTGCTTCCCATTCTTCACCAGCAGGTCGCCGAGGAGCAGTTTGGCCAGGCCCTCTTCGGGCGTGCCGGCGTACTCCTTGGCGGCGGCCCGCAGTTCGGCGACCGGGTCTACGCCGTCGGGCGCGCCGGAGTAGCTGTGCATCTCGAGCAGACGCAGGTGGGCGATGCGGCCTTCCGGCTTGCCTTTGGCCACCTCCGTGACGTAGCGGAACGGCGCCTCGGCCTGGGCCCATTTCTTCTTGTCCACGTAGATCTGGGCGATGTCCAGGAGGGCGCGGCGCGCGTCGGCCGTGCCGGGGTAGGTGCGCAAGACCTGAACGAAGCCGGGAATGAGGTCCTCCGCGTCGGCAGGATTGGGCGCCCAGGCGTGGTGGCGGGCGATCTCGGCGGCCAAGTTGGGAGGTTCGAACGTCACGGAGAACAGGCGGACGAGATCATCGGAAGGAATCGTCTGCAGCGGCGCGGGCAGGTCGGAGAAGGACACCGCAAGAGAAGTGACGGGAGTCAGCGTCAGAAGCAGCAGCGCTGTCCCGATGATCCCAACTCGCACTGACGTGGCTTGCATACAGTCGTCTCCCCAAGCGCGGCGGCCGAGAGGAATGCCTCCCCGGCGCCCGGACGTCCTGCCCCTCCGATACGAAGCCACTGCTCAGCGTGTATAGGCAGGTGCTCCTATATACCACGGGGGGGGGGAGAAAGTCAAGCGCCTTTTTCCGGGGGTTCCTGCCCGGACAGCCTGCCGCGTCGGGCTCGTGAACCGAGGCAGGGGCGGGTCTGTCGGTCACACCCCCAGCGTGTGCTGCCTCCCTCGCTTCGCCTTCGGGGCCTGTTTGAAGGTGACGTCGCGGCGGGCGTGGGGGAGGTCTAGCTTCTTGCCTTCCAGGAGTTCTTTGATGGTGAGGAGTTGGAGGCGGGGGTGCTTCTTGCCGAGGGGGGACTGGTAGAAGCCGGCGCCGGCGGCTTCGGTGCGCACGGGCTTGGGAGGGCCGGCTGCCACGGACGCGGCTTCGGCACTGCCGTGCCGAAGGAATCAGGGACAGCGGGAGCCCGCAGAGGGGCTCCCCTACCCCCGCCCGCGGACCGAGCTGGCGATTGGGCGGAAGCCGTGCTTCTCGTACAGCGGCGCGGCCTGGCCGGAGGCGAGGAAGGTGAGGAAGGCCGCCGCGGCGAGCGGGCGGCGAGCGGTGGTGAGCATGGCCGCGGTGTAGGTGATGGGCGCGCCGGGGTAGACGGCGCCGTCGGCGCAGCGATAGGCGACCTGTGCGTAGGCGTCCGCGCAGGCCGGCGAGCCGAGGTCGACGGGGTCGGGCAGCACGATGAAGGGCAAGCCGCTCTCTACCGCCTGGCTCCGGTAGGTCAGCCCGAGATCGTAGTCGCCCCGGGCGATCGCCCCCATCATCTCCGCGGGGGCGATGAGCTGCTCGGGATTGCGGGGCTCGCCCAGCACGTCGCGCACGAGGTCCGGGACCTGGAGGTGCCTGGAGAGCAGCTCGATGGCCTGGATTGCCCGGTAGCCCTTGGGGTCGGTCTCGGGATCGGTGCGGCAGAGGCGCAGGCCGGAGCGCAGGAGCTTGACAAAGGGACTTCGGCTGGAGATGCCGGCGAGGGCGGCGGCGATGAGCCGGAGGGCGGGTTCGTTCCGCGTGTGGGCGATGACCATCTCGTTGGCGGCGAAGGTCAGGTACCATTCCACCAGCCGGCCGTTCGCCTCCCCCATCAGCTCGATCTCGTTCACCTGCGCGTCCGCGCTGAGGAAGACGTCGGCCTGGGCCTCCCCGCCGCGGAGCGCCCGCGCCCACTCCCGCGAGCCGCCCGCGCGACCCTGGGAGGGATACCCGGTGACCGCTTCGAACTGCGGCAGGAGGTCTTCGGCGAGCAGCCGGTCCAGCGACCCGGCGTAGAGCAATTGCAGCACCTCGTTCATCTCGCGCTCCAGATTCATGGGTGAAGATGGGGACTGCTACCGTTTTCTATCATATCAAACGATGGCTTTTCTACATAACATCCCGCACGGAAAACGGTAGCTGTCCCCAATACCGTTTACTTAGGGCTCGGGGACTCCACGTTGGCGGCCAAGGCGCCCCGTAGAGGGGTGATGGCGTGGCGCACCGGACGCGCGGGTCGCTTAAGTAAACGGCATTGTAGCTGTCCCCATTTTCACCGTGCGCTCCAGATCATGGCGATCCCGATGAGCAGCAGGCACCCCGCGAAGATGCGCTTCAGCAGCGTGCCATCAATGCGGTGGGTCAGTCCGGCGCCGACGCGGGCCAGCGGCACGCCGGCGAGGATCATCACCCCCGCCGCCAGCAGGTTGACGTAGCCGGCGGAGTAGGGCGGCAGGCCGGGGTGGTGCAGGCCGTTGTAGAGATAGCCCAGGGCGCCGAAGAGGGCCCCGGCGCTCTGCACGAAGGTGGAGATGCCCACCACCTGGCGCATGGGATAGCGCAGCAGGTTCACCAGGATGATAGTGGTGAACACCGCTCCGCCCAGCCCCACCAGGGAGGCGGTGAAGCCGATGAGCAGTCCGAGGGCGAGGAGGAGGGGCAGGGAGAGCCGGGGCCGCCGGCCCTGAGCGTGGTCCGGGCGGCTGAGCATGTGGGCCGCGACCAGGAGCGTGACGCACCCGAACAGCAGGCGCAGCAAGTGCCCCGAGAGGTGACTGGCCACGGTCGAGCCGGCGAGCGCGCCGAGTACGCTCATCCCCGCCAGCGGCAGCACCACCGGCCACTGGGAGGTGAGGTGGCGGCGGTGGACGGTGAAGCCGACGAGCGCGGTGAGAGAACCAACCAGGAGGTTGGTGCCGAAGGCGAGCTTGGTGGAGAGGTCGGCGTTCACCCCCGCCAGCCCGAACAGCAGCACCAACGCCGGGATCATCAGGGATCCGCCCCCGATCCCGAGCAGACCGGAGACGAACCCGATGGCGCCGCCGATGGCGAGCAGGGCCAGCAAGATGGCCGGTGTGAACAAGTAGTGATCTCCCTCTTGCCTGGAGGGTTCGCAAGACGAGCGCCGCGCTCCTCCTCGGACAGCGTAGGGCGCGGGTGTGGCGGGAGTGTGGCGAAGGCGTGTCGGTTGTGAATCGCCCGGGCCGGGGCTACCGGGCGCGGACCGGCGCCACTCGGCGGAGGCGTTGCAGCAACCGCAGCCCGGGGCGCGAGCAGGCGATCAGGAACGACCAGGTCAGCCCCTGCACCAGACAGCGGAAGCAGTATCTACAAGCGAGCGCGGTGTGGGCGTTCACGCCCCCGCAGGCGGCGCAGGTCTGGAGCAACTCCCCCTCCACCTCGGCCACCATGTCCCCGATCACCTTGCGGTTCCCATCGTCGGCCAGCGCCTTGGCATGCTCCAGCTCCGCCAGGCCGGCCTCGAACTGCCCCGTCTCCAGCAGACCGCGCGCCAGGTCAATGCGCGGGAACGGGCTCTTCGGCTGCTCGATGGCCTTGCCCACGGCCGCACTCAGCCGCGCCCCGCGCCGATGCCTTACCCACAAGGGGGCCAGACCCGGAATCCCCAGCTCGTCCACCATGACCAGCAGGATGAGGAGCAGGCAGAGGTAGTACCACACGGTCATGAAGTGGGTGAAGCCGACGGCGAAGAGCACGAGCAGCAGGCCGCCGCGCCAGAGCAGTCCCACTGTGTTCTCGTCGGCCGTCACCCAGCGCCCGATGAGCACGGTGAAGGCGACCGCCCACATCATCGCGCCGAAGGCGATGAGCAGTGCGTCAAAGAAGCCGACGGCCGGATTCATGTTCCTCTCGCGCGTTGGGGCGACGCGCTGGTCAGGCCCGGCGCGCTGCCTCCACCACCATCTGTGTACCATATCAGGGGCCGGGGTTCGGGGGCCGGGAAGGGAGGCGAGGCAGGGAGGGCTCGGGAGGGCAGCGAATCGGGGGACGCCATGATCGTGCTCGGGATCGAGTCAAGCTGTGACGAGACCGCGGCGGCGGTGGTCCGCGGGCCGGGCGAGCGCGGGGTGGGACTGCTCTCCAGCGTGGTCGCCTCCCAGGACGACCTGCACGCGCAATTCGGAGGGATCGTCCCGGAGGTGGCCTCCCGGCGGCACGTGCAGATGATCGTCCCGGTGATCCGGGAGGCGATGCAGCGCGCGCGCGTCGGGTGGGACGACCTCGGGGGAATCGCGGTGGCGAGCGGGCCGGGGCTGATCGGGTCGCTGGTGGTGGGCGTGGCGACGGCCAAGGCCCTCGCCCAGGCGCGGGGCCTGCCCATCGTCGGCATTCAGCACCTGGAGGGCCACATCTACGCGGCGGCCGTGGGCCAGCCGCTGCCGCTCCCACTGCTGGCCTTGGTGGCCTCCGGCGGACACAGCCACCTGGTGCTGATGCGGGACCACGGGCGGTACGAGGTGCTGGGGCGCACCCGGGACGACGCCCCCGGGGAGGCGTTCGAGAAGGGGGCGCGGCTCCTCGGCTATCCCTACCCCGGCGTGGGGCCGCTCACGGCGGACGCGGACGCCTACCACGGGCCGTTGGAGCCGATGCCCCGGGCGCGCTTTCTGGACTCGTGGGACTTCAGCTTCAGCGGGGTGAAGACGGAGTTGGCGCGGCGCGTCGCGCGCACCCCCCTGGAGGACGAGACGCGTCGGCGTCTCGCCGCCTCCTATCAAGAGGCGATCGCGCGCGCGCTCGCGGAGCGAGTGATGGAGGCCGCGGAGGAGCTGGGCGGCTACCCCGTGGTGATCGTGGGTGGGGTGGCGCGCAACCGGCGCCTGCGCGCGCTGGTGGCCGAACGGGCGGGGGCCATCGGCCTGCCGCTGCACTTCCCCGATGTCAGTCTGTGCACGGACAACGGGGCGATGATCGCGGCCGCGGGCGCGTACAAGCTCGCACTCGCGGGTTCCGAAGGAGAGGCGGTAGACGCGTCGGCGAGCCTGCCGCTGGCGGACTGGAACGCGTCCCCGCGCGCGTGAGGGCCGCCTCCGGGAGCGACTCAGCCCCTTTCTCGGGACAAAAAAAAGGCTGAGAAAACCGCCTGGACATACTTGTCAATCCCGGCGAGCTATGCTACACTCCCGCGCAATAGGGGACGTCGGGATGATCGAAGCACTGCATTGTCGGCCCGATCCCGGTCTCTGTAGTGTCTGTGCGGCGAGGGAAGCCTGGCAGGCGAGGGTCAGGGCTCTGCGCGGCGCACCCCTTCTTTCTCTCACCCACCTCCCGCGCGCGCGGCGTGCGCGTGCCTCGCGTCCCGGGCTCGATGCTGTTGCACGAGGGAGGACGTAGCGTTCCGTCGGGTGTTCGCTTCTGACAACACCATCATTGCAGCAGGTCATCACAGGAGAGATCGCAGCCATGGACCCAGCAGTAGCACACCAGATTTGGAACTACATCGGGATGTTAGGCGTAGATCGCGAGACGGCGCGCGATCTGTATCAAGAGGCGGAGACGGCCATCTGGGAAGCGGAGGCGCATCGCGCCACCCGGGACTGCCACAGCTACCTCGTCAAGACCGGGATCGGCGCGATTCGCCACTGGCTCCGGGACCGGTACTCCCTGATCCGCATCCCCGGCTATCTGCACGACCGGGGACAGGCCTCCGAGCACATGAAGACGATCCTGCCCCTGGAGGACATGAGCGAGTTGGTGGGGCAGCGCTTCGAGGAGGACCTGGTGGAGCGGCTGAGCGTCACCTCCAAGCGCTCCCAGGTGGCGCGCTTGCTGCCCCGCCTGACGAGTGCGGAGCGGCAGGTGATGGAGTCCCTGCTCGCGGGGCAGAGCATCCGGGAGATCGCGCGGCGGCGGCGGGTGCGGGTGGGCTGCGTGTACGCCCAGCGGAGCAAGGCCATCAGCAAGCTGCGCAAACTGGTGAGCGAGGGGGACCACCGGCCGCGCTTCCGGGAGGGCGCCGGGGCTCCGCAGCGCGCGGCCGTCTAGCCGGCTAGTCCTCGGACTCGGAGGGGCGTGGAGGCGGGGCCTCGCCTGGTGCGGAGAGCACCCCGGTCAGCCACCGGGTGCGCTCGGAGGCGATAACGTCTGTGCCTGGGGCCGGCGCGGCGTTGGCGTAGAAGCAGCGCTGGCACTGGAAGCCGCGGTCCAGCCCCCGCGCGGCACCGAGGAAGCGGGGCAATCTCGCCAGCGGCTGCCCGCAGGTCACGCAGCGAGGCATGTCGGCGCCGACCTTCACGTCTCTCCCCAGCCGGGCCGGAACCCGCACCGCCCGCCGGGCTCGCTTAGTCGTCTTGTTCGTTCTCATCAAGGAACTCCCACACGATTATTCCCCAGGAAGAGGGAACCCTATACGCCTTTCTGCAGTCTAAGGGGGGAGGAAGAAGGCCGAGATGCCCCGCGTTGACACGGCCAATTTCCATGTGGTAGACTCTCTGCGCGCGCGTGGGCGGCGCGGTGCCCGCCGCGCAGTCAGGTACAAGGAGGCTCTCTGGATGCGAAGAGCCCTGTTCGGTGGTCTCATCCTGCTCGGCCTGGCCGCGCTGTTCTGCTCCTCCTCCGCCTGGGCGCTGGAGCGCGAGCTGGGCGGCGTCCGCCTCGGCGCGAAGGCCCTGAATCTGCTTACTCTGCCCGGTTTCGGCCAGCCCGACTTCATTGGCCCGCTTGGAGTGACCGGGGGCCAGCGAGTGGTGAGCCCTGCGGGCGCGGCCGGGCGCGCGGGGCAAGGGGCGGCCGCCGGGCCGGGCGCGGTTGGCAGCGGCCGCGCGGGCCAGATGCGGGGCCGGCGTGGGGGAGGCATGGGTCCGGGCGATTTCGGGGCACTCCCAGGAGGAAGCGCGGGGATGGCGCGCACTCCCTCCGCCCTCGACGTACAACTCACGCAGGGGATGATGGGAGAAGGGGGGATGGGCATGGGGGGCGGCCGTCGCGGCATGCGCGCCGGGGGCGCGGGCCCTGCGGCCGCCACCGGACAGCCCAGAGCCGCGCAGCAGCCGGCGCAAGCGCAGCAGCAGGGGTTTTGGCTCTACCGGCGGCCGGCCGGGGCGGTGTTGGTGCTTACCCTCGACCCCAAGGGCACCGTCATCGCCATCACCCTCAACGGATCCGTTCCCTACCCAGGGGGCCGCACCAGCAAGAACATCAACCTCGGCAATGACTATATGGAGGTGATCCGGCAGTACGGGTATCCCGATCAGGCGGTCACCACCGGCGCGACGCTGCAGCTTACCTACCTCGACCACGGGGTGCGGTTCACCCTCGAGGCCATGCGCGTCAACCAGATCACCATCGGCGCCTATGTGGCAGCGACGAGGACCGGCACCCCGGTTCCCGTCACTGCGCCCCAAGGGCCCACCGGCCCCGGCCTGAGCATAGATGAGTTGAAGGGATATATGTAGCTGCTACCGAGCGGCTAGCGGGAAGGGAATGAGTTACATGCCGACCTTGCGGACTCGCAGCGTTTTCGCCGTGTTGTTCCTGCTCCTCGGCGGTCTGATGACGTGGACGCCGGCCCGTGCGGTGGAGGATGGCCTGATGAACGCGCGCATCGGCGCCTCCTACCGGGAGGTGATGCGCAAGTTCCACAATCCGGCCGGTATCCTCCTCAATGCCGGGGGGGGGCTGACCTATCAGGAGTTGCCCAAGTCGGGCCTGCTCGGCCTGGCGGCGGCCCCGGCCGGCGGAGGCGGGGGGCTCCCGGTGTGGGCTTCGCCGGTGCGGGTGGCCTTCCTGGGTGACCAGCAGGCGGAGTGGCTGTACGATATGCGCAAGGACCGCGGGGTGACGATGGGAGTCGTGATGAGCGGCGAGGGTGCGGACGCGGTGGTGACCGATATCATCATCTCCGGCTATCCGGAGTACCTGAAGGGGAAGCGACAGCCCCCGCGCACGGAGAAGGGCGTCACCTTTGGGAGCACCTTCCTGGACGTGCTGCGGCGCTACGGGTTTCCGCCCCAGATAGAGATCTTCACCCCCGGGTCGGCGCCCGCGCCGGTTGCCAGCCGGGCGGCGGCGCCGGCCGCCGGGCGCGCGGGCCCGGCGGCGGCCGGGGCCGGGGCTCCCGGCGGCCGGGCCGGCGGGATGCGGGGCCGGCGTGGTGGAGGCATGGGTCCGGGCGATTTCGGGGCGCTTCCGGGGGGAAGCGCGGGGATGGCGCGCACGCCCTCCGCGTTCGAGGTGCAGCTCACCCAGGGGATGCTGGGGGACGAAGGGGGGATGGGCGGTGGACGCATGCGCGGCGGGCGCGCCGGAAGGGCAGGCGCGGGGAGAGCCCCCGGGGCCGCGCCCCGCACGGGTTTGCCCCCGTTGGGGGCGGCGGCGGCCAGTCCGGCCGCGGCCATGCTCTCCGAACTCTCGGCCAGCACCATGGTGAACAATCAAAGCATCAGCTTCTCGAAGGACTGCATTCTCACCTACACGGGGATTGCGTTTACGCTCCACAATATGCGGGTAATCCGTATACACGTCTCCGAATGACAGCTCAACACAACATGTCCTAGCGTCACACCGGAAAGGGGCCTCGGCGACACCGTGAGGCCTCTTTTTGTGTCGGAAAGGCCGCAGAGATGAAGCATCGTTACCACCTCGTCATCGCCGTTGTCGTCATTACTCTCATGGTTGGTTCCTTCTTTGCCGGCCGTCAATTCCAGTCATTGGCGGCCGCCTCCCCTTCCGGGAGGAAGAGCCTGGTGCGCCTGGTGAGCACCATGCTCACCGGGGGAGAGGCGCAGGCCGCGGGCATCCAGGATGTGAGCACCGGTCCTCTGGACACCTTCTCGGAGGTGCTGAGCCACCTTCGCCGCGACTACGTCTCCAGTATGGGCGACGAGCGGAAACTGACCTACGCCGCCATCAACGGCATGCTGGCCACGCTGCGGGACGCCCCCTACCAGGATCGCTACACGCGCTTCCTGGAGCCGGGCGACTACCGCGCCTTCCTGGACGAGAACGAAGGGCACTTCGGCGGCATCGGGGCCGAGATCGGCTACCGGGAAGTGAAGAACTCGGGGACGGCCAAGGAAGAGAGGGCGGAGCCCAAGCCCGGAGCGGCCCCGGCGTTCCACTGTCCCAATTGCGGCGCGGAGGTGGATCCCTCCAAGCAGTACCAGATCGTCGTCTACTCGCCCCTGCCCGACAGCCCCGCGGAGAAGGCCGGGCTGCGCGCCGGCGATCGCATCCTCAAGATCGGCGACAAGCCGACTACCGGGCTCACCCTTGGGGAGGCCGTCCGCAGTATTAAGGGGCGCCCCGGCACGGTGGTGAGCCTGGAGATCGAGCGGGACGGCATGGCGCAGCCGAAGCAGGTGCAGGTGACCCGGTCCATCATCAGCGTGAAGAGCGTCACCGCGAAGATGCTGCCCGACAAGATCGGCTACATCTCCCTCACCGCGTTCAATGACGTCACCCCCAAGATGATGGACGACGCGCTGAAGAGCCTGCGCGCGCAGGGCATGCGGTCCCTGCTGCTGGACCTGCGCAACAACCCCGGCGGCGGGCTGGACGTGTGCATTGACGTGGCCAGCGACTTCATCGGAGAAGGGCCGGTGGTGTACATCCAGGAACGGGGCCGGGGGCGCGAGGCCCGGGAGGCGCGCAAGGGGAGCGCCCGCTTCGATCTGCCGCTGGTAGTGCTGGTGAACAGCGGGAGCGCGAGCGCCTCCGAGATCCTCGCCGGCGCGATCCAGGACGACAAGGTGGGCAAGATCCTCGGGGTGACCACCTTCGGGAAGGGGCTGGTGCAGACCGTCTTCCCGCTCCGCGACGGCTCCGCGCTGACCCTCACCACCGCGCGCTACCTCACCGCGAAGATGCGGGATATAGACCACAAGGGGATCGTCCCCGACATCGTGGTGGAGCAGCCCAAGAGCGACGACCCGATCCCGCCGTTGAGCGACCGGGACGTGCAGGCCTCGGCCGCCCTCAAGCTGCTGCGCGAAGGGCCAGGCGGCGGAGAACGGCCGGACGTGCGGGCCTCGGCCACGAAGTCCTGAGGGGCTCAACAACGAAGGGACAGGGTCCAGGGCGGCAAAGCCCTGGACCCTCTTCGCGTATGGGAACGAAGCCGGAACGAAACCTGGTACTGAGCGCTTCCCGGCGCACCGAACTCCTCGGGCACTTCCCCGAGCTGCTCGCGCAGCGCCTCGAGGAGGCCGGCCCGGAGCGGGTGCATTCCGTCGTCATCTGGACGAAGGAGGTCGGCCACCTGCTCACGCACGCGCGGGTCCGGGCCGCGCTCTCCGGGGTGGGACAGGTCTTCGTGCAGTGGACGGTCACGGGACTGGGCGGCACCTTCCTCGAACCCAACGTCCCGCCTCCCACGCAGCAGACGGCCCTCGCGGAGGAGGTGGTCGCGTATCTCGGCGACCCGCGGCGCGTACACTGGCGCTACGACCCGCTGCTGTCCGTGAGACGAGCGGGGGAGCGGCTCACGAACCTCGACCTCGCCCGCTTCCGCTCCCTCGCGGAGTGCTTCGCCCGCGCCGGCGTGCCGGCCGTGCACACCTCCTTCGTGACTCCTTATCCCAAGGTGGTGCGGCGATTCGCCGCGGCGGGGATCGAGCTGGAGACCCAGCCGGCCGAGGAAAAGCAAGCGTTCCTCCAAGAGCTGGGCGCGGTGGCCGCGCAGCAGGGGATGAAACTGCTGACCTGCTGTGAGCCCGGCTTCCCCCGGCAGCGCTGCATTGACGGCGAACTGCTCGCCTCCCTCCACCCCGCCGGGGAACCGTGCCGGACGGACCGGGCGAAGGGGCAACGCGCGGACTGCGGCTGCACCGCCAGCCTCGACATCGGCCGCTACCTCCCCTGCCCGAATCGGTGCCTGTACTGCTACGCCCACCCGGAAACGAGCCGCACCGCTTCGCAGTGCTGAGGCGAGAAGGCGAAGAGGCGAGGAGTCGGAACGGCCGGGAGGGGAGGCAACGGAGACCCCGACCAGGACGTGCGGCGGCGGAGACAGGGGCCTGAGGCCGCGAGGGGTAGAGGGAGTTCGGGAGGACAGCCATGCCATTCTGCCCGAACTGCCGGTATGAGTACCTCGCGGGGATTGAGGCGTGCCCGGAGTGCGGCGCCCGCCTCACCCCCGAGCCGCCTCCTCCGGAGGTCCCGGAGGAGTACGTCCGTCTGGTCACCCTCTCCGATCCCGCCGCGGCACTGGTGTTCCAGGGGACCTTGCAGGAACGCGGCATCCCCGTGGTGGTGCAGAACTACGGCCCGGTCACCGGCGCGCTCGCGGCGGTGGCGGATGACATCACTGAGGACTACTCCGTGCTCTTCGTCCCGGAGCACCAACTGGAGGAGGCGCGGCGAATCGTGGAGGCGATGGAGCACGAGCCGACGCAGTGGCCGGAGGGGATGGAGCCGGAGGAGGAAGAGACCGGAAACGGCGAATAGGGAAGGGACGGGCGGCGGAGGCGGAAAGGGAGAGAATGCGGCCCCGGCTGGTGTGGTTGCTGCTCCTGCTGCTCTGCGCGGCGGGCGGCGCGCAGGCCTCGATGTGCCGGCTCTACCTCGCTTCCCAATACGACTGGGCCGGCGCGACGGGATTCTATCTCGACCTGGAGGGGGAGACCCTGACGGATCTTCGGATCTACCTCGGGGTCGGCAACGGCGCGGGATGGCGCTTTCCGACGTGGACGCCGGGCTTCGTTTTCGGCCGCGACTATCACCTGCGCGCCGCGGTCGCGCCGGATCGCGCGCAGCTCTGCGTGGACGACGTCCTGGTAGCGGAGAGCCCCGGCACCTGGCAGCCGGCACCGGGCGACCTGGTGGTTGGGGAGCGTCCCGCGTGGGCCTCCGACCCCGGGGACTGGATCGGGATCGTGTCCGAGGCAACCATTGTCCTCACCCGCGGAGGGGTCGAGGTTGAACGGCATGCGTTCCCCTTCCCTCCCGAAACCAGGCCGGTGCCGGTGCAACTGTTCGAGCCAGCGGCGCCGCAGACCTCTGCACTCGAGGCGCAGACCGGGGACACGGTTGCGGCGGACGTGACCCTGCACTTCGGGGAGGCCGACCTCGCGGCCTGGGCGCCGTTCATTGATCCCTACGGCCAGTGCCGCTACGCCACATGGCCGGAGAAGGTGGGCTCGGACGCCGAGCTACAGGACGACATCGCGACCGAAGACCTGCGGCTGCTGGAGTTCGCCGCGCCGGCCGACTTCGACCAGTACGGCGGGTACCTTAGCTCGGGCTGGCGGGAGGAACCGACCGGGTTCTTTCGCGTGGTGAAGAAGGAGGGATACTGGTGGCTGATCACGCCCGAGGGGAATCCCTGCTTCTACCTGGGCGTGTCGGTTGCGCCGGCCTCGACCTGGCCCATGACGCCGACGACGGGGCGCGAATGGTTGTTCGAGTGGCTGCCTCCGCACGAGGCGCCCTGGCTGGGGGTGTGGGGGCGGGACGTGTGGGCGGCCGGCCCGCCCGCGGACTACGTCGCGTTCCAGGGCGCCAACCTGATCCGCAAGTACGGGGACTCCTGGCAGACGGACGCGGAGGCGCGATGCATACGGCGGCTGCGCGCGTTCGGCTTCGGCGGCGGCGGGAAGTGGGGCGCGCCGGCCGGCCTCGTGCAGAGCCCGGTGCTCTACTACGGGAACACGCCGATGCTGGTCTCCCACCTCGATGTCTTCGATCCGAGCGTGCGCGCGGCGGCCGCGGAAGCCCTCGGAGGTGAGATCGGTCCGTGGGTGGACAGCCCCCTCATCCTCGGCTGGTCCGTGGGCAGCGAGCGCGAGGCGCTCATCGGGACGGACGAGATCGTCGCCATCATGCACCTGGCCGAGACCGTGCCGGGGAAGCGGGCCTTGCTGGACTACGCGGTGGACAGCCGGTACGGCGGATCGGTGACGGCCCTGGCGGCGGCCTGGGGCCTCGCGGTGACGACGCGTGCGGAGCTGTATGCCGCGACGCCCACGCCTCCGGCGGCGGACGTAGAGGCGATGCGGCTGTACTACGCGGATCGCTACTACGCGTTCAACTATGAAACCACGAAGTCCCTCGATCCGAACCACCTCTACCTCGGGAGCTACGGCTGCGCCGGCTGCGCCGACATCGAGGAGGACTTGCGGCGGCTGGGCAGCCATTGCGACGTAATGAGCTGGGATATCTACGCGCCGGGCTACGGCAACGAGCGCTTCGCGCGGCTGAGCGCGGAAGCCGATCGGCCGGTATTCATCGGCGAGTTCTCCTACCCGCCGTTCTACGAAGGCACCCGCGGCTTCGGGCGCTACGGCGTGTACACCCGCGACGATGCGGAGGCCGGGGACAGGTACCGCGCGTGGGTGGAGGCGGCGACCTCGGACCCGCGGTGTGTAGGGGGCGAGTGGTTCGAGTACCGCGACCAGCCGCTCACGGGGCGGGGCCCGGGATCCGGGCCGAGGCTGGTGTGGGACGAGCACTATGCCTTCGGGCTCGTCACCCAGACCGACCGCGTGAAGTGGGACCTGGTAGCGCGCATGCGGACGGCGAACACGCTGGCCCCGCGGTGGCGGTTCGCGGCCGCCGGCCGGCCGTTCCCGGACGTCCCCGCGGACAGTTGGGCGGTGGGCGAGATCGCCGCGTGTAAGGGGGCCGGCGTGGTGGGCGGCTATGGAGACGGCACGTACCGCCCCATGGTCGTGGTGACCAGGGAGCAGATGGCCGGCTACATCGCGCGCGCCTTGGCCGGCGGCGACGCCCACGTCCCGACCGGTCCGCCGGTGGCTACGTTCCCGGATGTGGAGGCCGGCGCGTGGGCCTACCGGTACGTCGAGTACTGCGCGGCCCAGAGGGTGGTGGGCGGCTATCCGGATGGCCGGTATTGGCCGCTGGCCGAGGTGGACCGCGCCCAGATGGCCGTGTTCGTAGCACGGGCGATGGCGCCGCTCGAGGAGCGTCCCGGCTTGCCGAGCTACGTGGCTCCGACGGTGCCGAGCTTCCCGGATGTACTCGACTCCGGTAACACGGCCTGGGCCTATCGCGAGGTCGAGTACGCCAGGGAGCACGGCGTGGTGGGTGGCTACCCGGATGGGCGGTACCACCCCGAGGTGCCGGTGACGCGGGAGCAGATGGCGGCGTTCATCGCCCGAGCCTTCGGGCTGTAGCTCGGGCCACGGGCTGGAGCTCCACGCGCCAGGAGCGCGGGTCAGCCGGTGGGCGGCGTCAGTGGTCGAGTTCACATACCCGTTCGCGGTAGTGGAGGTAGTTCTCCAGACTCACGTCCGGAGGAACTCCATGGTCGCACATGGGGTAGTAGCCGCCCCGCTTCACCATGAAGGGCAGGATGTGCTCCAGGTGCGCGTCTATGGCCTCGCGGCCCGCGGCGAGGACGCGCTTGTCTATCCCGCCGAAGATGCGCAGGTCCGGGTGCTCCTTGGCGATCTCGACGACGTCGCAGCCGCTGGCGACCTCCATAGGAGACATCGCCGTCAGGCCGATCTCCTTATACAGGGGGATAGCCGGCCGGCAGTCGCCGTCGGTGTCGAGTTGAAAGTGGAGGAAGCGCGACTGGCGCGCACGCGCGTTGTCCAACACCTGCCGGTAGTAGGGGAAGAGGAAGCCGCGCACGGACTGCGGCGAGATGAGTAGGCCGTGGTTGTAGCAGATGTCTTCCGCGAAGAAGACCTCGTCAATCTCGATCTCCGCTTGCACGTGGGCGAGACCGGCGTCCACGATTTCGAGCCACGCCTGCATCAGCGACTGAATCAGTTCCGGCTGATCGTGGACCGCGAGCAGCAGATCCTCCGGTCCCATCATCGCGCGGAGGTACATGTAGCCGCCGATCAGGCCCTGCGTCACCATCCCTCCCACCGCGTCGGCCTTCTGTCGCTGGATCGTGGGCTGCCCGGCGAGCGCCTTCCACCGGTCCTGGTTCCCCGGATCGAGCCGCCACTTCACCGCGTCCCAGTCCGCCCTGGTGCTGGCCACGTGCTTCAGGTAGATCGGCATGAAGCCCTCTCGGCGTCCCCGGAAGTTCTTGCAGATCCTCCCGGCAACATCCTGGATGAGCTCGTAGTCGCCCTGCACCTCGATGAGCTTGTCTTCAAACATCGGCCAGAAAGGCGGTTCACACCATCCCAAACCCAAACCGGTGCCGAACTTCCCCGGCGGGTCATAGTGGAAGAGTTCGTTGATCGCGTCCCAGTCGTCCGGCAGCCCCTCCGCCTTCCACCGAGTCATGGTCTCGTCCCAGATATAGAACTCACCGCGCGGCAGGCGGTCTACCGGTTGGAATTCGTAAGTCGCTCGCATGCGCTCGCCGGGAAGCATAGGACACCTCTCTAAGACGAAATAGGCGGGCATGGCACTGTGCCATGCCCGCCCGGCAGCGGCGTCTACTTTAGGTGTGCGAACTGCGGCAGGTACGGCGCCTGCGCCTGGAACAGCTCGTCCACCATCTCCTTGATCTCCGCCAGCGACAGCTTCGCGGCAGCGACGGGGTCGAGACAGCAGGCGCGGTAGGCGGCGACGGGGTCACCCTTGACCGCCGCTTCCACCGTGAGTTCGACGGCGGCGGTGTGTACCTGATTGAGCGCGGCGCACTGCGGCGGGAGCGCGCCCACGGTCATCCCCTGGAAGCCAGACTTGCTGGCGAGCGCGGGGATCTCCACGGCCGCATCGTAGGGCAGGTTGGTGATGGCGCCGTGGTTGGGGATGGTGCCGTTGAACTTGCACACCTCGTCCAGCATCAGCCCGCGGATGAGGCGGCAGGCGTACTCGTGGGAGCGCTCGATCTTGATCTCCACCCGCCCTTCGGCCCAATCCTCCATGTCCTTCTGCCACCGGTCCGCGTGCTCGCGGCTCTCGTAGCCTTTGAGAATGGCCCCGTGCTCGCCGGGATTCCAATCCTTGTCCGTGGGGGCGCAATAGCGGTCAATGATGTCCTGGCGCTTGCGGAACCACCAGTTGTACTCGGAGTTGTGACCGGAGGACTCGGTGACATAGTAGCCGAGGGCCTTGAACATCTCGATGCGGACGCGGTCCTGCTCGTAGATGTCGGGCCGGTCCACCACCTTGCGCAGCGCTGGATAAGCATCCTTCCCGTTGCGCTCGAAGCGGAGCAGCCAGGCCTGGTGGTTGATGCCGGCGCACTCCCCCACGATCTCGTTCGCGGGGGCGCCGATCCAGCGGCCCAACCCGGGGGCCAGGCCCTGGACGGAGTGGCACAGACCGACGCTGCGCACTTTCGTCTCCCGCTGCATGGCGCGGCAGAGCATGGTCATCGGGTTGGTGTAGTTGAGCATGTAGGCGTTGGGCGCGTGCTTCTCGATATCGCGGCAGAACTCCAGCATGAGGGGGATGGTGCGCAGGGAGCGGAACGTGCCGGCCGTGCCGTAGCTGTCCCCGCAGTTGAAGTCCACCCCGTACTTCATGGGGATCTCGATCTCGGGGCGGAATCCCTTCAGCCCGTGGGCGAGGATGGTGACGATGACGATGTCCGCGCCCTTCGACCCCTTCGCGCGGTCCAGGTTGGCTTCCACCTTCGCTCCGCAGTTCGCCACCGAGACGATGCGGTCCACGGCCCGCTTGGCGTAGTTGAGACGGGTCTCGTCTATGTCAATGAGGGAGAGGGTGAGGTCCTCGCGCATGTCCTCGTAGGAGAGGATGTCAATCACGAGTCTGCGGGTGAAGCCGAGGCTGCCGGCGCCGATGAAGGCGATCTTCATGAACTTCTCCTTTGACGTGTGAGCTCGCGAGGGAGGTTCTGACCGGGAGGGGAGTTTCCTCCCCGAGAGGGAGATTCCGCCCGACGGGGGAAAAGGGCGCAAGCCCAGTGACGAGGAGCGAGGAGAGAGCCATCATGAAGTGGACGTTGAACACCTATCAGGTCGGGCAGAAGTGGAGCCTGAGCACGCTCATCGAGATGTGCGTGAAGACCGGCTATCCGTACATCGAGTTCTTGCAGGACTTCGGCCAGCCGCACGGGCTGGAGTGGGACACGCCCAAGCGCAAGTACCTGGAGATGAAGAAGAAGCTGGACGCGGCCGGTCTGCAGTTCGGCTCGCTCACCAGCTGCCAGACCTTCCACGCCCCGGAGGCGAGCGCGCGGGCGGAGTCGGTGAAGCGCGTGAAGCGAGTGATTGATAGGGCGAAGGAGGTGGGGTGTGACCACGTGCGGGTGCTCGGGGACCGGCTGCCGGCGAACGAGGCGGAGCGGGTGCCGGTGGTGGACAACATCGCCGCCTGCTTCGAGGAGCTGGGCGAGTACGCCGGCCCGGACGTGGCCGTCTCCCTCGAGGTGCACGGCAGCTTCACCGATCCCTACTATGCGATGATGGTGGTGCAGAAGGTGGAGCTGCCGAACGTGGGCCTGGTGTTCAACGGCCAGTGGCCGGTCGGCAAGCCCTGGAAGTACGTCCTCCCTGTGGGGACGCCCTCCATCCGGCCGTTCTTCGAGATGATCTACCCCTATCTCACCTCGGTGCACCTGCACGAGATGGAGAAGCCGGAGGTGCTGGGCTATTACCAGGAGTTCTTCGCGCTGCTGGTGGAGAACGGCTATCAGGGATACGTGGCGAACGAAGCCGCCTACATCGGCCCCGATCCGGAGAAGGTGCTGCGCATGTATACCGCCATGTTCCAGACGATGATCTCGGGGTAGGGCGCGTTCCTCAACACAAAGGTGCGTTGCCTCAACACAAAGACACAAAGAAGGCACGAAGACACGAAGAATGGGCGAGCAGACAGAATGAGAACACGTGTGGGGCGGGTGTTCGCGATGGCGGCGTTGGTCGTGGTGTCGCTGCCTGGCATTGGCGCGGCCGCAGAGCGATACGATATCCCGAAGCTGGAGGGGATCACCATTGACGGCAATCCGGCGGATTGGGGAGAGCGCGGGTTTCGAGTGGAGATGCTCGCGACGGACGAGGGGCGGACCAAATCGGCGGCCGACTTCGACCCGATCTTCCGGCTGGGCTGGAACGAGGAAGGCCTGCTGCTGCTGGCGACAGTACAAGACGACGTCCCGGTGGAGAGCCCGGAAGAGGAGCGGATATTTCAGAACGATTCGCTGGAGACCTTCATCGCCTCGGATCAAGACGGCGCCGGGCGCTACCTGCAGGCGATCTTCGCGCCGGGAATGGATCCCAAGACCCCTGCGCCACGCCTGTTCCTCCTGGACCGAAAGACCACCTTTCAGGTGAGGGAGCCGGTGCAGGTGGCCAGCGCCAGAACAGCGGGCGGATACGTGCTCGAAGCGCTCTACCCGCGGTCAACGCTGGGAATTGCGCCGAAGATGGGGGCGGAGGTGTGGTTCGGTTTGTGGGCGAACGATGCGGATCAACCGGGCCGCGCCTTCCAGGCGATCTGGTTTCCTCGCGCGATCAATGCCGACCTCCGAGCCTCCCACGTGCTGGTGTTGTCCGATCGGGCCTCCGCGCCCGTAACGACAACTGCGCGCGGTGAGTACGTTCGTTTCCGCCGGACGAAAGTGGAGGTCTTGGCGACGGCGGCCCACGCGGGAGAACCGGTAACCGTGCGCGCGGGGGACAAGGTTGTGGGAAGCGGGCAGTTGGAGGAGAAGGACGGCCGTTCCCGGGCTCTCCTGGACTTGCCCCTTCCTCCGGCCGGAGAAAGGTGGACCGAGTTGACGGTGACCCTGGAGGGGCAACCGGTCGCCCTCCTTCCTCTGCCTGACCTGGAAGAGCAACGCGCCCGCGCGATAATCGGCCTGGAACTCAGCTTCCAACCCTCCGTGTTCAGTGGCGCTGCCTTCCCGACTTGTGAGTTCACCGACCCTAGCTTGGCGGAAGACGCACTCGGCCCCTATACGCTGGAACCCAAGTACTTCGATGCGCACTATCAAGAAGTGTCTGAGGCAAAGGCCCCGGGTCGTTACGGCGCCGTGGTAAAGATGATCCCGAAACAGGGACGTTCTCGCCTCTACTTCCGCACTCTATTCGCCTTGACCCCCAGAATGCGCATCGAAAATGCCGCCGAACTCCCTGCGTTCCCGGGCCAAGGCCCTGAGATTGCCGCCAAGCATGCCGCCGCCGTGCGTCGCGTTCTGCAACGCGGTTCGACACAAAATGCGGCCCAGAACCCCAGCCTGGCCGTCCTGCTGGCCGGGATCTACGAAACCAAACCGGACGACGGTCCCATCACTGCACAGAACGATGTCTTCGCCCAGGACCGGCAGTGGTGGGTTGGGCTGAAGCGCAAGCTCTACGGGATGGAGCAAGCCTACCCGGCCGACTTCGTGTGCCCCCGGCCCAAGGAAGGGGCCCCCGCGACGGTGCTGCACGCGGGCACGCTCGCCGAAGCGGGCATGAAGCCGGACACCGTGGAGAAACTGGACGTGCTGCTCACCAAGTGGGCGGCCGACAGCGACCAGAGCTTCGGGGTGTGTATCGCCCGGCATGGGGTCATCGTCTTGGAAAAGGCATATGGCCAGCGGGGCGGCCGTCCCATGGCGGTGACCGACAAGAGCGCGATGGCTTCGATCACCAAGGTCATCTCGGGACTGGCGATGATGATGGCCGTGGATCAGGGGCGAGTCGGCCTGGACGATCCGGTCAGTAAGTATCTGCCCACCTTCCGCGACGTCAGGACGAACAAGGAGTTGACCGTCCGCCACCTCTACTACCACATGGACAGCCTGTGGGGGCACTGGGGCGACGACCGCAATGACCTGGAGCAAATCCTCGGCTGGTACGGCCCCCGGATCCAGGTAGGGCTCAGCTACAACTACAACGGCCTGGACACCGCGCTCGGAAGCAAGATCGTGGAACTGGTGACTGGGGAGGCGCTGCCTCTCTACTACAAACACCACCTGCTCGATCCGCTGGGCCTGGTCAACACTGACATCGTGGGCAGTACCGCCGACATGCGCAGCACCCCGCGGGACATGGCGACGGTCGCGCAGATGCTGCTCAACAACGGGGCTTACGGCGACAAGCGGTTCTTCCGCGAGAGCACGGCCGCGCAGATGCGCCCCATCAAGATCACCCCCTGGGTCCCCACCGACACCACTAACGAGCGCGGCGTGGGCGGCATGTCCTTACCGGGCGAGGGATTGAGCGAGAGCACCTGGGGCGGCCTGGCCGCCTCCTCGTCCACCTTTCGCATAGACGCGGCGAACGATCTGGTAGTGGTGATGACGCGAAACTCCGCGGGGCGGAACTACGAGGTGTACCACCCGCAGTTCCTCAAGCTGGTCGGGGAGTGTGTCGTGAGGTAGCGCGCATTCCCAACACGAAGATATGAAGGGGAGCTGGGGCGGGGTCAGACGACCCCGCCCTTCGCTTGGGCCTCTAGTCGTCCAGGCGTTGGTAGCGAATAAGCGCGGCCGACCGCGGCGTCGAAAGCGTGACCTTCAGACCGTCGCGAACAAAGGCCTCGCCCGGCGTATCCTTCAGCGCAGGGAGCACGAAGTCCTCAACGCGATACCAGGCCGCCTCCGGATCGAGGTTGTGGAGCCGAAAGGTCATGGTGTCCTGCAGGCTCTGCTCGCGGCGGAAGGCTTGTACGACGCCCTCCCCTACCTCCGGCCGGTCGAACTGCCACGCGACCCAGTCCTCGGGGGAATCGCTCCACGGCGTGAGCGGGTAGAAGTCGCCGAAGAAGTTGGCGATGACGGCCTCCCGCTGCTCGATCAGGAGGCGCAGCAGTTCGTCGTCGAAGTCCTGGGTGGGATCGAGAGTGAAGGCTGCGAAGGGCACGAGGCCGCTGCGGAAATCGTACTCCTGGACGTGGGTGGCGGGGAAGACGAGGGCGCCGTAGTACGGCTCCCAGGGGGCCAACCCATGGAGTTGATTCTGCTTGGCGATGGGGTCGGCGTAGTTCATGTCACTTCGGTGGAGGGGGACGGAGCGGCGGAGGGTCTCCAGGTCGTTGCGCCGGCCGCCGGAGGCGCAGGTGTCAATGAGCAGGCCGGGGCGGCAGCGGCGGAGTTCATCCCAGAAGGCGAGATAGCCCATCACGTGCTGCATCTCGCTCATCCCCTGGCGGTCCGGCGCGTCGTGCGCGCGCCAGAAGGGAAGCGGGGGCATATTGAAATCCTGGCGGTAGATATCAATCCCCTGTTCCTCCATGGTCGCCAGCACATGCTCCGTTAGCCACACGCGCGCCTCCGGGTTTCCGAGATCGAGGAGCTGTCTGGGTTCGTCCTTCAGGCGCAAGAACCACTCGGGGTGATGTTCCGCCAACCAGGTGCCCGTCATGGCACGCTCCGGCTCGAACCAGAGCATGGTGCGCACGCCGCGGGCGTGGGCGCGATCGCTGATGGCGCGCAGGCCGCGGGGGAAGCGTTTCAGGTCGGGCTCCCAGGTGCCGGTATCCCACCAGCCGTCCCTGAAGGGATACCAGCCGGCGTCCATCCACCAGACGTCCAGCGGTATCCCCTTGTCGAGGTAGGCGTCGAGGAATTGGATTTGGTTCTCTTCATTCGCCCGCTCCATCTCGCGATGGTGCATGCCGGTATAGGCCGCGAGCATCGGCTCGGGAAGCTCCCCGTCGAGTCGGGGGAGGTTGTGGGCGAGCATCCAGCGCCGCCAGAGGTTGTGGGCGCGGCGGCGGTCGCCCTGGTAGAACTGGAGGACGATCAACGGGCTGCGTGCCTCCTCGCCCGGATGGAGCTGAAAGTGCGTCCTCTCCTGGCCAGCAGAGAGGTGCAAGCTGCGCGCGTGGTCGCGGGCAAAGACGGCGGCCCACTGGCCGGGCCAGCCGAGGGCGAGCAGCAGGCCGACGCCTCCCCAGTCCAGCGCGAAGTACGGCCACACGCCGTCGCTGCCGCGCCCGCCGACGGAAGCCAGGCGCAGGACCGCTCCCTCGGGGAGACGGGTTTCGTACGGGCGATAGTCGTCCATGGTGGCCTGGCTGCCGGCCTGATGATGCAGAACGAACTCCGTCTCCTCGCGCGGGAAGCTCGTGTCGAGCGCGAGGAGATCGGAGAGGAGCGGCGTGTCCGCGGGGCCGTCGTTGCGGAAGTAGACGGTCCACTCGACGGTGGGATAGTCACGGTAGGAGACGATAACGGCGCGGACGGTCAGGCCAGAGGCGGGGTCGTGCCAGCGGAGGGTGCGTTCTTCCCGCAGGTCGTCCAACGCGCGCGTCTCCGTTTCCAACGCCCACGGCGACAGGAGTTCAGCCGACGGCCGGCCCCCGTAGAGGAACGAGAACGGCAACGCAGCCACGTCCTCGGACAGGTGGCGCTGGGTCCATTCCTGCGCGTGCGTCAGCTCCTCGTGGGTTGGTGTTGGGATGGGCACGGTCGTTCTCCTCGGACGTCGGGCCGTCAGGTCGTCCTCACTTCTGTCCGATGGACTCGGCGATCGTTCGCACGGCCGTCAGGTTCACCTCCGCGGCGAAGTCGGTCTGCATCACGGTGGCGTGCACGTCTGGGAGCTGGTTGAGGTTCTCGTACCAGATGGTGTAGACCGGATACTGACCGACCTCCTCCCCGTCCGGAGTGCCGGGATAGGAGGCAAGGGTGAACGGCCGGGGCGAGCCGTCGGTCAGGTAGCGCACCAGGTAGCGGTTCTTCATGTTCTCCACGATGCGGGCACAGAAGTCGTAGAACACCTGCGGCTTGGGCCCTGAGCCGCCGAGGGAGGGGGCGCCGGCCATGCCGTGCGCATCCAGGTAGCAGATGCGGTTGGGCTCCTCACGCAGCCGGCCCTCGATCTTTGTCTCTGGCTCGCTGTCACGCGCGGTGCCCTTGTAGTCGAAGGTCCAGGGTTCGATCACCTCATCGGTCCAGCCGCGGAACCTCGCCCAGTTCCGCCCGCCCTGCCGGTTGAGGTCCACGCCGTTGGCGTTGTGGCGGCAGCCGTAGCGGTAGCCGAAGGGGTTGAAGAGCGGGATGGAAACGACGCAGAACCGGTCGAGGTCAAGCACCTCGCCACGCAGCAGGTGCTCGAGGGTCACGAGCATGCCGTAGCCGTTCTCCCACTCCATCCCGTGCTTGACGGAGATCATCTGGAAGCGCGGGCCCTGCTCGTTGCCGAAGCGGACGGAGAGGAGGGGGGTGCCGTCGGAGGCGGGGCCCTCATCTCGGATCTCCACCTTCGCCCTTCGTCCCGGCAGGTCGGCCAGGGCGCGCACGCGGGTGAGGAACTCCTCAGGGGAGAGCTTCCGGGTCTGGTACCTCCCATAGCGAACGGTACGGCCGAAGAGATTGCCGAGGGGCAGGTACTTGGCGAAGGTGCCGCGGTCGAGGATCCAGGGATCCCCCTGGGTGAGGACAAGGCTGAGCGGGCTGAACAGGTCGTAGGCCAACAGCAGGCCGCCGGTTGGGAAGCGCTCCTCAATCCACATCGCGCCGCCGGTGACGGTGGATCGCGCGAGCACTTTCCGTCCGGCCTCGGGGGCATCGTCGCACAGCACCTCGCGGTAGGCGTAATGCCCCACCGGCGGCTCGTCAATGTCAGTGTCATTGCGATACCAGTACACCTCGTCGCCCACCGCGAAGCCGCGGGTCACGGGGTCGGACTCGGCCACGAGGCGGAGCTTGTGCCGCGTCTCTCCGGCGTTGCGGAACTTGAACTCCAGGCCTGTGCCCTGCGCGTACTCGTAGAGGTGACTCACCACGCGGGCACCGCGGCGGGCATGCTCGCGGATGACGGCGTAGTCCAGCTTGCCTACGTTCTCGGCGCGCCGGAGCAGCGTCACCACGCGCCGGTAAGGCGCGAGGATCTCCGGGGTGATCGGGCCGCGGTTCAGATCGTGCTCGTCTATCAGCCCGGGGTAGAGCTTGAGGAGGTCCCGCGTGGAGTAGTACTTGGGCGCATCGCTGACCACCAAGATGCGGTCCTCCGGCCGGGGGGCGGGGGTGGGGCGGGGAGCCTCCGGCTCGGCCGCAGTGGCTGCGAGCGCCCCGCCGGCGGTGCTGACCGCCAGCCCGAGGGCGGCACTTCGGGTGAGAAACTCGCGTCGCGTCATCCCTGACATGATCTGCCTCCGGTCTGCAACCTGTGGGCAAGCGCCCAAGTGGCCCTCGAATTCGCCGATCCGGGCGCCATCCCTCGCCGCTGCGGGGCAAAGAGGGGCGCGCCGGCCGGGGCGAGAACAGGAACGCAGCAAGGAGTGCGCGATGGGTTTGCTGCCGATGGGCGAGTTGCTGGCGCGGGCCGCGGCACAGGGCTATGCCGTGCCGGGGTTCTGCATCTGGAATATGGAGACGGCGGAGACGGTGCTGCGGACGGCGCAATCCCTTCGCGCGCCGGTCATCCTGATGACCGGGCCGGGCGAGTTCCCGCTGCTGGGACCCGCGCGGCACCAGGCGTCGGTGCGGCACTTGCTCGAAGCCTACCCCGTGCCGGCCGCGCTGCACCTGGATCATGGGGAGAGGATGGCCGAGGTGGAGGCCTGCCTGGCGGCAGGATACACCTCGGTGATGCTGGACTGCTCGACGCTGCCCTTTGCCGAGAACGCGGCGGCGCTGAAGGAGGTGGTAGCCCAGGCGCACCCGCTGGGGGTGACGGTGGAGGGCGAGATCGGGCATGTGGGCCGGGTGGGCGAGACCTCGGTGGAGAGCAGCGGCGACTCGGTGCTGACCCTTCCCGACGAGGCCGCGGCCTATGTCGCGGAGACCGGCGTGGACGCCCTCGCGGTCGCCATCGGCAACGCGCACGGGCACTACACTCGCCTGCCCAAGCTGGACTTCGCGCGCCTGGCCACGATCAGGGAGCGCACGAAGGTCCCGCTGGTCCTGCACGGCGGATCGGGCACGCCCGAGGCGGACCTGCGGCAGGCAATCCCCCTGGGGATCGCGAAGGTGAACGTGGCCACCGACCTGGTGACGGCCTACCGCACCTCGCTGACGGAACAGTGGCAGGCAGGCCGGAACCTGTGGGCGCCGCAGGCGATGGCGGAGGCTCTGCAAGCCTACGCCGGGCAAGTGGAGGCGTGGTGCCATCGGGTGGGGGCCGTGGGGAAAGCGTAGCCCAGGGATCGAGGAGTCGGAACGGCCGAACCGTCAGCCCCCTCCCCTCGTATGGCTCAGAAGCAGGTCGAGGTAGGCGCCGGGGACCATGTCCGACTCTGCGATGTCGAGAGCCCTGAGAAGCTCGCGGGCCTGCGCCTCTCCCTCCTCTTCCGTCTGCTCGGGGCGAAGCACCACCTCCACCTCTACGAAGTGACCAAGGCCATCCACTCGATCGAGATGGACTCGGGTCTGGCCCACATGGTACACCAGGCGCTGCTTGCGGACCGTACCCAGGAGTCCGAGCGAAGCAGTGAGCACGGCGCGAAGGGACTCAGGGTCTGAGGTGCAGTGGATCGAATACTGAGACAGCTTCGGGCCCACGGCGTCGGGGCGCTCATAGGCAATGAGCTGACCTTCGGCGGCGGCAAGGACGCGGAGCTTCAGCCGGCCGCTCGGAACCTTGAAAAAGGTGTCCTCCTGGCTGAGAAGCTCGGGAGGCAGGGCGCTCAGCGCCGCGGCTTTGGCCTCTACGGCCTGGGGACAGCGCAGGTGGGCCTTGATCTCGATGTTCCGGTTCATGTTGGGCTCCCAGGTGGTGAGACAGTATGCCATGCGGGACCGGAGAGCACAAGGCGGCGGGGCGCTGGCGGACCCGCAGGGTTCCGTTGCCTTCACGAGAAGAGGGGGGTGCGAGGGCCATCGCGCCATGAAGTACAAGCCTAACCTGCCGGAGTCCGCGGAGCGCATGCGGCGGTTCTGGTACCTGGAGGAGCCGCTGGACCGCGTGCCGTGCAAGGTGATGCTGCCGGAGCCGCCGTTCGAAGGGATGATGCTGGACGGCACGTTCTTCGGCAACCTGGAGGGGTACCTCGCCTGGCGGGAAGAGTGGTCCCGGCGTCAGTCGCAGGTGCCCGACGATTGGTTGCCCATCGTCAACCCGCAGTACGGCCACGCGCTGATCTCGGCGCTGTGCGGCTCCCCTATTCGAGGCGCGGCACGCACCGTGTGGTCGGTGCCGATCATCACGGCATGGGAGCAGCTCGACACGCTCCGGCTCGACTTCGATTCCGAGTACGGGCGGCGGTTCCGGGCGGACTACGAGTTCCTGCTGGAGTGGGCGCACGGGAAGTGCGGAGTGGCGCACTACGAGGTCGAAGGGGTGGCCGACACGATGTCGGCCCTGCGCGGGGCGGAGCGCTTGTGCTTCGACTACGTGGAGGCGCCGGAGCAGGTCCACCGGTTCGCCGCGAGGGTGGCAGAGATGCTGGCGGAGTTCGCGTTCTGGTGTCAGGCAAACGTGGACGCGCGGCAAGACGTGGGCGGAGGCGTGGCGACCTACTACGGCCTGTGGGGCGTCCCCGGCATGATCGAGACCGCGGAGGATGCGACGGTGATGATCGCGCCGGAGACGTACCGGGAGTTCATCCAGGGGCCGCAGCGACGGCTGACCTCGCAGTTCAGCCGCGCGCTGTTGGAGGTGCACCCAGAGGGCAACCACCAGTTGCCAGCCTTCGCGGAAGTGGAGGGTGTGACGGCCTTGGCCTGCCAGAACCCGCTGGACATGGAGCCGCACTACCAGGAGGTGGCGCTCTCGCTGCGCGGGCGGAAGGCCTTCTACACCGGCGGGTCTCCCGACGAACTGGAGGCGACGCTCGCCCTGCTCGGAACCCGGGGCGTCTTCCTGGGAACGCAGGTGGACACGGTGGAGGAAGCTCGCGCGCTGCTGCGGGACCTGGAGAAGTGGACCGCGAAGTACCGTCGTGAGGAGGAGAACGCGTGAAGCTGCTCGCCCTCCTGGGCAGCCCCCGGGCGAAAGGGAACACCGACCTGCTCGCCGCGGAAGTGCTCCGCGGCGTGGCGGAGGCGGGGGGCCAGACAGACGTGCTCGTCCTGCGCGAATTGCAGATTCGGCCCTGCATCGGCTGCGAGCAGTGCTGGAAGAAGGATCGCCCGTGCGCGTTTGAGGACGACATGACCCGCGTCTACAAAGCCGTCGCCGGGTGTGACCTGCTGCTCTTCGCCACGCCGGTCTACTGGTACGGGCCGACGGCTTTGATGAAGGCCTGTCTGGACCGCTTCGTCCCCTTCAACCGGCCGCAGGGGCGCCCCCTCATCGCGGGGAAGGGCGCGGTGCTGGTGACGGCGTACGAGGAGGAAGGACCGACCGCGGTCGAGCCGCTGCTGCGCATGTTCGAGCTGAGCTGCGACTACCTCGGGGTGCGTCTGCTGGACCGGATCGTAGTGGACGGGGTGGGCCCGCGCGGGGCGGTGCGGGAGAAGCC
>Ga0315282_10003410_pt1 | contig 28538 bp, 34 predicted proteins | sample YL17G07_20_MG_FD_203693 | JGI IMG/M metagenome (GOLD analysis project Ga0315282, IMG submission 203693) | Sediment microbial communities from Yellowstone Lake, YNP, Wyoming, USA - YL17G07_20 | ecosystem: Environmental > Aquatic > Freshwater > Lake > Sediment | place: USA: Wyoming | collected... | reverse complement strand
CTTTCTTACCTCTAAAACCCATAATTTCCACCATTTCACCAGGTTTATGATCGGCTGCGGGATAAAGCCTCAGATGAGGCAAAAATTCGCCGTCGCAGGAATAAGTAATGATAACTGAACCATCAGCGGAAGCACCTTTGGTAACGATAATGGAAGTGCAGGGAAAACTTAGGCTAAAAGTCAATAATAAAAGCGTTATGCCCAAAATTAATTTTAAACCATAACCTTCTTTTTTCATTTCAACTCCTTTTTTAATTTTATTTTTATTGCCATTAAACACCTATGACAATAATTACTATCCTTTATTTTGCTATTTTATCTCTGCTGAGCTTCCAACTCAAGGTTGGTCAGGTCTCCCCTAAAAATGTAGCAAATATTAAGCAAGAGAGATAAAGAGATTTAATAAATGAGCCATCGATATATTGACCAGGAAGGTTAATTGTGCTTAAAATATCTTCTGCCGCCGGGGTGGCGGAATTGGTAGACGCAAGGGACTTAAAATCCCTCGGGGTGTAAACTCCGTGCCGGTTCGAGTCCGGCCCTCGGCACTCTTTTCTCTCTGCCTTTAAGGTAAATTTTAAATTTCTGAATTTGACCGGTTTTTACCAACCGTCCCATTTCAGGCTGTTTCCTTTGACCAAATTGACCCTTCCAAATTGAATTTGATTTAGCAATATTCACCATGCCTTTTAATTTAAACCAGCTAACTTTATTGACTTGCCGATTTTTTGGTCTATACTGAAAACCTAATAAAATGGAAGTAATCAAGGTCAAAAATTTAGTAAAAAAATATAACGGATTAACCGCCGTTGACCACATCAGCTTCTCAGTAGAAAAAGGGGAAATTTTTGGGTTTCTTGGACCCAACGGCGCCGGCAAGACAACCACCATCAACATTTTGGCCACCCTTTTAGCTCCGACAGAAGGCGAAGTTTACGTCAACAATTTTAATATCTTAACCCAGAAGGACCAGGTCAGAAAATCAATCGGACTGGTGTTTCAGGACCCTTCGCTCGATGAGCGGCTAACAGCTGAAGAAAACCTTTATTTCCATGCCCGGCTTTATCAGGTTCCAATTAATGAATACAAAAAAAGAATGGCAGAAGTGCTTGCTCTGGTTGATCTTCTGGACAGGAGAAAAGATATCGTCAAGACATTTTCTGGTGGGATGAAACGACGGCTGGAAATTGCCCGGGGACTGATTCATCATCCGGCCATTCTTTTTCTGGATGAGCCGACACTCGGCCTTGACCCCCAAACCAGGGCGCACCTCTGGGATTACATTCTCAGGTTAAAACAGGAAAAGCAGATGACCATTTTTATGACCACCCATTATATGAACGAAGCCGAATACTGCGACCGCCTGGTCATCATTGATTACGGGAAAATTGTGGCTTTTGATACTCCAGCTAATTTAAAAAAGGCAGTTGGGGGTGATATTATCATTCTGGAAAGTCCACAACCGCAACAGCTCAAACAGGAAATAAAACAAAAATATGGACTGGAAGCCAAAGAAGAAAACGGAGCAATAACTATTGAAATAAGTAACGGGAAAACTTTTCTGCCCCGGCTTTTTGATGAACTGGAAACGAAAGTTACCTCGGTTTCTTTAAGAGAGCCAACTCTGGATGATGTTTTCCTTCATCTAACCGGGCGGAAAATAAGAGATGAGGAAGCCTCTCCCTTAGAACGGATGCGCCAGCACCGCCTTCATCACCGGCGGTAAAAGGCCCTAAAAGAGCGGAGGTCTTAAGAATGGAGTTTAAAAGAATTACGCAGGCTGCTGGAGCTATCTGGCAACGGGAGTTCATCCGTTACTGGCGTGACAAAACCAGGATTGCTTCCACTGTCATTCAGCCGCTGATGTTTTTAGTTATATTTGGCACAGGTCTGAGAAGCTCATTGGCCGGCCGCAATTTTGGAATGGATTTTGTCCAGTTTATGTATCCCGGCATCATTGCTATGAGCATTATGAGTGTGTCCTTTTTTTCTACCATTTCCACCGTCTGGGACCGGGAATTCGGGTTTTTAAAAGAAATTCTGGTGGCTCCTATTTCCCGGGTTTCCATCACCCTGGGAAAAATTTTAGGAGCAGCCACCATTGCCACCATTCAGGGTTTTTTGCTGCTGGTCCTGGCCCCTCTTCTTAAAGTTAGGCTCCATCCATGGCTTTTTCCCTACCTTTTGTTGTTTATGATTCTGGTTTCTTTTTCCATTGCCAGCCTGGGATTGCTTATCGCTTCTCTGATGAAAACTACCGAGAGCTTTGGCCTTTTGATGCAGCTTCTTATCTTCCCTATGTTTTTCATATCCGGAGCCTTTTTCCCCCTGACCAGTGTGCCCTGGTGGATGAAATGGCTGGCCGCAGTTAATCCCCTGAGCTATGGAGTGGATGGTCTAAGACAGATCATTCTCAGCCGTCAGGTTTCCTCAGAGCTCCTTAGTCGGTTATCCTTGCACTTTATTCCTTTTGATGCCTTATTTCTAACTGCTTTCTCCACCGTTATGATTACCCTGGCGGCTTTTGCCTTTAATAAAAGAAACTAATTCAGGGAAAAAAAGAGTATAATGAAAATGGTAAGGGACAATGGAAGAAAAAGATATTGAAAAAATGACCGATGAAGAGCTAAAGGAATATACGAAAAAATTTTATGAACAGCTTGAGGATAAAAATTCCTGCGCCACCTGCCCGGTCGCATCCTGCCCTCGGCGCCTGACCAGGGTTAACGAAGAAACCGAACTTCTGGAAAATGAAGAATAGTATTTCCCTTAATGACAGGACTGATTTAACGATCCCAGGGATTTATCACCTGAACGGCTAAATTATCTTAAAACACCTTTATATTTTTATTATTATCAATTGCCCTGCTCACTCGGCTATTTTCCGGGCTCTAATGACCACAAAACCACCATCCCCGCTTCCTGGTTTTGGCTGCTGAACCTTTTTGATTTCAGACAGCTCTCCAAAAACAGTCTGCCAGATTTGTTCCACTTCAAAACCAGCCTGCTCCAGAAGTCCAACAATCTCCTGGCAGCTAAAAAAACGGGCTTCCTGATAAAAGCGACTCTGGTGTTTTTTCTCCTGATATAGCCTTCCCAGCGGACTTTCGCCGTCCACAAAGCCAACAATCACCAGACCCTCAGGTTTTAATATTCTGTTTATTTCCTTCAAGCTGCGTTTCGGGTCATCAACGAAACAAATGGTAGTTACCATCAAGGCCACATCAAAGCTTTGATTTTCATAGGGAAGATTCTCGGCCACACAATCAATAGCTTTAATTCCCCGTTCTTGAGCTTTTTGTCTCATCCTGAGCGAGGGGTCACAGCCTTCTTCAATATCAAGGGCCGAAGCAAAAAGACCGCTGCCCACTCCAATTTCTACTTTCCGACCAGCCGGGGGCAAAAGCTTCTTTATAGCTTCAATTTCAGATAAAAAAACAAAGTGATGTTCCTCAAACCACTTTTCGTATTCGAGCCAATACTGTTCAAAAGCAGCTATTTTAGCCATATAAATATTTATTATGATTTGATCACTTTAATTTCGTAGGTTAATTCCAGGGCTTTTTTGTAGGTGACACTGACGCCACAGTATTTTTCCTGAGAAAGATCTATAGCTTCCTTCACCTTTTCCAGCGGCAAATTCTTCCCGGTAAATTCATAGATGATGTGCATTTTATAGAACTGCTTAGGATGCTCGGAAGTCAGGTCGCCCTGAACCGTCAACCGGAATTTTTCTACCGGGACTCTCATCTTCTGCAGTATGGAAATGACATCCATGCCCGTGCAGCCAGCCAGAGCCACTAACATCAAGGGCTTGGGACGTGGGCCGCGGTCCTTCCCGCCGACCTCTGCCTCAGCATCCAGGATAATTTTGTGTCCGTTAACTTCGGCTTCAAAAGCCATCCCATCCAGCCAGTCGGCCGTGATGCTAACTCTATCCGCCATCTTATTTCCTCCAAAGTTTATTCTATTTTATTATACAATTACTCGGTGAGTCACTATATCCATGAAAATATGAACGGGCCCTTCCAAGGTTCCTGCCCAATCCTTTAAATCTTAAAAAATTTTTCAAGACCAATCATATTTATTAAAAATCAAACTTCTTAGATTACTCTGTCTATTTATATTACTCTCTTATTAAAGATAATTTGTAGCAAATAGTGTCTATTGAATCATTCAAAATAGATTTAAAATTTAATTCAATATCGCCAATCCTTTTTTACCATCAGATAATCTGGATAAGCAGTAAGTGGCGGCATTTGACTTCATCAAATTTAGCCAGTCTTATTTAAAAATCAGAAATTTAAGGTAGTCTGCAGAAATAACCACTGGCCATTTGGTGAAGGACCGGTCAACTCAATGAAGCTGCCAGGAAAGAAAAAGCAATAGCCTGCCAGTACTTCCAGATTCTTTAATATCTTCTTCTGAACCACCAGATCTATTTCTTGACCTAAATATCGGCCAGAGCTTCCAGTTCTATCCCAGCGCTGAATTTTGCTGGCATCATACCAGGCGTCCTTAGCTTTATCCAGGTGAAGATTATGATATTCAGCTCTGAGGTTTAAGTCACCAAACGGAATGATTATCAAGTTTAACCGGTAATCGACAAAATTCTTCCAGAAAAAAAGCGTCATCCAGTCATACATAACAGTATCTGCCCCACTGAAAAGACCATCAAAAGTCTGATGCCGGCCATCAGTCGGATTGCCATCTCCTGAGCCTAAAACGTACATGGCCTGAAGCTCAGTTTTCTTGAGAAGCCTGAAATTATAACCCAGAGTTAAAACTAAGCCGCAAGCTGAGATACGGTCAGGTCCCCACTTTCCGAATTGCCGGGCATAAATGGCATCATAATCCCAGGATTTATACCGGCCATCCAGCCGAAAGCCGATGGAATGCGAAGATAAATTACCCGTCCCCGCTTCACCTACTGTTTGTCCGCGGCCATCGTATTTGTAAAGATAGAATAAATCAAAGGCGAAGGGCAGTTTTTTTATGGAATTATAGATGGCCCAGGCCGTTGGTCCAGCAGCTGTTTTATTGGGCCATCGATCCGGGTCATGAATGACAAAGCGACCGGTAAGAAGTATCGTTTCAAACAAGGAAGATTTATAAGTCAGAACAACCGCATCCCAGGCGTAGCGTCCGGTATTGCCCCATTGACCAGGACCAAACACCCGGTTTCCACCAAGAGAAATGATCTGCCGCCCAATTTTTAACTCCAGATTTTCGTTTGGTTTAAAGCTCAGATAGGCAACATTCAAATCAAACGGGTCATGATAAGGATTATTTTTGCCGGCAAAATCGCTATCCTTAAACGAAGAACCAACTACCTCCGCATCCTGAATCTGAGTTACCAAACTAAAATGATAAGGCAGCTCCAGTCGGAAGTTTAGCTGCAGCTTGGACAACAAAAAATCTTCCTGATTAGCCAGTCCATAGGTTTTAACATTATAGTGATCCTGCCATTCATAACGCCAGCGGTAAGTGAGGTTCCAGAATAACTTTATTTTTTCTCGATCAAATATTTTTTTCCAGGCTTCTTTCTGTTCGGTATTTTGTTGAGCCAGGCCCCACCCGGGGAGAAAATCTATTATGATTAATAATGCCGATAAGGCCAAAACACAGGAACCAAAGAAACTTAACAACCAGGTTTGACAATTTTTTTTCATAAGATGACCTTGCTTCTTTGCTTTCCTCAGCTAACCATTAGCTAAATTCCTGAATTGTTTTTGAATATAAACGCCACAGCAATTAATTCTACGCCATTTCAAGAGAGCATTGGTTTTACCAAATCCCAGATCATTTTGGCGGCAATAATGTAAAGAATAAGTCCTATAGCCAGCTTGACCTGTTTTCGGCTCATCTTTTTCCTCATAAGATAAGCCCCGAGAAGAGCTCCGCTGATAGAGCCTACAGCGCACAACAGCAGAAGCCAGATGTTCATATGGCCGGTAGTGGCATGACCCAGAAACCCGGAGAAGGAAGAGAAAATGACCACGAAAGCCGTGGTGGCCGAGGCTTTTTTCGGGTCAAAACCCAGCCAGACCAGCACCGGCACGATGAAGTTCCCTCCACCGACTCCCAACAGGCCGCCCAGATAACCGGCGGCTCCACCCACGGCCACACCATAACCGATAAGCTTTTTGTTGTCAGATTCTTCTTCCTTAGCCTTAGCTTCATAAAAAAGCATCATTGAACCGGCAAAAATGAGAAAGCCAACGAAAAGCCATAACAAAACATTTCTGGGCAGATGCTCGGCCGTTCTGGCTCCTAACGGAGAAAGAGCCGTGGCCACGATGAGTATGGGTAGGGCTGTTTTCCAGACGATAAGCCGGTCGCGGGCGTAGCTGATGGAAGCGAAAATCATGGCAATTGAATTTAATAACAGGGCGGTGGACATAGCGCTCAAAAGCGGTATGTGTAAGGCCAGAAAAATCGGAATTAAGATAAAGGCCGCGCCGACACCGGCAATGGTTAAGACTGTGGTAAAGATAAAGGTGACGGCGGCCGCAATCAGATACGTTAGCATCTTTGAGCCTCCTTCATTTTTCTTTATATCCTTAATTGTTCGCCAGGAAAAGAAACTTTTCTCGACCGAGGATAAGAACTATTACAGAAAACGGTCAGAGCTTCTATCGAATTAAAATTAAATCTTTTCCCCGTCTTTTATACGGCCGTATTTTCCATAGCAATGCTGGTTCCTGGCACGCAGCTTCTTCCGAACATTTGCACTTCTTTCTTCTGATTAAATTTCCGAGCAGCCAGAAGCCAATCAGTTTTTTTCATAGCCAGAACAAGGAATGCACACCGGCTTTCCATCTTTAATCCTGACATAGCGTTCAAACACGTACTCGCCACAAATGCTGCACTTTGTCTTATTAAACGAACCTTTAACCGGGGTATATTTGAAATCAGGTCTGGGCTCTATCTTAAACATGAATTCATCCGTCTGTTCATACACCCAGTTGATAATCTCATCTGTAACCGCCTGAGGAATTTCAGATGGCTCTATACCTTTTTTGCGATAAGCAAAAAACTCAAAATTACCCATAGCATCAATAAACTCAGGTCTGAGTGAATAACGGACAGCACCTTTCTTGGGATGATACAAGGTGGCAGCTAACTTGCCATAAAAAGTTTTGGCGATTAATACTTTCCCATAAGTTGCCCCGGTAGCGGCCTGAATGCCGTCCATCATACAGGTCTGAGGATGTCCCTCACCCAGTTCTGGGAAGACAAAGAAGCTATGATCTTTTTCCCGTTCTATTCCCAGATACTCCAGAGCCAATTTGCCCATCCGATAGCCGATAGGCATAAAGGGACAGCCGTGTCCGTGAAACTCAAAAGCCCATTGCGGTGGGATGTAGTCCCTTTTCATTTCTCTTACCTCCTTGAGTTTTAATTTTTTTCTGATAAATGAAAACGTTTTCATATATTCCAGTATAGCCCCGATCTGAAAATAATCAATACTTTCAATCCCGATTAATCTTTTGACTCTCCTTCTTCCGGGCTTTCACCCAGCTGTGGGGTATGATTCTTCATCAACAAATCGCCACGCCTTTTGCTTCAGTCATAGGCTAATCTGGTTTTCTCATCGGTTAAAGTTGGTTTGAGTATTTCCTCCCATTCTGGAGTTTTCCAGGTGCCCAGTTCAGTCTGGGTCAGGAAATATTTTTGCGGGATGGGATGAGTTCCGATAACCACCTTTACCCCATATTTTTCCTGAATAAAATCGCGGAAATAGGTTAAATAGGGGCACGGTGGATAGCCGACCACCAGGCCAGTAGCCAGATGAATGACCCGAGCTCCGTTTTTGACCATTTCAGCCGGGGCATATTCAATGTTGCCGCCGGGACAGCCATCACAGGTGGTATAACCAACCACTTCCACCTCTACCTCCGGATCATAAATACTAAAGGCCCCTTCCCTATTACAAAGAGCCCGGAAGCATTTTCCACCAGCACAGGTTCGATAACGGTCGCAGATGATGATGCCAATTTTAATTTCTTCCGGCTTGGCTTTCTTTAAGGGGTCCTCAACAATATCAATATCACCTTCACTCCAGACAAATTTTTGTTTACTCATATCTTCGCCTCCTCATCTATTTAATTTTCTTAAATAATATTTATTAACCTGATATTCCAACTCGACGATTTTCTTTTCGTTCAGGAGCTTTTCCATCAGCTGCCAGCTGGAATTAGCTTTCTTCAGTAGTTCGGCCACCGCCTCCTGGCGCATGGGGTGAACTGACATAATGCTCAATAAGTCTTCTTCAATTTCCCCGGTAGCAGAAAAAGCATTTCCCTCATAACCGATTAAGCATTCCACTTTTTCTGGACCCAGGAGGCTGGCAAAAACTTGATAAGCCTGATTAATAATTTTCTCCTCCGCGGCTCTGACCCAGTTCTCAGCCGGTGGCCTGGTCGGAGTGGAAAGGTAGACTCGGTATAGATTGGGAATTCTTTTTAAAAAGGAGGCAATTTCCAGAAACTCGTCATCATAATCAAAGTTAGACAGAAGCATGGTCTCGGTGATGAGTTTTCCTGAAACTTTTCTGGCAAACTGCAATATTCCTTTAGTGATCAGCTCTAAGTTTAATTTTTGGAGGAGCCGGTTTATTTTTCTCCAGAGCTCTTCACTCCAGGCATCAATTTTCAAAGAAACAAGGTCAGCCCGGGACAAATCTTCCCTTACCTCTTCGCTCCAGATTAAAGAGCTATTGGTGATTACAGCCACAGGTAAACCGGTTTCTTTTAAAAGAGAAATAGTCCTGCCCAGGTTCAGGTCTAAAGTGGGCTCGCCATCAGGCACAAAAGTAAGATAATCGACCGCCTCTCCCTCTAAAGTCAGCTCAGCCAGTTTCTTCTTAACCTTGTCCAGAATCACTTCTGACTCATAAAAAGACTGCCGCTCTAAACTCATCTTCAAGGTTCTTCCCAGGTGGCAATAAACACAGGAATAAGAACAGATTTTTGGTGGGATGTTGTTAATCCCCAGGCTCCTACCAAGCCGTCTCGAGGGAACAGGACCAAAAATGATACTGGCTTCCATGCTAAACTCCTGATTCTCAAGATATTTTTACTCTCCCAGGAAGGAGCGAAGTTTTTCCCACATTTTTTTTAACTCTACAGAGACATCGCTCTGAGGAGCATATTCCAGCACCGGTTTCCCCTCAAGCATAGCCCGGATGACCACCGGATTAAAAGGAATTTTACCTATAAGTCCCAGATTGTTTCGCTCGCAGTATTCCAGAATCTCACCCGTTTTTTCTTCATTAAGATCATATTTATTGATAGCAACAAAAGTGCGCCCCGAAAAATGCTGCAGTAGTTCTGAGGTTCTCTTGAGGTCGTGCAGGCCGGACATAGTTGGTTCAGTGATGATTAGAGCGGCATCAACCGCGGTGGCCGAGGCAATTACCGGGCAGCCAATTGCCGGGGAACCATCGATGATGATCAAGCAAGAATTTTCTTTCTCTGCCAGATTCCTGGCTAATTCTCGTATCAAAGTAACTAACTTACCTGAATTGGCCTGTTCTGGAAAAAGGCGAGCATGAACCATGGAGCCATATCTGGTTCTGGAAATGAAAGTTTTGCCAACCACTTGCTCGACCATAGTGACAGCTCCAGAAGGGCAAACAGCCAGGCAAACTCCACAGCCTTCACAGGCCAAGCAGTCAATTTCAATATTTTCACTAATGGCCTCAAAACGACAATGATCCCGGCATATCCCGCATTTAAAACACCTGCCCTCATCTATAACCGCTAACTTTGAGCCTTTAAACTCCTGAGCTTCGACGACCGTGGGGCTTAAAAGCAAATGCAGGTCTGGAGCATCAACATCGGCATCCACTATTAGGACACTGTCAGCCAGAAAAGCGAAAGAAGCCACGACCGTCGTCTTTCCTGTACCACCTTTGCCGCTTAAAACAGTTAGCTGCTTCATAAGGCAGTAATCCTTTCTATTTTTTCCAACAGGCTCAGGAACTTTTTTTCCACTCTGGCCTGGCTTCCACCAGCGAGAAACCGCGGGAATAAAATTCAGCTATTTCCCTGGAAAAAGGGATTTCCATTAAGATGGAAATATTTTTCTCCTCGGAGAATTCCCGGACTTTTCTGTCGCCAATATCAGCCCGGTTAATAACGATTCCAAAGCGAAGCCCTATCTTTTCCAGAACCTCAACGGCCATTTTCAGGTCATAGAGGCCAAAAGGTGTTGGCTCGGTAACCAGAAGACAGAAATCGCTTCCCCTAACTGCTTCAACTATAGGACAGGAAGTTCCGGGCGGTGAATCAATGATGACCGGCACATCTCTTTTGATATGCTTTTTAACTTCTTTGATAACGGGCACCGATAAAGGTTTACCAACTTCCAATTCGCCCTGGAAAAAATCGATATTGCGAGCGTTTCCGATTTTCAGAGAACCTATCTGATGCCTCTCTTCGGTCATGGCTTTTTGGGGGCAAACGAGCTGGCAGCCGCCTCAGCTATGACAGAGAGCAGGGAAATCCATTACTTCCTGAGTGAGAACGAGCAGAGCATTATACTGGCAAAATCTGGCGCAATCTCCACACTGGCTGCATAATTTTCCGTCTACAGTCGGGACCAAGGTATAAATTGGTTCGGTTTTGATAATTTCAGGCTTTATAAAAAGATGGGCATTAGGCTCCTCCACATCACAGTCTAAAAATTGGACAGGAGTGATGTCCAAAGAAAGGGCCAGGCTGGTGGCTACTAAAGTCTTACCAGTTCCACCTTTTCCGCTGGCCACTGATAGAATCATTCACAGTCTCCTTCGACCTCTAAGAAAGATAAGTCTTGGAATATACCCTTTACTTCTTACTCCTATTTAATAACTAGTTAATAATTAGCTTTATTTTCCGGAAGTGTGCTTCTTACTCATCCGGATGTTTTTTCGCCGCTTAAGATATATCCTTAGCGGCTGTGGCGAGCCTGATGACAACCTTCGGTCAGTTCTTCAAGTTTATTATCTTTGTAAGCAGCAATTACTTCTTTGACGGTATTGGCACTGGCTTTTAATACTGTCACTCCAGCTTCTTCCATAGTGCTTAAGCCTCCGGGACCCATGCCATAAACTATAAGAACATCAGGTTTTTCTCTAAGAATGTTATCGTGGGCATAGCCTCGACCGCCAAAATGCTCATCGTAATTAGAAATCGTTCTGATACTGGAAACTTCTCCAGCCTCATCCAGTTCCACCACGACAAAATATGGAGCCCGGCCGAAATGTTCGGATAATCGAGCCTCCAGTCCTTTTCTTTCTTCTACCGGAATAACAACTTTTTTTCCCATAATAATGACCTCCTCCTTAATCTTTTTTATTTAAAAAGGCAGTTTTATTTGGCCTCTAAGCTTTTTTAATTTATTTTCTTACCACCGCTGGCCGGGCCCTCTGCCTCGACCACGGCCGTGACCGGGTCCATTACCAAAGCCAAAATGCGCTCCAACAGTCGGAACGACCGAGACCTGAAGCTCTCCTCTTTTATAATTCTCAATGGCTTCTTTAACAGTCCCGGAGACGCCCGTTAGCATCTCAATCCCGGAAGCTTTAAGGGCCTCAAAAGCGTTGGGACCAACATTCCCTGTTATCAGGACAGTGACCCCTCTGCCGGCTATGGCTTGAGCCGCGGCAATTCCAGCTCCACCCATGGCCCCAAGTCCTTCGTTGGAGAGAACCTCAAACTCCATGGTCTCAGGATCGATAATTAAAAAATAGCGACAACGCCCAAACCTGGGGTCAATTTCAGCCTCCAGATTATCGGCAATAGCGGTAACACCAATCTTCATCTTTTCTTCCTTTCACTTCAGCCATTAGCCCTCAGTTTTAATGAACAAACTGACCGGAGAGGGCGAGGTTATCCTCGCCCCGGCTGAAATCGAATCAGATTCATTTTTCAGAATCTTCCTTGGATTGCTTTTCGAGCTCGGCTATCCTTTCCTCCAGCTCCTGTTTTTCTTCCTTCAAAGCTTCAAGCTCTGCTTTTAAGTCATCCTGAGTCGGTGTTGGAGCCGCAGCCCCGCCCCAGCGATAAACGTCCCGGGCATGAACAATTCTTCCGCTGGCGTCCTGATAGAAAGCATTTGGGCCCCAACCACAACGGCAGGCACCAACATATCTATAACCTTCCGGGACTTGAGGAACAGCCGGGCCAACCCATCCCCAGCCTCTACCGTATCCGTAGCCCCAGCCGTAGCCTGCTCCACCCCTACCATAGCCATACCAGCCTCTACCATATCCATACATCTCACTCACCTCCTTTTTTCTTATCTTTAATTAACTTGTCATGATAAGAGCCCTCGCGGATTAAAGCTGAATCGCAATTCGGGCATCTTTCCTCTATACAGGGAACCCCGGGCTGATGAGGTTTCCTGTAACCACATTTAGGGCAGACACAGAAGCCAACTGGCCCCAAGCCACCTCCCGCAAAATTTCCTCTTCCTGCCATCGTCGCACCTCCTCGTCTTCTGCATCTGAAGCCACCCGGTCCCGGTCCAAATCCGGGAGCAGCGACTTCCACTTCGACACTGCCACCCTCAATTCTCAAGGCCTTGCCTTTAACCAGGGCTTCAGCAATTTTTTTATGAGCTGAGTCCAGGATTCGGCCAAAGGTGGGCCTGGAAACGCCCATCCTCCGGGCAGCATCTTCATGATAAAGCCCCTCCAGGTCAGCCAACCTGATGGCTTCAAGCTCGTCTAAGGTTAAAATAATTTCTTCAACGGCTGAACCCGAAATGGGTTCGGGCCGGAAATAAGTATTTGAAGGAAAGCCTCTTATTCTTCTACGACAGAATGGTCTTGGCATTTTTCGTCATCCTCAAGTTCTTTAGGAATTTCATCAATAATATATTATGAGCATATGCTCATAATGTCAAGAGGTTCCCTAGAATTTTTTTAAAATTAAGGCTGGTATGAAATATAGTCAGGGCAGAAAAAGCTCCCATTTAATCCCGGACAAATCAGTTATAACGGCAATTATTATTACAGGCACAAAAGCATTGACTACTCCTAATAAAACGGTGTAGCAAATCATCAACCATTTTAGGCTGACCTTTGTGGGTTCGAAGCCTCCCGCCCCAGGTCGCTTATCAAGAGCTTTTGCTGGCCGCCAAACCCTCGATCGAATATTTTCCATGATTGTCTTCTTTCCCCGAGGGAGACCTTTCCTTGATTTTCGGCCCTTTTACCGCCATGAGCGGGTTTACAAACTTATCCCGCGGCTTCAGGCCGTGCCTGACATCCTTTTTCGTCATAAATTATACTCCATCACGATGGTTGGAAGGAAAAATCATAGCAAAAATCTGCCCTCGGCCGGCATCGCCAAAAAAGAATTTCTTATCAATCAATTTATTAGTTTTACTGATTTTTTTCTTTTTTCCTTTACAGGAAGATATGCTATAGTGTTTCCATAAAAGTAATAAATACCACCTTGGTATATTGTATGTTATGCCAAAGAATGATAGGCGCAAGAAGCCGGTTGGTGGTTGGTTGCCACTTTTTGATGGGTTAAGCCTGGCAAAAAGGAGAAAATATGTGATGGTTTCGGTAATTGCTTTCTTATTTGTTATCTCTTTTATTGGTTGGGCGACGACGCCTGTGTCGCAACAGAAAGAGGTTGTTAAGTATGTGGCGAATTTTAATTATACGCCTGCCGCTCGGGAAACAGCCAATTCGGCGGGAGTAACTTTCGCGGTAGGGAATGTTAATTATAAGCCTCTTGGTAAATCGCTGTGGTTCACTTATCCGCAATTTGAAAATTTGGATAAGGCAATAAAAAAGGATTTATCCGACAACATTCGAAAAATAGAGAGAGCTCCCCTCAGCTCATAGGTGAAGGCCCCCGAACAACTTCGCGAAAACGGAATGGAGGCGAGCATGAACTGGTTGCGCTATTCAGACGGATGGTGTTTATTGCCTATTAAGGAGGGTTAAGATGCGATTCAGGAAATATATTGTTTTTTTTATATCGCTTTTTTGTATCCCTGTACTACTTGCGCTTGCGGTAACCTTCTGCTCATCTGAGAGTAGCCCATCTCAGGATACAGGATTTACAGAGGATGTAAATACATCATTACTGGCCGCCACAGTAGAAGACATTGGAAGTTTTAAATCCAGACTCACCAGATATCCGTATATTACATACAGAGGCAACAATTCCTTCTCACTCTTCTGGGAGACAGACAAGGAGGAGGCTGGTTATATAGAACTGGATAGGAAGATTTACAAGACAACACCGCAGAGGCTTACCATAAAGGTCGGTGCTGAGCAGAGAAGCAGGACGATCTATCAGTACAGGACAACCTTGGACTACCTCAACAAAGAAAAGACATATGAATATAAAATCTTATCGCTCAAGGCCCCTTTTTCGGGGAGTTTTCATTCTCCTTCCATTGATAACAACTTTATATTTGCCGTCTATGGGGACAATCGCTCAGGTGCTCCGTATCTGGATGAAAACCCCACGCACAAGGAAGTTACCTCCACGATAGCAAAATATAAGCCTGAATTCGTAATCAATACTGGAGATATCGTCTATGCAGGTGGACTTGAGAGTGAATGGTATCAGTTTTTCAACGATAGTGCTCTATTATTTAAAAACACACCACTCTTTGTGGCAATTGGCAATCACGAGAAGGGCGGTGAGGATATATTCAGGCGTCAGTTTGATTTCCCAAACGGAGATGAGTTTTACTACTCATTTGACTGGGGTAAATCCCATTTTATAATCCTTTGCAGTGATTGCGGATTTAAGGAGGGCTCTGTCCAGTACAACTGGTTTGTATCTGATCTGTCAAAGGCAGAGGGCGATGCGAATATCAAATACATCTTTGTAGCCTTTCACCACCCACCTTATACATTCTCATCTCACTCGCCTGATTCAGACGCCCGTAAATATATTGTCCCGAAGTTAAAAAATGGCAAGACAAAAATGGTATTTAATGGTCATAATCATCTCTATGAGCATATGTATAAGGATGGGATTCACTATCTCGTCTCTGGTGGCGGCGGCGCCCCACTCTATCCAGAAGGAGAGATCAAGTATGAAGGCGGCGAAGAGCCTTATATGGTAAAGTACCAGATCGTCTTTAATTTCTCTATAATCTATGTGAGCGAAAACGAAATAAATGTAAAATCCTTTGACAACAATAATCAACTTATAGAGGGATTTATTATAAAATAGGGCTCAAATATTCGGATAAGCTTAAGCCCGACGACAGATTTCGCTTTTCTGCGGTGAGCACCCGGGAGCAGAAAGCCCGGTTCTAGTCGATTTCAAAAAAGGCGCCCAGCAAGAATGAAAGTTCGGCAAACCTAAAAAACCCGGTCACCGAGGCGGAAATAAGGCCCTGCGGCTAAAGCTATCTTTGATTTCGAAGAGGCTGCCGAAGCCGTTACGGTTGTGGGTGATCATGGAGACTATCTCCACTTCCTCGGCCTCATAAGGGACTTTCAGTTCGATGCCGTAGACATCGCAAAAACCCCAGCCAACGGCGGTGGGCTTAGCCTGAGAGGCGACTTGTTCCCTGGCTTCCGCTGTTTGCACCAGGAAGGCCGTCCATAAAAGGAGGAGGGCCAAAAGGACAGCGGGCGCTGCCAGTGGGGTAACCAGCCTCGGCGATGTCGGTTTACATTCATCCATTTTTATATTTTATCTGCTCCATGCTGGGAAGGCAACAAATCAATTTCGCCTAGATTTTAAATGTAGCAATTCGCTTCCTTGACATTTTTTGAGCCGCGATTTATATATCACAGAGGGTATAAGGGGTGAGGAGACAAAAAATGCTCAGCCGGCCAGCTCAACCGAAAAAGATTTCTTATTATTTAATGATAAAAAAGGTTATTGCCAGAAATGATAGCCACAAAACAATTTAAAAGAAGATAAGCACTCGCTTCGATGTGCTGGTAAGGATAAAAAATAGAATAAAATAATAAAGGAAAAAGATGCCACCCAATCATTCAGTTAAGACCGCCGAAGGCCCTTCAGAGAAAAATCTGTTCATCACCATGGGTCTGAACTTTTTCATTACCATAGTTGAAGTTATCGGCGGGCTAACAGCTGGAAGCCTCTCTTTAATTTCTGACGCCCTCCATAACTTCAGCGATGGTCTGGCCATCATCATAACTTACGTGGCTATCAAATTAAGCCAGAGGCCAAAAACGCCTAAACACACTTTTGGTCTAAAGCGAGCTGAGATTATTGCCGCCATTATAAATGCCATCACCTTGATTATAATTAGTTTCTTTTTAATCAAAGAAGCTATTAGTAGATTTGCTAATCCATCCCCGATTACCGGAAGTTTAATGTTGATAGCTGCTTCCTTAGGCCTGATGGCTAACGTTGGCGGAACACTTCTGCTTAAAAAAGGTTCGGCCAATAATCTGAATGTCCGCGCCGTCTACTTTCATTTATTAAGCGATGCTGTATCTTCCCTGGCAGTTATTCTTGGTGCCGTGTTTATAATTTTTTATAAGATTTACTGGATTGATCCACTTTTAACAGTTCTTATTTCACTTTACATTTTAAAAGAGGCTTACCAAATTGTTAAAGAGTCAGTCGATATTTTGATGATGTTTAACACCGCAGAAATTGATCTGAATGAAATTAAGGAAATTGTTGAAAAAATTCCGGGAGTAATAAATATCCATCATATTCATCTATGGAAGCTTAACGATAACGACACTCATTTCGAAGCCCACTTAGAAGTAAAAGATATGGCGGTCAGCCAAACAGCAGAAATTCAAAAACTCATTTCCCAGGAGCTTCAAAAACGTTATAAAATAAACCATACGACTCTCCAATTTGAATGCCAGGTGTGCGATAAGTTTGATATAATAGTCTCTTCTTAAAGGAACTCTGGCAGAAATGTTTTGCTGTCTGCTGCCCCCTATGCTTTCTGATATCAAAAATATTTTTTAATTATCTGGCTATAGGCACATTTCTGTAGAGATGAATAGGGCTTAAGATTCGGGAAGCTTCTTTTCATCTTCTGGCGGGATCATAAACCATCTCAAGCCGAATCCGCCTGGAGCAAAGCTTCCTCCTCTTTTAGACAATCCAGTTCTTTCTGACATTACGCAGGCTTAAAGCAAAAAGCCCGAAACAGAAAATAGTCAGGACAGAAAAATCAAGAAGATAAGGCAGAGCCTTTCCGCCACTAATAGCCCCATGGAGAATGTCAGCTCCATAAGTCAACGGCAAAACATAGGACAGTGGCCTGAGAAAAATTGGAAGATTGGCCACCGGGAAAAAAAGCCCACACAGGAAAACCATCGGAAAACGGAAAAAGTTGGAGAAAGTTTGAGCTTCAAAGACTTCGCTGACAGCCACAGCAATAAAAAGTCCCAGAAAAGTTGAAGCCACGGCCATCAGCAGCACAGCCGCCAGAAAAAGCTCCCATTTAATCCCGGATAAATCGGTAATAAAAGCAGCCATAATCACCGGCACGAAGGCATTCAGAATTCCGAAGACAATGGCTCCGCCCGTTTTAGCCAGCATCAGAACTTCAAGCGAGATGGGGGCCAGCAGCAGCCGTTCAAAAGAACGGCTTTTCTTTTCAAAAGTTATGGTCACGGCCAGCAAGGAAGTGGTCCCAAACAGAATGGACATGGCCACCACCCCCGGGAGCAGAGTGATGACTGTTCCCAGACCGCTTCTGGATTTGATGAAAAACATTCCTGTCCAGGCCAAGGGGAAAATAATTCCCCAGCTAATATTCGGTGGCTTGAGATAATAGGTCTTCGTATCTTTGAGAACTATATTCCAGAAGGCAATCCAGCCTGTTTTCTTTTCGGATTTTTCCTTATCAAGCAATAAAGTCTGATGGTTCATACCGCCGCTCCTCCGCTTTTTTCTTTTTCCTTTTTCATCAATTCAATCTCAATGCCCGTAAGTTCCACAAACACTTCTTCCAGCGAAGGACGCCCTCTTCTGGCTTCCAGCACCTCGCAGTCATGTTCTTCAAAAAAACGGACCAGCGGTCCAACTGAAATTGGCTGATTAGACTTCACCCGGACCTGGCCGCTCTCTGACAGCTCAAATCGGAGAGAGGGAAAAGCAGCGGAAAGTTCAGTCAGTGAAATCTGAGGCAGCATTGAATCTCCAGCAAAAGTGATCAGCAAAACATATTGTCCCCTCACCGATTTTAAAAGATTTTCCAGGGTATCAATCCTGATAATCTTCCCGGAAACGATAAAAGCAATCCGCTGGCACAGGCGCTCGGCTTCTTCGATGTAGTGAGTGGTAAGAAAAATGGTTGTCCCGGAGTTGTTTAGCTCGGCAATCATCTGCCTGATCTGTCTGGCGCTGGCCACATCAATGCCGGTGGTTGGCTCATCGAGGAAAAGAATTGGTGGCTGATGAATTATTCCGGCAGCAATGGTCAGTTTACGTTTCATGCCCTTAGAATAACCGGCGAATTTCCGGCGAGAGGCTTCCACCAGGTCGAACTTCGCCAGAAGCTCCTCAGCCCGGCGCTGTCGCTCCTGTTTAGGAATTCCATAAAGAGCAGCACAGAAACAGAGATTTTCAAAACCAGTCAGTTCTGGATAAAGATTGCTTTCATCGGGCACCACGCCGACCAGACGCTGGGCGGCCTTGGGGCGATGAGTGACATCAAAGCCATTTATTCTTATAGCTCCAGAATCAGGTCGAGCCAGGCCGGTCAGCATATTGATAGTTGTGGTCTTACCGGCCGCATTCGGCCCAAGAAAGCCAAAAAGTTCGCCCTGCCTGACGCTGAAGGAAATACCATCAACCGCTTTAACCGGGCCAAAACTCTTTCTTAAATCATTTACTTCAATAGCCAAACTACCGTTAACGCTCATCTTCTAAAGCCTCCAACCATTTATCTCGGCTGCGGCCTGACCTGAATTCCTAAAAGTCTGGCCTCCGAATCAGCTCGCATCGAAAAAGTGGCCGGATTACTTATTATTACTGCCTTCTTTTTTGTACCGCTTTGTTGTTGGCAACTTCTTTCTTCAGCTTTTTTATCTTCAATAATTCATTGGCTGCTCTGTTTATTTCCTTCATTTTGACTACATTGGCTTTATAATGAACAAAATATCCCCTCTTTTCAGCTGTAACCAGACCGGCATCCCGCAAAACTCTCAGGTGCTGAGAAACTGCCGCCGGGGTGATTTTCAAATCTCTGGCCAGGGCATTCACACAGAGAGCCCGTTCCTTAATCAGGTTAAGGATCCGGATTCTTGCGGTCACTGAAAGAATTTTGAAAAGCCTGGCGATTTGTTCTTCTTTAGTCATTTATCTTTTCCGATTATTTTTATTTAAGTATATATGCAGATACTATAACAATGTTATCTCTTTGTCAAAAGGAAAGAGGAACTCTCATTCATTACCCATTTCAATCAATCCGATAATCCGAAGGACCTTATTGGGCCTCGATTTTTTATCTATTTTACTCACAATAAATAAATTGCAGGAGATCAATCCCAATAAGACGACTACCGGGCTCAGAGACCTTAGTATAAACGACTTCGAAAATATCTTTAAAACCGTAAGGAATTAATGCTCTGGTCTAAGCAGACATAATAACCATAGTTAGTTTATTCAAAGGGCTAGTCTATTTTTTCATTACTATTTTATTCTGTATTCTGGGTATGTTCTTCGTGATACTTTCTAATGCCTTCCTGAATTTCTTTAATTGAAGGAAAGGCGATAGCTTCCTGACTGCAAAGTTTTTGGCAAGCACTGCAACCCACAACACAATTATATGGCTGGATCACTTTAGGGCAATTCTTATCGTCATCCCACTCGAAAACGCTATTTTTGCAGAAGTTATAGCACTCGCGGCAACCTATACATTTATCCTCATCTATCGAAGGGTACCAAGGGATACATTCGCGGGGAACTTTAAACAGCATCTGGTAACCTCCTTTCTCTTCAAGCTATTTTCTCCACGGCTTCTCTGACTTTTTTAATGGCCTCCTCGGTTGTAAGATTTCTTAAATCCAGGGGGATAACGTGCTTTTCAAAATCCGAGCCTGCTTCTTGGAAGGCATCTTTCATCATCTTCATCTGCATCTTAGGATCGCAGGCACCAATGATGTACAGACCATCATTTTTTATGTAATCTTTCAGGAAACGGTCCCCGTCGTCCACGCAGAGCTGAGGATGGACGATGGCATACTCAACATCCATCTCTCTGCGGACGGTGTTAACGAGTTCCCAGAGATCAAGCGATTGAAACCCCGGGCACTGTCCAGTACAAATGCACATGAGGAATCTTGGTCTGGTTTTCATTTATGGCCTCCAATATTTAAAGATTTCAAGGCAAAAACAAGACACACATCATGAATGCCAACGATGCCGTTTTCTTCGCATGTTTTGACAGCCGTCTCCGACCAGGAACCCGGTGGCATCCAGACAATCGGAATTCCCAGACGAACACAATCTTCAACAACTTTTTCTGTAATCGCGGGTGAAACGACAGTCACCACGACTTCCGCTTTTTCTGGTAAATCATCGAGAGATTTAAAGCAGCGATGGGAATCTATAGCCTCATACTTGGGATTCACAGGATAGACTAGATAGCCGTTGTCCGTTAAGGCTTTGAAAATTTCATAGCCATATTTCTCTTTATGGGCTGAAACGCCCACCACCGCAAATGTTTTCTTTTCCTTTAAAACTTTTGTCACATAACTCATTTTTCACCTCATTCTTCTTATCATTAAGTTGCGGCCATTTCTAAGAACTTTTTTAGCGTCGCCTGCTATTCAAGACAAAATTTCTGCTGCTTTCGGCCAAGAGAGATTCTCTTGGCATCAGAAGACATTGCTCTCTATATTCTCGGCCATGATAGTTTCTTTTGTCCTGATTTTTTTAACGCTTTAACTCTTTACTCGGCTCTGAAAAATATGTTTTGGCGTCTTTATTCTACCTAATATTTCACTCTTATTCCCTTGTCATCTTCTTGGCCTACTAATATATATGATAACTTCTTCATCTGTTCGTATATTAGACCCAGCTCGCTTGTTTGTCAAGAAGACAATTCAAAAAAAATTGGGGACACGTACCTATTTCCCAGATTTCCCCAGATTTCTCCCAGGCGTCAGCAAAAATATGACAAAAAACTGGGTGTCTCCATTTTCAGAGCTTGACAAAAAGAATTCAAATGAATAATATATTTCTATGGTTGACGAAATGAAGAAATGGATAATACCCGGAGCCTATCAGAATCTGAAGATTTTCTTATTTAAAAACAAACCATGCCCTGTCAAGATGCTGAAAATGTCTCTAAGACATGTTTTTTATGAAGAGTCGCCCTAAACTCCCGAGATAACTTTTTCCTGAGATTTTTAATATCGAAAGGAGGAGAAAATGAGTCGGGAGATAAACAAGGTGATTTATTTCATAGGCAAACAGGCTTTTTCCTTAATGGGTTTTAAATGGTTTTCCAAAAAAGCTTTGCCTGCTTTGGAGAAGAAAGCTTACCAGGCCATGGTTGACAATGGGGACCGGTCAACCTTAGGACCAAGACGCGAGCGAGAAGACAAATTTTACATAGCCACGAATGTCGTGCGGGCAGCCTTAAAAGCCTATGAGCGAGGTTCCTCTGATGTACGCCGCAGATTGCTCAATATATTCCTGCGGGAATTTCTTGGATTGGGAAGCGAGGGGGAAATACGGAAGAAGTTCCAGGAACAATATGGCATAGAACCGCCTTTACTTTTAACCATTTCCCCGGAGGGGAGATGCAACTTACGTTGTAAGGATTGTTACGCCGCCAGCGTTTCAGCGGGGTTACCTCACCTATCTGCTGCCATCGTGGAACAGATTCTCCGCGAGAAGCATGAAAAATGGGGAAGCTGGTTTACAGTGATATCTGGAGGAGAGCCTTTTATCTGGCGTGACAGTGGCTTAGATATAATTGAGATCGCCAGACGCCATCCAGAACAATATTTCCTTGTCTATACTAATGCTACTTTAATTGATGAAAAAACTGCTGAGCGGCTGGCAGAGGTTGGCAATATGACACCAGCTGTTTCGGTGGAGGGCTTTGAAAAGGAAACTGACGAGCGTCGTGGCAGTGGAACCCACCAGCGGATCTTAGCGGCTTTTAATAACATGCGAAAGGCAGGCGTGCCTTTTGGTATTTCTGTGACAGCTACGGCTGCGAATGCTGAAGTCGTTACCTCCGATGATATGATTAAATATTATTTCGACGAACAGGGCGCTTTATACATGTGGGTTTTCCAGTATATGCCTATTGGCCGCGGAGTTGACGTTTCTTGGCAGGTTCCTCCTTTAACCCGTCGAAAAATGTGGGAGTGGGAGCAGAAAATGATTCGAGAGAAGAGACTCTTTCTGGCTGATTTTTGGAATTGTGGGACTTTATCTTCTGGTTGCATTGCCGCTGGTCGTTCAGGTGGCTATCTCTATATAGATTGGAATGGCAACATATATCCATGCGTCTTTGTTCCTTATTGGAAAGATAATGTCAATGACCTTTTGGCTCAGGGTCAATTACTGACTGATGCTCTTTTCTCTGACCTTTTCAAGGGCATTCGAGATTGGCAACGATCATACAGTTATTTGCAGCCGCCAGAAAATCGGGGTAATGAAATTCGGCCCTGCTTTATCCGTGATCATCATAAAAAAGCCCATGAGCATTTCTTGAATACAGCAGCCAAACCGGCCTATTCCTCAGCTGAGATTGCTCTTCATGATCCTGAATATTATCAAGGCATGATTGAATATGATACTAAAGTTGCTGAGCTTCTTGACCCTATCTGGAAAAAACTTTATTTAGAGAAACAAGAGGAAAAACAATAGGTGAATCTCCAAAACGCTGAGCTAGACAAATTATTTTTAAAATGGCGAAAGTTTTTTAAAAAATGTTTACAAAAAAGGAGGAGGAAATTGAACATTAGCTGGAAGCCATTGCGAATTTCGGTCTTTTTGTTGGTTCTTTTTATTGCGGAGAGTGGATTTCTGCAGGCCAATGAAATCAAGCTCGGTCTGCATGGCGGTCTCAGTATTCCCAACATCAAAGGTAACACTGAGCAGAGCAAGGGATTTAGTTCAAGGTTAGGGCCAAACTTCGGTCTTTTCGGTGAACTTATCATGAGTAATCATTTTTCTCTCGTCATGGAGGTTAACTATGCCTCGCAGGGTGGGAAAAGAAACGGCCTGCAGCCCATCACCAACCTTCCTTCCGACCTGCAGCTCCCACTGGGTATGACCCTTTATGCCAATTTTCATAACGAAACTATTCTTGATTACATTGAGATCCCTGTAGTTGCCAGATTAGGTTATGGACGACAACTACGTGTTTTTGTAAATGCCGGTCCTTACATTGGTTTTCTTGTGCGGGCCAAGACAATCACCAGCGGTACAAGCACTGTCTATTTGGATCCGGCAGGCACACAGCTCTTTCTCCTTCCCCCGGATTATCAACCTCTCATGCTATCCTTCGACGCCACTACCAGTGTCCGGGAAGACGTTCGTTCCACAAACCTTGGGATCGTAGGCGGTGGCGGTCTGCTCTATCCCCTTGGTTCTGGCAGCGTAATTTTAGAAGCTCATTTTTCACTTGGTTTAAGCAATGTGCAGAGGAATGTTGAGACAGGTGGTAAAAACCACACCGGTGCGGTTGTTATCACAGTCGGCTATGCCTTGCCAATTTGAGGGAAAAACATTAAATTCTGCTAATTAAAAATGAAGTCTATGGAAAAAATCATTCTCTGCTTTGTTCTGTCATATTTCTATTTGTGTCCGACATCGTCCCTCGGATACCCGGAGCAAGTCCAAGACCAGACTGCGTCCACCCAGACAGAAAAAAACAAACCTTCAGGAACAAGGTCAGTCTCTAAGCGCCATCCAGGCCGAGCTCTTCTCGAAAGCGGCGCTCTTATTACGGGCTCAACTATTGATTACTGGAGGACCTACGCCGACTTCCAGGAAGACTGGCAGTTTAAATTTACCTGGAAAGATCAGAAGCGCCGATTTTTTACGGCTGAATCACCCAAATTTGATTCTAACGCCTTCTGGTTCAACTGGTCTCATGCAGCTTCCGGTGCGGCTTATTATAATCTGGCACGAACTAACGGCCTTAACAGCCGGGCATCTTTTCTTTTTTCCTTTGGCTTATCTGCCCTCTGGGAAATAGTTTGCGAATGGCGAGAAATCATTTCTACTAACGATATGATTTTTACTTCATTTGGTGGACCGGCTATCGGTGAGCCACTATTCCAGGTAGCATCTTATTTCAGCCATAGAAATGGAATTTTGAACCATCTGGCGAGCCTTCTTTTTGATCCCTTCCTGCCTCCCAATAATTGGTTTGACAGAAAAAAGGGGTTTGCCTGGAACAGCAACCCAGATACCTCCTGGCATAACTTTATCGTATTTCTTGGACTAAGAAAATGCTCTGCATCACCAACCGGCCAAACGGCCATAGCCGAATCAGAAAGCCATTATGGTCAGTTTGATATTGGCCTGGACATGGAAACGAACACTGTCCCTGGATACTCACAGGTTGAAAGTTTCCATCGTTTCTTGTGGAATACACTTTCGAGCCGTGTCTTTCTTGATTTTAATTTCAGCCCGGCCGGCCTTGAGGAATTTAACATTCGCACAAAAGCTGTGCTTTTCGGCTATACCTGGCAGTCCATACACCAGGATGAAAATGGTAGCCCCTATGGAAGCAGCGGTTCAGTTGGCTTTGGCACAGCCTTTGAGGTCTTTCGAAAACGTCCAGTTGCCTGGTACGACAGCAGTGCCGAGTTCGAAGGGCAGGGCCCGGCTCTTTCAGACGCCCGCTTTAACAGGCCAACTCCTACTCGATACACAGATAAAATAGCAGTCATCAGCCCCTTGGGTTCTGTACTCGAGTTGAGTCGTTTTGGACGACAGCTTAAGGCGCGATGGACATTCGAAGCCTATGGCAGTTTTGCTCTGGTCAATGCTTTAGCTTACAATCGCTATTCAGAAAATCATGACCCGAGCGGTGTAAAATCCACTCTTCTTAATTGGGGATATTACTATGCTGCTGGGATGACCCTGGCCTCAAATCTGGCCGCGGATTGGCGACAGTGGCATCTGTGCGGAGCTTTTAGCTACGAGTTCTATGATTCCATCCAGGGTCAGGACCGCTATCAGTTTCTGGGAGTTGTAACCGACGACTTTAAAATCCACGATAGCCGCCTGGTCTGGCGGCTCAAGCTGGGGTACAGATTGCCAGCCACACCCTTCGAGTTAGCCATTGCTTCTGAAAACATCGGGCGGACCGGCCGCCTCCTTGACCTCAATGAGCATTATCATGAACGTAGAGTTTTCTACCAGCTCAGATTGGTTTTTTGAAAAGTTGAGGAAAATTGGGGAAAAATTGGGGACAGGTACCTATTTCCCCAGATTTCCCCAGATTTCTCCCAGGCGTCAACAAAAATATGACAAAAAACTGGGTGCCTCCATTTTCCAGAGCTTGACAAAAAGAATTCAAATGAATAATATATTTTCGTGTTTGACGAAATGAATAAACGAGCATTACGAGAAACAAGTAAAATTTTGAAGGCCATCTCTGAAAGGAACAGGCTTCGGATTCTCAAGATCCTGGAGTTACGGCCAATGGCGGTCTGCGAAATACGAGATGTTTTGGGCCTTTCTATGTCAACGGTCTCAAAACATCTGGCCATTCTGCGCGAGGCTGAATTTATTATCGATGATAAAGATGGTAAGTGGATAAACTACAGGCTGAGTGATGAAAAATCGCCGGTCAGGGATGCCCTTCTTGAACTTCTTTCACAATTGGTGGATAAAGATCCGATTATAAAGTCAGACCGAAAAAAAGCCCTGACTGCCGACAGGCTTGAAATTTGTCGCAAATTAAAACTTAAAAAGTAGTTCTCCAATGCTTATTAGCATTTTTAATTATCAAAGGCTCAGATGACTTGACTTGTAGAATTTTGAATAGGATCCTCCGCCAGCTTGAAGAATGAAGAAGATAGTATAGTTTACAGTATTAAATGAGGAGGCAGAAAAAACAATAGAAGAATCTTAAGAAGAATAAAGGGAGAGGCCTTTGACAAAGTTCGTATTTTGCAGAGGCTAGTTGTAAATGGTCACTCCAGAATTATAAGATTGGTTGAAATTAAACAGGAGGCAAAGAAAGATGTCTGAAGAAGAAAAACAAAAAGCCCCTGGAAGGATGCTTCCACTTTGTACCAAGGAGGCTGAGAAGCTGGACATTATTCTGGCCTGCGACGGCGCAGCCAGCGTCGGCCAGGTCGGGCACCAGGTGGCGGTGAATTTGACCAATGCTCATGAGACAGCCCGAATGTGTTGTATCACCGCCGTGGCCGCTGAATCCAAAGCCCACGTGGATATCGCCCGACGGGCTAAAAAACTTATCGTCATCAATGGTTGCACCAATCGGTGTGCCAGTAAGATTCTGGAAAAGCAAAACATACCTTATGCCTATGAAATCGTGATCGCCGAGCAAGATGTCAAAAAAGTTCCAACTCTTGATTTTGATATGGCTGATGTCGACCGTCTGGCCAGTAAGATTGCTCGTGAGGCCTTGGGAATTAAAGATCAGGAAGAGGAAAAAGAAAATAAGGCTCTGGCATAAGAGCTAAGAGTAAATTGATGTAAATTTTATGAATCTTGGATGTTCAAACGTGGATAAAGGCACATGACTATTTTCTCCCGAATTAAAATGGAGATGGCCTTACCTTAAATTAAGAATTAAATTATGGACACCGGCTCCAAAGAATTTAATTTCTGGGTTTCGTTTGAGGGCCAGGGAGTTTTTAAGTCAGATTTCTTTTAAGAATAAAAATAATTATAGGGCCATGAAGATGAAGGAGGGTACATGGAAATAACAAAAAAACAAACCTTTCCCAGAGTATGTTTATTTTCTTGCTTCAGCCATGGTTCCAACACTGGCACTCTGACCGGTCTGGCTGCACAGGAAGTCATCAAACGGTTGGGAAGCGAGGTGGTTGGAATAGGGTCAATGCCAGCTCTTTTAAATCAGGTGCCACGGCAATCCGAGATGATAAAAAATTTTAAGAAAATAATTATCATCGATGGCTGTCACCAGTCCTGTGCCCGGGAATTACTGGCAGAAGTCGGAATTAAGCCACAGGTTTATCTTAATCTGGAAACAGACCTTGGTCTGAGCAAAAAGGGTCCCTTTACCAGCCTGGATTTTACTGAACAAGAAGTCAAAGAAGTAACGGAAAAGATCATTTCTCTCATTAAGGACCTTGAAAAGGATTAGAACATGTTTTCTTTCTTTGAGTAAAAAGGAAGATGGCTTTTAATTGAATATTATCTTTTTTAATATTAACAAATAAAAATTGATAGCTGGAGGTTAAATCTATGAGCCAAAAAGAATTGGACAAAAGTCTAAAAGATTTCGGAGAAGAATTTGGTCAGGTCCTGGACCCGGTGGCCTTTTTAAAAGAAACCAATCCAGAGCTTTGCGCTTCTTTCCTGAAAGTCCATGAGCTTACAGTTAATGACGGAACTATCTCCAAAAAATATAAATTTCTGATGCATGCCGCCATTACGGCCGCCCAACATGACCGGGAAACGACAGCTATGCACCTGACCGGCGCCATTAAGGCTGGGGCCAGCGAACAGGAACTTCTGGAGACAGCCTTCACCATTATTCCGGTGGCCGGCATGCCATCTTTCGCCTGTTTTCTGGCTGCCTGGCAAAATTTAAAGTCAGCAAAAATTAAACAGCAAAGGTAGATCTTTGACTGTTCATTAAATTAAGAATTTAAATTTTTATTCAGCAATAAAAAATAAAACCTCTCGTCCCTAAATCTTAATAAAAAGGAGGTTATTGAATGATGAGCGAGAAAAAAGGAGTTGAGGTTTGCTGTCATTTATCTGCCTTGCTTCGGCCAAAAACATATCCTTTTGGGGTAAAATTTTTTGAGACCTTAAACGAGCGCCCGGAAGGAACACTCCGACCGCGTCATCCCATGAATACCTGCCAGATTACCGCTATGGTGCGCTATTATGGCCGTTCAATGTACTTTACCGCCGAGGATATGGCCTGTATCGTGGGCGGAGTGACTATGGGACTAATTCCTGAACCTGAAAATATGCAAAACGGGGAGATAGCCAAAATGCTTCATGCTGACTTAGATTCTGCCCGCAAATTTACCCGGCAGGTAGCCAAGATTCCCTACGGAAAATTTAAAGCAGTAGCCGTCGCTCCTATGGCCCGTATAAACTTTGAACCGGACATAGTAGCTATGTACGGCAATACTGCCCAGATAATGAGGGTTGTACAAGGATATCTCTACAAGAGAGGCGGCCGAGTTCACTTTTCCACTGGCGGTGAATGGAGCCTGTGCGCTGACAGCCTGGCTCAGGCTTACGTTTCTCAAGATATTGCCCTTGGTTTACCCTGTTTTGGCGATCGCAAGACGGCCCTGGCTCAAGAAGATGAAATTAGTATCGCTTTCCCCTACAGTATGTACGATGAAATTTTAGAGGGTATAAGGCAAACAGCAGAGGTAGCTGCTTATCCCACAC
>Ga0315282_10003409_pt1 | contig 28542 bp, 33 predicted proteins | sample YL17G07_20_MG_FD_203693 | JGI IMG/M metagenome (GOLD analysis project Ga0315282, IMG submission 203693) | Sediment microbial communities from Yellowstone Lake, YNP, Wyoming, USA - YL17G07_20 | ecosystem: Environmental > Aquatic > Freshwater > Lake > Sediment | place: USA: Wyoming | collected... | reverse complement strand
TTATGGCATGCGATGTCACAGGTGTGACATTCGCGGTGCCGATCCTAACGTCACAGCTGTGACGCTGAACGGTGTTTCCCAGCAGGAAGCCGCACGCGCACACCCAGACAACTTTCACGCTTTAAGATAGCTAAATACGTACAAACGGTGATTCTGGGAACCAAAGTCTTCGTTTTATTTCGGAGATACTTGGGTAGCAGTAAGACCTACTTTTGGGCCAGGTCGTCTCTCCCAAAAAATGGCGTAATAATTTATCGTAGTGGCAGATCGCTCATCCCAGTTCTGAAAAATTTTAACCACAAATCGTCCTTCGTGTAACCATAAACTTTTACGTAAATCGCTTTTATGACATCCAAAATATATTTTTTGGATAATGACTTTACCCTTACAGTTGGCACGATCATCAAATGCATTTCTTCTGGTTTTGTGCCGTGCTGAGGTGGGAGTAAATAGTCCAGGTTACCGACCTTTTTAGCCCCAAATCTTCTGTAAAACATAATTCTATTTTTGCGATTCCTTCGCCCGCCCAAATCCTCGACGTCCTCCTTTTGAACTTCCAGAAATAGGCCAATCGAATTAGGACACATCCTTTTGAATTGATTTAGAGTATGATGAAAAAGTTCTGTGCCCATGCCCTTTCGCTGATATTCGGGAATTATCGCCATATAATCCAATAATCCAGATCGTAATTTTTTTAAAACGTAAAGTAGAGAAATGCCAATGACTGAATCATCTTTGAGCATGACGAAAAGGTGATAGTTCTTATCCTTCAACAACATTTTTACCACTTTGTTAACCGGCTTAGTTTCCACGGGTGGAAATGAAGAAGAGTAGATTTGCAGTGCCTGATTAAATTCATCGCTATTGGTGTTTCTCACGGCTTTGAATTCCAAAATTTCTATTCCTCTTAAAATGTTGGCTTCAATGTTTTTAAAGGCAGTAACTAGGGGTTGCTGGCCGTGATTGAAAAGAAGGAAAATGAATAGTAAGATACTTTAGTCTAGCCTCGTTTTCGAGATTTTGGACGCAGTTCTGTGACGATATAGTCTGCAAGACCAAAGAAGATCACAAGACCCCCTACAAGTAAAAAGCCCCCTAATGCAAGCGTCCCGAATATTATAACTCGATTTGCCTCTAGTTTATAGGACTCCAGCGTCATCGCGTTAAAAAATATCTCGATCACAATGCAGATGCCTAATAAGATGAGAACCGCACCCCAACCCCTGTAGTTAGCCATTTTTCCAACATCTAATTTTTGTTAAAACTTTATATAAAAAAGAATAGGGGCTAGTTAAGGACTTTCAACATCGCCCGTCGTAGACCCGTCTATTCTCGGATTATTATTCAATTATCTTAATTACTCCTTCGCCGTGGCAATTCGAGCACAAAACAGGCTTTCCCTGTGGAAAAAACATTGGATTAAAAACCCTGACGAAGCCATTGCCTCTGCATCGAGGGCATATTCTGTCCAGCTGTTTGGATTTTACTTTTACCCCCGAATCGTACATTACCTCACCATGATTCAGTCTTACTAAGTAGACGATTTACCGCTTGTGAAACTATCCTCCAACCCTTTGCGCGCCGCCCGGAAGGCTGGAATGTTTTTTAGGGTTTGGATTTGGGATAAAATTTTAAACATCCAATTTAAACCAAGGTTTTTCGAAGCGCGGCTCCAAAAATAGATAACTTATACGATCGTCATGTTTGGCTATGAATAATACTCGCGCTTTCCATCCCCCAGGAACCCCCTTCTTATAAAGTTCTTCGTAAGCCCGGTGGATCCACGGGGCAGGGAAACCAGGGGTTCCTTGATCTTCTTCTGCATATTTGACATCGATCAAAAGATGCTCCTTGCCTCTTACAGCTAGCAAGTTAAATGGATATGGTGTTCTCGTAGATCCACTCAGTTGTTCAACGCGATAACCAAGTCCCTCAAGAATCTTCCTTGCTTCTTCCCAAACTTTTTCTTCCATGGTTTCGCCATTATTTTAAAAGATTTTTGCGGATAAAAAACCCTCTTCTCAACATATAATAATGCTTGGGATAAAATTCTAACCGTAAAAAATTTTGCTCGATTAGGCCACGATTTTACTTCCGGAGAAAGATCATCGCGTGGTCCTTTTCGTACGGCTCGAGTATCTTAGAATCGAGGACCTCCATTTTCTTCTCGAGCTTCTCAATCTCCTCCCTGAAGATATCTCGAGGTTCCTTGGTTACGTCTATGCTCCTGGACTTGATCATGAACAACGCGTGCCCGCCATCTCGGAGGAATACCTTGACGTTCCTGAGCAAGATCTCGGTTTGTTCGACCTGGGCGACGTCCTGATAGATCACGTCAACCTGCTCAACGAGAGAGCAATACTCGTTCGGCTTTGCAGCGTCCGCCAATATGGACACCATGTTCGGCCTCCTGCTGCAGACCAGCAGAAGGTCGCGCAGCGGACGGGACGATATCTCGACACAGTAGGCGATTCCGCTCTGTCCGACCACGTCAGAAACGTGGCTCGCCGTCGTCCCGCTTGCAGCCCCAAGGTAAAGGACCTTCGACCCATTTTCAATCGGCATGCCCTTAATCCCCTTCAAAATGGCTGCCGCGAGCTTGCTCCGGTACGGGTCCCAGAATCGGTACTCCACGCCATCGATGTCAACGAGCTTCTCGCCGTAGACCTGAGAGCCTGGAGCAAAGTTTACCGTGGCAAGCTTCTTGGTGCCGTCGTCGAGCTCGATCCAATAGACGCCTTTAAATCCGTCGTGCTCGATCGCCCTCATGAATACGGCCCCCAGACTTCTCCAACCTAGATTTGATTTCTGTGACTCGGGATTTAAAATTTACTGCTAATTTATCTCCAACGAATTCCCCGGACATCGCATCGACACGCGCGGCTATCGTGATCTTGCCGGCGAGCGCTCTAGCAATTTTCCCTCGCTGTAACTTGGGTGAGCCCCTGATGTCCGGATACTGGTAGATGACGCCGTGCTTCGGCGGCTTGGCGTGGGACCGGAGCGCTCTGAAGAGCGCCTTCTCTGCTCCCAGAACCTGTATCGTGCTTGCAGGTAGTCTGGCTAGATGCGCGAGTCCTCCCGCGAGTGAGATCAGTCGGGCTCCGATAGGCCCTCCGACCACAGCTCTGATGTTCGGCGCAACTTGGGCCATCAATCCATCGATGTATTCGGATATTTCCCCCCGAACCTCGTACATCGTGAAGACTTCCTCGGCGCAGTCGCGGATGGCTTTGATGTCGAGCTCATCGAACGGGGCGCCCAGCGAACTCTGCGCAGCCTGGGCTATCTTCTCGATATCCTCGTCCGGAAGCTCGGCCGCTGTCTTTATCGCCGGCGATGCGAATTTGTCCCTCGTGCCCAAGTCCAACACCAGCTTGAGGTACGATTGGTGGTCCGGCACAAGCCTATCAAGCTCGGGGAAGTGAATGGAGTACCATTCCCTGATGTGCCCGGATATCGTGTTCGCCGATTTGTCGATCTCGTCGAGCATGTTTATGGACTGGACTATCAACCTGTCCCGTTCAGCCGCCTCCTCCCTAAGACCCTTCCGCGTGAGCAGCGTGTTGACGTTACGGACTAGCTCTTTGACGTCCCCGATCCCCATCTGCTCAGCTATCTCGCGCAAAGAGCTTCGAAGCACCTCGCCCCCCTTATTTGGCATCATCGCCTCGAAACTGGCGCGCTTGAATTCCTTCTTCAACCTTGCCGCGAGCTCCTCGGACTCCAAGCTGAACTCGCGATGCCCCTCGTCAATAAACTTCGCTATGAGTTTACGATGTTCTTCAGTTACCGTGCCCATCTGGATGGTAGCCAGCCGACCAGCTATTTGGATAGGATCCGAAGGGAAAGGCTCTGAGCCGAGCATTTTCCCCTCTTCGTTGAATGCGAACACGCCCAAAACGCACTCCGCAACGTGTACGACCATATCAGCATCCCAACTTGATTTCACCGAACTTCTATAAGACATTAGCATAACAACCATGGATTCCCTAGCCTCACCCTCTGTAGGCCCTCTTTCATGCATATATCAACGAATCGCTCGGCATCCTCCCGCCTGGTGAACGGCATGTCGTCCATGTAATAGAGAGGATTGAACGCGAGCAAAGAATAAGGTATCGTGGGATCTAGGTCGGCGATGAAAGAAGCAAGCTCTCGGATCTCTTCATCATCGACGTAGCCTGGGACGAGCAATGTGCTAGCCCTCGCGAAGGGCACCTCAGGGCGCTCGTGGTGCCGCCTGCCCAGCCACCTGAAATTCTTGTAGGCTGCACGATGCTCGACGCCGGAAAGCGCGTAGAGTATTTCTGAGGACCAGCACTTGAGGTCGGCCTTTATACCTCCCCCGCTTTGCATGGACAGGTCAGCGAACTGCTTTAGCTCATCGATGTTCATGCTGAGGTTTGTTTCAAGGCAAACCCTAAGGAGCCTATTTTTATCAACCGCCGAAGCCCTTGCCAGTTCAGCCGATTTTATTACAAACTGCATCTGGCTGGAGGGATCACCGCCGAAGTAACATACGCAGCCAACGCTTTCATCGGCCTTCTCAGCGAGTTGGGAAGCGGTCATCGTGGGCTTGCCGTCCACCGTCAGTTCACGGAAGCTGTAGTTCTGACAATAGAGGCAGCTGTAGGTGCAGCTCCCTAGAAAGACCGAAAGGTTGTTGTAACCCACATCGCCCCTAGGAGTGCGGCACCATTTGGGGTAACCAGCCCCACCGGAGCCAGCGCAGAATTCCGCCGGCACGCAGTTCGTGGGCAATGGATCGTAGTACCATGTCAACAGCCCCCGCTCTTGGGTTCCGAATCGATGGACGATTTTACCGCCAATGTTTTCAACTATTCCACAGAAGCCCTTCTCTCCCATCGGGATTCGACAATCGTTTCCGCATCCGCCACATTTTGTGCCGTTTGGGTCCTTTGGGGCTCGTGGCGGCAAACCGTAGCGCTTTCTGACCTCGGCGTGAGCAGCTTCGATATGATGCTTGGCTTCCTCGAAACGATCTCGCACACAGCTGGCGCAGACTTCAAGTACCGCGGAGATATCTATCGACTCTTTGCCACAAACTTCGCATCTCGCCTTTCGGCCACAAATCCCCCCTAAAAAAAGCATTCCACCACATTTTTAATTAGGCACAAGTAATTATTGAATATGAGGGCGATTGTATGGAAATAGTCTTTGGGTCTGAACGCTTGAAGCGCGGATTTGCCAAGATGCAGAAGGGTGGAGTTATAATGGACATCACCAACCCCGAGCAGGCTGTTATAGCTGAGGAAGCTGGAGCGGTTGCGGTCATGGCGCTGCAGGCTGTACCGGCAGATATCAGAGCCTCGGGAGGGGTGGCGAGGATGCCAGATCCTGAGATGGTCCAGCGGGTGATGGATGCAGTCACGATACCAGTCATGGCTAAGTGTAGAATAGGTCATTTCGCCGAGGCCCAGGTGCTCGAGGCCCTAGGCGTCGATATGATAGATGAGTCCGAGGTTTTGACGCCTGCTGATGAAGAATTCCACGTAGATAAACACACATTTAAAGTCCCGTTCGTTTGTGGCTCTAGAGACCTTGGCGAGGCTCTACGACGGATAAACGAGGGGGCGGCGATGATTCGTACCAAGGGCGAGGCCGGCACCGGCAACATCGTCGAGGCCGTGAGGCACATCAGGCTTACGAAAAGGCAGATAGCTGAACTAGCTGGGCTTTCGCGCGAGGGACTGGAGGCCAAGGCAAGTGAATATCGAGTGCCAGTCGATCTGGTGAGTGAGACGGCAAAGCTCCAGAGGCTGCCCGTGGTCTGGTTCTGTGCGGGAGGAATAGCCACGCCTGCTGACAGTGCCCTCGTTATGCAGCTCGGTGTGGATGGCGTCTTCGTCGGCTCCGGAATATTCAAGTCGGGTGATGCGGCGCGGATGGCCCGAGCCATAGTAGAAGGGACCCGATACTATGATGACCCGCAGACGGTGCTCGAGGCTAGCAAGGGACTGCCCCAGGCGATGCGCGGGCTGGATATCAAGACCCTTAAAGTTGAGGAAAGGATGCAGGCAAGGGGCATATAGCGTCTCTTCCCATTTCTTGGCGTTAGTTGTGCGAATCTGGTGTCAATCATGAAAATAGGCGTCATCGGCCTCCAGGGCGCGGTGAGCGAGCACATTGATGCGACGAAGCGGGCGATGCAGAAGCTCGGCATCAAAGGAGAAGTCGTCTGGGCGGGTAGGCCCGAGCAACTTGAGGACCTAGATGGCATCATCATTCCTGGCGGGGAAAGCACCACGATAGGCAAGCTCATGCTCACCACGGGCATCATCGAGGAGGTCAGAAAAAAAGCAGCGAAAGGCACTCCGATTCTCGGCACCTGCGCGGGGCTGATCACCCTCGCGAAACATGGTGATGATCAGGTCGTTCGAACCAAACAACCCCTGCTCAGTCTCATGGACATAAAAGTGGTCAGGAACGCATTCGGGAGGCAGCGGGAGTCATTTGAAACGGACCTAGATATCCCGATTCTTGGAAAAGAGCCTATCAGGGCCGTTTTCATACGGGCGCCTGCGGTTGAGGAAGTATCGGGTGATGTTCAAGTCTTGGCCAAGTTTCAGGATAAGATCGTTGCCGTGAAACAGGAAAATATCATAGCCGTGGCTTTTCACTCGGAGCTGACGCCTGACACGAGGTTGCACGAGTATTTTCTTCAAATGTGCCAGAAGGCCCGAACTAGTTAAAATTTTCAGGAATTTGAGAGAAGATTTATAGTGTTGGAGCCGAGCCCTTGAAATTGCGCTACCCAAAAAATATACGCTTCGAGTGCCAGAGGTGCGCCAAGTGCTGTGGAGACACACCTGAGAGGGAGCGGAAGGTTCTCATGTTAGAAAGGGAAGTTGAGCAAATCTCAGATATCACCAACCTTAAACCAGAGGAGTTCTCAACTCCCGCTTCCAGATCAGAGCCCTATCGGTATAAGATGAGGAAACAGGATGGTAAATGCATCTTCTTGAAGGGCGCCGATTGCCAGATTTATAATCATAGGCCATTGCTGTGTCGCTTTTTCCCATTCTGTCTGGAGCAGCTCGGTGCTGAGAGCTTCGAGTTCAATTCGTCAGAGGAATGTCCTGGAATTGGGCTTGGAAAAGTCATTGAAGAGGAAATTTTTATGGTGATGTTGAATGAAGCGTTAAACGTGTTGAAAAATATTGGTGGAAGTATCACTTAATCTTTAGCGTGAGTTTTACTAGGTGTTCTTTCACTTCGACGTCGAATCTCATGCTTTCCAAGAAATCTTCCACAAGCCTCTTGATGAATTTTCTAGTTGCGCCCGAGGTCAAAACGAGCGTGAATTCTTTCTCAGAATTTTTGATAAGCCTGAATAGATTGCAAGCGGCCAATCGCTCCAATAGCTCCTCTGGTGTCCGGATTTTGCTGGATAGCTGCTCCGCGTGTGATTTCGCAACAGCCCTGCACTTTTCCCAGAACGTATCCTCTTTTGGCGATGAACCGATGAGACTAAGAAGTAGGATGAAATGGTCAATGTCCAAAATTACATGCTCACCGCTGGAAAGCATTTCATTGTACAAATCGATTCTTTTCTTGACCTTGAGGAGATCTTTATTTTCGTTGTAGAATCTCAGCGTCCGCCTAACTAACTCGCTTCCCGATACGCCGGCCTCCTTTCTCAGCTTCTCAAATAACTGAAATGCATCATCGTCTAGCGCAATCGTCACTCTAGCAAGATTTTTTGTTACCATCTATTTACCCCGTTAGGAACTTTTCATACTATTAATAAATAACTTTAAAGTTCATCGACTTACCAATATTATAACTGTACGATTTAGTAATGCGAAACATAAACTAATTGTACGATTAGTGGTGGGGAAGAGGAATTTGGAAGACAATTTTAAAAAAGTGGCCGATCGTGACTACCGGGTCCCATCCGGATGCGCAGTGATGGGAGTGATGAGCCAGAAGAGGAAAAAATTCACTGGCAGGGCTGTGATGAAGGCGATCGGAGTAATGCGCGAGCGCACAAATGGCCTGGGTGGTGGCTATGCAGCGTACGGGATATATCCGCGTTATGCTGACCACTACGCATTTCATCTGCTTTACGACGACGAAAAGGCTAAGGAGGCTACTGAGGAACACCTTGAGAAAAATTTCACGATCGACAAGTACGAGGCAATACCAACCAGGGAGGTCGAGGCCATAAAATCCCGGCCGCTTCTCTGGAGGTACTTCCTGGAGCCAAAGGGTATGGATGGTTCCAGTAAGGATGACTTTGTTCTCAAGGCCGCGATGCACGTTAATCGGAACATTAAGGGGGCATACGTCATCTCTAGTGGGAAAAATATGGGTATCTTTAAGGGAGTTGGATATCCGGAGGACATAGGCAGGTTTTTCAAACTTGAAAGTTATCGGGGCTACCTCTGGACAGCCCACGGAAGGTTCCCGACCAACAGCGTCAGCTGGTGGGGGGGCGCGCATCCCTTTGGCCTGCTTGATTGGTCAGTTGTTCACAATGGCGAGATTTCGTCATACGGGATAAATAGAAGATTTCTGCTCAACTTTGGCTACCATTGCACTTTATCGACAGATACAGAGGTGATAGCCTATCTGTTCGACTTTCTTGTAAGAAAGCAGGGCCTAGCCATCGAGGTGGCTGCAGGAGTTTTGGCCGCCCAATTTTGGGACGAAATCGGGAGGCTGCCCGAAGAACAGAGGAAGTTGTATCTAGCACTGCGCATGGCATACGGAGGGGCTCTCCTCAACGGGCCGTTCTCCGTGATCGTCGGTTGCGAATCAGGAATGATTGGGCTGAACGACAGGATTAAACTTAGACCCCTTGTGGCCGCGCGCGGGGATAAGATGCTTTATATCTCAAGCGAGGAGGCAGGCATAAGAGAAATTTGCCCGTCGCCGGATCAGGTTTGGATGCCAGAAGCTGGGGTGCCAGTGATAAGAAGGTTTGAGTCCGGGGGAGAAAATGGTTAAACGACCGGTACCGAATGAGTTCATAATCGAAAGGGACGAAAAAAAGTGTATAGCCTGCCAAGCGTGCGTGCGCGCGTGTTCCTACGATGTTCACACCTATGATCCGGAAACGGATACCGTGGAGAGCGATGACTCCAAATGCGTAGGTTGTCACTTCTGTGAGGCTCTCTGTCCCACAAAAGCGCTACGAACAGTCCGCAATCCATCCGCCTACAAAGAGAACGCAAATTGGACTGCAGAGGTGATAAACGACATAGTCAAACAGGCGGAGCAGGGAGGCGTGATTTTAACCGGGATGGGGTGCGATAAGGGTCAGCGAAATTACTTTGATCACATGGTTCTGAATGCTTCGCAGGTAACAAATCCTTCGATAGATGCGCTGCGCGAGCCAATGGAACTTCGGACATACATCGGTACAAAGCCGGATTGCATCGAGATAGATTACAACGAGAACGGGCCTGTCCTTAAGACCAAGATTCCCCCACAGCTCGAGCTTCAGACTCCAATCCTATTTTCCGCGATGTCTTACGGTTCGATAAGTCTAAACGCATCAATAGCCCTTGCCAGAGCATCTGCCGAGATCGGAACATTTTGGAACACAGGAGAGGGCGGGCTGCACAAAGCCCTCTACAAATATGGGAAAAATACCATCGCCCAGGTTGCTTCGGGTCGTTTCGGAGTTCATGCCGAGTACTTGAAGAGCGCTGCCGCTATTGAGATAAAAATTGGTCAGGGAGCAAAGCCCGGGATAGGTGGACATCTACCAGGCGAGAAGGTGAGCGCTGAGATAAGTGAAACAAGGATGATCCCGGAGGGTACGGATGCTCTATCACCCGCGCCTCACCACGACATCTATTCGATAGAGGATTTGCGCCAGTTGATCTATGCGCTCAAGGAGGCCACCGAGTACGAAAAACCAGTTGGGGTAAAAATAGCTGCAGTCCACAATGTTGCTCCAATCGCAAGTGGGATAGTGAGAGCTGGAGCTGACTTCGTCGCTATAGATGGGTTGCGGGGTGGCACTGGAGCATCGCCGAAGATAATCAGGGACAACGTGGGGATCCCCATCGAGCTCGCCACCGCTGTTGTGGATCAACGCCTCAGGGAGGAGGGCATTCGGCACAAGGCTTCCCTTATTGTGGGCGGTGGGTTCAGAAACGGCGCAGATGTCACCAAAGCTATCATCTTGGGCGCAGACGCTGTCTACATAGCTACTGCCGCACTCGTTGCGATGGGCTGCACCCTCTGTCAGAAGTGCTACCAAGGGAAATGCAACTGGGGGATAGCAACGCAAGACCCCTACCTGACTAAGAGGCTGAACCCCGATATTGGAGCTAGAAGACTGGTTAATATGCTTCGGGGATGGTCCTTTGAGATAAAGGAGATGATGGGTGGAATGGGGATAAACGCGATAGAGAGCCTGCGCGGCAATAGAGAAAACTTACGGGGCATCGGACTTATGGAAGGGGAATTGAAAATGCTCGGGATAAAACCGGCTGGAGAGGCATGGTGATGAAAAAGCGGAAGATCGTCATAAATGAAGACGTCTGCATGGGTTGCAGGCTCTGCGAAGTTCATTGCCTGGTCAAACACTCGAAATCCAAGAAGATTATCAAGGCGTTCAAAGGGGAGTACCCGCGGGCCCTTCCAATGATACTAGTGGAAGAGAAGGGGCACCTCTCGTTTGCCCTACAGTGCCGCCACTGTGAAGATGCACCGTGTTTATCATCTTGCATCACGGGTGCCCTGTATCGAGATCCAAATTCTGGGGCAATTCTCTACGATGAGAAAAAATGCGTGGGATGCTGGATGTGTATAATGGTGTGCCCATTCGGCGTTATCAAGAGAGGATCTGAGAAAAAAATCGTTTCGAAGTGCGATCTCTGCCTCGACGAAAATGTTCCTGTCTGTGTCAAGAATTGTCCCAACGAAGCTTTGATCTGCGTGGAGGAAAAATTGTGAAATATCTAATTATTGGAAATTCCGTGGCCGCAGTAGCCGCCGTTGAAGCCATTCGGGAGAAGGACGGAAAAGGCGATATAACCCTCATTTCAGATGAGCCCCAATTCGTGTACTCGAGGCCTTTGATTTCCTATCTTCTGGCCGGTAATGTCAAAGTGGAGCAGATGTACTATCGTGGAAAGAACTTCTATGAAAATAACAAAGTTAGGGCTGTTTTGGGGAAGAGAGTCACCAGTGTAGACGCCGCAAATAGGAAAGTTGTTCTGGAGGATGGTGAGGAATTCCTCTTCGAGAAGCTTTTGATTGCTACAGGTGGGAAGCCGATAGTCCCAAAAACAAAAGGCTCGGACCTTAACGGCGTGTTTACTTTTACCAAGTGGGATGATGTAGAAAAAATAAAGAAATTATTGCTGGGAACCGAAGTGAAACGGGCGGTCATCGTGGGAGGAGGGCTCATCGGCCTGAAAGCGGCTGAGGGGTTGACCGCGCTGGGAATAAAAATCACAATAGTTGAACTCTCTGACAGGATAATGTCGTCGACCTTCGATGGCACGACTTCCGAGATGATGAAGAAGATTCTCGAGAAGAGGGGTGTTGAAGTCGTAACCAAAAATACTGCTGATGAGATAATCGCAAATGGATCGAAAGTTGGTGGGGTAGTCCTCCGGGACGGCACTAGGATAAATTGTGAAATGGTGGTCTTCGCGATAGGCGTCAGCCCAAACATTGAGATGGTAAAAAACTCCGGCATAAAGGTGAATCGTGGGATCCATGTCGATGAATACATGCGGACTAACTTTCCGGACATCTACGCTGCCGGAGATGTTGTTGAAGCGTACGACTTGGTCCTGCGCGACAATAGGCCGATCGCGATTTGGCCGAATGCTTCGATTCAAGGGGCGGTCGCCGGACACAACATGGCGGGAGGAACAAAGAAGTATGTCGGCAGCTTCGCGATGAACTCCATTGAGATCTGCGACATCCCCACGATTTCGATGGGCCTGACAGATCCCCCGGCTGGTAAGGGCTACGAAGTTCTTCAGCAGCTGGATGAAGAGAAACCCACCTACAGAAAAATTATCTTAAAGGATAACGTCGTCGTTGGTGCGATATTTGTCAACGATATCGACAGGGCCGGGATATTCACAAGCCTGATCAAGGACAAGATCGATACTAGCAGCTTTAAGGACGTTCTCCTGAAGGAAGAATTCGGCTTAGCTTGGTTCCCCAAAGAATATAGAAAACATCTGGTGGTCGGGCCTGGGATCGAGATATGAGGATTGATGCGAAAGGGCTTCGCTACGTTGAGTTGAACGATAGAATCCGCGAGGCCATAGAAAAAGGGGAAAAAGAGATAGTCCTCGACAACGTTAACGGCCAGAGGTACATCGGGGGCGGGCTCGAAAAAGATGGCTTGACCATTGTTATAAACGGGGTGCCCGGTAATGACCTGGCAGCGTTTATGGACGGCCCTTCTATCTTGGTGAACTCCAACGCGCAGGATGGCGTTGGCAACACGATGAACTCCGGAAAAGTCGTTGTGAAGGGCGCTGCGGGCGATATCGTGGGCTATTCCATGCGTGGCGGTAAAATATTCATAAAGGACAATGTGGGCTACCGCGTTGGCATTCACATGAAGTCCTACGAACGGTTGCGCCCGGTGATAATCGTCGGAGGCTGCGCAGGAAATTTTCTTGGAGAGTACATGGCTGGAGGGCTTATCATAATTCTCGGGCTTAATAGGTCCAACAATCGCCAGATAGTGGGTAATTATGTCGGGACTGGCATGCACGGCGGGACGATATACATCATGGGGAATGTAGAGGAACATCAGCTCGGAAAAGAAGTTGAGAAGATCGAACCATCCGAAGACGATATGGAACAGGTCAGGAATAATCTTGTGGAATTCTGTGAATATTTTGGATTTGACTTAGAAAAAATTATGAGAGAAAAGTTCGTGAAGCTAGTTCCCTCCTCCCACCGACCGTATGAGCGGGTATACGCGTACTAATTTGTAGATTCTGCGCGGGTTAGGTCATAATTTTAAATGAGAACCCTGAAGTCCTCCTTCACAGTGTTCAGTACAACGTGTGTGACCGTCCGCTCCACGAACTCGGTGGCGACGATGCGTTTGATAAAATCGTTGAGATCTTCTCTGCTTTTGAACCGCGCCACGACTATAGCATCATATTCACCGGTAACGTCGTAAACGCATCGAACCTCTGGAAGAGTCGAGATGTCTCGCTCAACTTCAACTAGATGTCCGCCGTGCACCCTCAGACCTATCACCGCGGTTAAGTCCATCCCAAGCTTGGCCGCACTCAATCTCGCCGAAAATCCGTTCAGCACACCTTCCTCAAGCATCCGTTTGACCCTGTTGTGTACAGTACCCTCAGAAATTCCGAGTTCCGCGGCTATCTCTTTAAATGGCGTCCTAGCGTCTCTTTCCAATTTTCTGGCTATTTCGAGGTCAATTTCGTCCATTTTCCCATCATCCATAATCCATAATTTTAGTATACATTTTTTATGGAATCCTCAATTATAACAATTAAATAATAAGCTTTATAAAGGTATTCGAACAAGGAATTGAAAGGTGGAAAATGAAAGCCCGACAGAAAAGAAGTGATTCTAGGCTTGCTCAAGAGGTGCTCGAAAAGATTAAGAGGGAACGAATCAGATACATCGACCTCCAATTCGTTGACGTGCCTGGTTATCTCCAGCACATCACAATACCCTCACACTGGTTTGATTTAGACTGCTTTGAGGAGGGTTTTGGAAAGCTCGACGGCTCGTCCATCAAGGGTTTCAAACCAATTTATGAGTCAGATATGATACTCGTCCCTGCCCCGGAAACTTTCGCGGTCCTTCCATGGAGCCCGGCTGAACAAAGAACGGCTAGGATACTAACAAACATATACGAATCTTACGGCGGGGCTCGATTCGAAAGGGACTCCCGCTACCTGGCTCAAAAGGCAGAGGATGCCGTAAGGAAAGCTGGTTTCACAGTTTCTTATTGGGGACCAGAGTTGGAGTTCTTCGTTTTTGATAAGGTCGAGTTGTTCCCGAGCGCGCTGGCTGCCCGCGATGCCTGGGCCGAAAGCGGTTACAGGATAGAATCGAAGGAGGCCATCTGGAGCAAGGGCGGAATCAACTTCCCGATACGATTCAAGGAGGGTTATTACCCCGCTCCCCCCGAGGACACGTTCCAAGAGTACCGATCGGAGGTATGCAGCATCTTGGAGGATTACTTTGACGTCAAGATTGATGCCCATCACCATGAGGTTGCGACCGCCGGCCAAGCTGAGATCGACATGAAGTACGCGCCCCTCGTGAAAATGGCGGACAGTGTGATCAGTTACAAACATGTCGTAAAAATGGTGGCCCACCTTCGAGGGATGATTGCAACTTTCATGCCCAAACCCATCTTCGGCGATAACGCCTCTGGCATGCATGTTCACCAAAGCCTCTGGAAGGGGAACAAAAACACCTTCTACGATCCCGATGATGAATACGCCGAGCTGAGCCAAATCGGCAGGTATTACATCGGCGGGTTGATAGAGCACAGCCTCTCGCTAGCCGCGATCGTAGCGCCCACCACTAACTCCTACAAGCGGCTCGTGCCTGGATACGAAGCACCGGTGTATGCAGCATGGAGCAGGGCAAATCGGTCGGCGAACGTAAGGGTGCCGGTGTACTTCAGGGGAGGTAAGACCGGACACGACGCCAAACGAGTTGAGTTCAGGCCTCCTGATCCAGCTTGCAACCCATACCTAGCATTTGCAGCACAGTTGTCCGCGGGTCTCGACGGTATCAAGCGGAAATTAGACCCCGGAGATCCGGTCGATGAAAATATATATCTACTCTCGCCTGAGCGCAGGAGACAGCTCGGGATCAAGGAACTGCCTGGATCGCTCGCTGAAGCATTAAACGAGCTGGAATCGGATCACACCTACCTAAATGGAATTTTCACCTCGGATCTATTGGAAACTTTCATCGAGATCAAAAGAGAGGAATCCAAACAGCAATCGCTACGCCCAACACCTTATGAGTTTTACCTGTACCTAGATATTTAATGGGGGTCCATCAAAATAAGGGGGGTAAGATAAATGAAGACATATATCTTGGTTGTAACGAAACCGGGAACATCGGAAAATGTTGTCAAGGCAATAAAAGATAAAGTGAAGGAAGTTGTCCAAGCTGATTCTGTGTGGGGACGCTATGACGCCATTTTAACAATCGAGGCTCCAACTTTAGAAAAAATCACGGAGATCGTGTACAAGGTCGTCGCTTCGCACCCAGAAATCGTGCACACCGAAACTGCGATAGCCCTTTGAGAGTGAGCGCATGGCGGTCCGAGCTTTCGTGCTGGTCCAGACGAGGCCTGGAACCTCTGAAGATATAGTTGGGACAAGGCGCGTCCGAGGGGTGAAATTGGCTAATTCGGTGTTTGGAAGATTCGACGCTGCAGTCGTACTTGAGGCGAAAAACCTCGAGGAATTGAAACGAAACATCTACGAGATGCTTGAAAAAATGCCCGGCGTAACCCACACTGAAACGCTTCTTTGTCTGCCTTCAGTCGAGTGACCAAAGAGGTCAGAACACATAGGCTATCCTGAACATGAACAGGCTACAGAGCAAGCGGTCGAGATAGCAGGCCTTAAAAAAGAGACTATTTAGTCGTAGATTCAACAAATTCTCCGAGTTTCTGTAGCACTTTCAGACAATATCTACAACTCGATGTTTGTGAAGACGTCCTGTTTATTAAACACCGAAGGACATTAAAATATGGCTAGATCAGATGGCAGGGTTTAAGACCGAGATACGCCGAAAATACATCCATCTAATCGGCCTTACAGTGCCAGTGCTTTACTGGGCAACGTATTATCTGACACCTTCTTACTCAAAGCAGGTGACCTTGGGTTTCATAACGTTCTTCCTACTTCTGTTCATGGCGTTTGAATTTTACCGCTTCAGGCACGGTATACCAAAAGAGGCGGATGCTATCGTAAAACCTCTAATAAGACCCGAAGAAAAGCGCGGTATTGGCGGACATGTATTTTTTGCAGCAGGTGCATTCATCGCGGTGTTGGCATACTCCAGAGATATTGCAATAGCCGCGCTCTTGATATCGGTATTTGCTGACGGAGGGGCCGCAGTCGTCGGCTCGAGGTGGGGACGTTATAGATTGATAGGTAAAAAAACCATCGAGGGTTCACTTGCGTTGTTTTTGATTGCACTTGCCTTTGCGGCTTTGATCGTAAAACCTTTGCTAGCAGCATTTGTTGGAGCCGTTGCCGCGACGTGCGTGGAGCTACTTCCGATAAACGATAACCTTATGGTCCCAATCTCCGCTGGACTCGCGATGCAATTGATGCGCTACTTCATCTGAAGAGGCCGCAGCTTCTTAATCACAGCTTCTACAGTTCCGACAGCGCTTCCGAGGTATTTATTGGGATTAAACAGGGGCTTGAGCTCCTTTTCAGGGAGATATTTAATTACCCTGAGATCCCGCCGCAGGACCTCTTCAAGAGCAATGTTTTTGGCGTAAGCTGTGGAGGTGCACTCCCGTAGCACTTTATGCGCCACCTGCCTGTTCATCCCCCTCTTAGTAAGCTCGATCATGACTGCCTCTGCCATGTTCATTCCCCTTGAGAGTTGCAGGTTTCGCTTCATCCGATCTGGGTGAACCACTATTCCGCTCAACACTTCAATGGAGGTCTTCAAAATTTCGTCCGTCAGCAAAAAGCACTCTGGCAATATGACGCGCTCGCATGAAGAGTTCGTCAGGTCACGCTCGTGCTCAATGACCACATTTTCCAATGCGGCCTGGGCATCAGCTCGTATCACTCTAGCCAGGCCGCATACCTTCTCACACCTAACAGGATTGCGCTTTTGTGGCATTGTGCTGCTGCCTATCTGACGTCCTCCGAAGGGTTCCTCGAGCTCGGCGATTTCGGTGCGTTGGAGGTTCCTGATCTCTCGTGCAAATTTTTCCAAGGTGCTGGCGAGCAGCCCTAAAAATGATATCAGCTCGGCAAATCGGTCGCGCTGAAGTATCTGATTAGAAGCCGTTGCTCCTGAAAGTTTCAGCTCATGCATGACGAGCTCCTGAATTCTCGGGCCATTCTTCCCCCAGGCGGCACCGGTTCCGACCGCCCCGCTCATCTTCCCCACCAGTATGCGTGGTTTTAACTGATTGAGTCTCTCGACGTGTCGTCCGAGCTCGCTTGCCCAAATCGCGAACTTCATACCGAGCGTCGTGGGTACGGCGTGTTGTCCGTGAGTTCTGCCAACCATGATCGTATTTTTGTACTTCAAAGCTTGGGCTACCAAGACACCCAGCAATTTTCGTAGATCGCTTTCGACTATCGCTAAAGCATCCCGAATTTGTAGAACTGTTGCTGTGTCAAGGATGTCGTTGCTCGTCGCCCCAAAGTGGACGTATCTTCCTGACTTTCCACATGCTTCGGAGAGAGCCAGTACGAGCGCCATGGTCTCGTGTGCGACCTCGCGCTCTAACTCAAGTATCCGGTCAACTTTAATGATCTTTGTTGAAGCCCTTCGCGCTATCGCTTCGCCATCGATCTTCGGAATTGTGCCCACTTTGGCTAATGCCATTGCCAACTCCACCTCGACATCGAGCATCCGCTGAAAGCGCGATTCTAGCTCGAAAATCTTGCGCATCTCGCGGCTGCCGTACCGCTGTTCTATCGGGTGGACAGACAATTCTATCCCTACGAGACAAGTTTTGGCGCGCAATAAAGCTTTGTGGTCAGGTTTTATTTTTCTAAATTTTTGGCAACAATGGAGTTTGATAAGAGTTTTTGAGCCATGTTCATATCCGTATTTAAAGGGACAAACTTACAATTTTTGAGGTGAAAAAATGAAATTGAAAGATAAAGTTGCCGTAATAACTGGCTCAGGTTCGGGGATAGGTCGGGCAACGGCTTTACTATTTGCAAAGGAGGGGGCCAAAGTCGTGGTCGTTGATGTCAATAGAGATACAGCGAGGGAAACTGTCGATCTAATCAAAAAGAATGGGGGCGAGGCAATCTTCATTAAAGCCGATGTGTCAAAAAGCGGTGAAGTTCAAAACATGATAAAGGAAACTGTTAAAAAATATGGCAAGCTTGACGTGCTCTTCAACAACGCAGGCATCGAGGGGCAGCAAGCACCAACCACTGAGTGTAGCGAGGAGAACTTCGATCGAGTTATCGCGGTAAATCTCAAAGGAGAATTCTTGGGCACGAAGTACGGAATTCAACAAATGCTCAAACAGGGGGGCGGTGTGGTGATCAACACTTCGTCGGTCGCTGGCCTGGTTGGTTTTTCAGGTGCTCCAGCCTATTGCGCGTCCAAAGGAGGCATTATTCAGTTGACCAGAACTGCGGCGCTAGAGTACGCAACTCGCAATATCAGAGTAAACGCGATTTGCCCCGGGGTAATATGGACTCCTATGATTGAAAGGGCCACAGACAAAAATCAGGAAATGATCAAACAATTTTCTGAGATTGAGCCGGTCAAGCGGATGGGAAAGCCGGAAGAGGTAGCAGCTCTCGCTCTATTCCTCGCCTCAGATGACTCATCATTCATCACAGGCGCGGCGGTAACTGTAGACGGTGGATATACTGCAGAATAAATGAAACCGGTTTCTAAATAGCGCAATTCGGGGAGCACACTTGTTATATTTATAACAAATTAGTCATGATTGGATAAGTTTGAGTTTGGAAAAAAAATGAAATTCAGTCCTCACGCTGATGCCGTCACGGTTTCCGTCTCTAGGCCCTGTTCGACCTGACGCTTGATGCTCCTCGCTATCTCGATACCCACGTAGGGCACCCGCGCCAGCTCCTGTTCACTCGCTCGCTTTATGTCGGCGAGCTTTCTGTAGCCGGCCTTGAACAAGCTGCGCCCGCGCACTCGGCCTATGCCCCTAAGGCTGACGAGCTCCAAAAGTTCCTCCTTTACGCCGTATCTAACGCGCCGCCTAAGATCGCTCAAAAGGGGAAGAACGGACCTAACCTTAAACAATTTCGCAAATTCGTAACCCGAGTAAAGTAGCCATTCAGCGACGCTCACGCTCCGCCTGATGTCCCCAGCCCCCACACCAAACCTTTCGTGGATATCATCTTCATAAAACTCCTCGAGCCAGTTCTGGAGCATCTGAGCGGTTTTCACCTCTGCCAGGAAGTACTCGTAAAGGTCGGGATCATCGGGTATCGGCGTCAGGAACTCGCCCGCATGATCGATGGCGAAGAGTTCGAGGTCCTCATAATCGCGCCTTCGGAGGTAGAGCAGCTCCATGTCCGGCGTGTGGCAGATAAGATGCAGGAAGCCAAGTTCGGTCGGTATTCCGCCTGCAGCTTTTTTCAGCCCGTCTCGCAGTACTACCGCTGATACTGGGTCGATGTACAGCATCGAGATGCGCTCGCCGAATGGAGTCGCGACAAACCTCTCGCCCCTCTGATTTATCATATCCTCCTGCTTGAGAAAGTCCAGCACGCGCTCGATGATGCTAGAAACTCGCTCAGCCCCGTACTGATAGGCGAAGAAGGTGAGGCCGATGAAATCTAGCATGCCCTTCAAGCTCGTGACGTAGCCGGCAGCGATCGAAGCCAGCACGTGAGAACGCAAGGCGGGCTCGGAGGCGAGCTTCGAGGTTATGCGCTCGGGCTTCCCTCGGATGAACTCGTCGAACAGGGCCTCCTTCTCGTCCTCACTTCCGGCGATCAGGACGGCCTCGCCATATTTATCATACTTTGGCCTTCCAGCTCGGCCAGCCATCTGTTTGTACTCCAGCACTGAGATGAACTGCATCCCGAACGTTGACTCGTAGCGCCTGTAGTCCCGGATAATCGTACGCCTCGATGGGAGGTTGACGCCAGCGGCTAGGGTTGGTGTAGCACTAATCAATTTTACTAGGTTGTTGCGGAACGCGTCCTCGATTGCCTTCCGCTGGGCAGGATGAAGACCCGCATGATGAAATGCTGTTCCTTTCCGCACGCAGTCCGCAAGCCGCTTGCATGTCTTGCTGGGCTCTCCTAGGGCGCCCTCTACGGACTTTGCAATGTCTGCCAAAAGCGAGAGCTCTTCTGGCTTGAGCAGCTCGCAAACCTGCCTTGCCGCGGCTTCCGCCACGGTCTGCGAGGACCGCCTAGTGCTGACGAAGACCAATGCCTGCCCGCCTTCTTTAACAGTGTCGATGGCGAGGGCCTCAAGAGCCGTGAGCCCGTCATGGCCGTGAACATCGATCTTTCGAGAAGTGTTATCAGCAAACTCTATCTTCTTCTGATAATACACCCCCTCCTTCAGCGGAACCGGCCTCCATTCGCTTTTCGTCAGCTCGGCTTTGAGCCAGTCCGCGATCTCATTAGAATTCTGAATGGTCGCGCTCAGCGCAAGGAACTGTATCTCGGGGTTTACTTGCTTCAACCTCGCAGCTAATATCTCGAGGGTTGGGCCCCGCCCAGGGTCGTTTATGAGGTGGACCTCATCTAGCACCACGACGGTCAGGACCTCGCCGAGCCACTTCGCGCGGTGGCGGAGCAGGGAATCGACTTTCTCAGAAGTGGCGATTAGGATCTGGTAGCGAGCGAGCATTGGGTCGGCGATATCGTAATCCCCGGTGGCGATTCCTACTTTGATGCCCAGGGGCTCGTACTTCTGTTTGAATTCATCATACTTCTCACGAGCGAGGGCACGCAGGGGGACGACGTAGAGGCATCTTCCATCCGATTTGAGTATTGACTTAAGCATGCAGAGCTCAGCTATAAGCGTCTTCCCCGCGGCAGTCGGGATCGCCAAGACAAAATTTTTGCCGTCCAGCACTCCCTTTTTTATGGCGTCGACCTGCGGCGGATAAAGCTCATCCACGCCAGATCTTTTAAGCACGTCCGCGACCTGTTCGGGCAACCCGTATCTTTTGCAGACCTCATCGGCTCTCATCTCAGCGCCCACGAGTATTCGGCATCGATTGGTTAAGGGATTTTTTATTCTCTCTTGTACAGCCCCATCAATTCCGATTTAGTCAGTGTGTGTTCCTTCACCTTTTCGAGGAAGTTGTATTTTTTTACATCTTTCAAGTTTTTTGTGTCGAGGGCAAAGAGGGTGAAGATATATCTGTGTGTTCCCGAAGGAGGACATGGACCTCCGTATTCCTTTCTACCAAAATCATTTTCAACTTGTTTAGCCACTCCAGGAAGGCTCGCCCGATCGATGCTTTTTACATTCTTGGGGATATCATAAACCAGCCAGTGAATAAAATCCCCTCCTGGCGCGTCGGGATCGGTCACGCTGAGTGCAAAGCTCTCCGTGCCAGTGGGCGCATCCTCCCATGAAAGTTGTGGGGAAACATTCTTTCCGTCGCAAGTAAATTCAGGAGGAATATTGTCGCCGTGCTCAAAATCCCTGCTCTTCAATTTCATGTCAGCACCTTCGATTTTAATAGATCCCATCTGATAAAAATTTTCTGTATTTCATAAAACATTTACCCCACTCCATCACATTGTTTTTGGGAATCTCATGGCGAGCACATTCAAAGAAGCATGTCGAGCCATCCTGGAAAAGGCAGCGGCTGGCGAGATTGCGGATGCGCGAGATTTGGCATCAGCTAAAATTTGGGCCTGCCGAGAGTTCGGGCTATCTAAGCCCCCCCGCAATTCCGATATCCTGGCAGCTGCATCTGAAAAGTCAAAGGCAGTCGAACTGCTTAGGTTGAAGCCCGTGCGCTCGATTTCTGGCGTCTCGGTCATCACTGTGATGCCCAAGCCCTACCCCTGCCCTAAAAAAGAGCCTTGCATCTATTGCCCGGGGGGCCCGAGCTACAACACCCCACAGTCGTACACGGGCAGGGAACCAGCCGCCGCCAGGGCCCTGCAACATAACTACGATCCGTACGGGCAGGTGAAGAGCCGAATCGAGCAGCTCCGTGCGATCGGTCACGATGTCGATAAGGTCGAGCTGATAATTTTTGGAGGCACCCTCACGGCTTACCCACGGAACTATCTGGAGTGGTTCGTGACTCAATGCCTAAATACCATGTCGGGAGCAAACGTGGGGACCCTCAAGGAAGCGCAGCAAGTTGCTGAGACCGCCCCTATCCGGGTCAGCGACATCGCACTTGAGACCCGACCAGATTACTGCAAGGAAGAGCACGTTGACTTCATGCTCGAGCTAGGCGCTACACGAGTCGAGCTCGGGGTGCAAACGATATACGATGATATCTATCAGCTAGTCGAGCGAGGCCACAGCGTTGATGATGTAGTTGAGGCAACACGGATAGCGAGAGATGCCGGATTTGCCCTAACATATCATGCGATGCCGAACTTGTTTGGCTCTAACTACGAGAGAGATTTGAATGCGTTTAAAATGTTTTTTGAAGACGAGCGATTCAAACCCGATGCCCTAAAGATTTACCCAACTTTAGTCATGGAAGGGACGAAGCTCCATGAGTTATGGCTGCGGGGCAAGTACAAACCATATCCATTTGAAAAAGTTGTGAACCTCATCGCAGAGGTAAAAAAGATGGTGCCCAAGTGGGTTAGAATCCAACGCATCCAAAGAGATATCCCATCCAATTTGATCGTCGATGGGGTAAAGCGGGGCGATTTGCGCAATCTCGTGCAGGAGAAACTTAGGGGGCAAGGGGCGCATTGTAGGTGTATAAGGTGCAGGGAGGTTGGGCATGTTGAATATAAGGTTGGATTAAGACCAAGAACGGATGACATAGAGCTTGTGGTAGAGAAGTATCCTGCCTCCGAAGGCGAAGAGATATTTCTGTCGTATGAGGACAAAAAATGTGATATTTTGGTAGGTCTTTTGAGATTGAGATGTCCATCAGAAAAGGCGCACCGACCCGAGGTAAGAGAGACATCAGCCATGCTTGTGAGGGAATTGCATGTGTATGGGCCACTCGTTCCAGTTTATGCAAAGCCCAAAGACGAATGGCAACACAAAGGCTATGGTGCAGCTCTGTTGAGGGAGGCTGAGAAAATTGCGATGGAGAGATATGATGCGAAAAAAATCGCGGTACTCGCTGGTATTGGAACTAGGGAATACTATCTTAAACAAGGCTACGCAAAAGATGGGCCCTATGTTTCAAAAAGGCTAATCTAAAGCGTATCTTCCATAGCTTACTCTTCTTATTTTGCACGTCTTCTTAAGGTAACGAATTTTGTCGTAGATCCTATCGTAGGTGTTTGAGCCTAACAGATCACAAATCTCGCACACGTTCAGCTCTCCATGTTTTGAAAGTAGGGCTAAAATCGCTTTGGTAATAGCCCGCCCCTCAGCATACTTGAGTGCTTTTCTACTTAGAGCTATCTGGCATCTTTCCACGAATTTTTGATCTTTGCCCCATAATCCACCAACTTTGCCAAACATTGCTAAAGCATCCCTATAATCTTTGTACAATCTTCTGATGCCCTGGGCGCGAATCCTAAATTTCCACAAATAGCTGCGCCCGAATGTGCCATTATTCTGTATCTTTATTACGTGGCTTCTGTCATAGCCAAGTGAATCGCAAAGCTTTGCGTAAGCCTCAATAAGATCTTTTTTCTTTATTCTAATCGAAATGTTGCCTTTTGCGTCGATATTCCCCTCGTCAACGATTAGAGCAAATAACGTTTGAGCTCTGTATTGCCTCGGAAGTTCCATTACAGCGTCAATAAATTTTGGAGACTTTAGTTGGTTTGGTGTAATCCGTAATTTCAAGCAGTTTACATTAACTAAAAATCGCGGGATTGTTACTTGGGACCCGGAAGGCCTTTGAGTCGTCGTTAGAAGCTTCCTAAGTAGCATCACCATAAATTTAGGCTCCCTTTGGATCCACCTGGTATAACCGTTTTTGCTTACGTACCCATCGCCAGGGATGTGTGCCACGCTTCTCAGGACAAGCGGTGAGTACGTGAAAGGAAAGTTAACACAATAACTCCTGCGCCGGCGTTTACGATCTCTGAATTTTTCCATGTAGGTTTCGGCCTTTTCACGTGGAATCCCAAGACCATCGGTCAAAGCAAAAAATTTATCCAACACAGTGAATGACTTACTCTTGCCTAGAAACTTGTAGGCAGCTCCTTCACGAAGTCGCAGGGCTTGAAAAGCTTTTCGACGGCTACCAAAATTTTTCTGAATAAGATGTTTGACCATCTCCTTAGTTTGCCCGCTTGCGTTTACGAAGCCATGTATCTCCCAAGCATGAACTACGCTTTTCATTTAGATCACTGTGCAAGATTTGAAAGGTATGTTTAGGCGATTTTTGGAGAGAGAGGTCAGTGAAAGTAATTTATAAGGCTTAAGGAGGTGAGCGATTGCTGCAGGGGGGCTAAGCTGATCTCGAGGGAGGAGTTGGACGCGCGCAAAATCGTCGTGCTCGCGGGGATAGGAACACGAGAGTACTACAGGCGATTCGGTTTTAGGCGCGAGGGGCCATACATGGTTAAAGAACTGAGTTAAATTCCCGAGTATTGCTGGCATCTTACTTTAGTTTTTTACCACAGCTTGGGCAGAAAGCGGCATTAGCACATACGGCATTTCCGCACTTGGGACATTTCTTCGTTGGTAATTTCTTTGGTGTTGGAGCAGGCGGAGCGACTACTATCGCTGCACCACAGTTCGGACAAAACCTTGAAGTTGCTGGGACCTGCGCGTTGCATTTCGCGCAGATGACAAGCGCTGCCGCTGGCGCTCCAGCAGACCCAGCGGGCTGCTGAAATAGCGGAGGGATTATCATCATGCCCGAGCCGAGACCAGCCCCGGAAGATTTGCCTAGCTCCTTTGCGGACTCTTTCACAGTCTCCATCCTCAATACTTCTGTTGTAGGGGTCTGGCCAGATTTAATCCAGAATAACCTCTCCCGATATTCAGGCTCTGTATCTATCCCTTCGAACCTGAGGTCGACTAGATCGATCCCCAGTCTCTTAAAAGCGTCTAGAATGTGCGCCTTGACGGTCATGGAGGTCTCATCCAGTTTTGTAAAAACAGTTAGCAGGTCGTATTGGGAGAGCTCATCGATCATTTTCTCGTTTATGAACCCGCTTAAGAAATCATTCACATCGATCGTATGGAAAGCCCCTTGCGCTCCAACAACTTCGTTCACGAAGAGCTGTGGGTCCTCGATTTTGAACCAAAAAGAACCGTATGCCATAAGAGGGGCAAGCTCTGTTGTCTGAGCCTTCATTCCATATTTACCGTCAAATTGTTTTGTGGATACAAATACCGCCATAGCCTTAAACGGAGTTTCCTTATATCCGGCCATCCGCGTGAGAACCTTTGTTATCAGGGGCAAATTCCTGGTTGTCAAGGTGTGTCTTCCAGGCCCAAAAACATCGTACGCTTTACCGTCCCTGAAAAAAACGGCTGCTTCCATCTCTCGAACTATCAGTTGAGCTCCCCAAGTTATGTTTTCATCGGGATATTTCCAAACGATGTCATCTGCCCCAGGATTTTGCCATTCAATAACTTGTGGCATTAGATTTGCACCCCCATTATTGCTTCTTTTCTCTCATTGAATGCGCTCTCTAAATCTTCCATCGATTTACGAAGATCATCTACGTAAACTCTAACTTTCTCGAATTTCCCTCCCATGGCCTCTCCCTTAAATTGTTTAACTTTTGCTTCTATATCTTTAACACTGTCGACCAGTTTTAAGTCAAAGCTGATCATGGCGTCCAAATCATCTTCTTTGATCTTAACGGCATCAAAGAACCCGCTGTACCCGTAGGATGCGTGGTTTATCATCTCCGATACCCTGTCGAACTTAGCTATCAACCGATCCGTATCATCCAAAACATCCATGATTTTGTTGATAACCAGGCGTTGGAATACTTCCTTTAAATTTGACTCAGCTCCTACCAGCCTTCGATATAGATTATCCCTTATGAGCCTATCCGCTTCCCTCCGCATCTCCTTTAATTTATAGCCCCTGAATCCCGGAATCGCCAGCGAGATTTTTTCGAGAAGAGCAGTTTCTTTTTCAGCTTTTTTCAGAGGTGTCTCTCCAACCATTTTTTCACCTTTAGAGTGGAGCCCCACAGTTCTGGCATTTAGTAGCATCTGCTGGTGTTAACTTATTGCACCACTTGCAGCGCACCTTTTGGATCTGTGCTGGCGCTTGCATGACAACTGCACCAAATGGAACTGGGGAGATGTTGACGCCAACCTCATCGGTTTTGTCAGGCCTTCCTTTGACCGCTAACACGCCTTTTACTTTTCGATTAATAGTCCCTCCTGCCATGGTTGGCGACATCGGGGGTATGCTCACGGTGAAGGGAAACTCTCCCTTATAACCTTTTGATATTTCCAATGGCCCTGAAATTTTAATGTCTTCAGAATGCAGTTTCTTCGTCTGTGTTTCCATAACTTGTCTAACTTGACCCCCCATGCGCTCTAACCTAGGGGCCTGAAATGTTTCAATCACTCGAATTTCCACCCTGATTTCATCGGCATCGACAGCTTCATCCGAATCTAGGACCAGTTTGCCGTTTATCGGCTCACCATCGAGAAATGTCGATTTATCGAGCATGACAGAAAGATCGGCATTTATCGGATTCAGCCTCTTGAGGAACCTCACTCGACCCCCCAACGTTTAATGGTATTAAAACTATATAAGCTATTATAAATTGGAGGATATGATGTCAAGAAAAATACCGGTTGGCGCAATTTCATTCGGAATATTTTTGATTACCCTTGGTATAGCATTCCTTGCGTACGTAACCAATCTAATAACTTCTGGGGAAATAATTCCGTTCATAGCTGTTCTCAATGGCATAGGAATTCTACTTTTAGCAGTTGTGCGACAAATAAGCCCAGCAGAATATGAGATGAGCGCGTTTGTCGTGGGCTTATGGGGAATCATAATTCTTGGTGGAGGAGCATTATGGCTCTTGGGCGCTAGAGGTTTCCTTTCGGCTATTGCAACTCTGGCAACATTTGTAATATTGATTGGTATCTTAGCGGTTGTAGCAGGAGTTAGAGAATGGGTAAGTAAAAAATAAGCAAAAGTTACGCTTTAAGAATAAACTAGGGATACGATGCGCTTGCTCAACCTCATCATTTTAGGAACCGCTGGCTCCGGAAAAAGTGCTCTGACCGCAAAGTTCGGGAAGTGGATTAAGCAAAATACTGATCGAAGTGTCGCTTACATCAACCTAGACCCAGGAAGCGACTACGTGCCGTTCGAGCCGGATTTCGACATCCGAGAGCACTTCACCATCGCACGGATAATGCGCGACGAGAACCTCGGCCCAAACGGCGCGATGATCAGGGCATCCGAGCTTCTGAGCGATAAGGCAGCTGAATTTGCAAAGGCGATAAACAAAATCGAGGCAGATGTTCGACTCGTTGATACCCCCGGACAGATGGAAGTTTTCCTCTTTCATGGCGGTCCGGAGATAACGAAGCTCATGCGCGGCGTGACGATCTCGCTTTTCATGACAGACGCCAAGATAGCAGAGAAAGCGTCAGGGCTTGTCCTCACCCGCCTGCTTGGTCTATCCACGAGCCTCCGCTTGGGGGTGCCTGCCGTGAGCGTTCTGAACAAAATTGACCTCGTTGGGGACAAGCTAGCCGACATCGATCGCTTGCTGTCGGACTCTGAATTTTTGAGAGATAGAGTCATAAAGGAGGGCTCAGGCGTGATGATAGATTTGACCCTCAGCCTGTCGAAAACGCTGCCCGAGTTATTGCCGGCCGCTAGGCTAGTTAATGTGAGCGCGAAAACTGGTGAAGGCATGGCGGAACTCTACGATATCGTGCATGAGATCTTCTGCGCTTGCGGGGACCTCACTTAGCTCCTTTGGAGAATTTCAGAACTTCCATGAATGGCTCTTCACGGTTGTCCTTGACGACGCTATGTACTATAAAAGTCTCAGTCTCCCTCACGCCCTCCAATGCGTGTATTTTTTTGATTAGGTCGATTAGCTCCCTGCTGTCTTTGACCCTGACCTCCAAAACTGCATCATACCTTCCGAAGAGGCGGTAGAATTCAGATATCTGGTGAAATTTTTTAATCACTTCCTCATTTTTTTTCCTTATTTCAGCGCGCGGGTCTTCACGCACTAAAACATAGGCCTTCGTCGTCAATCCGAATTTTTCAGGGTTTAACCTTGCTACGAAAGAGATTATCATCCCAGATTTTTTGAATTCATCAATTTTCTTTGCGACGGTCTGCCTGGTGGTCCCCACGCTTTTCGCTATTTCCGAAATGGGCTTGGTGCTGTCATTCATCAGTTGAATGAGGATTTTCTTGTCTAGTTCGCGCAGTTCTGGCATACTTAACATTTTGTTAACAAAAGGCTTAAAAAGCTTACGGTAAATAAACTCGGGGGGTAAAAACATGGAAAAATCTGATAAGATGCTGAATGAAGTCTTGGAAGCTGTAAAGTTACTATATGATCGGCCCAACGTCACTCACTCAACTCCCGAGGAAATTCGTCGTGAGGCGGAGAGATACGGCACCAGGACGAAATTCGGCAATTACGACTTCGTCTCGAGCGTGAAGAACAGAAGCGCTGGGCTAACTGTGTACATCGGCAGCCCGAAAGTGGCTCAGACCCGGCTAAGTCAGAAACAGAGGGAGCTCATTGGAGATGCTCAGAAAACCATCGAGCG
>Ga0315282_10003408_pt1 | contig 28551 bp, 9 predicted proteins | sample YL17G07_20_MG_FD_203693 | JGI IMG/M metagenome (GOLD analysis project Ga0315282, IMG submission 203693) | Sediment microbial communities from Yellowstone Lake, YNP, Wyoming, USA - YL17G07_20 | ecosystem: Environmental > Aquatic > Freshwater > Lake > Sediment | place: USA: Wyoming | collected... | reverse complement strand
CTTGAAAACACTCTTGGCGGCCAACAAGCGGCTTAACACGGCCTACGTCCTCAAAGAGCAGTTTAGCCAATTATGGGACTATCAGTCAGAGGCCTGGGCCAGGAAGTTCTTCGACAACTGGAAGGCCTCGCTAAAATGGCAACGGCTCAAACCCTATCAGAAGTTCGCCGAGATGATCGAGCGCCACTGGGATGGGATCGCCGCCTTCTGCAAGTCCGAGAACAAAGTGTCTCTCGGCTTCGTCGAAGGTCTGAATAACAAGATTCGTGTAATCCAGCGTCGTTCCTATGGCCTCAGGGACGAGGAATACCTTCGTCTCAAGGTCTTAACTTGTATGTTGCCTGATTTTTGATTCAAAAGCAGTTTACCCACTCAGTTGGGACTTGATCCGATATTTGAAAAGTGCTTATCGAAAGTTAGGAGTATCCTTTCCTCCTGGCATGCCAACCCCATGACCGAAGCATCAGAGGCTCCAGTAGTTATCGATTGATGCACTTCTTTGACATCGTAACCTTTGCTCCGCAAAAACGAGACAACAGGAGGAGGGATATTTTCATCGACCAGGAACTTCATCATCGGGTTGGCATCTCAAAGGGAACGTACTCAGTATCGCGAACAAGGGTAGCAGCATAGTGCAGGCAAGCGTCGACGTCCTGTTTTGTCAGTTGCGGATAGTAATCCTGAATGATCTTTTCTGCTGCAACGCCTGCCTCCACAAGCTCCAAAACCAGGTATACCATGATGCGAGTATCCCTGATACAGGGCTGTCCATGGCAGACTTTTGGGTCGACGGTTATTCTTTCAAGCAAGGCATCCATTCTTAGCACCTCTGATGCTCCATAGTAAAACGCCGAAAAAACTAAGTCAATGAGTCATTAGTCATTGAGTCCACGCGTCATTGAGTCAATCTGACCGCAGCTTCTTGCTTTCAGCTATCAGCCGCCAGCTTTCAATCCTCTGCACTTCCGTAAATCATTGAGTCACAACCTTACTCAACTCACTTAACTACCTGATAGAGTCATTGAGTTATTTGCCCTATGCTCTATGAGCTCCTCGAATCCCGCCTTGCGGGATGCCCTTAGAAAAGCAGCCCTCGAACGTAGTGCTCCTCAAGGCGTCAGGCCGATCCTCGGGCGAAGCGTTTTTTCAGCTTCGCGCTCCTCGAATTCCGCCTTGCGGGATGCTCCTCAAACGGAGTGTTCCTCAAGGCCCTCCGGGCCGCCCCTTAAACCCAGCGCTCGTCTTCGTCATTTTACACGTATTACTTTGAAATAACTATGAAATCATTACAAAAAATGTCACAAAAAACGCCTTTTCGAAGCCCTCCGAATATATAAATTCTAACAATTTCAAAAGTTTAAGAGAACAACCTCCCCGTGGCATAGATCTTGCTGACACCACTCTTGAAAATCTTTCTACTCGATTGCCAGAGGTGATAGCTATATGACTTTTATTCAAAAACTAATGAAAAGAAGGGCCTTTCCACAAGGAGGAAATCAAATGGAATGCCTGAAAGAACTTAGAGAAAAAAGAGCCATTCTAGTTCCAGGAAAGAGGAACACAAAATTCAAACTAATAATGGCTCTTGCCTTCATGTCTATACTGCTATTGACGCTTGGCTTAGCTCCCGTCGGCTCCCAGGCAGCGCAGCAAGTTATCCAGATATCCGATACTAACGACGATGCTTCGGAGTCAAACAGCACCGTTACACGCACCGGTAATTATATCTATGTAAGATCAAATACCACTGCGAGCACCAAGATACACGGAGGTTTTCGTTTCCCAACCGTTGCCATACCGCAGGGCACCGTGATCACCAGCGCGACCTTCTCTGGGTATGTGTATAGTACCACTTATGATGATTACAGTTTCTACGTTTATGGAAATAATGTTGACAATGCTAATAACTTTTTAACTGAACAAGATATTGATGGGAGAACTAGGACTAGTGCATCTGTACCAAAGTCACAAATAGGGGTAGGGACGGGTTGGAAAGACATCGATGTAACAGCTATTGTCAACGAAATCCTGCAAAGAACTGGTTGGACAAGCGGAAATTCGATAGCGTTACTTTTTATAGGGAATGGTGGAACAAGCTATTACACTGGATATTATGATTTTACTGGCTCAGCTACTCAAGCCGCCACACTTACGATCACTTGGCCTGACGTAAATCTGAACAACCACAAAGCTGGTCAGGAACAGGACAAGTTCCTCGCTACCAGTTTCGTAACCGGTGCGGAGCTTTTTGCCTTCAAGTTGTACAACTCTGATACCGGGAGTTCAAAAACTGTGACTCAGATTGAATTTCCGCTTTCCTCGGTCTCGGGCATCACGTCGGATGACTTCGCGAATCTCAAAATATATATCGATACCGATGAGGACGGGGCCATCGAGGAGGGAGAAGAGACTACCGTTGGCGGCGACGGTGTTGTTGACGGTGGGGAAACTAAAATCACCTTCAGTACCAGCTTTGATATAGCCGCAGGCGCCACGGTGAACTACATCCTTAAGGGCGACGTCAGCAGCTTAGTTCGCGGCGACGCAATGACTATATCCCTATCTTCTTCCAATATTACCTTGTCTTCCGGCACCAAAGGAGGCACAACAACCAGCGTTTCACATCTTTATGAAACGGCTGAAGAGGCTTTGATAGCTTATAGCGAGGAGTCGGGGTCAACTCTCAAATACAGCGCCTATGCCACAGATGCTTGGACTGCAGGTGCGACCGCCTACACCCACAGCGGGCCTCTTTACTGGAAAGTAGCCAAGACAAGCCCTGACAATACAAAGCAGGTGGTTGTATGGGTTGACACCTCCGCGACCCTTTATGCCTCTGTCTATAATGGCTTCACTTGGAGTACTTCTTCACTTGGAACAGTGTCTACTTACAATTACCGGTGCTTTGACGTGGCCTTTGAGCAGGTGAGCGGAAAACTTCTGGTTGTCGCGGGTTCCCCGACAACTAAACAAATTAATTATTGGACCTACGCTAACGGCACCTGGAGCAGTTACGACCCCTATATTTTCTCAAACGCTGGCGGAGTTATTCGTTGGGCAAAGCTGGCTTCACACCCCACCTCAAATGAAATCGGGCTGATGGTAGTAGATGCAACTAGTTATGCCCTAGGTCTTATTTGGAATGGCAGTGCCTGGAACAACACCAAGGAGAAGAGGTTTACCACCAGTGTGGAGTCAATCACCACACAAGCCATCGCAGTTGAATACATGGCTAGCGGAACCAATAAGGGGAAAGCGGTTTTTGCCTGGGCGGAAACTAGCTGGATTCGCGGTTGGGTGTGGAACGGTAGTGATTGGGATGCTAGCTACGTATCCGAGGGAGTTATTTCAACTCCTGGCACAAAACGCTGGCTCCGATTGAGCCCAGATCCCAATAGCGATGCTCTAATCTTAGGATATTGCTATAGTTCCACAATTGCGGACATCTATGCTTTGCGTTGGACGGGCACTGACTGGGATACTGAAGTTCAGATTGAACTAAGCGGTGGTGGTAATGCTGACTATGATAGGCCTTTCGATGTCATCTTCGAATCAGGAACAGTGCACGTTGGTCATTGCATCATCGTTTACAGCGATAATGTTGGTCTGAAATATAGACATTCAAGCGATGGCGGGGTTAATTTTGCCAGTGAAGCGACTATTGTTTCTTCGCCCACTGCTTATTGGGTCCAACTGGCCCGAGAATGGAACAATACAATTCATCTGGCTGTACACGACTCCGCGAACTATCTTAATACCTGGACCTGGAACAACTCTGCTTGGACCACCGAGAACACAATCTCGACAGCTCTTGAACAGGGAGATGGAACTAACCGTGAAATTGAAGCGTTCGCTCTGACCACCATGCTCGTTGATAGCACCGCAATTACGGTTACCTTAGACGATTACGTTCCTGGGGGGCAACCAGCCGATCAGTTCGGTACCTCCACTCCTGTCAATGACGCGCATCTTCACCGCTTCCAGTTGACGAACAACCACGCAACGGATGCAGCCCAAGTAAATACTATTGTATTTAATCTTTCTCTCGGCGGTAGCTGGGTTAATGGTAATTTTTACAATCTCCGAATTAATGATGGGACAACCGATCTCGCCACGGGTCCTACAGTGGATGTCGTTGCTGGCACGATTACCTTCTCTGACACCACGAATGGTCTGTTCACCATTTCGGCGAGTACCACCGTCAACTATAGACTCATAGGGGATGTATCCGGCCTTGCCGCAGACGATATCGTAACCATTTCGCTCGTGGCTGCCAAAATCACTCTTAAATCGGGAACGGTCAATGGCACCATGGCTGATAACGACGCCACCCACACAGCGGACGGAACCCTGACCCTTGCGGACCATGACATCCCCCCCAACCCTGGACAGGTGCCAGATGCATTTGGTGCCAATCCCAACACCTTTGTACTCTATCGATTTAAACTGACCCAGGCGGGAGAGGTCACAGTCAGCAGTCTGCACACACATTTAATAGTCGGTGGCGGTTTTTATGCCAGCTATCTTGATAACGGCGAGCTCTGGGAAGATACGAATGGCAACGGTACATTCGACGGCGCAGGGGTTGGCAAGGATACGTTGCTCCAGGATGGTGTAGAGCCTGTCTTTTACTTTGGTTCGGAATATACAATGACGTTCACGCCCGCATCTGCTTTTAAACCAGATACCGAGGCGGACAGTGGCACGATTTATTTCATCCGGGTGACAGTGAATACTTTGTTTCCTGGAAACAACGTCACCTTTAAGATGACCAAAGATGATATCACTGTCTCACAGACCCATGTCACAAAATCGAATGAAACGGGGGAACCCACCGATGCGTACCATGTTGCAAATGGAACTCTCACGCTCGCAAACCACGTCAATAAAGGTCAGGTCACTGACAAATTCACCGAGTCAGCGACAACTACCGACGTGCTCTACCGCTTCAGACTAAGCCAGGAGGGCAGTTTCTCTGTGGAGGAACTACGGCTTCGGTATACAGCAACCGGTATTGATGACAACCACATCACTGCGGCACTTTGGGCTGACTTAGACAATGACGGTGAAAAGGATGACGAAGGTACCGATCATGAGATCCAAAACAATGTCAAAGGCTCAGGCGGACCAAACGGACAGCTAATCTTTTATAACAACTTTGCACCTTCAGCCGGCACCAATTACTATGTCTACGTACAGGTCACCAGTCTCGTAGCGGGGGACTCCCTTACTCTCCACCCCTTAATCGAATCCGATATTGACACGACGGTGGACCCGGCCTATCTCGAGGTGATTGACGAGAATATTTCATCCGTTACCCACATAGCGGATGGAACACTGCAACTCGTGAACCACACGTTGGGCCAGAAAGACCAGTTCGAGTACTCGACATCGACCCCCCCCAACGTCGGGCTCTTCAGGTTCAAACTGACACGCACAGGCACTTTGGACGTGCATCAGGTGACAGTGCATTACACAACAACTGGCGGCGTGGCTGCTGGTGACGTTTCCAGTGCATCCCTATACTATGACGATGGTGATGGCGAATGCGCAGGTGGTGACACGCTCATTAAAAGTGTTGCCGGGCCCCATGATGGAACTATCACCTTCACACAACCTTTCGATGTGTCCTACCCAGGCGGGAGCCTGTACGTTATTTGCGCCACAGTTTCTAATCTTGTCGCCGGTGATACGACCACGTTCTTTATGGGCACGGGTGACATTGTCACGCACGACAATGTCCCCAAGTCGGCTGACCCCGACCCCCTCACCGCGACCCACACTGCGGACGGAAGCCTCGTCCTTGCAGATCACAACCCCTCTGGCCAGGTAGGCGACAGATTCTTAGCAACTTCACCTGTCACAGATGTCCTTTATCGCTTCAGATTAACACGGACTGGGAATTTCTCCGTAACCGAACTGAGGGTAAATTACACCGGAGATATCGAAGATGGGCAAGTTACTTCTGCAGAGCTTTGGCGCGATGCCGATAATGACGGTGCAGTCGACGATCCCGGTGATGAGCGTATTCAATATGGCATCAATGGTTCGGGCGGGAAACTCACTTTTACTACAGACTTCACTCCTGATACAGGTGGAACAAATTATCTGGTTCGAGTAACGGTCAGCGGCCTGACCACCGGCGATACGGCTACCTTCTCCGTTGGGTATGCTGACATTGACGCGGGAGCGGCAGTGGAATCGGGCTCTATCTCCCCTGCAACCCATATTGCGGATGGCAGCCTGACGCTGGCCAATCACAACGACAAATTGCAGGTGGGCAATAACTTTGGCATTTCAAATCCGGCGACCAACGTGTTCTATCGTTTCAACCTCACCGGAACGAATGGGGTCACTATAACCGAGTTGAGAGTGAATTATACCACGGGCAATGGAGTAGAAGATCCCGATGATGTGAAATCCGGAGCACTCTATGTGGACGTCAATAGCGATGGCGCAGTCGACGGTGGTGACACGCTGATTCAAAGCGGCATTAACGGCTCGGGAAACAAGCTCACGTTCAGCGGTCTGAGTGAAGTGCCGAACGCCAGCGGAACCAACTACCTGGTTCAGGCCACGGTGTACAACCTCGTCCCGGGTGACACGACCACATTCTCCTGCGGCACGGGCGACATAGATTCGAATGCAACGACCGAAGGCGGAAGCATTTCTCCCGCTATCCACACGGCACTGAATACCATTGACCTCGCCGGGTACAGCGGAGGTCAGGAAGAGGATAAGTTCACGGACGCAAACTCGGTCGTCGGGGCTGAACTCTTCCGCTTCCAGTTGACGAACAACAATACGGGCGCATCGACGATAGTCAATAAGATCGAGTTTCAGCTCTCTTCTGTCACAGGAATGCAGGCTGCCGATTTTAGTACTCTCCAGATTTATGTAGATGCGAATGGTGACGGAGCCATTGGTGAGACTGAGACGACAACGGTCGGCGGTTCAGGTGTGGTGGAGGAGTCTGGCGACCCCCTTACCCCCACCAAGATCACCTTCGGCTTGCCCCTCGGTACCTCATTCGAGATTGCAGCATCCGCAACAGTCCAATATATCCTTAAAGGTACTGTAATCAATCTGGCAGCCAAGGACACGGTGACAATCGGCCTTGGGACAAGCAACATCACCCTGTCCTCCGGTACGGTCGGCGGGACGCCTCCAAGCAATGCCACCCACACTGCCGACGGCTCGCTCGTCCTCGATGAATTTCAGTTGCCAGGGAATCCCGAATCACCGGCCACTGATGCCCTGGGTGCTTCGGCGGAGCAAACCGTTATTTTCTTCAAGTTCAAACTGGTAAGTTCAACCGCTCCGGTCACCGTAAACACATTGAAAGTTAACTTTACCACGACCGGAGGGATCGCAAATGATGACATGAGTGCTGGGGAGCTATGGGCAGACGATGGGGACGGTGAATTCGACAGCTACCAGGATACAATGATTCAGGGGTCTGTAACACCCTCCGGCGGCATATTCACTTTTGACACCGACTTCATACCAGCGTCGGGGACCTACGGTACCAACTACTTTATCCGGGCCACTGTTAAGAACCTTATCTACCTCGACAGCACGACCTTTTCAATACTGGCAAGCAATGTCATTCCATTGCAGTCGATTACGACGACAGGATCTGTAGCGAGCGTCACGCACACGCATGACCCGGGCATCGTGCCCCAGGTTGTTTACAGCAACTACTCATCTAACGAGGTTTTCCACATCGGATACGAGCTGAATGCGTGGCAGCCGGAGACGACATTGGTGAACGCGGGCCAAAGTACATTATGGAAGATCGTCAAGACGAGCCCTGAAAACAGTGAGCAGGTGGCTTTGTGGGTAAACAATGCAGGAGCGCTTTTTGTTTCCTTCTGGGATGGCACTGCCTGGAGGGATGCAAGCGGAGATGTTGGGGCAGAAACACTTGGCAACGTTGAAACGAGTTCGTACCGTTGTTTCGATGCCGCCTACGAGCAGGAAACCGGTCAGCTTCTCATCGTAGCTGCCGACCCAAACGATGGTAACATCAACTGGTGGACATGGAACGGAACCACACTGACCAAGGACGGGGGCGGAAGTTCTATTTCTGTAAGCAATAAAGCGGGTGCCATACACTGGATCAAGCTGGCCTCGAACCCAAAAACGGATTCAAACGAGATTGCAATCATCGCTGGCGACGCGGGAAACAGGGTGTTTGCGCTCATCTGGAGTGGGACAGAAGGTTCGATTGACGACGACATACAAGAGCTCACAGACGATACTGCTGCGAACAAACTGTCTTCGAATACAACCGAAGCAGTCGCCGTTAGCTATGCGCACGATTCATTTTACGCGCTCTTTGCCTATGGAAAAGAAGGAGCCTTCGGCGGCAGAGACATCGGATACACAACCTGGAATGGTGCCACCTATTCTCCTATATCTCCTACAGGGGCCCAGGCGACAGTAATGCCGTTCCGAATCTACTGGTTGAGGCTTGCCAGCGACCCGGATAGTGATGACATGATCCTCGGCTTGCAGGACAAAGCAACAGACCCAAGCACCAATACTTATCTTAAAGCCCTCCGTTGGATCGGCACCACGGCCAGCTGGGATGCTGATGCAGACGACATCGCCTACAACTACTACAAGGGCAGCCCCGCCACAAACAGGTCCTTCGATCTCATTTTTGAGAACGACTCCGCCGATCCGAAGATCCACTCCGGTCACGCCATCTTTGTCTACTCAAGCGCTGGGTCCCTCTATTACAAACACTCAGCAAACGGGGGTGACTCATGGGGAAGTGAAACTTCCATCAGTTCGTCTGTGCAAAGTTGGTGGATACAACTTCAAAGGAACCAGGACAATATCATCCACCTGGCAGCCCATGAATACCATTATATTGATGGTGAAGCAGAACGGAACCATCTGAGCATGTGGACGTGGGACAACTCGTCGTGGACACAAAAGACCGATTTGCACATTGATTTGGAATACGGCAGTGGCCATGAAATCGAGGCATTCTGCCTGGCCATTACCCATCCGGCTAACCCGGAGTTCGGGGACCAGCCGCCGCCGCCAAATTTAAATTATAACTTTGGGGCTGTCAATGCCAAAATCGTCTTGAAGGGTGAAAATTTCGGCACAGTCGTGGGCACTGTAAAGTTTGGCACTTACACCGCCGAAATCGAGCCAGGAACGTGGACCGCAACGCAGGTGACAGCCAGAGTTCCCGTTATCCTGCAAACCGACCCAACCCAAGTCGATGTCACCCTGACAAACTCGTGGGGTAAATTCGCCACGTCCACCCAGAAGTTCACCATCATTACGGAGGACCCCACGTTCACCGCCCTCATCCCAACCTATGTCTCCAATTTCGACACGGTTGACATCTGGAGGATAACCGGGACCAACCTTTCCCCGGACTGCCGTTTGATCCTGAGGAAGAGCGGCCAAACCGACATCTCTGCCGTCACCTCCAGCATCACGCTGAAAGACTCTGGTACCATAGACCATGCCACATTCGATCTAAGTCCTCAATCGGCCGCGGTCGGGAGTTGGGATCTTGTCATAAGAAACCCTGACTACACCGTGGGATGCGTCGAAGGCCAATTTGGCTGCTCCATCGAAAAAGTCATCCCAGAGGCTATCACCATTACTACCCCGGCTAAGGTTTCGGAAGGTAATGCAGCAAGTTGGGACAGCACCGGGTACGTCAATGCGAGAAACATCGTCCGGGACTCTACCGGGAACTGGTACGCCGTTTTCCGCGGCAGCAATTCGCTGTATATTAACAAGAGAACTGTTACATTTGATGGAGATGGAAATCCCGTTTTGGGTGAATGGGACCCAGTCCCCACTAAGCTGGTTGGGATCACATCAGATGCCGTGCTGTACTATAACCCGAGCGGCATGGGGCTCTGTCATGGGGGCGTGTCCGTTGACATCCGCAGGGCCTCGACCTGGCCGGACAACAGCAACGACGTTCTCCACATTGCGTGGCAGGCTGGCATCGGTTCAGAATCGAAATTTATCTATTATGCAAAATGCACCAACCTGACCGAGTACAAAAGCAGAGGGTCCTGGAGCGGGTCATACGCCTCGTGGGTGGAAATGAGGGACTACGTCAAATCTGATATGGTGACCCACGACCCTGATGGCCCTGGCCCCCAACCTACCAATTACTACAGGTGCATAAAAGCTCACAAATCGGTTGAGGAGGGCGGCGACGAGCCGGGCGTTGGCTGGAGGTGGACAACTTACTGGGATCTGGAGAACAAAGACTATTACCTTTACGACACGATCCAATCCACAGGTTCCCACGTCAGCAATGAAACCGCAGCGCCTGATATCGTTGTTGACCATGATGGCTACGTCCACATAACGTACTTTATCAAGGAATCCACCGACTACCAGATCAAGTACAGGACCAACCGGACCCGTTGGGGGCACTGGGACAGCATACATTCCATAGCATACCAGGGTGAGCCCAAGTATCAAGAGGCGCCCCTGCCTACCCTATACTATGACGAACTCTACTTTGGTCCCTCTATAGACGTGGACAGCCATAACTACATCCATCTTGCGTGGTCTCAGGTTAGACGGTCGACCGACAATCACTACGTTATACGATACGCAAAAACTGAAGACTGGATAAATTTCAACATGGGAGACAAGATCGAGATCATCAATGGCGACCAGGTCGATGGCGATCAGGACATGGGGATGCCCAGCCTTGTGGTGGACCGCGACGATAATATCTACGTAGTCACCCGCGAGTATGACGCAGAGATCACAACACCCGACAACAACGACCTCTACTTTGCGTACTTCGACGGGGCAACCTGGACCGAAACCAATGTGTCCAAGGCCTTGAGAGATCTTGGCCAAAACCGATTTGGGGAATACTACCTTGATCTTGACGTCGAGAGCCCTGTGGTTGGGACCCGAGAAAAAACGACTGACCACATCCTCATGACAAAAGTCCTCGGTGGTTACCATCAGGGCAAAGTCATCTACCTCAAGTGGAACGACACGGAGAAGAGGTGGGACTACGAGAAAGATCCTGACACTGGAACTGACAGCCAGTATTATGTATCGCTGGAAAGGCGGTCTCCGTTTTTCTACACCGATATGGCCTATCTCTTCTATGATAGCTCCACAGACAAACTGATGTCGGAAGGAGTCAATGGCCTGAAGGGCGAGCCGCCGACAGCGGTGAGACTTGCATCCTTCAAAGCAAAAGGCAACGGCAATCAGGTGCTTGTCGAGTGGGTCACCAAGACAGAGATTGATAACCTCGGTTTCAACCTGTACAAGAGCACCCAGAAAACAGGCATCTACACGAAGCTCAATAGCAAGCTGATTCCCGGCCTTCTCAACTCGGTCTCTGGCCGCAGGTACACCTACGACGACGCGGATGTGGTGAAGGGACAGCTCTACTACTACAAACTCGAAGACGTGGATCTCAAGGGCAAGAAGACACTCCACGGGCCGGTCTGTGTGGATTGGGATGGCGACGGGATCCCTGATGATGTGGACCCGACACCCGGTCAACCTGATCCTGTGCCCCCCTCCCCTGACCCAGGGCCAGCTCCTACTCCCGGACCTTCTGATCCCGGGGGTGGCTCAGACGATGGACAGGGCGGAAAACACAGTGTCACGAAGGTCGATCTCGTCGAGCTCAACGCTTATCAAACCCAAGAGGGGATCGTCCTCAAGTGGCGCACGGGCCACGAGATCAACAACCTCGGTTTCCATATCTATCGTGAGGAGAACGGGGAATCCTACCGAATAACTCCTAATATGATCATGGGCTCGGTTTGGCTGACGGGCAAAGGGACACCTCTTAACGGTGGCCGGTCATATACCTGGTGGGACATCGCAGGACTCGATACTCAGTCCTCATCACTCGGTGCTGTTAGGTACTGGCTCGAGGACATTGACCTCAGCGGCAAACGCACTCTTCACGGGCCTGTGGAGGTCGTCCAGCCAGCGAACGAGGCCCAATTGATCGCATCGAAGCCCTCGAGCGAGTTCGCAAAGAAGCTGGATGCGAAATACGAGGAATTCTGGAAGATTCAAGACTTGAGAGAGAGGCTCCGTCAGGCTCCTCTGGAACTTGGAAGTTCAACCGAGCGTCCCACGAGGACGACCAGGGTGTCTTCTTCTCCAAGGGCACCCGGGGCAAACCATGCTGCACCCGAGCACTTCACGGTAACAGAGCCAAGGAAAAGACAGTGGTCTCTGGCAGCGAAACCTGCTGTGAAACTGCTGATCAAGGAGGAGGGTTGGTATCGAGTTACCCAACCGGAGTTAGTTGCTGCCGGCCTTGATCCGCACTGCAAGTCCAAATATCTACAACTTTTTGTCGACGGCGTGGAACAGGCCATGCTGGTCACAGGTTCAAGGGACGGCCACTTCGACCCATCAGACGCCATCGAGTTCTATGCCACAGGACTCGACACCCAGTTCACTGACACAAGGGTCTATTGGCTCGTCGATACGTCGTATCCTGGAAGACGTGTCAGAGCTGTGAACGACCCGGGTGTTCCTGCATCATCCACAAGCTACCTCCATACCGTGGAACGCAAGGATCGAATCTACTACATTGCTGACTTGTTAAACGGTGAAGAAAGCAACTTCTTCGGTCTCGAGATTTGGAATGTTTCAGGGCCCCAAACAGATCAAATTCTTACACTCCCCCATACCGACACAGATGTTACCCCGAACGCCATTCTGGAGGTAACCCTCCAGGGGTATACCTATGTTCCCACCGTTCCCCACGTGGTTAACGTCTGGGTGAATGAAAACCACTGGGTCGGAGAGGTAACATTCGATGGCCAGTCCAAGGTAACAGCATCCTTTGAGATTCCCCAGGATTGGCTCCAGGAAGGTGACAACCTCGTCACGTTTGTGCCTCCCGACGATGAACTGGATGCAACCCTTATTGTATCAGTCAAGTTGAGCTACTGGCACACCTTTACAGCAGACGATGATGCTCTGAAATTGACGGCCACGGGCGGCGAGGAAGTTTCTATCACCGGGTTCACCGGTTCGAACATTAGAGTAGTTGACATTACCGACCCCAAAGACCCGTGCGAAGCCATTGGCACAGTCGAAGCACAGGGCGGCGGGTATTCTGTCACCTTCAACGTGCCTGGCACTGGAGTCAGGACGTTGCTGGCCTTTACAGACCAGAAGGTCAAGGCACCTTCCGAGATCGTCGCCAATCAACCGACCGAATGGAACAAGAGACAAGACGGCTACAGCTACGTCATGATCGTTCACGGAGATGTCGCCAACGATGTTAATCTCCATTCTCTCAGACGGTCCAAAGAGCGTCAAGGGTTTACCGTGGCAAGGGTGGATGTCGAGGACATCTACGATGAGTTCAGTTTCGGAGCAAAAGACACAAGAGCTCTCAGAGATTTTCTGGAACGTGCAACGAACCAGTGGGTGAAAAAGCCCCAATACGTGCTTCTCGTGGGAGACGCGAGCTTCGATCCCCGAGACTTCCTGGAAGAGGGGCAGATAGAGGGACAGATCGACTTTGTGCCCACGAAAATCGTGGAGGCGACCTTTCTCGAAACCGCATCCGATGACTGGTTCGTCGATTTCGATGACGACGGACTGCCCAATATTCCCATCGGAAGATTGCCGGCCCGCACACCCGAAGAGCTGTCCACCATGGTCTCCAAGATTGCGACTTATGAAAGCTCCAAGGAAAAGATGAGCGGTGCTCTGTTGGTCGCTGGCAAGAAACTCTATGGGGCAGCTGACTATGATTTTGAGACCGCCGTTCAGGAAATTGGGACCATGCTGGAAGGCCGTATGACCGTGAACGAAATCCTCCAGGATCAGATTGGTGATGGCGCGGCCCGAGAAGCCTTATGGGCCGGCGTGCACCAGGGCCCCTCGATTGTCAACTTTGTGGGTCATGGTTCGAACGAGATCTGGGGCGAGCTCTGGGATTACCACGACGGGATCTCTTTTAGCCTATTTTCCTCGGACGACGCCCCTACCCTTACAAATGGCTCCAAGCTTCCATTCTTCATCAACATGACGTGCCTCAACGGCTTCTTCCACGATCTCTATACTGAGAGTTTGGCAGAAGCCCTGATGAGGGCAGAGGAAGGCGGAGCTGTGGCAGTGTGGACTTCGTCAGGCCTGACGTACCCGGATCAACAGCACCTGATCAATCAGGAACTCATTCGACAGCTCCTCAGCAGCGAAAAGATCACTATTGGCCAGGCCGCAGCGAGTGCAAAAGCGGCTACGGGAGATCAAGACGTTCGAAGAACGTGGATCCTCTTCGGCGATCCGGCTACAAGACTGAAGTATTAAGAAATGGATTGATGGAGTGATGGAATGCTGGAATAATGGGTAAAAGCAATCAATTACCCGTCCAGCATTCCTCTCTTCCAATATTCCATAAGCCCAATTCCTTACAAGGTCGTTGAGTCCATGCGTCATTGAGTCAATGGGTCATTGGGTCACTCTGCTATCAGCTATCAACTTTCAGCTCTCAGGACTTCGTTGAGTCATTGAGTCGTTAGTCATTGGGTCATAATCTTACTCAACTCACTCAACCTACTTGACTCACTTAACTAACTGAATGGATTATTGAGTCAATTTCGCTATGCGCTATGCGCTCTGCGTGTCTGTCGATTGTCATTCAGTCCTCGTCACTCGACACCCGTCACCTACCAGGATCATTGAGTGGAGAAACTAACCTTCGAGGTGCTACAATGGTCGAAAACAGGTCACATAAGTATGTGATCTGGTGACCCTGCGACCCAATAGACCCTATGTGTGGAATAGCCGGCATAATTGATTTCTCTGATCATAGACCCGATGAGGGCCAGCTCCGCCGCATGCTGGGACTCATCCGTCATCGTGGACCCGATGCTTTCGGCATCTACCTGGATAACACCGCCGGACTTGCCTCAACACGTCTCAGCATCCTTGACCTTGCAGGCGGAGATCAGCCTATTCACAACGAAGATAAGTCTCTCTGGATTGTTTATAACGGTGAAATCTTCAATTATGTGGAACTGAGACCAGGGTTGGAAGCACAAGGCCACAGGTTCTATACGAATACTGATACGGAGGTGCTTTTACATCTCTATGAAGAAAAGGGCGCTGAGATGCTTAACGATCTCAACGGACAGTTTGCTGTCGCAATCTGGGACGGTCATAAGGAGACCCTTTTTCTTGCCCGCGACCGTGTCGGTATCAGACCACTCTTTTATACACAAGCGGGTAATCGCCTCATTTTCGCCTCTGAGGTAAAAGCCATATTTGCCGACCCGGCGACCCAACGGGCCCTTGACCCCATGACTCTTTCTGATGTCTTTACCTGTTGGACTCCGACAGACGACAGAACGGCTTTCCAAGACGTACAACAGCTCATGCCCGGTCATTACGCGATCTTTAATAAAGAGGAAAAGAAAATAGGCCGCTACTGGCAACTTTCCTTTTCACGAGAGGACCGCAACGACAAACCTATCTCGGAGTGGACAGAAGAATTGAAAGGACTTCTTCATGATGCCTGCCGCATTCGCCTGCGCGCCGACGTGCCTGTCGGCACCTACCTGAGTGGAGGTCTGGACAGCTCCTATATTAGCTCGCTGGTCAAACATTCTTTCAATAACAAAGTGTGCACCTTTTCGGTGGGGTTTACGGATGGGCGCTTCGATGAAGCCATTTTCCAGAAACAGGCTGTTCAGTCCATCGGAACGGATCATAAGATGATCCGTTGCACAGAAAAGGATATCGGAGAGGCCTTTCCCGATGTCGTCTGGTTTTCTGAAACACCCCTTCTACGGACGGCGCCAGCGCCCCTCTTTCAGCTATCCGGGCTGGTCCGGGAGAACAATTTCAAGGTCGTCCTTACCGGTGAAGGGTCTGACGAGATCTTTGCAGGATATGACATCTTCAAAGAAGACCGCATCCGGCGGTTCTGGGCAAAGCATCCTGACTCCAAAATAAGGCCAAGACTGCTCCAGAGGCTCTACCCCGATATCTTCGGACAGAGAGATTCGAGAACACGAGTTTTCCTGGAAGGTTTCTTCCGAAAAGGCCTCTCCCGCGTAGGTTCCCCCTACTACTCCCATATGATCCGTTGGGACAACACGTCACTCCTCAAGGGATTTTTCTCAGCTGAAATACAGCACATAACCTCAAACTTAGAACCTTTTGCCGATCGTTTCAGCACTTCCCTGCCACCCGATTTCATGAGTTGGGACCCTCTCTCGAGGGCACAATATATTGAAATTACCCTTTTTCTCTCCAATTATCTTTTGTCTTCACAGGGAGACCGGATGGCAATGGCCCACGCCGTTGAAGGGCGCTACCCCTTCCTCGATTATCGTGTCATTGAATTCGCTGCCCGGTTGCCACCCTTTTATCGATTAAGAGGTTTGAGGGATAAGTTTATCCTGAGAAAAGCCGCAACTGATCTGATTCCGCCGGATCTGGCGCAACGGCCGAAACAGCCTTACCGCGCTCCCATCAGTCGATGTTTCTTTGGTGAGACGCCTCTTCCATATGTTGACGATCTTCTCACCGAAGAAAGCTTGCGCAAAAAAGGCTACTTTAAGGCTGACAGAGTTACAAAACTCATTGATAAGATCCGGCGCAAGGATGGCCGCCTGCTCAGTGAGCGGGAGAACATGGCCATCACAGGGATTCTCTCTACACAATTGCTGGATGAAATGTTCATCAAGAACTTTCCCTTCCATCCCGTTATGGGACCAGAAAACGTGAAGGTTTATGACTTCAGTTCAAAGGCGTGATTTCACCGCCGGCTCTTTACGTTTAAGTCATTCGGTGCATTCGTCATTGAGTCAATTGGGTCGTTGAGTCATTGAGTTATTGAGTCATTGGTCATTGAGTTATTGGGTTACTTGTCCCTGCCTCCGAACTCCGAACTCCAAACTTTTCTGCTGATCCTTCAGTTTCGCTAAGCGCTATGCTCTATGCGCTATGCGCTTTTCTCTATTCAATGACTATTGACCAGTGACCAATGACTATTGTCCTATTATTTTTGACCTTCCCCCCATAAATCTTGTATATTAGTCAAGTGCTATCCTAATTCATTGCGAGTTGCTTTGACGGGGATTGATCTCATTGCAATTCTCAATTCACATGGACTTCTTTCAAAATCAGATTCACCACGGAGGCACAGAGGACACGGAGACGAATGTCTTATGATCCAATCTGGAGACGGCGATTGGATCATAAACTCCATGCCTGCCTACCGGCGGGCAAACCTTTGGAAATTGGATCACAAACACTCAAAACCGCTCTGATACATGATAGGCTTTCTTTCTTGAAAGCATAGACGCCTTTTGATTTGGCGAGCATCTCCCCGCCAAATCAAAAATTGCTTCTCTGTGCCCTCTGTGCTCTGTGGTGAGAAATCTATTTGGGACAAGAGTGACCATGAACCCCAAAGTCGTCGTCGTCATGCCAGCCTACAATGCTGCCGCCACACTTGAGAAAACGGTCAAAGACATTCCTCAAGGTTTGGCTGACGACATCGTTCTTGTTGATGATTCCAGCAAAGATGGAACCGCTGAAATCGCGAAAGCGTTGGGATTAAGAGTCATTGTCCACGATAAGAATCGAGGCTACGGTGGAAACCAGAAGACCTGTTATGATGAAGCCCTCAAGTTAGGGGCAGACATTGTGATCATGATTCATTCTGACTATCAATACGACGGCTCCCTCGCTCCACTCTTTGTCGAGATCATCAAGAAAGGCGTTTGCGACATCGTGCTCGGTTCCCGGGTCAGAACCCGTCGAGAGTGTCTTGACTCAGGGATGCCCCTTTACAAGTACCTCGCCAATAGGTTGCTGACTCTGTCTGAGAACTTGGTCACAGGAGAAAACCTTTCGGAGTGGCACACAGGTTATCGAGCCTATTCGAGAAGGGTGTTGAAGACGATTCCTTATCACCGGAATTCGGACGGCTTTGTCTTTGATTCACAGTTCCTCTTTCAGGCAGCTCATTTGGGATTCAAGATCGGCGATCTTCCCGTCCCCTGTCGTTACATGAGCGAGGCCTCATCCATCAATCTTTCCCGCAGCATTCTTTATGGTCTGGGCACTCTGAGAACCATGTTCCAGTACCTCTTCCATAAGCTGCACCTCAAGGAATTTGACCTCTTCAAACCCTCGGACGATAGATCGAATGGTTGAATCTGAATCCACCGCCGTGAATACCTCTTCAAGTGGCGAACATCGTAGCTCCGTGTCGGAGAAAAATGCTCTTTTCTCACATCCGCATTTCTTGAAACTCCTGATTTCTCTTTCCCTCATTCTTCTGACCCTAGCAACCTTCTGGCAGGTTCGAAACAATGGATTCATCAACTTCGATGACGATGTCTATGTGATCGAGAACCCACACGTCAACCGAGGACTGAGCTTCAAAGGAATTCTCTGGGCATTCACGACCACCCACGCTGGAAACTGGCATCCCCTCACATGGATCTCCCACATGCTGGACGTCGAGATCTATGGTCTACATCCTGGAGAGCATCATCTGACCAGCCTATTTCTTCACATTGCCAATGCCGTGCTGCTATTCTTGGTGTTTAGCCGAATGACCCAAGCGCCCTGGAGAAGTGGTTTTCTTGCTGCTTTGTTTGCCCTTCACCCTCTCCATGTAGAGTCCGTGGCATGGGTGGCAGAGCGAAAAGATGTTCTAAGCACCCTGTTCTGGATGCTCACCCTGTGGGCGTACGTCCACTATGCTGCAAAACCACAACCCAAGAGATACCTGTTGGTCGCCCTGTGCTTTGTATTGGGCCTCATGTCAAAACCCATGGTCGTCACCTTGCCATTTGTCTTACTGCTCCTGGACTACTGGCCTCTCGGACGCTTTCGAAGAGACGAGTCGTATGGGGATCACGGGACTGACACGGATATACCAGTACTTCCTCCGTCACGGTTAATTTCAGAGAAGATTCCTTTCTTTGCTCTCGTCGCGTTTTCATGTCTCACCACCCTCTTTGCCCAGTGGAAAGGAGGTGCTCTAAAGCCGCTCGAAAAACTTCCATTGGAGATGAGGGCTGCGAATGCGGCGGTCTCATATGTCGGCTACCTGTGGAAGACGATCTGGCCCAAGGACCTAGCCATCCTCTACCCCCATCCATTAGGTTTTCCCCTCTGGCAAGTGGTTGGCGCACTGTCGTTGCTGGTCGCTATTACGGTTTTCGTCTCCCTTGCCAGACGAAAACACTCCTACCTTCTCACGGGATGGCTATGGTATGTCGGAACGCTCGTGCCGGTCATTGGATTGGTGCAGGTTGGGATCCAAGCAATGGCCGATCGGTACACCTATGTGCCACTCATCGGTTTGTTCATCATGATCTCCTACGGTCTTCCTGATCTCCGAGCAGGACATCGTTTGCGAAGGTTCATGATTCCAGTCTGCGGGATCCTCGTGCTTGGGGCGCTCGTGTTGAGCACAAGATCCCAACTCACCCTTTGGGAGAATGACAGGCTTCTGTTCGAGCATACGTTGCGAGTGACGAAGAACAACTTCGTGATCCACAATAACCTTGGAAACGCTTTATTCGATCAGGGAAAAGACGAAGAGGCTATGACCCACTTCAGGGAGGCCTTGCGGATCAATCCGAGGGATGCTCGGGTGCATAACAATCTTGCGATCCTCTTGGCTCGAGAAGGAAAGGATGAAGAGGCTTCCTACCACTTTACCGAGGCTCTGCGCGGCAATCCGGCCAACGTAGAGATTCACAATAGTTTAGGAGTACTGTTAGTCCGTCAGGGTAGAAACGATGAAGCCATGGTTCATTATCGTGAAGCCCTGCGCCTTGACCCAGGCAACGCTCACGCCCACGTTAATCTCGCATCTCTTCTTAACCGACAAGGGAAAAGTGAAGAGGCGATTCTTCATTACGAAAAGGCTCTACAAATCAAACCGGACCAACCAGAGAGCCACAATGACCTTGCCGTTCTCCTCGCGAATCGAGGCAAGATTGACGAATCCATTGCTCACTTGAACGAGGCGGTTCGCATCAAGCCTGACTACGGCGAAGCTCACTCCAACCTTGGGATTGTTCTTCTTCGGAAGGGAAGAATCAGGGAGGCCGCTGATCATTTCAACCGAGCTCTACAGATCAGTCCCAATGATGCCAGAGTTCATAATAACCTTGGGGGTATTTCTGCTCATGAAGGGAAAAATGACGAAGCGATGGCTCACTACACTCGGGCCCTGCAATTAGACCCAAACTACGGAGATGCACATTATAGCTTGGGGGCTCTTCTTGAAAAGGGGGGGAAGACCCAAGAAGCCATCGTTCACTATCAGGAGGCTGTGAGGATCAACCCGAATGATGCTGAGGCCCACCTTCGCCTTGGCACGTTGCTCGCTCGTCAGGGGAGGAACCAGGACGCAATCAGTCGTCTTAATGATGCGATTCGAATCAATCCAACACTTGGGGAAGCCTATTTCAACCTGGGGATGATTTACCTGCGCATGGGAAAAAAGGATTTGGCAATCAAGACTCTGAAAAACCTTGAATCAGTTGATCCAAATTTGGCAGCGAAGCTGTCCGGAGAGGTCTCCAAATGAGTAATCGCATAGCGCATGGAGCATAGCGCATTGCAAGACATCAGGGAACCAAGGACTCGTTCGAGGCACGGCTGCCTGCCGGCAGGCAGCCGTGCCTCTGTGGTGCAAGCAGCCAGTTTTATGTTCTGATTAATGCCTACTATAGCGAGCTCTTGCGACTGAAAGAAAAAAGAAGAGATTAGGAAACCCTAATCTCTTCTTTTTTTAAGCCTTCTCCCTTGGTGAAACTAAAGAATCGGAGAATATCTTTAGTCTGTAAAAACAATCTTGCACGCCATGTCGCAGGTGCTTTGACCCGTGCTGCTCGAGTCCGGGTAATACATCCCATAACCATAGGGATTGGCGCTGTTGTACCCCACTTTGTAGTACTTGGTCGAGTCGTAGGACGCCACTTCCAATACCAGGTAGCATGCCGAACCCTCCGTCACCTGGGCTGGAGTGGTAAAACTCACCGTGATCCAATCCGGGTAACGGTAATCGGTCGAGGTGACCTGCGAAGGTTGAATCTCCGCTGAGGCCAGAGGCGTACCCGTCAACGTTGACCGGATGCTCACCTGGATAGGTAGGGTCGGAGACCCGACTCGTGAAAGGGCAACACTGGCCCCGACAATCTTAGTCCCGATCGTCTGGAAGCTCTGGGCCTGACGCTTCCGACTGTACGCGGACCCCAGGTACCAGCCACCCGCAGCTCTGTCAGAGATGATGAGTTCCACCGTCTGGGCCGATTGAATCTGAACTTCCTTGTTCGCAGTCCAGGCAGAAGAAGCTCCACTCTCATCAACCGCCTGAGCCCGGACCTGATAAGTCCCTGCCTGCGCCCACGTATGGGACAAAGAGACGGTGGTTCCAGAAGTAACATAGTCTGACTGGCTCTGAGATCCGTCGCCCCACTCCATGACGATTCTCACACGCTCCCCGTTGGGATCCGTCGCAGAGGTCGAGAAGCTGAGTTGCTGGCCCGCATTCCCCTGGGTCGGACCCTGAAGAGCCCCGGGCGTCGAAGGAGGCGTATTGCTGCTCTGGGCAATGGCAACTGACAAGGAAGAAGACCAGGGACCCTGCAAACCGTGTTCGTCCTCAGCACGAACCTTCACCGCATAGGTCCCAGCAGTCTGCCAGGAATGGCTTAACGATGCCGACGTGTTGGATGAAACCAAATCTGTGTTTGAGGTCTGCCCGTCACCCCAGTCGAAGAGGTACTTGACCTTGTCACCATCAGGATCCGAAGCCTTGGCCTGATAGGTATAGGAAACACCCACCAAGCCCGAGGAAGGGCCGCTCTCGATCAGGGCCTGAGACGGTGCGGCATTAGTGTTGCTGCCGAAAGCCAGCTTCAGGAGCAAGTCGTAACTGTAGTAAGCTGTCAGGCTCGTCCCCTTGTACCAGGCACCATCAGCATAGGGGTTTCCTGAACGGATTGGCACCCGATAGTAATTTGAAGAACTCGTGCTCGTGACACTTAAAACAACCCAGTAGATGTTGCCCTGGGTTAGAAGAACACCGTTTGGAAATTCGGCCGTACACCAGGTCGGGCTCGTGTAACTTGTTGAAGTAACGGCCGACCGGAGGATCGTGGCGCTGGCGAGATCACTCCCCTTCGGTGTTGACCGGATGCTCACTTTGATGTCACCCGCGGCATTTCCAGCCTTCGCAAGGGCCACTGTCACGCGGACCAGATTGGGCGCTGCCGCCTTAAAAGACTCCCCCTGTGCAAGGTAGCTCGAACTGTAACCGAGATACGTGTAGGTTGACGGGGTTTCAGCTGTCGTGATCTCCACGGACACATTCGGATCTGGGTTGACGGTGATGGAAACGTCATCGGAAACGGTGAAGTCACCGTCATAAACTGCGAACCGAAGGATGTAGTTTCCTGCTGCCGAAAAGGAAACGTCCGTTTGAAGGGCGGAGGCGTTAGTGAAGACGGCATCCCCCGGACCACTCACTTTGGACCACGTGAACGTCAGGGCTCCCGGAGGGTTGGGCTTCCCATCGTCGCTGGCTGTCCCGACAAGCTGGGCAGAGGCCGGCAGCGTGATGGTCTGATCGGCGCCTGCTGAAACCGTAGGCGGGTCATTCGGCTCGTAGTTGAACGGGAGCGTCACAGCAAAGTAGGCATTTTGCGTGTTTCCCCGGAAGTATTGAACCTGAACCTCGGCGATGTCGAGCCAGGCATAATGGGTCTGACCGGAAACCTTGATCTTGAAGAAGTTGACGTCGTAATAGAAGTTCCAGGCCAGAGGTTCGCCCCGGGAAAAAGGGTTGGACCCCATATTGAAGAGGCCCTGTCCATCCGTGATACCCGTCACGTCAACCGTATTGTCGATGTACTTGCAGTACCAGTGCCACTCCCCGGGCCATGTGTCGGCCCGGTAGACCTCGATCGTGGCATTAGGCACAGCCTTTCCGCTTACATCTACGACCTGCAGATAGTTATTCTGCGGCATCTTGTTGTCGAGGTAAACCCCAAGCCCTGCGTGGGCATTGTAGTTCGCCCAGCCGGGCAAAGGCCGCTGTTCTGCGTAGACATTCCATCCAGCCGCCTCCCACTCGCTGTAGTAAGGAACCGTGTTGCTCATCAGGGACGGAGCCTGACTGTTTTCTCGAACCAACGTATCATCATTTGGATAAATCCTCTTTCCATTATTATCGAGAACAGCAATGTGCTTTCCGTGGATGTTGAGCGCATAACTGTCTACGAGGTAGCGAGCATGGTTCAACTCATGAATCAAGCCTGGCTCAAGATTGAAGGGACTGCTTAGGTTATAGAGGTTGTAGAATCCCGTGCTGAGGATGTCCTTTTCAAACCCCCACATCATGTCCACGGTCTTGTCGCTCATGTCGGGATGGTTTGTGGGAAGTCCTCCGTCGAGCGGGAGCGCTCCATCGGCGACCACAATCACTTGATCGAGCCGCACACGGTCGAAACACCCCTGCGGCGTCGAAGGGAAGATGGCCGTCTCAAGCATCTCATTCCATTTATCGATCTGACGCTGGGCCCAGTCTTCCCAGGAATTGGCCTCGTCCGTGATGCCATAACGTTGAGTATAAGAATATTGGTTTGTGTCAAAGAAGTTGTACACCGATCGCTCGATCCAGAACCCGACGAGCAGGGCATTGATGTGTTCGGTTCGAAGATTGTTCTGCTCCGATTTCTCAGTGATGGCATTCGCAGGGTCAGCGAAGAAGGAGATCACATGATGCCCTTGCTGCCAGGTGTACGAGAAATCGTACGTTGTTTCGTACCCGGAGGCAATAGAGGTGGCAACGCCTGAACTTGCCTCAACTCCGTCGATATACCACTTAAAGGCAAAGTCCCCTGTGGCGGATGTTCCACGACTCCGAACGTGTGCCGTGAAGGTGACGACATCACCCGCGGCAGGCGTGTTCTTTGTGGCATCGTAGTCGTATCGAGGGCTCCGGCTGATGTAGGTCACGTCGATGTCAATGGTCGAGCTGGAATTTCCTTTGAATGGGTTGCTAGGCAGTACCTGCCCAAAAGAAGTGACCGGGGCAATAACAGAAAAGACGAGCAACCCGACGAACAGTATTGGTTTCCAATCCGCTCTTTTCATAGGCCCTCCCGAATGGTCGTTTTTCTGATGATATGATATTATTGTGAAGCTCCCCGCTGACAGCGTGGAGCTTCCCGGCAATGATTTATTATTTTATGTTATGCCCCTCAGCCCCTCCTGCAAGGCGGGGCTTACGGAGCACTCTCCGGTCACGTCTCCACATAGTCAAAAAACTGCAATCCATGTGCCGCCACGGAGACAATATTTTCTTCATTAGTTTCAAATAGTTATGATCATACGCATCGATATTCTTTTCACAAATGGAAAACACTTTCCCTTTTAGGTAATTCCTTTCCTCTATTTGCCTCTATTTTCGTACCCTCCCTGTGGTTAGGCGACTTTATCGAGGAAGAACCAGCAGATTGCTGAAAAAGTCATCTCGGTCAGGTTTTCATATCAAACCCTCTGTGAAATTACGGGAGACGATAATTTTTGCTGCTACATGCTTCACTCTTTTCTTGACAAGTCTTGCGGATTCTGTGAAACTGTATAACCTGTAAGGCTTATGGTCACTTCCAAGACAGCCAAACCCACCGTTGAGCGCCTGGTACTGGAAGGAATTCCTGAGGGACTCTCTCCAGAGGAAGTGGAGGTCCTTCAAAAGCTCCAATCCCAACTCGTCGAGTTCGTCCTTCACCTGATTCAGGCCTTCCTGAGAACGGGGTACTACACACCGGAACATCCAGAAGCCATCAAGGCGAGAGAAGGACTCTACCTCCGATTCAAAAGCCTCTTCAAGCTTGAGGATGACCTCACCTTCATGGTGAGAGAGGAGCAGGAGGGCCAGAATATTCTCGTGGAAGGGGTGCTCCCTGAAGCCCAAAGGCTCAATCGCATGATGATGAGGGGCATGGGAGAACTCTACGTCCCCAAATTCGCCAAGTACCTTGAACGAAAAGATCTGGTCAGTCTCACCCTGAAGAATCGCATGGGGCAGACGGAGTTCGAGCGGTTCATTGATATTATGAGCGACCCCACTCAGCTCGATATCCATGGGAAAGAGGACAAGGAGCAGTTCACCCAACGTCTCTACAACGCGGGAATATTCAATCTCTCTTTTGTGTTCAACGAGGAAATGGTCCTTGCTCCGGACAGGGAAATTCCCTGGAGGGCCCGGCTGACTCTGTCTCGGATCAAGAAGGACCTTAAAATGATTCCCTTTTTCCAAAGGTTATCGGGGGAAGAGATCCAGGAGGTCGGCAAGGGGCTGGTGCGTGACGCGGTCCGCGCAGTCAAGCAGCCTGACATTCTCTACGCCGTTCTTCAAAACTGCGACGTGGCGTCGTCCGCTGTCAATCCGGAAGAAGCCATCATGGATGTCATCCTCAGTTTCCTTCGGCCACCACCTTTCCTGGGAACGACCAAAGTCTTCTTTCGCGAACACCTCAACCTCAAGAAGCTTCAAAAGGGAGATGACTTCGAAGAACGATCGGATCGACTCCTTAAGAAGTTCACTGCCCGACTGAGAGACCTTGCAACTCCAGAGGCCGAAGGCCTGTTGGAAGACTTCTTCAGAAACCACTTTATAGACCTCGAGGAGTTAACCCCGGGACTGAAGAACAAAATTCTTCTCGAGCGATTAACGGATAAGTTCCTCAACTATACTCAGAACTTTTTTCAGCAACTCGATCAAGCCAAGGAACGACAGACTTTTCTCACCCTTGCCCAGACCTTCGTCAAGATCATCCCCGAATTGATCCGGAGAGATCGCTATTCCGAAATCCTCCGCATCCTCGAATCCCTTCGATCCCACTTTCATCAAAAGACCATGTGGGGACTGCTCGCAAGTCAAGTGCTTGAGGAAATCGGCCAGGGGGCAATCCCTGCCCTTTTGGAAGAAAGGTTTCTCGAAGGAAAGAAGGAAGTCCGAGCAGCGATCATCCCCATCTTTGCGGCTCTCGAGATTGGGGCGATCCCGCCGCTCCTCAATATTCTCAAGGCGAGTCAGGATCAGTGGGTAAGGAAGAATGCGTGTGAGGCGCTCATTCAGATCGGGCCGGTCGCTGCCGTCCATCTCCTGCAGGAACTGGAGGCTCAGCAGGTTACGATCGAAACGACCTGCGACATTCTCAGGGTCCTCGGAGAAATCAAATCTCAGGAGTTGTGGAAATCCCCTCTTCTGAAACTCCTCAAGCGCTATGTCTCTCATGAGAACCCCAAGTTGAGAGAACAAGCTCTTCATACTCTGGGGAATCTGGGTGGAACAGAGGGTGAAGGAATTTTCCTTTCGGGACTTGAGGACCCAGACCCTGAGGTCAGAAAACGGGCGATCCTGTGCCTTGGAATGATCAAGAGTCCCAAGGGTCTCCAAAAGCTGATGGACATGCTAAAACAGTTCGCTGTAACCCCCGATCCGCAGACGGAGCCACTCGAAACCCAAATCTATTATGCCATGGGTCTCTTCGGAAACATGACGGTAGAAGAAAAAACGATCGAGCAGATTCTACTCGACCTTCTCGAAAAGAGAGGCACGAAGAAGCTATGGGGCGTATTTGAAAAGCATCTGCTCCCGGATTCGTCCTTGGGAGCCATTGTGGATACTCTTGGAAAGATCGGAACGAAGGATTCTGTCCCTGTCCTCACGAAACTGGGGAAGTCCCGTGAGGGTCCTTGGGCGCCTCGATTGCGAGAAGCGTTGAAAAAAATAGAGGCTCGAGCCAACCCCACAAAACCATAACTTTGCAGCCTTTCGTCAGCAAAGCTTTTGAAACCCTTTGCCGTTCGCCACAGAACACCCGTTTCAGGTTCAAGTGGCCCATCCATCTAACCAAGAAACTTAAGAGGAGAAGGACCTTAGCATTTTCTTCCTCCCTGGTCCTGAAGGTGAAGCTCCCCGCCCTAAAGGGCGAAGCTTGCGGGACACTTGCCGGTCAACTTGCTCTCACTACTTTTGTTGCCTGAGCCCCCTTCGGGCCCTGGGAAACCTCAAATTCCACCTCTTCACCTGCCCTCAAGGACCGAAAACCGTCACCCGCAATGCCAGTGTAATGGACAAAAATGTCATCACCCCCAGGTTGCTCAATGAACCCATACCCCTTCTTCGTGTCGAACCACTTCACAAATCCCTTAGCCAAAATCAGCTCCCTCCTTTTCAACCCCCATCCTGCGTGAGCAGATGATCTGTCTCCACGGGACAGGTTTTTGTTGAGGAATTTGTTAACATCAAACAAAGGCGATGTCAAGAATTTTATTGACCTTTTATGTCAACATAGGGGTTACGGTCGAAAGGTCCAATTCGCAAGGGTCAGGAGGGTCCAAGGAGGAACCTTAGTTCGGCTCATTTCCCTTTGAATGTCAGATGCGAACTCGCACAAGAGCGCTGGGAAACGTAGTTGGGATACGTCTCCCCCTCCCATGGCAATCAACTCCTCTGTGGCTGTAAAACGGCCATTGTTTCGAATAATTCCGCCAGCAAGCCCCCGTTCCAAACAACATGTCCGCTCGTTCTACGAGATGAACGTCGGCTCCTTGTTCGCTTCCCGAGGCAGCACAACCTTCCCAACCTCTACCCACGATGACGACTTTCACGGGCAAGTCGGCTGGATGCCCCGCCTTCCTGCCGGTAGGCAGGGGCGGAGAGGGCGGCAACGAACTCCAGCACTGGAGTCAAAGCCGACCCTATAATCCTATCTACATTTCCCGGAAGCCCCGCCCTGTGGGCGGGGAGCTTCACTGTGTGATTCCTCCTTTCCCTTTCTGGATACAAAGTTGAGTTGAAATCTATGAAACGCATTTAGAAAAGTCAATAAAAAACAACCTATTAAAAAATTCTACTCCCCTTGACTTAGGTCAAGGTGGAAATGTTTGGAAAAAGTTATTCTTTAGTTGATAAGACAGAAGGAGGGTTCCCATGGCAAAAAGGAAAATCGTGCGGATCGATGAAGAGAAGTGTGATGGCTGTGGACTGTGCATTCCCAACTGTGCAGAGGGAGCACTTCAGATTGTAGAGGGCAAGGCAAAACTGGTCACAGATAAATTCTGCGATGGCTTGGGGGCTTGCCTCGGTCACTGTCCTCAAGATGCCATTACAGTCATTGAGAGAGAGGCAGAAGGATTTGACGAGAAAGCCGTAGAACATCACTTGCACCACAAGAAGGAGGCCGAAAAAATCAAAGTCGAACCTCTCTTTGCCGGATGTCCTTCTTCAAGGGCCATGCACTTCAAACCCTCGAAGTCTCCTGCGGTGACAGGGCCAAGTGTCCGGGCAGTCTCCGAGCTTTCCCAGTGGCCAGTTCAACTGAAACTGGTTCCGGTCAATGCCCCCTACTTCCAGGGTGCTGACCTTCTGGTCGTTGCAGATTGTGTTCCTTTGGCCTACGCCAATTTTCATCAAGATTTCCTGAAAGGAAAGGCGGTCGTCGTCGGTTGTCCCAAATTCGATGATGTCCAACTCTA
>Ga0315282_10003407_pt1 | contig 28556 bp, 26 predicted proteins | sample YL17G07_20_MG_FD_203693 | JGI IMG/M metagenome (GOLD analysis project Ga0315282, IMG submission 203693) | Sediment microbial communities from Yellowstone Lake, YNP, Wyoming, USA - YL17G07_20 | ecosystem: Environmental > Aquatic > Freshwater > Lake > Sediment | place: USA: Wyoming | collected... | reverse complement strand
CTCATCGCTCACCGGGTCTCGTCGGCCCCCGTGTGATCCTGGATCTCCGTCGTGGCGCGGTCCGTCAAGCTCGCGTCGTCGGGCAGCACCTCGGCGCTCTCCGGCACGTCGTGCTCGGGCAGACGCGTGCCCTGGTCCGAGTCGATCGACAGGCGCACGATCCCCGGCTGGATGCTGGCGACCTGCTCGGCCGGCACGTAACGCGGCTTGTCGACGTAGTTGTGGAGGAGGCCCGGGCCGCCATGGTGCGTGATCGCCAGGCCGTCGAAGATGTCCTCGTTCTGGTCGCCGACGGTCTTGAAGATGTGGCCTATCTCGACGCCGTCAGACGCAAACACGCTCCAGCCGGCCTCGATCACCATCCACGATACGGTGGTCTCGTCGTCGCGCATCAGCCGTCTCTCCCCGTCGTTGACCGCTCAAGCCAAGTATCGCCCCTGCGTCAAGGCTGCCGACTCGAGGCGCCTCACCTCCCGCGCCGGAAGCGCTTGAAGTCGGCGCCGTACAGCGTGACGGCCGAGGCCGTCGAGCTCAGACGACGGCTCAGCCTGCCGACCAGCGACGGGTTGGCGATGACGACCGGCACCCAGGCCGGCGGCGACACCGCGCCGTCGCCGGAGACGATGAACACGCTGTAGAAGTAGACGTGGCCTTCGGCCACGTCGGAGTCGAACAACCGCAGCCCCTTCCCCCTGTAGAGCGGCGTCTGACCTTCGTCGTGCAGGCCCGTCGCGTAGCCGTCGCTCGAGCGCACCACCACCACTCTCTCGAAGCTCGCCGCCGGGTTGTCCCACAGGAACTCGACGCCGTCCTCGACCGGGTGTGCACGCAGGGCGCTCACGCCTGCGTCCGGGTCCCCCGTCGTGGCGACCGTCGCCGCCCCGGGACCGGCCAGCCACGCCTCGGTCGCCGCCAGTGCCCGACGGCGCGCGCGCCGCGCGCCCATCCGCCCAACGGCATAGGCTCCTGCGTCCACCAGATTGAGCACGACGAACGCCAGTCCCAGCGCCCAGATCGGCACGACCGGCAGGAAGTCGGGCCACATCGCCCAGTCGCTGATGAGGTAGCCGCCGACGGCGAGCACGACGGCCACGCCCAGCCCCACGTAGCCGGCCAGAGCGACCGCGGTGACCAAGCTCGCCAGCCGCAGAATGCGGCGCAGCCGCCGCACAGCCTATCCCGTCGCCCGCTCGATCAGGATCTGCAGCACCTCGAGCTTGTCCTTGTCGAACCAGACGAGACCGCAGAAGACGCAGCCGTCCACCTCGACGGCATGTTCGTAGTCGTACAGACGATGCACCATGAGCCTGCCACAGCGGGGACAGTGCGCCAGACTGGCCGACGCGCCGCTCCGTGAGTGGCGCGCGCGACGGATCAGGTCCGCCTGTTGGCAGACGTAATCCGCCAGTCGCTCCTGCGCTTCGGTGAAGGCGGCGTCGATCATGTCGGTCCCAACGGTTCCAGGGCGTTTACGGGGTGACCATGGTGGTTAGAATGGTACCGAAGACCGGAGGAGACCTCTCCACTCTAGTGGAAAGCCGGTCTTCCGGTACCCCCCAGGTACCACCCCATGGCTCCTATCACAGCCCCAGATCCCCCCTCTGGGGCTGTGCTCGCACACGGGCACCGAGACCCTCCTCCGAGGCTGCTCCGAACGTCGTCATGCCGTCGCCGTCCATCAGCGATCGCGTGCCCCCGACGCGCTGAGGAAGTTGCCGACCAGCTGACCGCACAGCATCGAAGAGCGCAGCAGCTCACGCCGCGACGCCTTGCGCAGCTTCTTGAGACCCCCGGGCCAAGCGTCGTCGATCGCTTCGGGATCGCTTGCGAACCACCCGTCCAGGACCGCCCTGTCGACCTCGGGGTGGAACTGCAGACCCCAGGCACGCTCACCGACGCGGAAGATCTGTGGCTCGCCGGCGCGCGACGCGATGAGCAGCGCACCGTCGGGCAGCACGCAGGCGCAGTGGTGCCACTGGAAGACGTGCATACGCGGGTGGTAGCCGACGATCAAGGGATCGTACTCGTCGATATCGATGGGATACCAACCGATCTCCACCGCCGTGCGCCGATAGACGCTGCCCCCCGCGACCATGGCCAACTGCTGGGCTCCCAGGCAGATGCCGAGCAGCGGAACGCCGAGCTCGAGCGCCGCGGCGATGGTGGCGCGTTCGTGCCGCAGGAAGGGGAAGTCGTCCTCGTCGCCGACGTTCATGTCGCCCCCCAGCACGATCACGGCGGCGTAGCCATCGGGCTCGGATGGCGACTCGTCCCCAGCGTGGAGCCTGCGCACGACGGTCGGGAACGGCGTGCCAGCCAGGTACTCGCCGACCAGCGCCGGCGGGCACTCGTCCTCGTGCTGGAGGATCAGGACCGGTCTCATCGCCGAGCCGGCGAGGTGCGGCCTGTCGCGGCACCGTCCATCGCGCCGATTGTACGCCACGCGGCTCGCAGCGGCCTTGTCCGGCGACGGCGCGGCTGCGAGACTACGGGGGAGGACCCCGGAAGGCAGCGGACGGCGGGGCAGGGTGAGGCGCCGTCCAGCGACGCGACGACAGCGAAAGGACGTGCCGTGACCATACCCGGACGAAGGACGACAGACGCGATGCCCGAGGTCGAGGTCGTCGCGGCAGGCAACGAGGTCCTGCTGGGTCACGTCCTCGACACCAACAGCAACTTCCTCTGCCGCCGCGTCACCGCCGCCGGCGGCCGCGTGACGCGCACGGTACTGGTGAGCGACGAGGTCGCGACGATCGCCGCCGAGCTGCGCGCCACGCTCGACCGCAGACCGGCGCTCGTGTTCACCGTCGGCGGGCTCGGCCCGACCGACGACGACCTCACGCTGGCCGGCGTGGCGCAGGCGACCGGCAGGCCCCTCCAGCTCGATCCCGAGGCCGAGCGCCTGGTCTCCGAGAAGTACGCCGAGTTCGCCGAGCTCGGCTACGTGCCGTTCGCAGAGATGAACGAGTCGCGTCTCAAGATGGCGCGACTGCCGCGCGGCGCCGAGCCTGTGGTGAACCCCGTCGGCGGGGCGCCCGGCGTGCTGTTGCGCGAGGGCGAGACGGTGATCGTGTCGCTACCCGGTGTGCCGGACGAACTCATGGCCATCGTCGACAAGTCGCTCGCCGAGCTCTTCACAGAGCTCTTCGGCAAGGCCCACTTCGACGAGCGCGCCCTGGTCGTCGACCTGCAGGATGAGTCGGCGATCGCCGGCATCCTTCGCGAGGTCGACGACGCCAGCCCCGGCGTGTACATCAAGTCGCGCGCCCAGCCCATGGGACCCGACGTGAAGCTGCGCGTTACCGTGTCGGCGCGCGGCCAGGACGGCGGCGAGGTGTCGAAGATGATCCTCACCGCACTCGACAGACTCGAGCGCAGCATCGGCGCCGCCGGGTTCGGCGTCACGCGCGAGTAGAGGCTGAGGGCGGGGAGGGGGCGCCGTACGGCGCCCCCTCCCCGCCCTGAGCCACAATCCGCGACCGCCGCGGCGATCTGCTCCACGAGACGATCCTCGGACAGGGGACCGTCGAACGAGACCGTCTCGTTGATCACCGTCCTGGGCACCGCCATCACACCGTAGCGCTGGGCCAGGTGAGGGAACTCGCCCACGACCACGCAGTCGGCGCTGACCTTGGCGCTCGCCATGGCGAGCTTGTGGGCTGCGCGCACGGCCGCCGGACAGTACGGGCAGGTCGGCGAGACGAACACCTGGATGTGGACGGGGCTCGCGAGGGCGGTCAGCGCGTCGGCGGTGGCCTGCTCGAGGGCGGGGCCGCCGCTGCCGACGTCGATGATGTCCTCGATGAAGCCGACGAACTCGTAGCCGGCCGGCAGGCCGAAGTAGCGCACGCGGCCATCGCTGTGCACCCCGTCGATCACCGTCGCCGGGATCTTGTCGATCCCCGCCCCGGCGGCGGCTTCGGCCTCGGCGACGAAGTCGTGCGTCTCGAGCGTCAGCCGCGTGCTGATCCCCGCCAGCTCCTCCAGGAGCTGGAGGGTGTCCTGGCACGAGGGGCACTGTAGGGCGCCGGGCACGACGAGCTTGCTCGGCTTCTGCGTGTAGTGCACGAGAGTGACGTCGGCGCTGAGACCGCTGAACATCTGGGCGAGCTGCTGCGCCTGGTCGTCACTGAGGAGCGCCATGAGTCTCCTTTCGCCGCGCTCACTGAAGCCGGTCGCGGCTATCCTACCCGCAGCGGGCCGCGAACGGCCCTCGTGGTCCTCAGCCCGCGGGGTGCTCGAACTCGCGCAGGTGATCGTCGATGAAGTGCGTCGAGACGTCGCCCGAGACGAACCGCGGGTGGTCCAGCACCCGAAGGTGGAAGGGGATCGTCGTCTGCACGCCTTCGACGACGAACTGCGACAGGGCCCACCGCGAGCGCGCGATGCACTCGTCGCGGTCGCGGCCCCAGACCACCAGCTTGGCGAGCAGGCTGTCGTAGAAGGGCGGGACCGTGTAGCCCTGGTACACGTGCGAGTCGATGCGCACCCAGGGCCCCCCCGGGGTCAGCCAGCGCGTCACCAAACCCGGAGAGGGGAGGAAGTCGCGCTCCGGGTCCTCAGCGTTGATGCGGAACTCGATGGCGTGACCGGCGAAGCGGACGTCGTCCTGCCGCAGGGGCAACCCCTCACCGGCGGCGATGCGGATGCCGGTCTTGACGATGTCGATGCCCGTCACGACCTCGGTGACGCAGTGCTCGACCTGCACCCGCGTGTTCATCTCCATGAAGTAGAAACGGCCCTCGGGGTCGAGCAGGAACTCGACCGTGCCGGCGCCCTCGTAGTCGGCTGCCACAGCGGCCGCCACGGCGGCGGCGCCCATGCGGTCCCGCAGCTCAGGCGAGACGGCTGGCGAGGGCGACTCCTCCACGAGCTTCTGGTGGCGGCGCTGGATCGAGCAGTCGCGCTCGCCCAGGTGGACGGCGTGGCCCTCGCCGTCGGCCAGCACCTGGATCTCGACGTGACGCGGCGCGGCGATGTACTTCTCGACGTAGACGGCGCCGTCACCGAAGGCCGCCTGCGCCTCGTTCTGGGCCTGGCGGACGGCGGCGGCAAGGGCATCCGCGTCGTGTACGACGCGGATGCCCTTGCCGCCGCCCCCGGCCGCCGCCTTGACCATCACCGGCAGGCCGATCTCGAGCACGACCGCTGCTGCCGCCGCCTCGTCGTCGACGACGCCCTGCGAACCGGGCGTGACCGGCACGCCGGCGGCCATCATCGTCGTCCGCGCCGCCGCCTTGTCGCCCATGAGGTCTATCGACTCGGGCCGCGGGCCAATGAACTTGATGTCGTTGTCGCTGCAGAGACGCGAGAAGGCGGCGTTCTCGGCCAGGAAGCCATAGCCGGGATGGATGGCGGTCGCGCCGTGGGACTGCGCTGCCGCGACGAGGCTCTCTGAGACCAGGTAGCTCTTGACCGCCGGGGGAGGACCGATGCACACGGCCTCATCGGCGTACGCCACGTGCAGGCAGTCGCGGTCGGCCTCCGAGAAGACGGCCACGGTGGCGATGCCGAGCTCGCGGCAGGCGCGGATCACGCGCAGCGCGATCTCACCGCGGTTGGCGACCAGCACCTTCTCGAACACTCGCAGCTCCCTCGTTGGACCGGCCGTACCGGTCGCCGGCGCCGTCCTTCGCGACGGCGCGCCGAAGTATAGCAACGCGGCCGTAGACACGGCAGCCTACACATATGCTGCCCCGGGCCTCAACCGGCCGTCCCCCGCTGCCGATACCAAGGAAGACGGTATCGATGTGAGGCGGGCGGCGCGCGACGGCCCCCGTCGAGCGCCGCCCGCCTCACGCCGGGAGGTATCGGCAACGACGAACGATACGTAGCGCGACATTCGGACCGGGCCCACGGGCCCGAACATTCATATCCCTCTCCCTGCCGGGACGGTCTCCTTCGGTTGTACCCACCAGCCCGCATCACACGAAGGCCCCCAGCCGTCCCGGCGCTTACGTCCCCAGACAGACTCCTCTCCCCGCACTGACCGCTCCGCCGGCCGACGATATGCTCGGGTCCACCGGCCGCGTCGGCTATACTCTGCCTGCGCTCGCTGGTGGACCGCGACCCCTGGGAGACGACCCGTGACCAAGCTGAGCAAGAAACGCCTCGTCATCATCGATGACGACGCCGTCCTGCGCGACGAGCTGGCCGCCTACTTCGCCGACGACTACCAGGTCGTCCCCCTCGGGGGCACGCCGGCGGCCATGAAGTCCCTGCGCGAGGAGGTGCCCGACGCCCTGGTCCTCGACCTCGACCTGCAGGGCGTCAAAGGTTTCGACGTGCTGCGTCTCATGACGAGCACCCCCGAGCTGCGCCCCGTGCCGACCGTGGTGCTGTCGGCCAACACCGACTTCGAGACGTTCGAACAGGCGCACCGCATGGGCATCGCCGACTACATAACCAAGCCGTTCCGCGTCGACGACCTGGCCGAGAAGCTGCAGGTCGCCCTGGACAAGCGCCACCGGCGCGCCCCCGGCCGCCTCAAGCTGGGCGCCCTTCTCGTCCAGAGCGGCCTGGTCACCCAGAGACAGATCGACGACGCTCTTCAGATCCAGCAGCACGAGGGCGGCCGTCTCGGCGAGGTGCTGGTCCGCAGCAGCATGGTCTCGGAGGACGACCTCTCTCAGGCGCTGGCCGGCCAGATGCGCATCAAGGTCGTCGACCTGAAGACGCAGACGCCGACGGCGACCGCCGTCGGCCTGCTGCCGCGCGACTTCATCGTCCGCCACCGCGTGCTGCCCATGCGGATCCTCGACGACGGCGGCATCGAGCTGGCGATGACCAACCCGCTCGACATCGTGTCGGTCGACGAGGTGCGATTGCGGACCAAGCGCCGCGTCGTGCCGGTCATCTGTACCGAGAGTGGGTTCGACGAAGCGATCACGATCTTCACCAGCAAACGCGGCAAACTCAGGGAGATGGAGGACGAGAACGGCGGGCTGCTCCACCCCGACGATATCGCCAGCGCCCAGGACGCCAACATCATCGAGATCGTCGACTCGGTCATCTCGGACGCCGTCGGCATGAAGGCCTCCGACGTCCACATCGAGCCGCGCGAAGACGTGCTGCAGATCCGCTGTCGCATCGACGGGGTTCTGCACGACCTGCGCGAGTACTCACCCGAGCTGCAGCCGGGTGTCCTCAGCCGCCTCAAGATCATGGGCAACATGGACATCGCCGAACGCCGCCTGCCGCAGGACGGCCGCACGAGCTTCCAGACCAGCGACGACGAGACCGTCGACCTGCGTCTGGCCACCATCCCCAGCCTGCATGGCGAGAACATCACCCTGCGCATCCTGGAGGTCTCGCCGCTACCGCCCACGCTAGCCTCGCTGGGCCTCGCCGGCGAGTCGCTGGAGCGCTTCGAAGGCGCCATACGCAGGCCCGACGGCGGCATCATCATTTGCGGACCGACCGGCTGCGGCAAGTCGACGACGCTCTACACCACCCTCGAGCTGATCAAGTCGAAGGAGCGCAAGATCTACACCGTCGAAGACCCCATCGAACGCAAGCTCCAGGGCGTCATCCAGTCCGAGATCAAGCCAATCATCGGGCTGACCTTCGCCCAAGCGCTGCGCTCGCTGGTGCGCGCCGACCCCGACATCATCATGGTCGGCGAGGTGCGCGACCTCGAGACGGCCAAGATGGCAGCCGACGCCGCTATCACCGGACACCTCGTGTTCACCACGCTGCACACGTCAGACGCAGCCTCAGGCATCTACCGGCTCATCGAGATGGGCCTGCCGGCCTACCTGGTCGCCGCCGCCTACCGCTGCATCGTCGCCCAGCGGCTCGTGCGCCGCCTCTGCCGTCACTGCCGCAAGGAAGAGACGATCAGCGAGGCCAAGTGGCGCGAGATCGGGCTCGGCGAGCCGCCGAAGAAGAAGCTGAGTGTGTACAGCCCGGTCGGCTGCAGCAAGTGCTTCGGCACCGGCTACTACGGGCGCATCGGCCTGTACGAGGTCATGACCATCGACGACGACACGCGCGAGCACATCGCCGCCGGTGCCAACGTCAACGAGCTGCGTGCGGCGGCGCGCGAGCGCGGCATCGACACCATCCGCGACGACGGCATCGGCAAGGTCCTCGATGGCACGACGAGCTACCTGGAGCTGGTGCGCGTCACCGCGTGAGCGGCGTGAAGCCTCTCGACGCGCTCTTCCTGTTCCTCGCCGTCGTCGCCGCCAGCCCCTACGTCCAGCTCCTCATCGTAGGACGGCGGCGGGCTCGCGCCCTGCGGCGCCTGGCCCGCCGCCGCAACACCCGCGTCGTCGCTCTCGTGCACCGACAGGAGACGATCGCCCTGCTCGGCTTGCCCGTCCTTCGCTACATCACCGTCGAGACCGAGGAGGAGGTCCGCCGCACGGTGGGCGCCATCCCCACCGACACGTCGCTGGACGTCGTCGTCCATCTGCCTCCAGGCGTTGCGGTCGACAGCGGCCGCCTCGCGGCGCTGCTGCGCCGACGGCAGGGACGCGTCACCCTGCTGACCCCCCTGACCGCCCTCCCGCCGACCACCGCGCTGTCGGCCGCCGCCGACGCCGTCAAGCTCGGACCGTGCGCCGCGACCACCGGCCCCAGCGCGAGTATCGACGTTGCCGGGAGCCAGGGCCGCGCGCAGCTGCCGACGGTGCGGTTCCCCGCCGAACTGGCCGCCTTCCTCGCCCAGTGCCCGCAGCCGACGCGCGACCGGGCGTGGCCGCCGACCCTGCCCCTGCCGGCCCGAATGAGCCGCCCAACGTACGGCGGCGACTAGACATCTGTTCTATACACCTTCTCGCCGTCTCGGACGATGATAGCTAGCGGAGACCACTCGCGGGGAGAGGAAGCCTCCAGACGAGAGGGGCCGGTCCACAAGGACCGGCCCCTCTCTCTTGTCTCGGGGACGAAGGGCGGGGCGGCTCTGCCGCCCCGCCCTTCGTCCCGTCCGGCGGGCGAGCGGCCACGACCGCTCGCCCGCCGGACGCTCACTCGTCTTTGGGCCGGTTGTCGACGACGCGCCTGGCCTTGCCCTCGGAGCGGGGCAGCGTGCCGGGCTCGACCAGCTGGACCTTGGGACGCACGAGCAGGGCAGTGCGCAGCTTCTCGCCGACCTGCTTCTCGAAGGCGACGAGGTCGTCCATCCAGCCGTTGAAGATCTCTTCGGTGACCTCGACCTTCACGGTGAAGCCGTCGAGTGCGCCCTCGCGCTCGAGGACGATCTCGTAGTGGGGCTCGAGGCCGTCGATCTGGTAGAGCACCGACTCGATGGTCGACGGGAACACGTTCACGCCGCTGATGATGAACATGTCGTCGGTGCGACCCACGACCTTGTGCATCTTCACCGTGGTGCGCCCGCAGGCGCAGGGCTCATACGTGACACGCGAGAGGTCGCGCGTGCGGTAGCGCAGCACCGGCGAGCACTCTCTGGTGAGCGAGGTGAGGACGAGCTCGCCGACCTCGCCCTCGGGCACCGGCTCGCCGGTGGATGGCTCGATCACCTCGAGCAGGAAGTGGTCCTCCGAGACGTGCATGCCGTCCTTGCGCTCGCACTCGCCCGAGATCCCGGGTCCGATGACCTCGGTGATTCCATAGTTATCGGTCGCCGAGATGCCCAGCCGTGCCTCGATCTGGCGGCGCATCGACTCGCTGCAGGCCTCGGCCCCGAACAGACCGATCCGCAGGCTCAGGCGCTCGAGCGCCCCGCTCTGTGCGGCCGCCTCCGCGAGATGCAGCGCATACGACGGGGTGCAGACGAGCACCGTGGCGCCGAAGTCCTCCATGAACTGGATCTGGCGCTGCGTGTTGCCGGCCGAGTGCGGCACGACCAGGGCGCCCAGCTTCTGCAGGCCGTAGTGGAGACCGAAGCCGCCGGTGAACATGCCGTATCCGAAGGCGATGTGGGCGATGTCGCCGGCGTGCACGCCGGCCGCCGTGGCGAAGCGGGCAACGAGCTCGGCCCAGACGTCGAGATCGTGCCGGTTGTAGCCGACCACGACCGGCTTGCCGGTCGTGCCCGACGAGGAGTGGATCTCGACGGTCTCGTCGAGCGGCACGGCGAACAGGCCGAACGGGTAGTTGGTGCGGTAGTCGTCCTTGGTCGTGAACGGCAGCCCGGCGAGATCGTCGAGCGTTCGCACGTCCGCTGGGCCCATGTGCCGGTGGTCCATGGCCCTCGTGTAGAAGGGAACGCGCTCGTACGCCCAGGCGACGGTCCTCTGCAGGCGCTCGAGCTGCAGAGCCCGCAGCGCCTCGCGGTCCATGGTCTCGTGCCGCTCGTCCCAGATGGCTATCGGTACCCCTTCGGGTATGCGTCCGTCAGTGATGGGAATAACCTCGTGGTGGCTGCGCCCGCCCCTCGACCGCGACGCCGCGCTGGGGAGGGGCGCCGAACCGGAAGGATTCTAGTCGCATGAGCCCGAGCGAGGCAAAGACGACCGTCGAGATCCCGATCGCCGGCATGACATGCGCAAGTTGCGTGGCGCGCAACGAGCGCGCTCTGCGCAAGGTCGACGGTGTGCGGCGAGCCGACGTCAATCTGGCCACCGAACGGGCGACCGTCACGTACGATCTCTCGCGCGTCTCGCTCGACGACCTGCGCCACGTCGTCCGCGACGCCGGCTACAACGTCGTCACCGAGACGGCGACCTTCGCCATCGCTGGCATGACCTGCGCAAGTTGCGTCGCCCGCAACGAGCGTGCCCTCCGGCGGCTCCCCGGCGTGCTGCACGCCGAGGTCAACCCGGCGACCGAGCGGGCGACGGTCGAGTACATCCCGACGATCGTCACGCCCGACGAGCTCCGACGCGCGATACGCGAGGCTGGCTACGAGGTGGTCGAGATAGGGGCGGCCGCCGGCGCCGGGGGTGCGCCGGTGGCGGCGGCCGATCCTCAGGCGGCGGCCCGCCGGCGCGACTACCGACGCCTCAAGCTCAAGGTGAGTGTCGGCGCCGTGCTGTCGGCGTTGATCTTCACTGGCTCCATGCACGATTGGCTGACGTTCGTTCCCCAGATCCTCGCCAGCGGCTGGGTACTGTGGGCCCTGGCCACTCCCGTGCAGTTCTGGGTCGGCGGGCAGTTCTACCGCCGCGCCCTGACCGCCGCGCGTCACGGCGCCGCCGACATGAACACACTCATCGCGCTGGGCTCGTCGGCGGCCTACTTCTACAGCGTCGCCGGCGTCCTCTTCCCCTCCTTCTTCGACCAGCACGGCCTCGGCGAGCCGATGTACTTCGACACGTCGGCGTTGATCATCACGCTGATCCTCCTCGGCCGCATGCTCGAGGCCCGCGCCAAGGGGCAGACCGGCGAGGCGATCCGCCGCCTCGTCGGCCTGCAGCCGCCGACGGCGCGCGTCGTTCGCGACGGCGTCGAGACCGACGTCGCGGTCGCCGACGTCGTCCACGGCGACCTCGTGCGCGTGCGTCCCGGCGAGAAGATCCCCGTCGACGGCGTTGTCGTGGCCGGCAGCTCGGCGGTCGACGAGTCGATGCTCACCGGCGAGCCGATCGCGGTCGTCAAGAGCGGGGGCGACGCGGTCGTCGGCGGCACCCTGAACACGACCGGGACGTTCACCTTCGAGGCGACCAAGATCGGCGCCGAGACGGCACTGGCGCACATCATCAGGCTGGTCGAACAGGCGCAAGGCTCCAAGCCGCCGATCGCGCGCCTCGCCGACGTGATCGCCGGGTACTTCGTGCCAGTGGTCATGGCGATCGCCGCCGTGACATTCGTGACCTGGCTCGTTCTCGGCCCCGCACCGGCCCTCAACTATGCGCTCCTCAACGCCATCGCGGTGCTCGTCATCGCCTGTCCGTGCGCACTCGGGCTGGCGACGCCCACCGCTATCATGGTCGGCACGGGCAAGGGCGCCGAGAACGGCGTGCTGGTCCGCGACGGGAGTTCCCTGGAGACTGCCCACAGGCTGCAGACCATCGTCCTTGACAAGACCGGCACGATCACGGAGGGACGACCGAGCGTCACGGACATCGTGCCGCTGGGCGACCTCGATGACGACGAGCTGCTGCGTCTCACGGCGGCTGTCGAGCGGGGCTCGGAGCACCCGCTCGGCGAGGCCGTCGTGCACAGCGCCGTCGAACGCGGTCTCGAGCTCGCCGAGGTGCGCGACTTCGTCGCCCTCGCGGGGCACGGCGTGCGGGGACTGGTCGAGGGCCGCACAGTGGTCGTCGGGAACGAGCGTCAGATGACTGAGGCGGGCGTGACCTGGGGAGATGACGGCGAGCAGGCCGGCGCCCTGGCCGCCGCCGGCAAGACCCTGGTCCGGGTGGCCGTCGACGGCCGCCGCGCCGGCCTGCTCGCCGTCGCCGACCGCGCCAAGCCCGGCTCCGCCGCAGCGATCGCCCACCTGCGCCGGCTCGGCCTCGAAACGGTCATGCTGACCGGCGACCAACACGCCACGGCCGCGGCGATCGGACGCCAGGTCGGCGTCGACCGCGTCGTCGCCGAGGTGCTGCCCGACGAGAAAGCGGCCCGCGTTCAGTCGCTGCAGAGCGGCGGGCGGCTGGTCGCCATGGTCGGCGACGGCATCAACGATGCCCCCGCCCTCGCCCAGGCCGACGTCGGCATCGCCATCGGCACGGGGACCGACGTCGCCATCGAGGCCGCCGACGTGACCCTCATGTCCGGCGATCTCGAGGGCGTCGCGACGACCGTCGCCCTCTCGCGACGTACGATGCGCACGATCAAGCAGAACCTCTTCTGGGCGTTCGCCTACAACGTGGCGCTCATCCCGCTGGCCGCCGGCGTCTTCTATCCCGCGTTCGGATTGCTGCTCGACCCTATCTTCGCCGCCGCGGCGATGGGCCTGTCGAGCGTGACGGTGGTGTCCAACAGCCTGCGGCTGCGCCGATTCCGCGCGGCGGCAGAGAAGGCGTAGAGAAGAGGTCGCGAGCGGGCCTGGCGGTCGTTGTGAGTTCGGCAGATCGGACCGGCTTGTGAAGCGAACCACAACCACCGCATTCCCGCGGGCTGTCGAAGCACCCCCGTGCCAACTCGGCCGCAGTGACGCAGGCTTTCGCCGCATCGTCAAGGAACACGCTGATGGCAGCCACCGTCAGAGATCGAAGCTCGCCGTCGACGACCCCCGCACCGCAGCGAGAAAGCCACACGACAGAGGGGCGGGCCCCGGAACCGGGCCCCCCCCCAGCCCCCGACCCGTGAACGGGGCCGCCCCTCTGCGCCGTACCGGCTGCGCCGGCAAGCGGGGTGTTCATCGCTTCGTTCGCCGTCGGTGACGATGGATGAGCTGGTGCAGGAATGCGGCACGCCCCATGGATCTCACCTCCCTTCGCTCATGGCTGAGTACTCAGTATGCCCCACGTGCGAGAGAAAGTGAACCTTTTTTGTCCGATTTCAGCGGATGGGAGGAATCGGAGGTACCGTTATGGACCGCCGGTCGTCCGCTCAGTGGGATGAAAGGAGGCGTCCGGCGACGCCATCGAGCGCCCCGGACCGCCTAGGAACGACCCTGCGACGGGGTATCGCCTGCTCCGTCCCCCTCGCCGCCGACCAGGGCCAGGAGCCGTGCGGTCGCCTCGTCGAGCGTCGCCGGCACGACGACCGGCGTGCCCGTCTGCTTCGCCAGCCGCTCGAAGAGCTGGGCGAGGATGGGCGGCTCGATGTTGGCCGCCCGCAGCTCGTCGGCCCGCAGGAAGACGTCCAGCGGTGTGCCGTGGAGGACGATCCGGCCGCCGCGGGCCAGCACGTACACCTCGTCCGCCATCTCAGGCACAAGATTGACGTCGTGGGTCGTCACGATGAGGGTCATGCCACGCTCGGCCACCAAACGGTTGACCAGGGCGAGGACGGAGCGCCGCGAGGCCGGGTCGAGGCCCTCGAAGGGCTCGTCGAGGATCAGCAGCTCGGGCTCCATCGCCAGGGCGCCGGCGATGGCCACCTTGCGCTTCTCGCCGCCGCTGAGGTAGTGGGGGACCTTGTCGCGCAGGTGGGCGATGCCGAGCAACTCCAGGGCGCGCTCGGTGCGCTGGTCGACATCCTCGCGCGGCAGGCCGTACTGGCGCGGCGAGAACGACACGTCGTCGCCGACCGTGGGCGCCAGGATCTGCTCGTCGACGTCCTGCAGGACGACACCGACGCGGCGCCGCACGCGGTCGAAGTCGCGTGTCGGGTCGACGCCCATGACCGACACCAGGCCTTCGGACGGGCGCAGGAGCCCCAGCAGGTGGAAGAGCAGCGTCGTCTTGCCGCTCCCGTTCGGTCCCAGAAGGGCCACGCGTCGCCCGCGAGTGACGACGAAATCGAGCCCGCACAGTTCGACCCGCGCCCCGTCCTCGTAGGTGTGCTTCACGCAGCTGATGCAGGCGGCGACGTCGCCGCCGGCGGCCGCGATGATGGCGTCGAGTGCGGGAGCATGCCGATGGCCGGCCGGGTGTTCATACCGTTCGCTCACGGCCGCGCCTCCTCCCCGCTCCGACGCGGCAGCGCCAGGCACAGGCCCAGGACCACCAGAGCGATCAGCGCAGGCAACCAGCTGTACGGGTTCAGGGCGCGCCACTGAAAGCGGAAGACGAACGCCACGGCGGCCACCGACAGGGCCGCCATCAACAGCGGCGCGTCGCGGCCGCGCAGACCGGAAGACCGCTCGCCAGAGAGGCCGCCACTGTAGCCGCGCACCCGCATGACGGCGTAGGTGCGCTCGCTGACGTCGAGGGCATGGATGGCGCCCAGGCCGAAGGCGGCGGCGAGGTTGCGCGCCCGTGAGCCGATGTTGCGACCGACAAAGCCACCGCGCAGGCGCACGGCCGTCAACAGATCGGTCAGCACGCCCAGCACGATGAACACCGAGCGGTACGTCACGTAGAGCACGTCGACGACGATGCCGGGCAGCAGGCGTCGCAGAGGCGCGAAGAGCTGCGGATATGGCGTCGTGGCGATGAGGAGTACGACGACCGCCGCCGCGGTCATGGCCTTGACGACGGTGGTCAGCGGGATCACCCAGTCACCGGCGTACTGCGCCACGGCCAGCAACAGGGCGAAGACTGCGGAGTAGGTGGTCGCCAGGACGAACGGACGCAGGGGGATGCGCGCGCGGCGCGCCGCCGCCAGCACGAGCAGGTAGACGGCCGCCAGCACGAGCACGTTCTGCACGACGACGACGGTCGCGATGCCGGCCGCTGCGGCGACGATCTTGGCGACCGGCGAAGCGCGATGCAGGTAGCTGCGCCCCGAGGTCGCCCAGTAGTCGACGGTCGCTACGTCCACTCGAGGCCGCCGAGGAGCGGGTGGCGCAGCAGGCCGGGACGCACGCGGGCCACGAACGAGACCATGCTGCCGATGAGCAGGGCTTCGATCGTCCAGCCGATGAGCCCGAGCGCGTAGACCACGGCCGCGAACCGGGCCACGGAGATCGCACCCGCCGGCGCGACGCTCGGCTCGCGCTCGGGCGTGGCGATGCGATTGGCGAACAGCCCCTGACCGAACGGGTCGGAGAACGACAGCGTCGCGGGGTCGAGCGCACCCGTCTCGCGAGCGTCGACGGGCGCCACCTGGGAGAGGGCCACGATGCCGATCATCAACGTGGTCGAGACGAAGAGCGTGAGGACCGTGGCCAGACCCGCTGCCAGGCCCGGACGACCGCGCAGGACGCGGACGATGCCGTGGAACAGCACGTAGCCGAGACTCATCTCAGTGGCGATCTCGACGGTGTTGAGCCCGACGACCGTCACCCCGCCGTGACCGAACAGGGCCAGGATGACGTTGACGACCAGAGCGACGAGGACGGCGGCGGCAGGCCCGACCATGATGCCGGCCAGTACCGTGAGATTGATGTGATAGGCGATCGGCACGATCTCGCTCGACATGGCGGCGACGACGAGCGCCGAGACGACCCCGATGAGCGGGACGAGGTGGGCGCGGTCGGCGCGCCGCAGGGCGCGCGCGGCCGCGCCCACCAGAACCAGCGTCACCAGCCAGCCGAGCCCGATCAGCCACAGCGGCAGCACACCATCGGGGAAGTGGAGGTGCGACATCTAGGTCTCCGAGGCCGCGCAGGCCGCGCACCGCCCGTAGTGGTTGACCACCGACGGCAGCAGTTGGAACCCGTGCCGGCGACCGAGCTCGGCCTCGAGCTCGTCGCAGCGACAGACCGTGCTCTCCTCGACGGCGCCGCAGCCGTCGCACACCAGGTGGTGGTGGTGCTGGCGCAGCTCGCAAGCGGCGTAGAGGGCCTCGTGGCCGCGCCGTCCGGCGTCGCGCACCAGCCCGAGCTCACGCAGCAGGGCGAGCGTGCGGTAGACCGTCACCAGGCCGACCGGGGTGGTGGGTCGCAGGTGCTCGTAGAGATCGCGCACCGTGAAGGAGCGGCCCAGCTCGGCGACCGCCGCCGAGATGGCTCGCCGGGCCGCCGTGTCGCGGGGCCGGCGGGGCGGGGCGCCGCCACGCTGGCCCCCTCCAGACTCGTTCTCATGGCCATCTCGCCGCCCACGGTTGATGAAAACCGTTTTCAGTCTACACCGCGGCTCCGGCGGGGTGAACCTCGCCCGCGACGCCAGCGGGCGAGAACGCTGACTGAGATGCTCAGGCGCCCCTGTCGGTCGGCATCGGTACGAGGCCGCCCAGGTCACCGATGACATTGACGAGCTGGGTGTCGGCCGGCACGACGACCTTCGCGTTCTGGTAGAGCGCTCGCTCGACCGCCTCGAGCTTGCGCAGCATCTGAGCGTTGCCGATGAAGTACTTGTCGGCCGCGTCGTTGACCAACCGGATGGCCTCGGCCTCGCCCTCGGCCTGGAGGATCTTGGCCTGCTTGATGCCCTCGGCCTGCTTGATGGCCGCACGCCGCGCGCCGTCAGCCTGGGTCTCGGTCGCCGTGGCGAAGTCGACGGCGGCGATCTTCTCGTTCTCGGCCTTGACCACCTTGTTCATGGTCTCCTGCACGTCGGCCGGCGGGTCGATCTCTTTCAGCTCGGTGCGCAGGATCTCGATGCCCCAGCTGGCGGTCTCGACCAGCAGGGTCTTGCGCAGCTCCTCGTTGATCTTGCCGCGCTCGCTGTTCGCCGACTTGAGGGTCATGGTGCCGATGATGTTGCGCAGCGTCGTGCGGGCCAGGTTGACGATCTGCATCTCGTAGTTGGAGACGTTGTACTGGGAGGCCTTCACGTTCTCTTCGTCGGCCTTGACCTTCAGGTAGACCTGCGCGTCGACGCGGGCGTTGAGGTTGTCGTTGGTGATGATCGTCTGCGGCTGGGCCTCGACGAGGATCTCGCGAACGTCGACCTGATACATGCGCTCGATGTACGGGATGATGATGTGGAAGCCGGGGTTGGCGAAGCGGTTGTACTTGCCCAGCCGCTCCGTGAGACCACGGTGCGTCGGCCGCACGATGCGGATGCCGAACAAGAGGGTCACCAGGATGAAGAGGAGAACGATGATGATGATGACGGTTGCGAACACACCCATGGAGACCCTCCTCGTTTGCCCTTCCGCGTTCGCGAGGTTCATGCCGCGCGCGGACGCTGCCGGCTCGCGGCGACGCGTACGCTAGCGTACCACTACGACGGTCGTGACGGCAGGGACCCGCCGGCACGGAGACGCGGTCAGCGCAGCACGCGGTTGGCGATGTCGAGCATCCGCGCGGGCAGTTGACTGTGGTGGCGCACGCGGAAGACGTCGCCGCGACCGATGCTCGCCAGCCGGTAGCAGAGCTCCTCGTTCATCTTGTAGTCCTCGGTGAGCATGACGAAGAGACGGGGGAATTCGGCCGCCAGATGACTGGGATCGCCGCCGGCGGTGAACACGCCGTCGCTGATCAGCAGTCCGGCTTGGCGCGGGTTGCGCCCGCGGCGGACCTCGCGCGCGCCCAGACGCAGGCCGTCCTCGATGTTCGTGTACCCGCGCGCCGGTTCGCGCAACAGGGTGTCGACGAGACGCTCCGACGAGACGCGGTCCTCGAGATGCGTGACGGCGCGCGCAGTCGTCTCGAACACGACCACGCCAAGGTCCTCGCTGCGCATCTTCAGTGCCAGCACCGCGGCCGCCACGGCGGCGATGGCCAGGTTCTCGCCCGCCATCGAGAGCGAGACGTCCATCATGAGGACGACCTGCTGGCGGCGCTCCTCACGCACCTCGACGACCCAGTCGTCACGCTCGGGGAAATCCTTCCCCGCCAGGTTCTCGAGCGTCTCCTCCACCTCGAGCTCGCCGCGGAAAGGCTCGTCGAGGACGCCGCGTTGCGGACGGGTGGCGCGCCGTATCGGTCCGACGAGCTGCGTCGCCCTGCGCAGCACCGCCTGAGTAGCGATGCCGCGCGCGTAGTCGCGCAGCTCGCGACTGGGAAGCTGGAAACCGGCCCGCGAGAGGTTGGCCGCCACCAGCCAGCCGTCCAGCGTCCTGTCCTCGACGCCGAGACGCTGCGAGATCGCCACGTGCGCGTCGTGCGACGTGAGTCGCGGCGGAGCCTCGTCCGGTGCTGACGGTGGCGGCGCGGCGAGTGCGCTCGAGTCCTGCTCGGCGCGGCGCCCGGAGGGCGCCGCGCTCAGGCTTTTTTTGCCAGCGCGACGAGCTCGCCGACGACGGCACCGAGCTCGTCCTCGGCCTCGTCGTGCAGCTCGACACGGGTCGGCAGGGCGGCCGCCGCGGCACGTTCGAGGGCGTCGGGGGCGTCGGTGCGGGAGGCGATCGCCACCATGGCCATCGCCGCCCGCACCGACGCCCCCTTGCGGAAGCGCGGGTCGGTACGCGTCGCGCGCGTGATGGCCACGGCCGCCGCGATGAGACCAGCGTCGCCGCATCCGGTCTCGCGGCTCACGATCTCGCGTTCCTCGGCCTCGCTCTGGTAGTCGAGACCGACGTGCTCGAAGCGGTCGCGCAGCGCCTCCGACAGGTGACCGGTGGCGATGTACTCGACCGGGTTCTGGGTGGCGACGACCTGGAAGCCCACCGCCATACGGACCTCACCGATCCGTGGCACGATGACCAGACCCTCATCGAGGGCGGGCAGGAGCACGTTCTGCACGGCCTCGGGCATGCGGTTGAGCTCATTGATGAACAACACGGCGCCGCGTCGCATGGCGTCGATCAGGGGTCCGGCGAAGAAGGTCTCCTCCCCGTAGCCCTTCGCGAGGACGAGCGGCGGATCGAACCAGCCGGTCAGCTTGCTCTCGGTGTAGCGATCGTCGCCGTCGACACGGATGGTGTCGCGGCCGAGGTGGCGGCAGATCGCCAGGGCGACGGTCGTCTTGCCGACGCCGACCGGCCCCTCGAGAAGGAGATGTCGGCCGCTCTCGAGGATGTCCAGCGACATGGCGAGCTCGGCGCCGCGGCCGACGACGCCCTGCTCCTCCTGGATGCGACTCGCCGACGTCATGGCGTCCCTCCTCGCTTCATCTCGGCACCGTGGCCGCTGCGTCTCCTGCGGACAGCATACCGCACCGCTCTCACACCACCCCGAGGGTCACCGTGACGATCATCACGACGAGCACAGCCACGGTCACGGCGACGTAGACCCAGTCGCGCTCCACCAGGAACGTCACAGCCGAGCCGACGACACGCACGAACGGCGTGACGATCACCACCAGCAGCCCGAGCACGTAGAAGCCGTCGGGCTCGAGGGCACGTACGTCGCGCAGTGTCGCTCGCGCGCCGCCGACCGTGGTCGGCACGCCACCCCGTCCGGCCAGCGTGAGGACGATCCCCACGCACAGCAGGACGAAGGCCACGGCCAGGCTGACGCCCAGCGTCAGACGCACGACCTGGTCGATGCGCTGCGGTCGCGCACTCACGGACCCACCGGCGTCGCCGGCCACGGCGCTCCCCTCCGGCGGCGCCACTCTACGTCAACCCCTTCCACGCCATCTGGACGGCCAGCACCACGGCCAGGACCTGGAAGAGACGCCGCAGGACCGCGACCGGGACCTTGCCGGCGAGACGCGACCCGATCTGCGCACCTACGATCACGCCCAGGACCGTGGGCACGGCAAGACGCGGCTCGACGAAGCCGTGCGTGAAGAACACCAGAGCCCCGGTCGCGGCCGTGACCCCGATCATCAGGTTACTCGTGGCGATGGCCGCCTTCAGCGGCACCCCCATGGCCAGATTCATGAGCGGGACCTTGATCACGCCGCCGCCGACCCCCAGCAGGCCCGAGACGTTGCCGGCGACGAGACTGCCGGCCAGGCCCCAGCCCATGTTGTGCACCCCGTAGGCGACCTCGTCGCCGGTCGCCGGATCGACGAAACGGGCTGGCAGACGGCCCCCGCCGGCCGCAGCCGATCGAGGTCGCGGCTCACGGCCCATGCTCACGGCGAGGTAGAGGAGCACGGCGGCGAAGGTGAGGAAGAGGACGCGGCGGTCGAGCACGAGGGCGGCAAAGGCCCCCGCCAGGGCGCCGATGGTCGTCGTCACCTCGAGCGCCATGCCCAGGCGCGGGTTCGTGATCCCGCGTCCGGCGTAGACGATCTGCGAGGCCGACGAGGTGACCACGACGCAGACGAGGCTCGTACCGATCGCCGTCTTGACCGGCACGTCGAGCACCACCGTCAGCAGGGGGACGATGAGGATCCCGCCGCCGACGCCGAGCATGCTGCCCAGAAAGCCGACGGCGACCGCGACCAGCAGGAGGAAGAGAAAGAGGGTCACGGGACGGTCACTCCGGGTCGGGGTCGTCGAGCGTGATACGACGGACGGCGATGATCTGGCCCGTCGTGCGGTCGGTCTGGAAGACGACCCCTCGCGGGACTCCCGACGTTCGCATCTGGTCGGCCGCCTGCTGCGGGGACGTGTAGTAGACGATGTTCCGGTGCGCGTAGTACACAAGCTGCGGGCCGATTGCCGTCTGACCGCCGGTCACGAACACCACCTCGTCTGCGACAGCCGTACGGGCGATCTGCTCGCCCTGGTCGCGCCAGCGCGGTGTCGCCGTGAGGCGCAGTTCACGAACGTAGCCCGCGACGGCGAAGGCCAAGACGACGAGAAGGGCCAAGGCAAGGAGCCGGCGGGGGCCGGCGGAGCGAGCGGCGTCGTCGCTCGCTCCGCCGGCCCCCGCCGGCTCCTTCCACCACGGAAGAGCAGCCACCAGCAAGCCGACGATCAGCGCCAGGGCGATGTCGCTCTTGAGCGTTGCGAAGCTGTGCGCAGCGGTGAACTCGAACAGCACCAAGTGGTGGAGAACGACCGGCACGACGCTGACAATAAGGGCGGCAACGATCGTCGAGTGGTCCCTCGTCGCGTCAAGCGGCGCCGCCACGGCGCCGTGGCGGTCTGCGCGGGCGTCTCTCTGGTCGGCGACCTGGCGACGATGGTCGCGTCTCACGACGAGCCACACGACAAGAAGGCCGGCAACGAAAGCACAGTTCGCACCGAAGCCGAGCACGTAATTCCTGGCCAGCAACCGCCAGGCGTGCGGTGCGAACAGGCGCAGCGACGAGCCAGCGCCACCCCCGGCGTGCATTCGCCCCACCGTCGTCAACGAATCGAGCAGTGCACCAAGCCCCGCGATCCGCGAGTAGTGTCCCAGGATCGTGGCCACCCCGGCGGCGGCGGCCCCAGGTGCCAGGACGGCCAGCGGCCAGGACTGTCGCCTGCGCACGACGAGCGCGACCACTGCCACAGCGAACGCAAACAGCACCCCGATCCACTCGCTGAGGACCATCAGGTAGACGTCGGCCAGCAGCACGGCCCACAGGCCCCAGCGTCGCCGGGGGGTCTGGGCCACTCGCGTGACCAGGTAGACCCCAGCCGCGAAGGGCAGCTGGACGAACATGTCGGCCATGTACACGAAGCCGTGGTCCCACAGCGCTTCGCTCGAGAACAGGTAGATGAAGACCGCCGCGGTGACGGCCGGCGCAGCCGCGGTCGGCCCACGAGGGCCGACCAGCCGCCAAACGGTGAGGAAGACGAAGACCGCACTCAGCGCCTGCACCGCCATGTCGAACAGCCGCAGGACGACCGGACTCGGAGCCAGACCGAACGCGCGATCGCAGACATAGGGCACCGCGTACGACAGCGAGCCGTACGACGTGTAGTACCAGTCGCCGTCGGGACTCATGATGCGAGCGTCGTTGGGGATGTACTTGTCGGCCGGCAGCCCGTAGCTCATGATCGGCAGGAAGCGATCGTGGAGGGCGCCCTCCTCATACCAGATCGTTTGGGTGCGCAGAACCGTGGAGGTCATGTACTCGCAACCCGCACCCAACGGACGCGTGACGCTCGGCAGTCGTACAACGACCGCGGCGATGACCAGCGCCAGGACGACCAGCGCCGCGCCCCTCCGCGTCGACGGCCACCCCATGGCGTTCAAGCCTCCGGCCCTTCTTCGTGGTACTCGGCGTCGGCGTTGACGTCCCATACGTCGAAGCGCCCTCCGTCGACGAGGTTCCGCACCGCCAGCAGCGCCGTCATCATCGAGTGGTCCATGTTGTTGTAGCGGTGCTGGCCGCTGCGTCCGATGCAGGTGAGGCCGGCCAGCGAGCGCAGCCAGTCGCGCAGCGGCGCGAACTCGGCCTCGTGGCGGCGCGAGTACACAGGATAGGCCCCCGGCACACGTACCACTGTGCCCGTCACGAAGCGGCCGCGGCGCACCAGGCCGATGTCGGCCACCTCGCTCACAGCCCGCTCCAGCAGCCGGTCGTCGGGCTGCGACCACAGCTCATCGCCCGGGTCGGCGAAGTACTCCATGCCCAGACAGCTCGTTCGGGGGTCAGGGACCATCGCGGCGCTCCAGTTGCCGAAGTTCTGCACGCGCCCGACCTGCACCGCCGGACTGTGGACGTAGACCCAGTTGTCGGGGAACAGATCGCACGCGTCGTAGACGGCGACCACCAGCACCAGCCCGCGATACCGCAGCCGCGCCGCCGAATCGCGGACGGCCGGCGGCGCCCAGGGAATCGCCGGCACCAGATCCGACAGCGCCATGCTCGAGAGTACGTGGTCGACCTCGCAAACGCGCTCGCCGCCGTCGCTGCAGAGGGTGCGGACGGCGCCGACGGCGCCGTCCGCACCCTCGAACCCCACGACCCGCTCGCCGAGACGGATCTCGGCGCCCTTCTCCTGCGCCCTCGCGGCGCACGACTCCCAGAGCTGGCCCGGGCCCAGGCTCGGATAGCGGAAGCGGTCGATCAGGGTCGTCACGCGGCGGCGGCGCGAAGGCAGCAGCGCGCCGGCCAGGGCCTGCGACAGCGACAATCCGCGGATACGCTGCGCCGCCCACTCGGCGCTGATCTGCGAGCAGGGCATGCCCCAGACCTTCTCCGTGTAGCTCCGGAAGAACGTCTCGTACAACCGCCGGCCGAAGCGCCGCGTGACCCAGCTCTCGAGGCTGCCGTCGTCGGGCGGCGGGCTGACACGGGCGTGCGCGTAACTGAGCACGGCGGCGGCGCTCGCCCGCGGCCCGAGGTTGCGAACGACGTTGCCGAGGCGCAGAGGATAGTCGTAGAACCGCCCGCCGTAGAAGATTCGCGACAGCCGCGGCCGCACCAACAGCGGCTCGTCGGCCATCTCGTCCCACAGGGCCTCCACCTCGGCCGACCTGCTGAAGAACCGATGGCCGCCGAGATCGAACCGGTAGCCCTGATGCTCGACCGTGCGCGAGATGCCCCCCACGACGTCGGCGGCCTCGAAGACGACGACCTCGACATCGCGTCCGGCGAGCTGGTAGGCGGCGGTCAGACCCGCAGGTCCGGCCCCCACGACGGCCACCTTCACGCCGTCGCTCTCCCGTAGAGCAGCTGGCGACGAGCGAAGAAGTTCCACAGGAACACGAGGACGAGAGCGATGGCCTTGGCCATCAGCAGCGGCAGGCCGGCGCCGTCGATGGCCACCACGAGGATGAGCTCGGTGAGCCCGACGCCGACGATGCCGATGATCGCGTAGGCGCCGAACTCGGTCGCCCGCGGCGCGGCGACCGCGGCGAAGACCCACTCGCGCGCCAGCAGGAAGTTCACGATCAGACCGATGCCGAAGCCGAGGGCAGCGGCGGCCGTGTAGTGCAGCCCGACAAGGTTGACGAGCAGCCAGAGGGTGGCGGTGTCGGCAGCCGCAGCGATCGCCGCCACGGCGCCGTAGCGCACGATCTGGAGCGACAGTCGCGTCGCGGCGGCGTCGCCTGGTCTCTTGCCGGTCTTGTCGGTCGCCACGGGCATGCGGAGTGCCGCAGTCGCCTGCGGAGGTCCTTGGTACCGGAGGTGGGAGTCGAACCCACACGGGCGTGCAGCCCAGGGGAGTTTAGGTCCCCCGCGTCTACCGTTCCGCCACTCCGGTGCTGCGGGGGCAAGTATACGACGGCAGCGCAGGACGACTGGGCACGCGCACCGGGAAAGTGAGATGGCCGGCCGTGCGGGGACAGAAAGGCTCCGGCATGGACGAGGAGCGAAGAAGACGACGACAGCGCCGTGGGGCGACCGGCCCTCCACACTCTCACCGGACCACCGCAACTGTCGCGGGCCGGTCGCCCCACGGCCCTCGTCGTCCACGGTCGCCGACTCTGACGAGGCTGCCGTTGCCCTATGATTGTCGCCTGCAGGACGGGGCCCGCCCAGCGACTGTTCCTCTGCAAACCTCCACAGCTCATGGTGTGTGAGACTCGGTAAACCTCGCAAACGGCCCGTGAGCGCCCTACCGAGGTGGCGTCGGCAGCGCCACCCTCGCCCTGCGTCACTCGGTCGCGACGCACGCGCAACGGCGGCCGTCGCCCCACAGCGGCTTGGCAGCCTCGAGGACCGCCCTTCCCAACCCGTAGTGGGGCCGCGCCAGCGCGTGAGCCGCGTGCGCGTGGAGGCACTTCAGGCGTCGCGGCTCGGCGACACCGGCGATCCCGCTGCGCAACACGGCGCCGCCGTCGCGCATCGGGAACCCCGAGCGCGACGCCAGCACCCTGCGGCGGCGGCGCTCGAATGACGTCGCCGCGCGCAGTGAGGCGAGCAGACGGGCGTCGCTCGCCACGAGCGCCTCGAAGCGCCTCACGCCGCCGGCGCTCTCCAGGTCGCCGACGGCCTGCACCAGAGTCGGGCACGTCGCCCAGAACAGGGTCGGGAAGGGACGCCCCCGGGAGTCGTACGGCAGGTTCTCGACCACCGCGGGGAGGCCCCAGGGACAACGGGCGACGACGCGGCGGAAGGGATGCGACGCGCGACCGAGCTGCGTCGCGACGCAGGCGCGGTCGCGCGCCGCATCCCGACCGCAGCTCACCGACGCAGGGTCTGCCAGAGGTCGCGCAGCCGGGCGACGATCGACGGAGCCGCAGGCGTCGGACTCGTATCGACCGTCGGCCGCTGTGTCGAACGGTCCTCGGGAAGACCCTTCACCACGAACGCCTGCATACCCGCCGGGACGAGCTGGAACTCCTCGCGTGCCTGGCGCACGACGAAGTCGCGGCTGTGCATGCGATCGAGTTGCCGCCTGAGCGCCTGGTTCTCGTGCTGCTCGCGCTCGAGAACGGCAACCTCACGCTGGTAGCGGTCCTGCTGGGCGAAGAACTGCCTCAGCGGCGCCACGTAGAAGGCCGCCGCGACAAGCAGCAGCACGAGCACCGCCAGCCGGCCCAAGTTGAGCCGGACCGGCGCCGTCTCGGGCAGTCGCGGAGCAGCACGCCGTGTCGCCATGCCCTGAGATTCGCTCGCCGGCGCCGGTTTCCCTGCCGCAGCGCAGTCTCCCGGTCACCTGAGTCCGTGGTCGGCATGGCGACGATCGCGGCGCCGCGCGGCCCGACCTCGCGACATCGGCGGCGTCAGAGCTGCTGCAGGTACTGCGCAGCTTCCTGACCGAACGGAGAGCTGGGGTCGAGGCTGACGGCCTTGTCCAGGGCCGCGCGGGCCTGGTCCAGCAGCTGCCTGCCCTCGTCCGTGTCGGTCCCGCGCGCGTTGGCCTTCATCACAAGGAAGATACCCCGGTGGTGGTAGGCGGGCTGGAAGGCGGGGAACCGCGCGATGACCTGGTCGGCTCTGGCGATGGCCCCGTCGACATCGCCCGACTCGAAGATGGCCCACGACCAGTCGGTGGCCACGTTGGGGTCGGTCGACTTCTTCTTCCAGGCGGCCGCGTACACCTTGGCGGCAGCGGCGAAGTAGGGCGTCGCCTGGCCGCTGTAACCCTGCTGGCCGGCGTCGAGTACGGCCTGCCCGTGGTCGAACAGCGTGTTGGCGCGATCGACCAGCACGCGGTATGCGCCCTTCGTGTCGGCGACCGGCGGCGGCAGCGACATCGTGGCCGACGGCGAGGCGGCCCCCGTCGTGCCCCCGCCGCCGCCCGAGGAGCGCCAGGCTACGACCAGCACGACCGCGGCGACCGCGGCGACACCGAGCCAGAGGTAGAGCGGGTGGATGCCCCGGGGGTCGCGCCGTTGGTGACTCTGGGGCGGGGCGGGCCGCCCGCGGCCCGCCCCGCCACCTCCATCGCCCACACGCGCGGCATCCGTCGTGGGCGGCCCGCCACGCACGGCTGAACGCACGCCATCGAGCTGCAGCCCGCACTCGGGACAGAACTTCGCCTCGCCGGCATCGTTGCCACACTCAGGACAGTACATGGCGCTCCAGTACCCGCAGCGGCAGCCCGACGTGACCGGTCTCGACGAGCCGCGACTACCGCTTCAGGTTGTAGAAAGCGTTCAAGCCCGGGAACACCGCCGCCCCGCCGAGCATCTCCTCGATGCGCAGCAGCTGGTTGTACTTGGCCACGCGGTCGGTGCGCGACGGCGCGCCGGTCTTGATCTGGCCAGCGTTGGTCGCCACGGCGACGTCCGCGATAGTCGTATCCTCGGTCTCGCCCGAACGGTGCGAGACGACCGCCGTCCAGCGTGCACGCTCGGCCATCTCGATGGCATCCAGGGTCTCCGACAGGGTGCCGATCTGGTTGAGCTTGATGAGGACCGAGTTGGCGCACCGCGTCTCGATACCGCGGGCGATGCGCTCGGTGTTGGTGACGAACAGGTCGTCGCCGACGATCTGCACGCGGTCACCGAGCGTCTCGGTCATGAGCTTGAACCCGTCCCAGTCGTCCTCAGCCAGCCCGTCCTCGATCGAGATGATCGGGTACTTGCCGACGAGCGCGGCGTAGAACTCGACCATGCCCGCCGAGTCGAGCGTGCGCCCCTCGCCATCGAGCACGTACTTCCCGTCCTTGAAGAAGCTGCTCGCCGCCGGGTCGAGGGCGATGAAGACGTCGGCGCCCGGCTCGTATCCCGCCTTCTCGACGGCCTCGACGATGACCTGGATGGCCTCCTCGTTCGAGGCGAGGTTCGGGGCGAAGCCGCCCTCGTCGCCGACCGCCGTCGACAACCCGCGACCCTTGAGGACCGCGGCCAGACTGTGGAACACCTCGGCGCCGATACGCAGCGCATCGGCGAAGGTGTCGGCGCCGGCCGGCATGGCCATGAACTCCTGCAGGTCGACGTTGTTGTCGGCATGCTGACCGCCGTTCAGGATGTTCATCATCGGCACCGGCAACACGTGGGCGTTGACACCGCCGACGTACTGGTAGAGCGGCAACTCGAGCGCCGTCGCGGCCGCGGAAGCCACGGCCAGCGACGCGCCGAGGATCGCGTTGGCCCCCAGGGCGGCCTTGTTCGGCGTGCCGTCCAGGGCGACCAGGGCCGCGTCGACGAGGCGCTGGTCGGTGGCGTCCATGCCCAGGAGCTCGCCCGCGATCTGGTCGTTGACGTTCTCGACGGCCCTCATCACGGACTTGCCGCCGAAGGCTCCCTCGCCGTCGCGCAACTCCACGGCTTCATGCTCGCCGGTCGAGGCACCCGACGGCACCGCCGCGCGACCGACGGCGCCCGACTCGAGTTCGACCTCGACCTCGACGGTCGGGTTGCCCCGGGAGTCGAGGATCTGCCGGCCTGCGACGTCGATGATGATCGTCATGTCGTTCCCTCCTGTGACGGTGCGGCGCCGGCCGCCTCGGCGGCCTTGGCGCGGCGGTAGTACTCATCCTGCCCCTCGAGGTCCAGGTTCGTCCAGTCGTGCCCGTCGCCGGCCGCCAGGGCCGCCGACGCTTCGACACGGCTCACGAAGCGCTGCGCCGCGTCGCGCAGGGCCAGTTCCGGGTCGACCCCGGCCTTGCGGGCCACGTTGACGACAGCGAAGAGGAGGTCGCCGAACTCGTGTCGCAGACGGGCGCCGCGCACTTCCGGGCCAGGCTCCGCACCGGCGGGTCCTCCGCAGGCCAGCCCGAGAGCCTCGGCCAGCTCGGCGTGTTCCTCGGCGATCTTGGGAAACGCCTCGTGTACCTCGTCCCAGTCGAACCCGACGGCCGCGGCGCGCTCCTGGACCTTGCGCGCCAGGAGCAGCGCCGGCAGAGTCGCCGGCACGTCGTGGAAGACCCCGGCGCGGCCCTCCTCGGTGCGCTTGATGCGTTCCCACTGCCCGCGGACCTCGCCGGGGGTCTCGGCGACGGCGTCGCCGAAGATGTGCGCGTGCCGCCGGACGAGCTTCTCCTCGATCTGCGCGGCGACCGTTCCGACGTCGCCGTCGCCGCCCTCGTCCAGCAGCTCCGCCAGGAAGTAGACCTGCATCAGGAGGTCGCCCAGTTCCGCGTGCTGCTCGTCGCTGTCGCCTCGTCCGATCGCGTCGGCAAGCTCGAAGACCTCCTCGATCGTGTACGAG